>Ga0308164_10000814_pt1 | contig 42624 bp, 36 predicted proteins | sample PhyTR2_FD_201031 | JGI IMG/M metagenome (GOLD analysis project Ga0308164, IMG submission 201031) | Phyllosphere microbial communities from UC Gill Tract Community Farm, Albany, California, United States - DLSLT.R2 | ecosystem: Host-associated > Plants > Phyllosphere > Unclassified | place: USA...
TGCTGTTGAGCAATGTGAAGCTGGCCTGGAAGCCCATGGCGTTCTCGGTGTAGCTGGCCTGCTCGACCTGGGAATCAACGGTGTTCTGGTCCAGCGAAGGCTGCGACGGCGTGCGATACATCAGCGTCCCGTCGTCATTGCCCATGCCCTCGGCTTCGATATGGCGGCTGTTGGTCTTGTTCAGCGCGAAGTGACCGTTCTGGGCCTTGTCGGTTTCGGCAGCCAGCACCGAAGAAAACTCCAGATCACGAGCCTTGAAGTTCGGGGTGTCGGCGTTGGAAATGTTGTTGGCCAACACCTCTGCCCGCTGAGCCCGGAAGTTGAGGGCCTTTTCATGTATGCCTAGCGCTTTATCGAAGCTGATGCTCATTTCGGGAAACCTTTGCCGGTTGACCTGATTCTGTTGTTACTGACAAAGCAATCGGCGTGCCATGTTGTAAAAGCCAATGTTTGCAGGGCCCGCAGGCGGCGGCGAGGCGGCAATGCCAGAAAAGCGGCAAGGCATTTCCGCTGTGGAGGGGTAAAGCGGCAAGGTGGGTGCCGTTTTTTTGCCAGTATGGGGGCAGCGTTGGCGAATCTCGTATCTGCACTACAGGATTGTGGTGATGACCGATACACTCAGGCGCACAAGGATTGGGAATTGGAAAGGAGCTTCATCTTGGTCGACTCAATAGGCACTCACAACAACCCGGGCATTAACACCGCAAAAGCCGTGGCGTCCCCCATCACCTCACCCATCCCCGGCACCCCTTCTGCCACCTCAAACAAAACGCAGGACTCAGGCAAGCTTTCTTCTCTTTCTGTGCAACTCAGCGAAAGCGCGACGCGTGCGGCGTCAAGAGATGCGGGCCTTGACCGTAAAGCCTTGAGTGAAAAAAACAGCCAGTTGACAGAGCAACTGGTAGGAAGCAGTTACGACGCGAATAAAGCCAGGCACGATGCCGAAGTCCCCCAAAGCAGAGATCCTGATCGCCTGGAACGCGCAAAAAACGCGACTGAATTCGTTACTGGCAGTGGAAAGAACCCGTTTTCCGGCATGTCCCGAGACCAGCTTTCACTTATCGCCTATGACGAAAGCGGCGACTTTACAGTCAACGAGAAAAAGTCAGCCTGGCTGGAGTCCTATCGCCAGGAGAGGGCATGGCGCCAGCAAGTTGTAGCCGAAGGAAGCGCTGAATACAGTAGGACCGGCAAGCTGACTGACTTTTTCACATCGGTTCTCGATCACTATAAAGGGCTGCCAGCCATCGAGCAGTCGCAATACCCTTCCAGCTATGAAACCAAACTTCAGGGCTGGATTGATCAAGACTTCAACTACCTGACCAATACGGCTGAAGGCAAAAGTGACGCTCAAGATTTCATCGGCAAGCTTCTGACACGTAATGAAAGCTTATTTGGCGACAGTGCATCAGCTACCGACTCACCATCCACCGAATGAAAGTCCGGGCGGTTTTCGATAATCTCCGCCCGGACAACGCTTTCAATCAGAGACCCAGCTCACTCAAACCCGGGTGATCATCGGGTCGGCGCCCCAATGGCCAATGGTATTTGCGCTCGGACTCGGCGATCGGCAAATCGTTGATGCAGGCAAAACGTCGTTGCATGAGGCCGTTTGCTGCGAACTCCCAGTTTTCGTTGCCATAGGAACGGAACCAGTTGCCGGAGTCATCGTGCCATTCGTAGGCATAACGCACGGCGATGCGGTTATCCGTGAATGCCCAGAGCTCCTTGATCAGCCGGTAGTCCAGTTCCTTGCGCCACTTGCGTTCCAGAAAGGCCTGAGCCTCTGCGCGACCATTGACGAACTCGCTGCGGTTACGCCAGTAGGTGTCTTCGGTGTAGGCCAGCGCGACTTTCGCCGCATCGCGCGAATTCCAGCCATCCTCGGCGCCACGGACTTTCTGGACAGCCGTCTCCAGGGTGAAGGGTGGCAATGGCGGTCTTCCTTTATCACTCATTTCAGCGTCCTCAGAACGGTTTGTAGGGCAGGAATTTTCCATCGAGGGTGATCACGGCTCGCTCGCCCCCTTCCGGATCATCGACTTTCTTGATGTCGAGCTTGAAGTTGATTGCGCTGATGATGCCGTCGCCGAACTGCTCATGCACCAGTGCTTTCAGCGTTGTGCCGTAGACCTGAACCATTTCATGGAAGCGGTAGATCGTCGGGTCGCTTGAGACGTCTTCGACATTGCCGCGCAACGGGATGGTTTGCAGTTCGGCGACCGCGTCCCGGTCCAGCCCGAGACGCTCGGCGACCACCTCGGCCACCACTTCCGGCAAAGGGTGCTGACCGAGCAAGGCAGCGGTGACATACACCACGCTCAACCCCGTACCTTCTGCGAGCCCCGCCCAGGTCAGGTTCTTTGCAGTCTTGGCCTGCAGCACACGTTCAGTCAGATGCTGGCGCGGCGCTCTGGAAATATTGCTGTGCGGCATAGGTAACCCTCCGGAATGAATTCACGTCAATCACAGCATCGGCAACTATCACCATAAGATCCAAGACTGATTTATGATCATCGCCATAACCCTGACTTATGGTGATGCTGTGCTGTTACGCCATATACGTTATTTGCTGGCAGTCGCCGACCATAGCAATTTCACCCGGGCAGCCGAGGCCCTGCATGTCTCGCAACCGGCGTTGTCGCAGCAAATCAGGCAGTTGGAAAGCAGTCTGGGTGTGCAACTGTTCGACCGCACCCGCCGCAGTGTCGTGCCGACCGATGCCGGCCGCGTGTATCTGGACCACGCGCGTCGCTGCCTGCTTGAGCTGGAGGCCGGGAAGCGTGCGCTCGACGATGTCAGCGATCTGTCACGCGGACAATTGCGCCTCGGCGTCACGCCCACCTTCAGTGAATACCTGATAGCACCACTGATCGACCGCTTCAGCGCGCTGTATCCCGGAGTGGCAATTATCCTCACAGAGCTGCCTCTGGAGCAGATTACCGAGGCATTGATCAGTGACGCGCTCGATCTGGCCATCGGTTTTGCCGGCAGTCATGCTGTCGAGATAGACAGCAAGGCTCTGTTCGATGAACAACTGTGCCTGGTCATGGCCAAGCCTGGCCCCGAAAAGCAGGCCGCTTTGACACTTGAGGACCTGCAAGCGCTTCGCTTTGCCTTGCTCGCCCCCGGATTCGCCACTCGCCAGTTGCTGGATGCCTGGTGCCAGATGCAAAACTTCAAGCCGACAGTCGGCCTAGAGGCGAACTCGATTGCCATTTTGCTCAAGGTCGTCGCCCAGGGCCGCATGGCGACCATTCTTCCCGATGCCATCGTTCGCGAGCAGCCTGGATTGCGCGAAGTTCAGACAATCCCTGCCCTGCCTGGGCGGACGGTTGCGCTGCTGCGACGTAAAAACGGCTACCAGAGCGCCGCCGCCAACGCTTTTGCAAAACTGGTGAGCGGCAGCAGTACGCAAACATGAAACCGATGGGCAGACGATCAGAGCTGTTTTCGGCCGCGCACAAAAAAAGAGACCCGAAGGTCTCTTTTTTCATGACAGGCAACTGACAGATCGTCACTTGGCCTTATAGATGATCCCGGGGCTGCACTGAACCATCTGGTAGTGATCCGGCAAACCGTTGAGTGCTTCGGAAGCCCCCAGAAACAGGTAGCCGCCTGGCTTGAGCGTGCCGTGGATACGCAGCAGGATGTCCTTCTTCACTTCAGCCGAGAAGTAGATCAATACGTTACGGCAGAAAACGATGTCGAACTTGCCCAGCGAGGCGTAGCTGTCGAGCAGGTTGAACGAGCGGAATTCCACGCGACTCTTGATCGGCGCCTTGACCACCCAGCGGCCCGGGCTTTTTACGTCAAAAAAGCGCTGCAGACGATCCGGCGACAGGCCGCGGCCGATGGCCAGACTGTCGTATTCGCCGGTCTTGCAGTTATTGAGCATCAAGCCCGACAGATCGGTTGCGACGATCTGTACGCCCGATTTGAGCTGCCCCTGATTGGCACGCTCGAACTCATCGATGGACATCGACAGCGAATACGGTTCCTGACCCGACGAACAGGCGGCCGACCAGATGCGCAGTCGCTGACCAGGGCTGGCCTTGATCTGCTCGGGCAACACCTTGTTCTTCAGCACTTCGAATGGATAAGTATCGCGAAACCACAGGGTTTCGTTGGTGGTCATCGCATCGACTACCTGCTCGCGCAAACCACTGCGCGGCTGGGTCTGAATGCGCTGGACCAACTCGCCAAGCGACTTGATGCTTTGCTGCTCCATCAATTTGTTGAGGCGGCTGGACACCAGGTACTGCTTGTTTTCCCCAAGCAGGATGCCACAGGCTTTTTCCAGAAATACCCGGAACTGATCAAAATCCAAATTACCCGTAGACAAAGTGCCGCCTCTCAAATCATGTGAATCACCGGGGACGACGCCCCCGGCTGGTTATTCTGCTGCCTTGATCCGCGCAACGACCCTGGCCGCCAGATCATCAGGCCTGAATTTCGCGAGAAAATCATCCGCGCCAACTTTCTTGACCATCGCCTGGTTGAATACCCCTGACAGCGAGGTATGCAAAGTGATGTGCATCTTCTGCATGCGTGGATCATTACGTATTGCTGCGGTAAGGGTATAGCCATCCATCTCCGGCATTTCAATGTCGGAGATCATCATCAGGAACTCTTCTTCAGGTTTTTTGCCTTCTGCGACCATCTTGAGCAGGTAATCCAGCGCCTGACGACCATCGTTGAGCGCTACGACTTCCACCCCGACGGTTTCCAGGCAGCGGCTTACTTGCTTGCGGGCCACCGACGAGTCGTCGACCGTCAGCACGCGCAGAGAGACAGCCTTGTGCTGAACCTCGGCGTCAATGACACCGACCGAGATCTCTTCGGACACTGGAGCGACTTCGGCGAGAATTTTCTCGACGTCGATGATTTCCACCAGCTGGTTATCAACCCGGGTAACGGCGGTCAGGTAATGATCGCGCCCGGTGCCCTTGGGTGGTGGATGAATCTCTTCCCAGTTCATGTTGACGATGCGTTCGACAGAATGCACCAGAAAGCCCTGAACCTTGGTGTTGTACTCGGTAATGATGACGAAGGAGTTAACCAGCGAAATCATCCCTGTGGAACCTGTCGCCATCGCCAGATCCATGATCGGGATCGTGCCGCCACGAATATTGGCCACGCCCCGAACGATCTTGCTCGATTTGGGCATGATGGTGAGTTTCGGGCATTGCAGTACTTCTTTCACTTTGAAGACGTTGATCCCATAGAGCTGCTTGCCGTCGAGACGGAACAAGAGCAGCTCCAGGCGATTCTGACCCACCAGCTGAGTTCGCTGGTTTACCGAATCCATTACACCTGCCATGCCGAACCCCCTTACAAAATGACCGCCGCCCAGACACCAGATCAACAAGCGGCACGGGCTTTGCTATTTATTACTTCATGAACGCAAAGACGACAATTTCTCGACACCTCGCATTAGAAACCCGCAGGCTTCTGTGCGCAATCGCCCTGCTGTGCCTTTCCAGCACGGTGACCCTCGCTCGTGCCGAGAATTTCACACTGCCTGAGCAGCTTATCGGCGTCACCCAAGGGTTTCTTGAGTTCACAGTAGAAGACTATTTGGCAACCAACCAGATTGACGGGCGTCATGAGATACAGGTCAAGCAACTCGACCCGCGTTTAAGGATGGGTGCCTGCGACAAGGATTTGACAGCCACACTGGAAAGTCCGCGCCCGGTTGGCCGGGTCACCGTGCGGGTGCGCTGCGAAGGTTCTTCACCCTGGACGGTGTTTGTACCCGCCCAGGTGCTGCTGTATCGCAACGTCGTGACCGTGATGCGCCCGCTCAAGCGTGACGCGATCGTCACCGAAGAAGACGTTGCGATGCGCGAGCGGGATGTCAGCAGCCTGGGTCAGGGTTTCCTGGCATCGCTGGATCAGGCAGTCGGTCAGAAGGTTGTCCGACAAATGGTCATCGACCAGGTCATTACCCCGGTGGCGCTTGAGCAGCCACAAATGGTTCACAAGGGCGATCAGGTTGTGATCATCGCCCGCAGCGGCTCGCTGGCGGTTCGCATGCCCGGCGAAGCGATGTCCGATGGAGGCTTCAACGAACAGATACGGGTGAAAAACCTCAATTCCCAGCGGGTGATCAAGGCAAGTGTCACCGGCCCAGGGCAGGTGGAAGTCGCTATGTAGTGCATTGATGGTGGCGCGAAGGGTGTGTTTTTTTTAGACTGCGGGGAATGCCCGACGGCAAATGTCGTCTATTGGGAAGCTTTCTCACAATCAGCCTAAAGTTTGATAGGGGTTGGCCGAAAACAAGGCAAGCGTCCAAACACCCAGAGGTTTTTTCAATCATGGTCATAGATTTCAGTCGCCTTAACAACTCACAGTCTGTTGCCGGTGCTTCCCGTACCAGCCCCAGTAAAGACACCGCCAAAACCGCTGCCCCAGACCCTGCCGTCACCGCAGGCGTCAAAAGCACCGGGGAAACTTTTTCCTTGAGCAGTGAGGCTCAACAGTTGCAGAAAATCACGGACAAGCTGACCGATCTGCCAACCGTCAACAGTGCTCGCGTTGCCGAGCTCAAACAGGCCATCGCCGACGGTAGCTACACAGTGGACAGCAACCGTGTCGCCAGCAAACTGTTGAATTTCGAAACCCAACGCTAAGCTCAGGCTGGCGCTGGATATTCTGGACGCTTAAAAACCAGAGCATGCGATGCAAGACACTACTTTGCTGCAGATGATCACTGACGACATGGTTTCGGCCCGACAGCTCCTTGAGTTGTTGCAGGCCGAATCATTGATTCTTCACGGCCGCGACATGGGCGAGATGGAGCAGGTGCTGGCGCAGAAACAGGCGCTGGTCATTCTTCTCGATCAACATGGTCGCAAACGTAGCCAGGTGCTTGCGGGCATGGGGCTGCCAGCCAATCGCAGTGGTCTCCAGCAACTGGCCAGCCAGTCGGATATCGGTGAGCAATTGCTGCTGGCTGCCGACGAACTGAATACGTTGATCAATGAATGCCAGACGCTCAACGAGCGCAATGGTAGTCTGATCCAGATGCAGCAGGTCAGTACCGCTCACCAGCTTCGCATCTTGAACGGTGGCGATACGCCTACACTCTATGACAGTCGCGGGTCGACTGCACTTAGAGCAAAACCACGCCCTCTGAGTCAGGCGTAACTTCCTGTATCAAGGTTTCGTGCATGGTGGCAGAATGCCTGATGTTGCGTTGCCGTAGTATTTTGCCTGGAGATTCAAGAACGTGAATGGCTCAAGCGCGGACGATGCTCCGCAGCCCCCGAAGGTTCTCAATACACCTTTGGAAATTGCCGCTAACCTGCGGCTGCTACTCGAGAGTCATGATCCTCTGATCATTACCTTTCATGAGCGTCCCCAGCGCTTTCAGAGCTATATACTTGAAGTCGACCGCGACAACAACGTCATGGCCCTCGACGAAATGATCCCCCGCGATGGCGAACGCTTTCTGAGCAACGGCGAATCCTTCCGCGTCGAAGGCTTTCACGACGGGGTGCGGATTGCCTGGGAAAGTACTGCGCAAATGGACATCCTCAGCACCGACGGTCAACGCATGTACCGCGGCCCGATGCCTGAGGAAGTGGTTTATCACCAGCGCCGCAACGCATTCCGGGCCGCGCTGAAGCTGGCGCAACTGGTCGACGTCGAAATCGGCGGTGACCGCCTGAAATTTACGCTGGCCGGCAAGCTGCTGGATATTTCTGCTACCGGTTGCAAGTTGCGCTTCGAGGGCGACGTGTCCGATCGCATGCAATTGGGCCAGGTATACGAACGCTTCGTTGCCAAGCTGCCTTTCGGCGCCATGACAGCGCCTGTCGAGTTACGCCATCTGCATTTCGAAGAAAGAATCAACACTACCTTTGCCGGCGTGCGCTTCCACAACATGAGTGGGCTGGTGCAGCGTCAGGTCGAACGTTTCGTCTATCAGTTACAGCGAGAAGCACGACGCTTCGACAAAGACGACGACTTCTGACACTCATCTGAATCGCCCAACGATTGCGGCATTGCTGCCGCAATCGTGCACTGCCCTGCGCTAATCGTCAGGCCTTCCAGGTCTCGCTTTCACGCTCGCGTTCATGCTCATCGGCTTCAGCCGTTTCCGCCTCGGCAGCCGGCTCGGCCTGAACCAGAACCTCGCTTTCCGTATCGACCTCTGCTTCGAACACGACCTCGGAATCCGGCTCCGGCTCAGGCTCAACGGTTGCCTGCATCTGTTCCTGAACCACCTGCTCGTCGACACGCGGGTCAAGTGCAACCACCAGTGGCGAACTGGACATACTGTCCGGCATCGCAACGTGGTGCAGCGGTGCGTTTTCGACCTGGTGCAGGTGAGTGACCGCCTTTGGCCTGATCAGCAGTACCAGAATCACACCAGCGCCACAGACGAACGCATACAGCATGTGCCCGCCAAACAGCTTCATCACCACACCCGCAGCCAGCGGACCGATACTGGCGCCGATGCCGTAGGTCATGAGCAACATGGCCGTCAGCGACACTCGGCGCTCGGCCTCGACGTGGTCATTGGCGAAGGCCACTGCCAGCGGATAAAGGCAGAACTGCATCAGCGAAGCCAGAAAACCGACACCGAACAGCACCTCGACCGGCACGCTGGGGAACACCGCCAGCGGTAACGACGCCACCACCAACGCGGCGGCAAAGATACGCATCAGTACGGAGCGGTCATAGCGGTCGGACAGCAGGCCCAACGGCCACTGAACCAGAAAACCGGCCAGAATGCAGCAGCCCATGAACAGACCGACCTGCTCGGTGGACAGACCCTGCTCGGCGGCGTAGACCGGTGCCAGACCATAGAACGAACCGATGATCAGACCGGCGCCCAGTACCGCCGTCAGCGACTGCGGCACACGCTTCATGAAGAAGCGCGGCTCCAGTGGCGCCGGATGCAGCGGTGCCGGGTGAATCGCCCGGGTCATGGCGACGGGCACCAGACACAGAGCGAAACACATCGCCACCAGCATCAGCAGCTCAGGCCCCAGTTGCGGGTGAACGACCAGCACCAACTGACCCAGCACCAACCCCAGGTAGGACGCAATCATGTAGCCGCTGAAGACCATGCCGCGCTGTTTGGCAGCCGCCTGCTCGTTCAGCCAGCTCTCGATGACCATGTATTGGCACATCATGCCCAGACCGACGATCACCCTCAGCACCAGCCAGGCTGGCAACCAGCTGATCAGGCCATGCCCGAGCACTGCCGCACCGACGATGCCGGCACAGGTGGCGTAGGCGCGAATATGCCCGACACGGCCGATCAGGCGGTGACCGATCTTGCCGCCCAGTACCAGACCGAAATAGTTGGCAGCCATCAACGCACCCACCCACAGGCTGTCAACCTGATCGGCGGCCAGGCGCAGGGCCAGATAAGTGCTCAGCAGACCCGAGCCGATCAACATCATCAACGAGGCAAAATAAAGCGCTCGAAAGGACTTCCAGATTTGGCGCATCAACTTTCCAAAAATAGGGAGTCGCCCGACTGGGCGAGCCCAACACTGCGATTCTTAAACCTGAGCAGCCAGCACGCGCCGTTCCCAGGGGGTTATCTCGTCAAAAAAACTGGTCAGTTCCAGGGTCTTCGACGCGATGTAGCCTTCGATGAATTCATGACCAAACAGTTCCTTGGCCAACTGACTGCTTTTCAGACGCTCCAGAGCTGCGTGCAAGGTACACGGCAATAACAATTCTTCCGGCACCTCCAGTTCGCCCTGCAGCGGCGGCGTCGGTTGCAGTCGTTGCTCGATGCCATGCAGCCCGGCCGCCAGACTTGCGGCAATAGCCAGATAAGGATTGGCGTCAGCGCCCGGCAGACGATTTTCCACCCTTCTGGCCGCCGCTGCACTCGACGGAATGCGTAATCCGGCAGCGCGATTGTCGTAGGACCAGCAGGCGTTATTGGGTGACGCATAAGGATGGCACAGGCGCTGGTAGGAATTCACATTGGGCGCGAACAGCGCGGTGAAGTCCGCCATGCAGGCTTGCTGGCCAGCAATAAAATGACGAAACGCGTCGGTCGGCTCACCCTGCGCATCACTGAAGACGTTCACTGCGGTGTCTGCTGCCACCACGCTCTGATGAATATGCATCGAACTGCCCGCCGTATGGGCCAGCGGTTTGGCCATGCACACCACGATGAGCCCGTGCTTGAGCGCAACCTCCTTGAGCAAGTGCTTGAATAGAAAAGTCTGATCGGCCAGCAGCAGCGGATCGCCATGCAGCAGGTTGATCTCGAACTGACTGACCCCCATCTCGTGCATCACGGTGTCACGTGGCAGGCCCAGCGCGGCCATACAGGCATACACCTCGGCAAAAAAAGGCCGCAAGCCGTTGTTGGAGCTGACACTGAATGCCGAGTGCCCCTGTTCGCATCGCCCGTCCAGCCCAGTCGGCGGCTCAAACGGATAAAGCGGCTCGGGATTGGGCGCGAAGATAAAAAACTCAAGTTCGGTGGCCACCACTGGCACCAGGCCCTGCGCAGCGTAACGGGCGATAACCGCCTTGAGCTGATTACGGGTAGAGAGCATGCAGGGCTGGCCATCAAGGTCCTGCGCATCACAGATGGCCAAGGCACGCGGCGACGTGCTCCAGGGCAGACGGTGGAGCTGCTGTGGATCACTGATCAGCGCCAGATCGCCGTCGTCACTGCCGTAAAAGCGCGCCGGCGGATAGCCGCCCATGATGCATTGCAACAACACGCCGCGCGCCAGCTGCAAACGGCGACCTTCGAGAAAACCTTCAGCCGTCATCACCTTGCCGCGAGGTACACCGTTCAAATCCGGGGTTACACACTCCACTTCATCAATGCCCATCAGCATTTCTTTCTGCGAATGGGGGTCATTGCGTGTCATGGGTCAGTCCTTTTAGTTGAGCAGCAAACGCCAAGCTTCAACCTTCAGGCTGCAATCTTCAAGCACCGCGCTTCACACTGTCGGCCTGCTGCTCGACGTGTCAGAGAACCGGGTTATGGAAAGGTGTCCCGGTCACTTCGATGAACTCTTTTCGGTAGTCTTCGTTTTCCGGGTCGACCACAAGGGCCTGGCGCAGGAATTCGACGCCTTCGGCCACATTGCCCAACTGACGACTCAGGGCGCCGGCGAGATGCAGCCTGGTGGCATCGAAAAAATTGAATGACAGCATAATCTTGGTCAGCGTCAGCGCGTTCTCGAGCTTGCCCGCCATCAACAATTGGTTGAACTGCGTGTTGAAGTCGCCGACGTCCTGCCACTTTTCGGCAGACAGGCCCTCCACTTTGCGCAGCACGACGGTGTGGCCGTTGCCTACTTTCGAATCGGTTTCTTCGACGCACTCGATGTACCAGCAACCCAGGCCTGACGAGTTAACGTAATTGACCGCGCGGAGCATGCTTTGCAGGGAAAAGACCTGATAGTGACCGCGCCACTCGCCTTCAGTGACGGTGGTCATGTCGACCTTGTTTTCATAGTCCTTGATCATCTGCGCCAGCGTCGTCAAACGACGCGCCCGATCAGTCTTGGCTGCGGTGCGCTTGGGAAAGATGCAGAAGAATACCCCGCCGTTCTTCAGCACTCGGAAGGATTCGACGTAGGCAGAAAGCAGGTTGGGGACGTGCTCGATGACGTGCGAGCTGATCAGATAGTCAACCGACGAGTCTGCCGTATGGATGCATTGAAAATCGCCCAGCATGTCGACCTTCGAAACATCGCCTGACACTTTCATCTGCTCGACGAAGTACTGCTGATAGTCTTCCATGTCGCGAGGGTGCAGAAAATCCACACCGTTGCACGGCGCAACGTTCAGGCAATGGGCAAGATTGAACGCGTTGTGAGCCGCGGCGCCCAACTCTATACCGTGCCCCTGGCAGTACTTTTTAGCTAACAGCATCACCCACCCACCGCTCATCGTGATATCGAATACAGCCTTTCAACGATTTCGGCGGTGTCCGCTAAAACTTTAACCAGCACCGCTCCAGGCCTTTGGCGTGCCAGCAATTGGCGCAAATATTGCAATCCACCGCGTACATACATCGATTTACGTCAGCGCGGGCTTGAACTGCCCGCCACGCTGCGACGCCAATCAACAACAATCACGCTAACGCCCGAGAGAACAGAGGATCACCATGATCAATGGTCAAAAGGTTGGCTGCGGAATCGTCACCTACAACCGTCCTGCGCTGCTGAAAAAGCTTTACGATTCCCTGCCTGCCGAGATCATCGACTGCGTTGTCATCATCAATGACGGCGAGGTGTACCCGGAGTTTTCCGCGTATGACAGCGAGGTCTTCTTCAACAACGAGACCAACCTCGGCGTTGGAAAATCCAAGAATAGAGCTTTGTCGCGACTCATGGACGCCGGGTGCGAGCATCTGTTCCTGATCGAAGACGACATCTATATAAAAAGTCCGGAAGTCTTCGAGCTTTATATTCTGACCTCGACGCTGACCGGCATTCAGCACCTCAACTACAGCCAGCATGGTCTGATGAACAAGACGCCGTCCGGCGAGGCCAACGCGGTGTACCGGATTGACTACGGCAATGGCATCAACCTGCCCTTGTACCGCCATTGCGTCGGTGCGTTTTCCTACTATTCCAAACGTAGCCTGGAAGCCGCCGGCCTGATGGACGAGACGTATCACAACGCCTTTGAACACGTCGATCACACCCTGGCCATCATCAACCAGAACATGCACCCACCTTTCTGGTTTTTCGCCGACATCGATAATTCGCAGCTGTATCTGGGGGACGAGCCCTGGACGCTCGAGGGCTCAACGATTTCGTCCGATACCCTACACCGCAAAAACGCCCTCGCAGCCATTGAACACTTCACGCTCAAGCACGGCTGCGAACCGGTCAGACATCCGTTGGCGTCTGATCAGGAACTGATGGACAGCCTGAACAGTATCAAACAGAACTTCGGATTGAATATCTAAGCGCCCAACCCGCCCCGCAATCCTGACAAGGCGTTGCGGGGTACTCGTTGCAAGACCGCTGCCTCAGGGCAGGGTCATACTGAACATCGCCCCGCCCAGCACGCCGCCGTTGGCGATTTCAATGCGCCCGCGCATGCCGTTGCGTACATGCAGCCGGGCAATGTGTGCAGCGAAGTACAAGCCCAGGCCGGTACTGCCGCTGCCCTGGTTGATGCCCTGCACATAGTCGGTCTGGCGCTCGATCAGATACGCCGGGTAGCCGGGGCCGTCGTCATTGATGGTGATTTTCAGCTGCCCGCCTTCATCGCCGACACTGACAACGATCTGCTCGCGGGCAAAACCGATGGCGTTGACGATGATATTGCCCACCACCGAGCCGATCAGTTCGCGGTCGAAAAAGCCAAGGGGACTCGCCACGTCGATCGCATGACGCGCGGCAATCCCGCGGCTGGCCAGCACATCCTGATGATGGGCGAGTTGCGCTTCGATGAAATCGTCCAGTTCGTGGTAGTCCGGACGCAATGGCATCTGGTTGACACCCAGCTTGTAGAGGCCGAGCAACTGCACGAGCATGCCGTTGAGGTTGGCAAATTCATAGTCGATGATGCCATGCTCGGACGTGTCGCGCTGCTGGACCGAAAGCTTCGCCTGCCACTGGCTGTGTGCCTGGGTCAGGGTCGCCAGCGAGTTCTTCATGTCGTGCACCGTGGAGGCGATCACCATGGAAAAATCGAGGCCCTGCTCTGTCTCTTCATTCATGCGCTAAACGCCCTCTCCCTGAGTTTATGGTAGCGCTCATAGCGTGGATCGCTTTCCGGGATCTTGCCAAGCATGGTCAGGCTGGCCCGACACTCGTCAATTCCGGCCTGGCCCAGATTCTGGCCAGGGTGAAGCAGCGACTGCACCATATTCAGCGCAATACTGATGTTCTTTGGCTGCAAGCCAAGCGCACTGCGAAAAAACGCCTGTGCTTCGGTGAGGTTGCCGGCCTTGTAACTGCGCACGCCTTGCAGGTTGAAATCGACAGCCGCCTTGCTGGCCCCCAGAATCGCCGGATCATCGGTCATGCTGGCAATGCTTTTCATCACTGCAGGATCGTCGCCGTAGGCCCCGGCACAACTCTTCAAGACGCCGGCACCGGCCTCTTCCTGACCGAGTTTCTTCAGTTGCGCAGCCACCATCAGTGCGGCGTCGGCACTGAGCACCTGCTCCATGCCATCCAGCCTGGCCATTGCCTGCTCGGTGAGCTTGGCTGCGGCTTCCGGGTCCGAATGCTGCAGGCTGGCCGCCTTCATTAGCCGGGTACGTACTTGCAGCCCCTCGTCATCACCATGCTCCTTGGCGACATCGACGAGGGCGTTGTTGATCTCGACACGGGTGCGCGCATCGAGCCCCTGATCGCCACCTTTGCTGATCAACGCATGCGCCAACCCGAGGTTGGTTTCCGGATCCTTGAAACGCGAATGCTGACCTTGGGAGACGGCCTGGCGATAGGCCTTGGAAGCACTTTCGAAGTCATCGTTGCCGAGTGCCAGCTTGCCCAGCAGCTTCTGCCGACGCACCGCCAGCGGCGACAGGCGCACTGCGCTTTCCAGCACAGACTGCGCGCGCTTGCCATCGCCAAGCGCGACCAGCACATCAGCCAGGCCATCGAACAGCGCAGGCATGGTCGGAAATGCCTTGATTGCCTGTTCGTAGATAGCCTGCGCCTCGGCGGTCTTGCCGCGCTTGAGCAGCAGGCTGCCCAATGCGCCGTAGGCCCACGGCGTGGCCCGATCAGCCAGAATGGTCTTGAGGAACGCTTCCAGGGGCTCGTTCTGCTTCAGGTCGCGCAAGGCATCGGCCTTGTAGCGCAGGCACAACGGCGCATAACGCGGGTCCTGCTCGATCAGCTTGTCACACGCGGCCAGCACCTCGGCCGGTTTGCGACGGTCGAGGGCCTGCAGAATCGGCTTGAGCAAGGTCTTGCGCTGCACCAGCTTTTCCAGCCGCTGGGCCAGCCCGGCGCGGTTGAACGGCTTGGTCAGGTAACCATCCGGCTCCCACTCGAGCGCACTCATGACCATCGCCTGACTGTTTTCGGCAGTGACCATGATGAATACGCTTTCGTAACTCAGCAGGCGCTCGATCATCAGGTCTTCCAGCACCTGCTGGCCGTTCTTGCGGCCATCACCCAGGTTGAAATCGTGCAGCACGAAGTCATAACGCTTTTGCGAGCACATGCGCAGAGCCTGCTCGCCGGAGTCGGCGGTGTCCACTTCCTTGACGCCCAGTTCACGCAGCATCGATCTCACTGAACTGCGAAAGTCAGAGAAATCATCAACGATAAGAAAGCTTTTTTGGTTGTACGCCAGCATCCGGATTCCTGCACAGGAGAGGGTGAAAATATGAGATCCGCGGCCTGAACATCATTCAGACCCGACTCGGCAGCCCATTTTTCAGGACGCACATAATAACTGATGGCAAAGAGCCATAACACAACTTGCCATGCCCCCTCCCCACGCATCAAAGCGCGAGGTTGAGGGCAACACTCAGTTTTTCGACCATCCACGCAGAAACTGTAGAACGAACATCAACTTCGCACACGAACCCTATGCCAGGCAGACATAAAGAGTGTGGGCTGGGTCGTGATTGCGGCAGGGGAAAGGCATTTTCGGAGAGGTCCGTCACACATCGGCTGCGCACCCGATATAACGCACAACGTGGTGGACAGCATGCCAGCGCGGGGCGCTGGCATGTGAGGTGGTCCAGGCGGTTTACACCCAGCCGTCGTTCTTCTTGCGGCCCTTGGTCAACGCCGGCAGGATCAGGCCGACCAGCAAGCCGGCACCGGCAATGCTGCCGCCGTAGACCATGTAACGCATCATCACCTGCTTGTTCTCATCGCCAAGTCGCGCCTGAGTCGCACGCAATTCAGCCTGAGAGTCGGCCAGTTGATCGTTGAGGGTCTTGGTGCGCGCCTCCAGTTCGTCGACCAGTTTCTTGCGCGCGTCCAGCGTTTCCTGCATGCCCTGCACGCGGGTCTTCCAGGTATTGTCGATGCCCGCCAGTTGTTCGGTCAGATCGGCGACCTGCTGAGTCAGCTGTGGCACACGCTCGGCCTGCCCAGGGACTTCCTGCAAGTCGCTGCTCGGAATCCACACCGTGGAACCGCCTTCGCCACGCACCTGGCTGAACTTGCCCGAAGCGCTGAGCAGCTCGACCTTCTGCCCGGATTTCAGCGTCCCCACGATCCGGTGATCATCGGTTGGTCCGCTGCGTACATAGGTGGTGAGGCTGTCGCTGACCCAGCGATCGCTGCCTGCGGCCTGTGCGCTGCCAGGCATGACAACGGTCAATGCAGCGCCAACCAGGCCTGCGCCGAGCAAGCGACGCGAAACGGCGAACAGGCCAGGGGCTCGGGAAAGAAGTGCGGAAAAATGACGAGACATGGCGATAATTATCTTTATCTGAAATGAAAATAAAGCCTCGTTTAACGGGCCGGCTAAGGATGGGAGCGGCAAGTGATCAACGGTTTTGCAACTCCTGCCCGGACGGAATGTCTGCCTATCAGGCGCGCTGAAAAAGCACCTGATGATCCCTTTCGTGCAGGCCGTCCAGAAAGTCCATCAGCTAACAGACTCCGTTAATGGGGTCAGGTTCACTATTGCCCGTTGTCCGCGTCAAAATTCAGCCGCACGGTCATGCGAAGCAAGTGCCTGCTTTCAAAAGAATTCACCTGCCGATTCAATCCTGCGACGACGCACAACGGCTCAAACAGGGGATGTCTGCGGTCCGGCGTTTGCTTTCCCGGCCAAGTGCTGTAGAAAAGGCTCCACAGGGGTGAATGTTCTCGATATTCACCATCCTGATGCTCGACTGCATCGCTCTAATGGAAAATAGAATGATCCCAAGACAAGTGATTAACGCCACCGTAAGCCCGAAAGGCAGCCTTGAAACCCTGTCCCAACGTGAAGTGCAGCAGCTCAGCGCGGCCGGTTCAGGCAGCACCTATACCCTGTTTCGCCAGTGCGCCCTGGCCATTCTCAATACCGGCGCCCACGTCGATAACGCCAAGACCATTCTTGAAGCGTACGAGAGTTTTGAAGTCCGCATCCATCAGCAGGACCGCGGCGTTCGCCTGGAGCTGCTCAACGCGCCTGCCGATGCATTCGTCGACGGCGAAATGATCGCCAGCACCCGCGAAATGCTGTTCAGCGCCTTGCGCGACATCGTTTATACCGAAAGCGAGCTGGACAGCCAGCGCATCGACCTGAGCAATTCCCAGGGCATCACTGACTACGTGTTCCACCTGCTGCGCAACGCTCGTACCCTGCGCGCCGGTGTAGAGCCGAAGATGGTGGTGTGCTGGGGCGGCCATTCGATCAATACCGAAGAATACAAATACACCAAGAAAGTCGGCCACGAGCTGGGCCTGCGCAGCCTGGATATCTGCACCGGCTGTGGCCCTGGCGTCATGAAAGGCCCGATGAAAGGCGCAACCATCGCGCACGCCAAGCAGCGCATCGTCGGCGGTCGCTACCTGGGCCTGACCGAACCGGGCATCATCGCCGCCGAAGCGCCCAACCCGATCGTCAATGAGCTGGTCATCCTGCCGGACATCGAAAAACGCCTCGAAGCGTTCGTGCGCGTCGGCCACGGCATTATCATTTTCCCCGGTGGCGCGGGAACGGCCGAAGAGTTCCTGTACCTGCTGGGCATTCTGATGCACCCGGACAACAAGGATGTGCCGTTCCCGGTGATCCTGACCGGCCCGAAAAACACCGAACCTTACCTGCAGCAGCTGCACGCGTTTGTCGGTGCCACGCTGGGTGAAGAGGCGCAACGTCACTACCAGATCATCATCGACAACCCGGCGGACGTTGCCCGGCAGATGACGCAGGGCCTGAAGGAAGTGAAGCAGTTCCGCCGCGAGCGTAACGACGCGTTTCACTTCAACTGGCTGCTGAAGATCGAGGAAAGCTTCCAGCACCCTTTCGATCCGACCCACGAGAACATGTCCAGACTGCAACTGAACCACGATGTGCCCACTCACGAACTGGCCGCCAACCTGCGCCGGGCGTTTTCCGGCATCGTCGCCGGCAACGTCAAGGACAAGGGCATTCGTCTGATCGAGCAGCATGGTCCTTATCAGATCCACGGCGACCCATCGATCATGGGCCCGCTGGACAAGTTGTTGCAGGCCTTCGTCGATCAGCACCGCATGAAGCTGCCAGGCGGCGCGGCGTACGTGCCGTGCTACCAGGTCGTGACCTGACCGCATAACGGCATGCTGCAAGCCCACGGGGTGCTCTTGAGCACCCCGTTTCTATTTCTGCTGGCGAAAGGCCTTGGGCGACTGCCCGGTAGCGCGCTTGAAGAAGCGCGAGAAATACGCAGGCTCGGAAAAACCCAGGCTGTCTGACACCTGATTGATGGTCAGTGTGGTGTAGATCAGGTTGCGCTTGGCCTCCAGCAACAAGCGCTCACTGATGATCTGCAAGGCCGACTGATTGCACAGCCGCCGACACAGTGCATTCAAATGCGCGGCGCTGATACCCATCGCCTGAGCATGCTGGTCGATCGACCAGTGCTCGCGAAAACTCGCCTCCAGTTGATGCATGAATACCTGCAAATGCTCGCGGCCGCGATCCATCGCATGAGTCTCTTCGCCGGCATGCTCGCTGCTGCGCCGGCTGAGCCATACCGCCAGCACATTGACCAGCGAGTGCAGCATCAGATCGCGGCCCGCTCTGGGCTGCCGGTATTCATCGGCAATGGCATTGAACAGCGTGTCCACATAATCGCTGTCTGCCCCGAGCACATAGCAGCGGGAAGCGCTGAGGGCAGAGACGTCGAGCGCAGCCTCGAGTTGCTCCACCAAGGGTCTGGCCAGGCTGAGAATATGGCCCTGAATATCTCTGGAAAACCTGAAGGTGTGCACGCTCAGTGCGGGAACGACTTGCAGCGCAGGCATCTCGACCTCGCTGACCCGGTCCTCGACCTTGAGCATCGCCTTGCCCGACTGCACGTAAAGCAGCTGGACCAGATCCCCATGCCGATGCGGCTTGATCTCCCATTCGTGAATCCTGCTGCGCTCGGGGATCGACTCGCAATGGATCAGGTCCGGGGTGGGCCAGGCCGTGGTTTCTCCGTAGAGCTTGAACACCGGTATCGCTGCTGTGGCAGGTCTGGCCATGTCGTCCTCTCTCGTCCGGACCCTCGAAAAGTCCAGATAATGCAGCGGATATTGCCTTCTTATCCAGACGGCATCCATTAAAAATGCAGGAGACAAAAACAAACACGTCCCGCTGGCTAAACCTGGCAGGGATCAAAAGACAGGACTATCGCCATGAAGACCAAGGTTGCCATTATCGGTTCAGGCCCTTCCGGGCTGCTGCTGGGCCAACTGCTGCAGCGTGCCGGCATCGACAACGTCATCGTCGAGCGCAAGGACCCCGATTACATCCTTTCGCGCATCCGCGCCGGCGTTCTGGAACAAGGTATGACCGACCTGTTGCGTGAAGCGGGCGTCAGTGAACGCATGGACGCAGAGGGCATGATCCATGACGGTTTCGAGCTGGCGTTCGCCGGTCGCTGCGAGCGCATCGACCTGAAGAGTCTTGCCAATGGCAGGACGGTAATGGTCTACGGCCAGACCGAAGTCACCCGCGACCTGATGGCCGCGCGCGCCGCGACCGGTGCAATGACGATCTATGACGCCGCGGACGTCAAAGCACATGACCTCAAGAGCGATAGTCCGTACCTGACGTTCGTGAAAGACGGCGAGACCGTGCGCCTGGACTGCGATTACATTGCCGGCTGTGACGGCTTTCACGGGGTGTCACGGCAATCGATTCCCGCTGACGCCCTCAAGGTATTCGAACGCGTCTATCCGTTCGGCTGGCTCGGCGTACTGGCCGATACGCCGCCGGTCAACGAAGAGCTTGTCTACGCCAATCACCCGCGCGGCTTTGCCTTGTGCAGCATGCGCTCGGCCATTCGCACCCGCTATTACGTGCAAGTCAGTGCCGACGAGAAGGTCGAAGACTGGTCGGACGAGCGCTTCTGGGAGGAACTCAAATCCCGCCTGCCCGAGCATCTGGCGGAGCGTCTGGTCACCGGGCCGTCCATCGAGAAAAGCATCGCGCCGCTGCGCAGCTTTGTGGTTGAACCCATGCAGTACGGTCGCCTGTTCCTGCTCGGCGACGCCGCGCACATCGTCCCGCCAACCGGTGCCAAGGGGCTGAACCTGGCGGCCAGCGATGTCAGCACGCTGTACCGCATCCTGCTCAAGGTGTACCAGGAAGGCCGCACTGACTTGCTGGAAAAGTATTCACAAATCTGCCTGCGCCGGGTGTGGAAAGCCGAGCGTTTCTCCTGGTGGATGACGTCGGTGCTGCATAACTTCCCCGACACCGACGCCTTCAGCCAGCGCATCCAGCAGACCGAACTGGACTACTACGTCGGCTCGGAAGCCGGGCGCAGGACCATTGCCGAGAACTACGTGGGCCTGCCGTATGAGGCGGTCGAGTAGAGCGTTGGCCCCGGCGCTGTGATGTTCGTTGCGTACTGACGTTGGCGACAAGCCATAACCTCCCCCGCGTACCTGCGTTGTGCAATCACACAACGCATGCCCCCTGCCGCCGTGCAAACCCCCAAAGCGTTTTCGTCACCGGCCACCTATGATCAAGCGTGCATCCAATAGCTATCGGGCTATATAAAAACAACAAGCACAGAGGAACACCCGCCATGACACCTGTTTCGACCCACGAGGTGGGCGACGCTGAAGGCAATCTTGTCTACCGTCGCATCACCCTGCGCCTTATCCCGTTTATCTTCATTTGTTACCTGTTCAATTACCTCGACCGCGTAAACGTCGGCTTCGCCAAGCTGCAGATGCTCGATGCCCTGAATTTCAGCGAGACGGTTTATGGCCTCGGTGCCGGTATCTTCTTCATTGGCTACGTGCTGTGTGGCCTGCCCAGCAATCTGGCGCTGAACCGCTTCGGGCCGCGTCGCTGGATCAGTCTGATGATGATTACCTGGGGAATCTTCTCGACCTGCCTGCTGTTCGTCACCACGCCGGTCGAGTTCTACGCGCTGCGCTTTCTGACCGGTATGGCAGAGGCCGGTTTCTTCCCCGGCATCGTGCTGTACCTCTCGCGCTGGTATCCGAATCAGCGGCGCGGGCGGATCATGGCACTGTTCATGTCGGCCATTCCGGTCTCCGGACTACTGGGCGGCCCGTTTTCCGGATGGATTCTCAATCATTTCGCTGCGGGCCAGGGCGGCATGGCCGGCTGGCAATGGATGTTCCTGATTCAGGGCGTGCCGACAGTGGCGCTGGGTGCGCTGGCCTTCGTTCTGCTGTGCGACAAGGTCGAGGATGCCCGCTGGCTGACGCCCGAGCAGCGTCAGCGGGTCAAGACCGATATCACCAACGATGAACTGAGCCGTCCGGTACACGGCAAAAGCTCGGTGGCTTCAGTGCTGAGCATGCCGTTCATATGGATTCTGGGCTTTATCTACTTCTGCATTCAAAGCGGCGTCTACGCGATCAATTTCTGGCTGCCGTCGATCATCAAGAACCTCGGTTTCAGCGATGCACTGGTGATCGGCTGGATCAGCGCCGTGCCGTACCTGATGGCGGGCGTGTTCATGCTGCTGGTCGGCCGCTCCGCCGACCTGCGCAATGAGCGGCGCTGGCATCTGGTGGTTCCGATGCTGATGGGCGCGACCGGCCTGCTCATTGCCGCCAACTTCGCGACGCTGCCCATTGTAGCCATCATCGGGCTGACTATCGCCACCATGGGTGCGCTGACCAGCCTGCCGATGTTCTGGCCATTGCCGACCGCTCTGCTGAGCGCCAGCGTTGCCGCAGGCGGGCTGGCGCTGATCAACTCGATTGGGCAGATGGCAGGCTTTCTCAGCCCTTACCTGGTGGGCTGGATCAAGGATCAAACCGGCTCGACTACCCTGGCGCTGTACGCACTGGCTGCGCTGACCATCGTTGGTAGCCTGGTGGCATTGCGGGTCAGTCGTTCGGCGGCGGTCAAGGTGGCAGGGCCCGCCTGATCGCCATGGCCAAAGACAGCGTGATCCTGCGTATTTGGCATGAAGCGGGATGCGCAGATTTTTGCGCACCCGATACCCGCATAAAACTGACCAAGGCTTGTATTTAAAACGCTGCAGCACACAGGAATGAGTCGGCGCATGTGCGCAGACGTTTGCGCACTATTTCACGTTTTTTTTGCTTGAGGTCTTTGCTTTAAATCTCTATCTATTTGTTTTACATAGATAAATAGACAGTCGGCACATATCTTGGAATGCACTTCTGCATACAGCGGGCGATATCGCCCGTTTCTGCGCAGAGATTCCATGCATGACCGACAAATCCGGCACCCATACACAACGACGTGCTGCAACGTTCGCCAAAACTCCCGCCACGGCCACCAGCCTGTGTCCCTTCCGAGGGCCTGACGTGGCTATCGTGCCGGTGCGCTATGCGCTGGACCGCTCCCGCTACGATACCGCTCCCCAGAAGCTGAAACCGCTACTCAAGGGCAGCCGCTGGGCGGTGATGCCGAAGCTGAAAACACGCAGTTATACCCTTCGCCAACTGTATGACGGCTATGTGTATGTCTATGACGAAACGGCAGAGACGTTGCACGAGTACGCGGTGTCAGCCGCCAGCGGCAACCTGAGTCGTATTATCTGGACCGATGCGCAGCTTGGCAGCGACCAGCGCAGTGGCGGCAGCGATGCCAAGCCTTTCCTGCTGTATCCGCGAAGCAACCTGCTGCGCATCGCCTTTTCAGCACAGCAGTGGACCTGGCGAACTTGCGAACACCTGCGCTCCAGTCCGGAAAGCCGCGCTTCATGGATGAAAGCGCTGGATCTGAAACGCTACTGCATGACCATGGCCGAGCCGGATACCTTGCCATTGAACCGTATCGCCGAGGCGGTGGCGGACATCGACAAGGAGAATGTGGTTGACGATGACCGCTTTGCAGACTCGGCGATTCCTACACACGAGTCCTCCAGCGAAGAAAACCAGCCGCTGTTTTCGCCAATCGGCGCTGACGTTTTCTGGCAGGGCAGCGTTGAACATCAGGACAGCTCCCTGCTCATTACTCTTGATGATCCGCTGGCCATTTTCAACGATCTGGGCATGCAACTGGCCGCCGATCAGGCCGCCTATCGTAACTGGCAAGCCGAGCACGAACACAAGCTCCAGATAGCCCAGACCGTCACCACGCTATGTGGCGCTGAAAGCGAACCGGAGAAACTGCCAGCATCGGTGCGCGACAATGCCGCGCTCACCCATCAGTACCTGAGCGACGTCGAAGCCTATTTTGAACAATGCATGTTTGAACAAGAGCAGATCGGCAACAACACCGCTCCCGGTGGCGTGCTGTTGCTGCCGGATATTTTCAAAAGCCCGGAGATGCGCAGATCGATTGAAATGCGTTACGGCAGCGCGCCCTCCGACGACGCCCTGCAAGCCTGGAAAGATCGCCACAAATGGCGGCGCGAGGTCGATCTGAGCGGTGCGCGTGCGTACCTTCAGCAGCACCTGCCAACCGGCGACACACTGCTGCAACAGGTGCGTGACACGCAAAGCGATTTCCAGCAATGGGCGATCCATCTGGGCACGGAACCGCTCAAGCTGTTTGTCGACACCACACACCCTCAAAGTCTACTGTACCTGCAAACGCTCATGCTTAACCTGCAGATCATTTACGCTCAGGACAACGCCGCCAGCGCCTGGCTCGCCGAGCAGGAAGCCAACGACAGCAGCCTGTTTGGCACCTTGCGCTACGGCTTCTCACCGGCGCTCAAGCACGCGCTGCATCAGGAGGCCAACGCGCTGCTGAACGGCCTTGGCGACGTCACCAACCTGGCTACCCGCATCGGCGAACTCAACGGCACGCTCAATCACCAGGGCTTTGCCGATAAGCCGTGGATGAAGGCGCTGAAACAACCCGTTCAGGACACCTTCAAAGCCCTCGGCCAACTGGCCAGCAGCGCAGGCAAGGCGACGTTCGAAAGCATCCTGCTGGCCTGGGTGCCCATCGACAGCCGCCTGGCAGTGGGCAAGCAGCAGAACATCGTTGCACTGATTCGCACACTGTTGATCGGCCAGATCCTGCTCGATTCAAAGGCGCGTATTGCGATCGATCACAACATGCTCGCGAAGCTGAAAAACTGGATCAGCGAATGGCGGGTACTCAACAAACAGATCAGTGATACCCGTCGCAGTTGGCTCTACCCAACCGCTTACAACCCCCGCAAAAGCATCGCCAGCCACCTGCGCGCGCTCGAGCAAAAGCTTCGCCTGCACGAACTGAGCATGCCCGCTCTGCTCGACTTTCAGAACAACCAATACGCCAAGCAGTTGCAGGACGAGATTCGCCTGCACTTCCAATCTGGCAAAGCCATCACCAAAGAATGGCTGAGCACCGCCAGGCGCTGGCTCGATGGACTGGGAGGGATTGCCGGCTCGATCACCTGGGGCGTGATCATGCTCAACTTCATCAACACCGCCTTCACTTATCGCGACCTTACTCGGGATGGAGACTTTAGTGCCAAGGACATCGGCAAGGTGACGTATGGGTTGGGGTATAGCTTTAACCTGTTGATGGCGGTGTTTGTTGAAGCGCCGTGGGCGGTTATCAGGGATGCGAAGCCCCTTTCTATTGGCGGCTATAACATAGGCATTCTCGATAAATCGGCGGCTTACTGGAAAGCACGAGGTAATGCGGTTTGGGGGGATGCGATAAGGGGGTTTAGAGGTTCGATGGTGGCGATGGGGGCGTTTGGGATCGCGGCGGTTACATTAGAGCTATTTGACGCTTTGGATGATTTTTACGCAGCTAAAACTTCAGATGAAAAACACGGACTCCGTATTAAGAGAGTTGCTGTATTCCTGATGGGTTTAGGTTCTTCGGCACAGCTATTAGCAGGCGTTTTCCCTACTAGCACTTTTACGATTATTGCGATGAGTTCGTGGTTCAGCGTAGCCCTGATGGCAGTTGGCTTTATTTATCTCCTTGCCACGATGACCCTAAACTATTTCAAGCAAGACAGTGTGGGCTGGTGGCTACGTAAGTGCTGTTGGTCAAGAACCATAGACTATCGCTACGACGAGACTGCAAAAGGTAAGAATGAAGAAGTAAGCGCGTTGATGGAAATTCAATTATCTCCGCAAGTTCATGTAAAAAGTACCGTGCATTATGAGGATCGTTACCTTGGCAAAGGCGACTATATGAGTGTCGCTGTGCAAAATGGCGCTGGGGTACAGGTGTATTTCCCACACTTTTTACGCGGCAAATCTGTCCACTTCAACATTGTAAGTAGCAAGCGCCCGTGGGGCGTGCTACCTGTAGAAAAAATAGATACCCCAATATATGAAGCGTTTCTGAACCGCGGAAAATTCAGGAAGGTCGAGCAGTTCGGGATGCTCACTAACAAACCAACTGCCAAGGCTAGTGAAGACTTCACCTACCCTCTAATGCCCCCTGAAAACGATGACCTCATCTGGGAAACCTGGGTGCCGCTTGATAAGGAAGCAACTTTTCTGGAGCTACAACTCTGGTATCCGTCTGACCTTATAAATTCCGGCGAGGACGATAGAAGCTATCTTTTTCAGATGGAGCTTGGCACAAGAGGCGATACCTCTATTGACGGCTTGGCGGCGATGGAACTCGCGGTAAAGGCATCAAGCAGAACTGGTTCCCTTACCCTGGAAGTCGCAGAGGGCACACCTATATGACTCAGCAAGAAAAGGCTTTAGACCTGCCGAAAGGCAAAGACATTTTAAACTGGAAAGTCAAAACGCTGGCGAGGTCACCTAAAGAGATCATGATCACACAGCTTGGATTTATCGCCTTCTATCTGACCGCCAGCTCACTTTTTATTTGGGGAGGCTGGATAATGTTTTCGGATAGCCTTTATTCTTTGGTATACACAGTTCTTGCACTTGTAGGGTATCTCGCCTATTTCGTAGGCCTGCTCATCCGCCAAAAAACCATCTTCAACTACACCCTGAAAACCGATGGAGCCACGGTCGAGTATTACCTCCACTACCCCGACTTCGCCTCAAGCTTCTTCAAGGGCATCGCCATTTTCGTCATGCTGGTATTCGGACTCGTCGCCGTCCTGACCGGATCGTTGCTCTTTCTGGTCGGCCCGGTGGCGATGGCTTTCATCGCCGCCATCAAACTGCTGAACTGGGAAAACCCTGTCCACCATCGACAAACCGCCCCTTGGGCACTGCACGAATTCGTCACGGTCGATCACAAACGCCTGATGGTCATTATCCATTGCGACGATATCACCACCGGCTTTGCCGCGCGCTTTCCCAGCAAGGCGTTGATGGACAAGTACCTCGCCTTCCTGCGCGAGGTACTTCCAGCGAACGTTGAATACATCGAAAAGGCTACCAACTGGCATCAGGGCTGATGCGACTCAGGCTTGAGCTGAAACTCACTGCAAGCCTGAGCAAGCGATCAAACTGCCATGGGCACCGTGAAGCGGAACTCGCTGCCCTCGCCCACCCGGCTTTGCGCTACCAGTTCTCCACCATGAGCCTTGACGATGCCCTGGGAGATGTAAAGGCCCAAGCCGGTGCCGGTCGGGTTGCCTTCCTTGACGGTCCAGTAGCGTTCGAAGATATGCGGCAACTGCTCGGGAGGGATACCCTCGCCGGAGTCCCTAACGGTGAACACGATTTCAGTGCCGTTGGACATGGCTGACACGTCGATCTTGCCCAGTTTCGGGGTGAATTTGATAGCGTTGCCAACCAGGTTGGACAGCACCTGAAACAGGCGCTCCGGGTCAGCATTGACCTTGATGTCCGGCTCGGCGCTGAAAGAAATCTCGACGGACTTGTCCATCGCCAGCGGGGCCAGCAAGGTGTAAGCCTCCTCGAATATCTGGCTGACCTCCAGCGGCTGCGGCGTAATGGTGTAACGGCCCGCTTCGATTTTCGAGGTATCGAGCAGGTCTTCCAGCAACACATTCATGCGGCTGGCGGCTTGCTGCATGGTATCGATTGCCGTGGAAATACGTCGCGACGTGTGTGGCCCATCGGAGCTGAACGACTTCTGCATCATTCCGCAGAGCATGGAAATGACCGTCATCGGGTTGCGCAAGTCATGGGATACAACCGCTACCAGCTCGTCGCGGGCGCGAACAGCCTGTTGCTCCCTGCGCACCTGGCGGGCAAGGTCGTTTTCCAGAGCGGAGCGGCGCAGGTCATTGGCGGCGAACACATCGCCATAGCTCCACTTCGTAGCGATCCCGGTCATCTCGACCTTCCAGATCTCAAACGAGGTGCGCGGCCGAAGACGCATGCCGCCTGCCGAGCTCTCCATATCCAGTGGTTTTTTCGGATTACCGCTCCACTGAACCGTTTCCTTGACCTCGGGACGAAACCAGATAACGCCGTTGTCGACCGGCTTTGGCAGGCTCATCGCCAACACGCCGCTGGCGATTGGCTGATAAGCCTCGGCAGGCGCATAGACACTGGATAGATGATGACTGGCATACACTGGTTCGCCACCAGCGATCATCCACGCATGCAGCGCACGTATGTCGGACGGCTCAGGGCAGATGCCGAAACAGTGCGTTTGCCGGTCTTCAATGATGGCGACGCCGGTTGCGCCCACCATATCCATCAACAACTGTGGTTGCTGCGCCAGGCCATCGAAGACGTTTTCTTCGGACCCGGCCATGGCCAGATTCAATTGCTCGAGCGCCCTGACCTTCGCCTCTCGCTGACGGCTTATTTCCAGCGCTTCCATGGCGCTGATCTGCAGCGACAGCACCTGGCCGATCGCCTGGCAGGCACTGCGCAGTTCGTGGGACACGTACAGCGGCGTGCGGTTGCCGCAACTGATCAATCCCCACAACTTGCCGCCTTGAATCAGCGACACACTCATGGATGACAGCACGCCCATGTTCTTCATGTACTGGCAGTGGATCGGTGAAACACTGCGCAACGTCGAAAAACTCAGGTCAAGCTGCTGCTGAGTGTCCGGGCGCAGTTGAGGCACCAGGGGCACCGGGGTGTAATCGGCATCGGGAATAATGCGCAGCCAGTTGCGGCGATAGAGTTCGCGCGCCTGCTCGGGAATGTCCGATGCCGGGAAGAACAACCCGTTGAAGAGCTCCATGCTTGGCGCCGAGGCTTCGGCGATCACCTGACCATGGCCTTCTTCTTCGAAACGGTAGATCAGCACCCGGTCGTAACCGGTCATTTTCTGGATCTCGCGGACGCTGACTTCATACAGGGTCTGCAAATCACTTGCGGCGTGCAGTTGACGCAACATGCGCCCCATGTTGCCGGTGCGCTCGGAATAACTGACCGATTGCGCATCCTTGCCCTGAATTTCGAGCTCCAGAACCAGAACGCCCTGATGGCGGTGCAGCAAGGCTTCGAACTCAATGCCGTTGATGGACATCAGCAGGCGTTGCGCGTCGATGAACGAATCATGAGCACTGGCGCTTCGGATCACGTCGGCCCAGCCAGCGCCCAGCACACAGTCCAGCCCCTTGCCGAGCACCTGCTCGGGCACATGGCCCAGCACAGCCTTGACGTTGGCACTGACTTGCAGGATTTTCAGATCGGGCTCTGTCAGTGTGAACAGCAGACCATGGGGTTGAATGGCACCGGGAAACTGAATGGGCTCATCTGCACAATTGGCCAGAAGGACTTCAAAGGCGTCTTTGTCGAGTTGGCTCATAACAGTACCTCTTGACCCTCGAGCCAGTGCTCGAAACATGCAAATGTGGAGTGCGCTGCAGAGGCGGCGGCATCAGTAAAGGCAACTTCTCGGGGTACTTCATCCAGGTGATTAAGAAACGCCTTCCAGCGAGGTCCGGTAAGGGCACCGTACACATCGAGAAAGGCCGTTCCACTTTGTTCATCCAGACCCAGACGCTTGTTTATTTCGCGTCGCAACACTTGCCCGCCCAATGTCGCCCCTTCCAGCACATACATCACCCCCATACAGGCGCCGGGAGAATCAACAGCGGGTAACTGTTCGCAGCGGGGCAATTGGCCAATGTCATGATCGGACAGCCCCAACGCACGCAGATCCTCGACCAGCACAGGGGTTTTGACCCTCTCGATCGGGATAAGCTCCGCAGGTATCAAGGCACTGGCATGCAGGATCGCTTCAAGCGGTGCATAAAAACCGTAGTAAGCCTGAAGCAGGCGCAGGTAATGGGCGCGATCCAGAGCGGGTGAAAAAAACGGCATGCGTTTTTCAAGCCTGACGTGCAACTGACTCGTCTCAGCACGCAGTGCATCAAGCAGTTTCGGCGGGGTAACAGATGAAAAACTTGCCGGCATCCAGGAAGGCTCTTGAGTGTGCAATGGGCAGAAAACGCATCCGAGCGAAAACAGGCCGCCAAAATACAGATTCAGAGCAAAATCTGACAGGTATTTCCTAGGTTTACGATGAAATACCACTGTCCACAAAGAAAAACAGTCAGCGTTACAAGACGACGGTTTGCAACTGCCCGCAAAATACGCGCTCAACTAACGACGATAGTCGAAACCCAGCCCATACGCGTTCGGCGCGTGTGCGGTTCGCGCAGGCAAGCACTTTAACATCATCCGATAATGATGCCATCCTCTCGTAAGCCACCGACTCGATCGGCGGCTCACGTGCCCCCCTGAATAAAGCTGGCTCGCTCTGTCAACGCACGTTCTGGTACAGCATCATTCGCGAGGTTTCATGCAGGCCGCGGGTCAGGTCGCGCAGCCGTTCGAACTCTTGCGGGTTCTGTTCGGCAACGTTGTCCAGCGGCGTGGGGGAAGACAGGTCGTGGAGCGTTGGCGAACTGCCGTCGTGCTCCATTTGCAGCAGGTAGTTGCGCGTGACACCGCCGATCAGCGGGAACGTACCTTCGCGCAGTACCAGCGGCACCACACGTTCACCTTCCGGAGCCGCCTGCTGAATGTCACGGCCCATGGTGCCGCTGGTGAAGTCCATCCCGGCCATCCCCGCCAGTGTCGGCAACAGATCGGCGAGGCCGACCGCTTCTTCGACGACCCGTGTGCCCAGCAGGCCGGGGGCGTGAATCAACAGCGGGACGTTGTTGCTCTCCAGGCCCAGTTGCTCGAACGCCGGCGCCATGTGCGGGATCTGGCTGATGCGCGTGTTGTGATCGCCAAACAGCACAAAGATGGTGTTTTCGTAGTAACCGCCCGCCTTGGCCAGTTCCATCAACCGCCCGATATTGAAATCCAGCAGGCGCACGGCGTTGTACTGCTCCACGCTGCGCGAACCGGCGGCCTGGACCTGCTCAACAGTCTTGTCGCTGACCTGAAAACCGTCGTTGTCTTTGGGGATGGTAAACGGCCGGTGATTACCCGCAGTCTGCACATAGGCAAAGAACGGTTTGTCGGCTGGCAACGCACGCAGGAGCCGGTCACTCTCCTTGAACAGGTCCAGGTCGGAAATCCCCCAGACATCCACCTGCGGTGACTTCCAGTCGCGCTCGTCATACAGCCGTACGTCGTCGATACTGCGACGGATCAAGGCGTTCATGTTGGCCCAGCCGGAATTGCCGCCAATCATGTACAGCTTCTCGTACCCTTTGAAGTCGTTGATGATGGTGTTTTGCCGTGTGAGCAGCGGGTGACGCGTGGCGGTTTCCTGCCGGGTCACGTCGGGCACCCCGGTGATGCTCGCCCAGACCGTTTTCGCAGTGCCGGTAACCGGCACGTAAAAGTGCTTGAAGAACCAGCTTTGGGTGGCCAGATGGTCCAGGTTCGGCGTCGGATTCAGCGGGTTGCCATAGGCGCCGACGGCACTGGTGCCCAGCGATTCGAGCATGACGAACATGACATTCGGCGGCCGCTCGCCCGGCAGCCGGTAAGGCTGCACGGTCTGGTGACGTTTGAAACTCAACCCCTGCACGTCTGGCTGGGGGACGCCCAGATAACGCGCGACCTGTTCATAGTGCTTACGCACCTGGGGTTCATCGAAGTTCGACTGCGAGACCTTGAGCGTGTCGTACAGGAACAACGCCGGATTGAGCCCCAGCGCCGCCACCTGACTGTTACCGGAGAAGAACGCATCGCTCCAGCGCAGCGGTACCGGGTTTTCCAGATTGAGACTCTCGACCCGGCCCAACAGGCCGAGAAAGGTTGCACAGACCATCAGGGCCGAACCCCAGACCACGGACCCGCGTTTGATCGGCCTGGCCTCACGGTCCAGGGTGACACGCTCAAGCCTGATCAATACCCAGCCGAGCACGGCGACCGTGAGCAGCCAGCCGGCAGTGATCCACAACACCGGATAGGTCTGCCAGAGCATGTCCCGGGAAATCTGCGCATCCTCCAGATAGCGCAGCACGCTGGCGTTGAGCCTGACCCCGAGATAGGCGTAATGGCCGAAATCGACGATGTAAATCATCGTCAGGATCGCCAGCGCCACGATCAGATAGCCTCGCGCCAGCCAGCGCAAGGCACGCACGCTGATCAGGTTCCAGCCCGGCAACCAGAGCAGCACCGCGACCGGCAGCAGTATCAGCAGCGCCAGGCGCAAGTCGAAGCGCAAACCGATGCCCAGCGTCTGTGCGACCTCGCCATGCGTGAACAGCGTGCCCGGCTCGATGCCGGAAAACCCGAAGAAGAACACACCCCTCAGCAACGCCGACAGCAGGAACACCACCATGACCGCGCCCAGCCAATAATGCAGGCGTCGCGATTGCAACCAACTCATCGTCATTCCTCTAGACATTGCCGACAGACAGAGCGGCCGGACGGCGCGTCTCCATTGCCCGGCGATAAACAAAACGGACAGCCAGGATCAGCAAGGCCCCACAACAGTAAAGGCCAAGCAGCGGATCGATCAGGTAATCCCAATAATTCTCCGATGGCTTGATGCGGAAAGTGAAGGCCAGCGTCGCAGCGCTGAGCATCACCGCGGCCAGCGCATTGCGCATAAAGACCAGCCCCAGTGCGATGACAGCGACAATCATGATCATCGGCCGCGGGTTGTAACCCCAGCGGTACGGATCGAAATACGTCAGGCCAAGTGTGGCCGGGTACAGCGTCAGTGCCAGCGCAGCAAACACCAGCAGCACCACCGCGCGCCTGGGCACGGCCAGCGGTTGGAGCACACCCAGTCGCTGCAGGGTCAGCCAGCCCAGCAGCACCAGGCTGCTGATGGCCAGGTCATCGGTCAGGCTGCGGGCATAGGACGCCATCGACAGCCCGTCGATTGAGATCACACTCAAAAGCGAGACGGCGGCCAACAGTCCGCAGCGCCACCATAACGATGCGGTCAGCGGCGCCAACAGTACAAACAGGGTCCAGGCAAACGCCAGATGAGCCAATCCCAACGCGATCATAAAAGTTGCTCCGCCAGCCAAGCCTCGTTGAAGCTGACATGCTTGATGAAGGTGTTATTCCATGAGTAGACCAGGTGATACAGGCCGTCCGGGCTACGGATGAAGTACGGGTATTCGTATTCGAAGTCGCAGCCCTGGGGCGAGCAGACGCGTTGGTCCAGATTGCTCAGAAACGCCTCTTCCATCGGTTGACGCAGGGCGCCACTGGAACTGCGGAAGCCCTCGCCGATCACCTCCTTGTACGCCTCAAGGGTAAACGGCGTGCCCAGCGGATCGGGCGACTTGTCGAAATCCATCAAGGGCCTCCAGACGTTCATCTCTTCATCAGTGCCGTACAGGCTGAGCTTGAAGCGCCCCTCGCGCAGGTCATTGAGCGCCACCAGCAACCCCCTGCCCGGCACACCGACCGCAGCCAGCGAAGAATTAGGGTTGCTCGGGGTCAGCGGATACGGCTCGCTCCAGCTCTGCCCGCCGTCTTCGGTGCGGCTGGCCAGCACCCGGTGGAACGTCTCGCCGGCATAGCGCAACAAGGCCACGGCGCGCTGCCCATCCAAAGGCACCACGGTGGGTTGCAGGGAATTGTTGCCACGGCTGATGCGAAACTTGTCGATCACTTCACCGTCGGCGCTCAGGTACAGGTATTCGGCAAACTTGCCGAGAAACTCGTGATAAACCGGCAGGCCGATCGAGCCGTCGGCATGAAACACCGGCGCGCCGCGCACCAGCGTACTGATGTTCAGGAACGGTGTTGTCACCAGTTGCCATGGCGGCGACCAACTGGCGCCCATGTCGCTGGAGACCATGGCGTTGACCGTGCTGCCCGCCCAGCCGCCGACCGAGACTGAAACGTAGAACAGCCACAGGCGATTGTCCGGAGCCAGGGCGATCACCGGATTGCCCAGCTTGCGGATGTATTTGCCAGTCCCCGACTGGGTGGACTCACGGGTTGCCAGCACCTGCTCGCCGCCCCACTCACCACTGGCCGCATCGAAGCGCGAGGTGCGTATTTCAACGTCGCCCGCCCCTTCGCGAGAACCGGCGAACCACACCGACATCAGGTCGCCGCCGGGCAATGCTGTCACGGCTGAGGAATGCACGAAGTCGTCCAGGTCGGAAGACGCGAAACGCGACATATAGGACGCCTTGGGCGCCACGCTCTCAGCGCCAACTGGCGCGGGGCTGACCGCAAAGGGCGCAATACGGTGCTGTGGATGGCTGAGCCACGCACTGAGAAAAATCGCCACAACAATCAGGCCTGCGCTCCATGCAGTCAGGTTTCGGGAAATAACACGCATCGGGAGGCATCACTGTAAAGAGGAACAAAGGTGTGGTTTCAGCGATGGCGATCTTCGGGCAACGGACGTCGCTTGCCTGTCAGCATCGACAAGGGCAGGTTGTCACGCACTTGAAAGCTTTCGAAGATGGCGGCGGCCATGTGCAGTACCACCAGGGCACACAAGGTGTTGGAGAGAACTTCATGGATGTCCTGCGGCCAGTCGGCGCCCCACAAGGCATCGACCTCTTCCATCAGAAAACCGGTCAGGCCCATGCCGAAGATCAGCACCATCATGAGTACCATGACCAGCGCGCCGAGCGGGGAATGGCCGAGCCGATGGATCGGCCGCCGGTCGATCAGCGAGCGCATGTGCGCACGCAGGCGCGCCGGATGCGGCCAGAAATCGCTCCAGCGTGCGCTGCGCGGCCCGATGAATCCCCACACCATTCGCACCGCCAGCCAGGCAACCGCGTAATAGCCCAGCCAGATATGCCAGTCGCCACCTGCTTCATTGAAGAAATAGTTGGCAACAAAAACACCCGCGATCGAGACGTGAAACAGCCTGACCAGCGGGTCCCACAGGCGCAGGGAAACACGGCTCATTACTTGGTCTCGGTCTTCACCGCTTTACCCGTCACCGGATCGTGATAGATCTCGACCTTGCGCTTGTCCTTGTCGAAACCATAGATTTCGTAGCAGTTGCCGTCAGTCACCTTGAACTTGCTGATCTCGTAACCCTGAGCCTTGAGCTGCTCCTGGAATTTGGCCTGATCCTGCCATTGGGACTTGTCAGCCGTGGTGCATTGCGGCCCGGCAAGTGCCAGCGGGCTGGCCAGGCACAGGGAAATCAGCAGGACTTTACGCATGACAGATACTCGCAAGCAGTTAAGGAGCGCCTACTGTGCGAAACGAATCTTAGGAAAAGCTTAATACGTAATAGCTAGTAACATCTTCCCGGACACACGGCACTTCGCGCTGCTGCCTGCTGACGGCATCATGGCGCCCTTCTTCCCACACTCACCGGTCAAACCCTATGCGCCTGCTTCTAGTCGAGGATGATCGAGCCATTGGTCAAGGCATCCGCGTGGCCCTGAATACCGAGGGCTACACCCTTGACTGGCTGGAGGACGGACTGAGCGCGCTGCACGCCTTGCGCAGCGAGCCATTCGACCTGTTGCTGCTCGACCTCGGATTGCCACGCATGGATGGCCTGGACCTGCTGCGCCAGTTGCGCGCCGAAGCACTCACCCTGCCGGTGCTGATCCTGACTGCACGCGACGGGACTGCCGACCGTATTGCCGGTCTGGATGCCGGCGCGGACGACTACCTGATCAAGCCATTCGATGTCGATGAACTGAAAGCCCGGGTCCGCGCCCTGCTCAGGCGCAGCCAGGGCCGTGCGCAACCGCTGCTGGAGCACGCGGGCATCAGCCTCGACCCGGCGTCGCAACAGGTCAGCTTCAAGGGCAGCGAAGTACCGATGACGCCGATGGAGTACCAGCTGCTGCATCAACTGATGATCCGCCCCGGCAAAGTGGTCACCCGCGAGCGTTTGTCCAATACCCTGTACGGCTGGCAGGACAAGGTCGAAAGCAACACCTTGGAAGTGCTGATTCACAACCTGCGCAAGAAACTGTCTACCGAGCTGATCCGTACCGTGCGCGGCGTCGGCTACCTGCTGGAGCTCAAGGCATGACCTCGGTACGCGCGCGCATTCTGATCCCGGTACTGATGCTGTTGCTGCTCGGCGACCTGACCATCAGCCTGCTCGCCCTGCGCGACAGCCATCACGAAATCGAAGAAGTCTACGATGCACAACTGGCCCAGAGCGCGCGCCTGCTGCAAGGTGTGCTGCGTCAGCGCGCAGCGGGTGAGCAGGACCTCGACAAGCTGTATCAGGCGTTCGATCAGGCCATGAGCCGGGTCGGCACCAGCGGCGTGGCCCATCCCTACGAAACCCGGCTGACCTTTCAGGTCTGGCGTACCTCGGGCGAGCTGCTGGTGCGCTCGGCCGAAGCGCCGCTGCTCAGTGCACCTCCGGCAACCGAAGGCTCCCATGATCTGGTCGAGAACGGGCACGAGTGGTGCGGCTTTCTCCTCGCCGATCCACAGCAGGGTTTTCTGATCTGGGTGGGTGAGCGCGATGACGTGCGCCAGGACCTGATTCAGCGCATTGTCAGTCACACGCTGTGGCCGACGCTGATCGGTGTGCCGCTGCTGGTAGTGGCGATCTGGCTGGCCATCGGCTGGGGCCTGCGCCCTCTGCAAGCGATGGCCAGAGTCATCCGCAAGCGCGATGCCGAGAGCCTCGAACCGCTTGATGTAACGCCACTTCCCAAAGAACTGGAGCCCATGCAGTACGCGCTCAATCGTCTGCTGACCCAGATCGAAAGTGTGCTGGAACGCGAGCGACGCTTCATCGCCGACGCGGCCCACGAACTTCGCACGCCGCTGACCATCCTGCGCATCCACGCGCAGAACGCACGCCAGGCCGAAACCCCGGAGCAACGCCTGGAAGCACTGGATTTCCTCGTGCATGGCGTCGACCGCGCCGCCCGCCTGGCCAGTCAGTTATTGACCATGGCACGCCTGGAACCGCGTCTTGAAGTCAGCCAGTTACAGACCTTCGAGCTAAACACACTGGTACGCGAGGAGATGGCCGAACTCACGCCACTGGCCCTGGAAAAGCGCGTCGATCTGGTGTTCGAGGAAGGCGAGGATTGCGTGATCCGCAGTGACCCGGCAGCCATCACCATTGCCCTGCAGAACCTGCTGACCAATGCGCTGAATTTCGCCCCGACCGCCAGCGAGATTCGCGTCGCCCTGCACACCCAGGAAGATGGCAGCGCGCACCTGTCAGTCGAAGACGCAGGGCCGGGTATCGACGAACAACAGAAGGCGCGCCTGTTCGAACGCTTTTACAGTCAGGGTCACAGCAATGGCGCAGGGCTGGGGCTGGCGATCGTCGACATGATCGTGCGCAAACTGGAAAGCAGTCTGCACCTGCGCAACTCGGCGCAGGGCGGGCTGTGTGCAGAGCTGCGCATCAAGAGCAGGACGAGCTGAACCCGGCCCGGCTCAAAGCACCACGCGCAGGCATTGCCCGGCGTGATACAGGGTGAAGCCCGCGTCGTAGGCCAGGCTGCGCAACGAACTGCCCGAGACCTTTTTGCCGCTTGAAAAACTCATCGGCAACGCAGTTGCATCGTTAGTCAGCAGGTAATCGGCAAAGCACTTGCCCACCAGCGTCCCGGTGGTCACCCCCCGACCATTGAAACCGGTCGCCGCCAGCAAGCCTGGCGCAGGTTCGAAGAGGCGCAACAAGTGGTCCGGCGTGAAGCCGATGCGCCCGGTCCAGGTGCTCTGCCACTCGACCCGGCCCAGTTGCGGGAAGTAATGCTGCTGGACGCGATCCGCCCACTGACGAATGAACCACAGCGGATAATTGCCGGCGTTACCCAGGCTGCCCAGTAGCAGGCGCCCATGGGCATCACGACGAATGTTGCTGAGCACCGTGCGCGTATCCCACGAACCCTGCCCGCCGCGCAGAATCTGCGCCTGCTCGGCACCGCTGAGTGGCTGCGAAGCGACCTGATAGTAGTAACCCGTGAAGATGTGATCCTTGATATCGGTCCACTCGCCTTCGGTGTAGGCATTGGACGCGATGATCACTTTCTCGGCGCTCACACTGCCCGCAGCAGTAGAGACCTTCCAGCCGTCAGCGGTGCGTTGCAAGCCGTTGACAGGAGAATCACCGAACACTTGCCCACCCTGCGCCACCACGTTGAGCGCCATGCCCGAGACATAGGCCATCGGGTTCACCGTGCCGGCGCGGTGATCGAGCAAGGCACCGCTGACCTTGTCGGTACCACAGGCGTCTTCGCAGGGTTTGCCGGTCAGTAATTCGACGTTGGCACCGCGCCGCTGCCACTGTGCGGCGCGGCTGCGCAAGTCAGCCAGGCCCTTGGCGTTATGCGCCATGTGCAGGTTGCCGGTGCGCGTGTCCTGGCAATCGATGCGGTACTGGTCGATGGTCGCGAACACCAGTGCCGGTGCCGCGCCCAATGCGCCATTCAGTCGGCTGGCCTCGACGCTGCCCAGTACTTTGTCCAGCTGATCGGGCGCCACCCAGGTCCCGGCATTCACCAGGCCGACGTTGCGTCCGGAACCGCCATGGCCGACCTGGTGCGCTTCGACCACACACACCGACTTGCCGCCTTCCAGCAAGCGCAACGCCGCCGACAGACCGGTAAACCCGGCGCCGATGATGCACACGTCGGCGCTCCGCTCACCGCTCAGGGCCGAGCTGACCGGACGTTGCGGAGTCAATTGTTCCCACAGACAGCCTTCAGCAAACTGCACCATCGAAAAACTCCAGCAATGTCGGTAACAAGCGCCCGGTTCACATCAGTCGAAAACGATGCCCTGAGCCAGCGGCAATTCGCGGGAATAGTTGACGGTGTTGGTCTGCCGGCGCATGTAGGCGCGCCACGAATCGGAGCCGGACTCGCGACCGCCACCGGTTTCCTTCTCGCCACCAAATGCCCCGCCGATTTCCGCACCGCTGGTGCCGATATTGACGTTGGCAATACCGCAATCGCTGCCCGCGGCGCTCTGGAAAGCCTCGGCCTCGCGCAGGTCGGTAGTGAAAATGCACGACGACAGGCCCTGCGGCACTTCGTTGTTCAGGCGCAGAGCCTCTTCGAAGTCGTCGTAGGCCAGCACGTAGAGAATCGGCGCGAAGGTTTCGTGACGCACGACGTCGCTCTGGCCAGGCATTTCGGCAATGGCCGGCGTGACGTAGTAGCCGTTCGGGTATTTGTCCTGCAACTGACGCTCGCCACCGAACACCTGTCCGCCTTCGTCACGGGCCTTGGTCAGCGCGTTCTGCATGGCCGAAAACGCTTGCTGGTCAATCAGCGGACCGATCAGATTACCTTCACGCGGATCACCGACGCGCACCTTGGCATAGGCCGCCTTGACGCGGGCGACCACTTCGTCCTTGATCGAACGGTGCACAATCAGGCGGCGCAACGTGGTGCAACGCTGACCGGCGGTGCCTACCGCACTGAACAGAATGCCGCGCACGGCCAAGTCCAGATCGGCGCTCGGGGCCAGTATCATCGCGTTGTTGCCACCCAGCTCCAGAATGCTGCGCCCGAAACGGGCGGCGACACGCGGACCGACTTCACGGCCCATGCGGGTGCTGCCGGTGGCGCTGATCAGCGGCACGCGCGGGTCATCGACCAGCGCTTCGCCGGCGTCACGATCACCAATCACCAATTGCGCCAGTGCTGCGGGTGCATCACCGAAAATCTTCAGCGCCTTGTCGAACAGCGCCTGACAGGCCAGTGCCGTCAGCGGGGTCTTTTCCGAAGGTTTCCAGATCACCGGATTGCCGCAGACCAGCGCCAGCGTGGTGTTCCAGGCCCAGACCGCGACCGGGAAGTTGAACGCGCTGATCACGCCGACCACGCCCAGCGGGTGCCAGGTTTCGCGCATGTGATGACCGGGACGCTCGGAGGCGATGGTCAGACCGTACAGCTGACGCGACAGACCAACGGCGAAGTCGCAGATGTCGATCATTTCCTGCACTTCACCCAGACCTTCCTGAGTGATCTTGCCGGCCTCGACCGACACCAGTTCGCCCAGATCAGCCTTGTGCTCACGTAGCACTTCACCAAAGATCCGCACCAGCTCGCCACGCCGAGGGGCCGGCACTGTGCGCCACTTCAGAAACGCGCTGTGGGCGCTGTCGATACGCGCCACGACCTGTGCCTTGCCTTCAAGCGTAACCGAGGCAATGCGGCTGCCATCAATCGGGGTGTAAACCGGATAGTCCCCTTGGGTGTGGGCACTGTTCGCCACGCCCAGACGTGCTAGTAACTCGGCAACCATGTTGATTCTCCTGTCATGAAACCACGGTGGAAATCATCGATGACCTCAGTATCAAGCCACTCAGGGTCGGGCTACAAACGACGTTTTTGAAAAACATGATTCCTTTTAGGAATGAACTTCTGATCATTAGCAGCCAGAAAAGCCATTACATCGGGAATTATTGGAATGACCCGGTGATTTTATTTCGTTTGCGAGCGCTGCCCGATGTTTGTTTGGATAAGCCCATCATGATCACCCGGAGTCGGGGCCAGACCGATGAGCGAACACATCAGCGAATCCATTTCGTTTGTCCACAACATCACGCTGTCCCACGGCCGCAACGCTGAAGTCTGGGACACCGCCGGCAAGCGCTACATCGACTTCGTCGGCGGCATCGGGGTGCTCAATCTGGGGCATTGCAACCCGCAGGTGGTCACGGCCATTCAGGATCAGGCGGCAAAGCTGACCCACTATTGCTTCAACGCCACGCCTCATGACCCGTACATCCGCTTCATGGAGCAGCTCATGCAGTTCGTGCCGGTCAGTTATCCCCTCAGCGGCATGCTCACCAACAGCGGTGCGGAAGCGGCCGAAAATGCGTTGAAGATCGTACGTGGCGCTACTGGCCGTACCGCGGTCATCGCATTCGATGGTGGCTTTCATGGCCGAACGCTGGCGACCCTGAACCTCAATGGCAAGGTAGCGCCCTATAAACAGAAAGTCGGCGTACTGCCCGGCCCGGTCTTTCACGTTCCGTTCCCAAGCAAGGACAACGGCGTGTCCACCGAGCAGGCGCTCAAGGCCATGGACCGGCTGTTCAGCGTCGAGATCGACGTCAACGACGTGGGCTGCATCATCTTTGAGCCGGTGCAGGGCGAAGGCGGTTTTCTGGCCATGCAGCCGGACTTTGCCCAGGCATTGCGAGCGTTCTGCGATAAGCACGGCATCGTGCTGATCGCCGATGAAATCCAGTCCGGCTTCGGCCGTACCGGGCAGCGTTTCGCGTTCAGCCGCCTGGACATCGAGCCCGATCTGATTCTGCTGGGCAAAAGCATTGCGGGCGGCATCCCGCTGGGCGCCGTGGTAGGTCGCAAGCCGTTGCTGGACAACCTGCCCAAGGGCGGCCTGGGCGGTACCTATTCCGGCAACCCGATTGGCTGCGCAGCGGGCCTCGCGTCACTGGCACAGATGACCGATGCCAACCTGTCCAGTTGGGGCGAGCAGCAGGAACACGCCATCGTTTCACGCTATGAAGCCTGGCAGGCGAGCAAACTGTCGCCGTATCTGGGCAAGCTGACCGGTGTTGGCTGCATGCGCGGTATCGAACTGATCACGCCGGAGGGCGAGCCCGGCACCCGACAGCTCGCCGAGCTGCTGAGCTCGGCCAGGGACGCCGGGCTGCTGCTGATGCCAAGCGGCAAGTCACGGCACATTATCCGCCTGCTGATTCCGCTGACCATTGAGCCCGATGTGCTGCACGAAGGGCTGGATATTTTCGAGCGCTGCCTGGCGGCGCTGGCTTGAACCCGTACGGAGAAAACACCCTGATGAGCACAGCACGCTTTGCCGACCCGGATCAGATCCGCGCGGGTTTTTCTCGCGCCATGTCGCAGATGTACAAGCACGAAGTGCCGCTGTACGGCACGCTGATGGCGCTGGTGAGTGAAGTCAACGAACAGGTCATGAGCCATGACAGCAGTGTGCTGGACAGCCTGCGCCAGACCGGTGAAATCCAGCGCCTGGACATGGAACGGCACGGTGCGATCCGCGTCGGCACGGCACAGGAACTGGCCACCCTCGCCCGCCTGTTCGCGGTCATGGGCATGCAGCCGGTGGGTTACTACGACCTGAGCGCGGCCGGCGTGCCGGTTCACTCCACCGCCTTTCGCGCCGTGCATGAGCAGGCGCTGCAGGTCAGTCCGTTTCGCGTGTTCACCTCGTTGCTGCGTCTGGAGCTGATCGAAAGCGACAGCCTGCGTGAATTCGCCGGTCAGGTGCTGGGCAAACGCAATATCTTCACGCCCGGCGCCCTGGCGTTAATCGACAAGCATGAAGCAGACGGCGGCTTGAGCGAAGCCGATGCGTCCGAGTTCATTCAGCAGGCGCTGGAAACCTTTCGCTGGCACAACACGGCGACGGTTTCGCTGGACGACTATCAGAAGCTGAACACTCAGCATCGCCTGATCGCTGATGTGGTGGCGTTTCGAGGTCCGCATATCAACCACCTGACGCCACGCACGCTGGACATCGATGCGGTTCAGGCCGGCATGCCTGGCAAGGGCATCACACCCAAAGCGGTGGTTGAAGGGCCGCCACGTCGCCAATGTCCGATACTGCTGCGCCAGACCAGTTTCAAGGCGCTGGAAGAACCGATTACTTTCATCGGCCAAGGAAGCATTCAGTCGGGCAGCCACTCGGCACGCTTCGGCGAGATCGAACAGCGTGGCGCTGCACTGACGCCCAAAGGCCGCGAGCTGTATGACCGGCTGCTGAACGATGCCCGCGAAGCGCTGGGCGAGTTCCCCAGTGAGGCTAATGCCGTTCGCTATGCCGGGCTGCTGGAAGAAACGTTCAAAGCGTTTCCGGACAGCCACGCTGAAATGCGCAGGCAGGGTCTGGCCTACTTTCGCTATTTCCCGACCGAGTCAGGCATTGCCGCGCGCGCATCCGGCAGTCTGGAGCAGCTTGTCGAAGCCGGTCATGTGCGCTTCGAGCCATTGGTGTACGAAGACTTTTTGCCGGTCAGTGCGGCGGGCATCTTCCAGTCCAATCTGGGCGATAACGCACAGGCGCATTACGCGACGAATTCGAATCAGCAGGATTTCGAGCGGGCGCTGGGACGCGGGACGCTCAACGAACTGGACCTGTATGCCGACACCCAACGGCGTTCCCTGGAGAAATGCGCCAGGGAACTGGAACTGAGCAGTCCCGCCTGCTAATTAGTGGGAGCTTGCTCGCGAAGACGATGTTTCAGGCGATGCTTTTTTGGCGCCCATACCGACTTTTTCGCGAACAAGTTCGCTCCGGCCTTCGGCCAGCATCAAACGCGCACTTGTGTATAACGATGAGCGCTCTGCGTCACATTCCCGGTTCGCTACCCCTTGGGCAAAAGGCCGTTTTGATTCTGCCCAACGGGCGTAGGAGCGGACTTGTCCGCGAAGGGGCCGCAAGCCTTCCCGAAAATATATCG
>Ga0308164_10000815_pt1 | contig 42539 bp, 39 predicted proteins | sample PhyTR2_FD_201031 | JGI IMG/M metagenome (GOLD analysis project Ga0308164, IMG submission 201031) | Phyllosphere microbial communities from UC Gill Tract Community Farm, Albany, California, United States - DLSLT.R2 | ecosystem: Host-associated > Plants > Phyllosphere > Unclassified | place: USA...
CGACCTCGTGCAGCGCGCCTGCTCGCAATCCCCTGCTTGCGAGACGATCGTCAAGCGCGGGGATGCCGAACGGCATGATGCGGTGATCCACCACGGGCGTGGCGATTGCCCGCAGGTGGGCGATGGTTGTCGGCAGGGACTCGAGGGCGGTGATCATGATGTGTAGACTCTACCTGTTCCCTTTATGTTCCGTTATCAGAACCGTTGGGTCAAGCGTCAGACTCGAGACTCATGTGGATAAGACTTCGGCCAGGGGACGCTGCGAAGAGCGTTTGGGTATGCGCCGCGGAGCCGGGCTACCGTGAATGCGCGTATGCGAACGACTGTCATTGGGCATGCTGATCGGCGTGCCGGATCCAGTCCGTTTCCCGCGCTATCGAACCTTCGTCAGCAGTGCCTTATCGCCGAGCTAGCCAAGGGATGAGTTTGGCTCCAACATTCCGCCAAGTGCATGATATGCAATCCGGATTAGCCAGATTTGCATTCGCCATTGCTCGGCCCGCCGGATACCAAAGTGACGCCTTTCAGGCATCCTCTCCTAAAAACTTCCAGGGTCGCTTTTGGCGGCCCATTTTTTTGTCTGAACGCGGTCGGCACAGCGTAGCCGGCGCGCCGAGCTATCGGAGGTTCGCGTATAACGAACGACTGTCGTCGAGCATGCTGATGGGTGTCGGCGTGATCCAGTCCGCCCCCCGCATCGGATATGGGCCGTAGAAGAGATCGCCGAGCGCACGCCGGTAATGCGCGTTCATCCAACGTCGACGGCGATGCTCAGGACCGTCGTAAATCATGTGGCAGCGCTGGCAGAGCGCGGCCAACTGGTGAAGCGCGCTGTCGCTGGGGTCGTGATTGAGATGTGCGCAGGCCAGCACCACCGGTGTCCATTTGCCTGAATCGAGGATGTTTTCGGTCGGTCGGCGAACACGTCGGCCGTCGCCGTTACGCCAATACGACCGGCCTTTGTCCCACCAGCGTCCGTCGCCGAGGTGGAAGACCCGTTGCCCGTGCGGGCGCCCGCAATGTTCGCAGCGTCCGCCTGCCCGCACGAAGCGGACCAGATGCGATAGCTGGGGCCAATCGATCGGGTATAGGAAGACGTGTTCGGGGCGGATTGGCATCGGTGCCGTTCACCAACATCATCGGTAGCGGCATGTCTAGCGACGTTCTGATACTGTGATGTTCTTGGTATGTCCTAAAGGCAAACATTCATGCATTCGGCAACCAGCGGAGTCGGAACGAATTAAATGCAATGGGCTATTCAGGAACACAGTGGCCGGAAGGGTTGAACGACGAGGAGGCGCTGCAGCGTCTGCAGACGCTGTGCCTCACCGAGGAGTTATACCGCTTGCCAGCATGCCGCTTCCTAGGCGCCGTCACCTCGCTCGAGTTCCTAAATGACGAAAATCCTCCCCCACGGTTGGTGTTCACGCTATCGGGGGAACGCTACGCGGTTAATCACCCGGCAATGAATAACAGAGGCAATATATGACGACGCTTAGCGACCACGACTTGATTGCACTTGTCGGCCAAGGCCTACTGATAAAGAATGCTGAAGTCGGCCGCTGCGTCGGAGCGAGCTATGAGCTTCGCCTATCTGACGTTTACTACGACCTAACGGAAAGCGACCGACCAATCCAAGTAGGCGCGGGCGAGTCCGTGCTAATTAAGCCCGGGCACCATGTGGTACTGATCACCCAAGAAGATCTCGATGTACCCGGAAATCTCGTGGGGCGTGTCGTAAGTAAGGGATCGCTCTTCAGTGTTGGCCTTAGCCATGTTGCCACGTACGCCGATCCCGGGTTCAAAGGTAATCTGGGTATCGTAACCCAAAACATCAGCGATAGATATATCATGCTCCCAGTGGGCGAAAGCATCGCAAAGATTGACTTTAGTCAGCTATCGTCAACCGCAGATCACCTATATCATGGTCAACACGGCTTTCGAACGCAAATCTGGCCGATCAAACATCAGCTACAAAAGACGTTTGACCAGGTCAAAAACGATCGACGAATGGACTCGGAGCGCGTTGAGGCCTATCGACTTTTACCCCCCGCGACAGCAGCCCTCTTAAAGAAACTCGATCGACGCCACCGCGTGTTGGACATTGGCATACTCGCGATCGTTGTACTCAATGCTGTGGCGATATTTCTCGTGAATAAACAAATGATATCGCAGCTGCAATCGTTGTTAGGAAATCTCCTCGCCAGTGCACTCTGGCTTGGTGGAGCGGTGTTTATCGGGCGGAGAAAGTAAAAATGGAATTTACAGAATTAGTAGAAAGGCAGATCAACGCAGATAGGCAGCGAGGTTTTCAGATTGACTTCGCCGACGACGCGAACAGGCTTGATCAAATTGAAAAAGACTTGATTGGGTTGTTCGGTGAAGTAGGGGAATTTGCAAATCTTCTTAAAAAAGTACGCCTTGCAACGAATCATCGTCGCTACCCAGGCCCAACTTTGGCTCTAGCCGAGAGGGAACTTCGCGACGAGCTTGCAGACGTCGCGATTTATCTGTTTCGTTTGTCCGTAATGTTAGGTGGCAATCTAGAGGTAGATATCTTAGCAAAAATGGACGTGAACGACATTCGGTATAAAACAATTGACTAGCACGAGGCTGCGCTTCTTCTTGGGTGTTAACACTGGCTATGTAACAGATGGTTCGCCAAATGAACAATATATCGAGTTTTACGAGCGACGATCATCCCCCCTGTTGCATTGTGGAATTGTAGGAAATGTTGTTATTCCCGGAGGCATTGGTAGTAACGCTAGCACTGCTATCATAAGCGATAACCCCGTATGGGGAGCACTGGCTCGTTCTATATCGGGAAAAGGTACGATTCCTGGCATCCAACTAACAACAGCCTGGGAGGGCTATGTTGGTGCGCGAAGCTTTCGCTCAAAATGGCCAGAAGCGGCTATCGCCGAGTATCGAGAAGTAGTCGCGAATATGCCATCGTCTCAAATCAAAGACCAGTTCGACCAACTGAAGCGTGGCACAGATCTCGCGCTCAGCGCGGGATTTAGGCATATTCAACTCCACGCCGCCCACGGATATATGTTCAGCTTATTGATCGACCCAGGTATATATGAGCGTAGTGAAGCAGTTCTTGAGAAATTAGAAGCGTGGGGCAAGTATCTGAAGAACCAGGGAGCAGAAAGCTCGATTCGAATTTCACTCAGGACGGGTCTATCAAGCTTTGACGGAGATGAACGAAAAGCGTTCTTAGATACAATTTCGGCGCTGCCGTTCACCTATATTGATGTATCTTCCGGATTCTATAACATAGACAAACAATTGATTTACCCGGGAAGGCCTGAAGTAATAGAAAAACGCAGGACAGAAACGATATCGCTTGCAAATCGGCATCCGCGGCGTCTTTTTATATATTCCGGGCGGGCTTTGAATCAACCAGAGCACAACCTGCCGCCAAATATACACGTTGGACTGTGTCGTGACCTCATCGCAAATCCGGATTTTTTGAACAAAATGGACTGGGGTTGCGTTAATGCGGGTGACTGCCATTATTTTTCCCGTGGAAAGCCAAACTTGACATGCCATCAATGGCGGCTCGGGAAGAAAGTATAGTAGCGGCTCAGTTACTTTTCGGCTGGGATCGCTTGGCGAAGCGTGTCTTCAAAGTAATCACCTTCCCACTCGCTTTACGGTCACCTGGCCTTGCGAGGGCCTCTCCGCTTACACGCCAAACGGTAATTTCGGGTGAATAGGCGCGCGCGACCAAAAGACATATCAGGCAAAATATCTTTGGACCAAACGGAATAAGTACCGGTCGTGAAGTCTGCAGTAAACCATAGACGAGGTTCTCGACAAGAGCGTACGCTCTCGTCGGAACGTCGACGCTATAAGTCATTGCTCTGTCGTCGCTTAGTACTGCACGAAGATCACGATTAGCTTGATTTACTGCGTCGTCATAGCGCCGATCTTCCCCGGTGGGAATGAATATCCACGCCGCGTTCGGTTCTAGATACTCTATCGTACCTAGGGCCAAATCATGTTCGTAGCCTAGTCCAACGACAGCGCTGATCGGGCGCTCGGGAGTTGTGGTCCAGCCGGCGTAGTTTGGGGTCACGGGTTCTGTCACGGCGACAGGGGCATGCTCCGCGTTTTCTTTGACGAACTGAGCGGGGAGGTATACAAAAGTCACCAGAAGCTCATCGGTTTCTCTCATTGTGCTCAGTAAAAACACGATATCAGCAAGCATCGGCCGCGACATCGATGAGATATCGATCAGTATGGAGAAGGATTTCATCCTCTCAATCGGTAGTGCGTCAAGCTCCTTGATGATGAGGCCATACAATCCATCTTCCCCCTTGGGTAAGATCTGGTAATTCTCTTTCCTAAGGTAATCGAGGTTGCTCCGATAGGCGGCGTAATCCTCGTCGGGGAATGCAATAGCGATCTTTCGCATAGCAGAGATTGAACCCGAGCGCGCTAGATGACTTGAGCGCGTTTCGTAGCCTAGAGTGCAAACGAACAGATCGAATGAATCGGTAAGCGCACCGTCGCCGATTACCTCGATTCCTAGCGTGGTCATAGGTCATCCCCAAACAGTGGTGCTACGCTGCCACTATCGGCAGACAATAGTCGTTGCAGCGACCCTTCCCTTCCTAGGAGCAGTGGTAGTCCGTAACTCGTCGCGAGCATATACGAGAGACGAAAGCGTTTGCCTCGGATAGAGCTTGCTATGGCCTCAGCGCTAGAGTCGGGAACCAGAATGATTGCACCGGCATTGAGAGCTCGTCCAAGCGCTTGCAGCATCGCGTCCGATGTATTGGTATCTACGACAAAGGACAATACGGGATCTGGCGTGAACTCATCGATAACAACGTGGCGGCGAAATCTCTCTCCTAATGCGTCGATCAACGAAAGAAGTCCGCGGGAAGCTACTTGCTTCTGCCGGAATGTTGTTGATCCATCTGGCGTATATGGGATTGTTCGAAGTAAGGCACGGAACCTGTTGGAGGCCATTGTGATCGCGCTCGCCTGAGTAGCACGTGATATCCTATGTTCCTCGTCGCGATAGCGTCGGATCAAAGGACCCATGATACCGATTAGCCAACGAGGGTTTCCCTCGACGATCGCTAGTAAGGAATCGACGCCAAAATAGAGATTAGGGTTTTTCCGGCTGCGGCCGAGGCGCTGGCCACCGCCGATATTCTGCGGTTCAGACCGGTACGCTTCTCGTACGGTAACTAAGGTAGTAATTTTGCGCACGATGCTCGCGCGTTCAGCAGCAGGCATCTCATGCATGGTTTCGAGATTGACCTGATTTTCATGAAGGTAAGACGCAAAGCTCGGATCTTTGAACGCAAGTCGCTTGTACCGTCCGTGCGCATCGGTACCTGGACGATAGGCCGAGGGCTGCGCTCCTTGCTCGTCATCACGGGTCCCAACGGGTGCGGTCCCAAAAATGTCTTCCGGAACGACATTGATGCAACCAGCCTCAGTTATCATCGCTTCTAGAAGAGACCGTGAGAACTGAAAGCCTTGCTCCTTGCGGGCGTACCATAGTTCAATAGGTTGATAGTCCTGAGCCGGCATCGCGGCGATCGCATTATTTAAAAGACCTGCATCCTCGTGATATGGGCTTAGCGAAAGCTTAAAAAGTAGGTTCTGATTGGTACTTCTTAGCGCCTTCAGTAGGGCTTGCCGTATAGCCTGCGGAGCGATCTCTAATTCGTCGAACAGCAACGCCCATTTTCGGTAGGGCTGGTCAGAGTATCCATTGAATTGCTCGACACCAAAAGAGACCGAAGATAGAGCGTCTAGATAGAGGAATCTAGTATCCTCAAGTGACGAGTCTAGTTCCTTGGCGCCAGCGAGTGCAAGCTGATTAGCGATCTGTGCGATCTTGGAAAGGCGACCTTGTAGAGCCGATTGGAGCGCAAGGAGTGTCGGAAGTTCGGGGCTCAGGGCCCATTCCTTTGCTAGCGTCCGCACCAGAGCCGCAATCGTCTCACGATCGAGGTTGACGTGAAGCCGAGCAAGCGACGGCACCTCTGCAATCGCAGGGCTTAATGCTTCCTTCATCGCCCTGACGAGTGCTGATAGCATATGGGTAGTAAACGCGGAAAATCCGAGTAAGATGCGAAGGTCGTCTGATAATCGATCCTCTCCGAGCGCGGTGAGCTGTGCACCCCAGCTAATGTCTGCGGCTACAAACACTCCCGTAAAATCGATCTTTTGCCGAAACTCATTTGCCTCAACATGATTCCAAGACGCTAGTGCGGGGAGCTGAAGCATTTTGAGGAGTGTAGTTTTACCGCTGCCGCGAGGACCAACAACGATACTATGATTTCGGAGGATTAACTCGTCGAATTGACGAGGGGGTATGAAGCGTTGAGCGACTTGAGTCGGGTCTAAGTTCCGTGCATTAAAGGACTCGAACACGCTTGGAGCGGACGTAAGGATCTTCATGGACGCCCGATCTCACTAATCATTCCATCGGCAAGCTTCGCAATGATCCCATGATCTGCTCGAAGGCGGCGTACTACGTTCTCGAGTTCATCTGGTCGCAAATAACGGAGCTTTGGAACCGCATTAAGTATCTCTGAGCCGGTTTGAACGACTGGCGATGTTATAAACTGAGCGGCGACAGTGGCAGCGACGGCTCGTGGCGCTTCACGCCACCCGAAGCCAACCTTGTGCGGAAGGCCGGAGCCGGAGCCCGCCGGTTGCCAGCCTAGCATATTAATCCAGTCCCACGATGTAAGCGTACCCGCAATATCGAGGCCGAGCAGGTCGAGCTCTGCGATTGGAATTTCCAGAATATAGAATTGGTTTTGAGCACGACTTTGAACCTTCTGCCACAACACCGCGCTGAACGAACCGGCAGAAAAAATGATCGGGGAAGACGTGCTCCCACCTGCGTACGCAAGGCGGGGGTAGTGTTTATGTCCATGGATTAGGAGCCAGGACCCGAACAAACCGCTATCAAGCGCTTCTATCAGCCGCTCGCCTCCCACCATTTCACTGTAGTCGTCTTCATCGACCGGATTATACGGTGCGGGGTGGTGATGGCATACAAGGATATTGATACGACGTTCACCACCCTCGAGGGCCTGCCGGAGAGCCGAGATGGTGCGAGCGCTCACTCGGCCATGTCTGAACTCCGGGTTTGCGTCTCCGCCGTAACCGTGAAACGCCGCAGAGTTGAGGAGTACGATGCGTACGTCCTGATGTTCTACAATCGCGAAGTTTCGTGACCAATATCGGTCACAAAGTGCCTCGTCGGTCCCAGGAAACATTGGCATCAGCGACTGCAGGTTGCCCTTGGGATCGTGATCGCCATGCTGATTACGAGAGTCAACGTCATGGTTGCCAGTCGTCGCGAGCAAACTGGACGCCTTTAGTTCATCCTTCAGCGCGTTCAGCCGTTCCCAAGCGTACATAAGGGCAGCTGGATCAGCCTTGTCTGCCAAATCGCCGGGGCAGATTAGTAGATCAGCGGTAATCTTTTCGCGCCGGATCAAGTCTCTAATACCTACAAACGGATGACGTTCGGGACCGTCTTGCGGGTCGGCAGTGCCTATGAATGACGGACCATCGCCCTTCGCAGAAGAGCCATTGAAGACGTGAAGATCGCTTATTACCGCTATTTTAATCGATCGAGAGCTCATCTGAAGTTGCTTACTAGTTCGGATGTAACGGAGTTAGCGGTAGACGTTAGAAGGCGCGATGGCGTCGATCGACTTCGTGAAGCTGTGGCTCGATGTCGCATCCCTGGGTCTTGGTATGCAACTATGATGTTTTCGTCGACGGATTGTTTCTGTGCTCCCTTAGATCCTCCCATTGTCGAGTGAAGATGAGGTAGTATGATCGGACATTCTACGTAGTCAAAATAACTCTCTAGCGTATGATTGACGCGGTCTATCCCTAATAGACCGTTGCTAGGATAGCTGAGTATGAAGACGGAATTCAATTTAGATGCAGCCAACGCAAGGTCTTCAAAAGAGCTGGATACCTTAGACTTCAGAGAAAAACCTGACGTGAAACGGTTCTGTCGATACTGCCCCTTTCCTAATATCGTGGGATAGTCATAAAGCACGACATTCTCAAGGACGTGGTAATAACGGGAGTATTGATCGCTGGTGTATGGCGGATCCGCGTATATTATGGTCGGCTGCCTAGACCTTCCCGCTAACTTCTGCAGTAGGGTGACGGCGTCTGTATTGAACAAGCGGTTTCCACGCCGCCATGCCACTGTCCCAATCGGTTTAAGCTCTTCCAAGGCGGTTGTCCAAAGCGACCATACGTCCATGTATCGCTTGCGTATGACCCGCCGTATGTTGGTTTCGCTCGGCGACAAGTACTGGGCAAAGTGACCGGTAGAATTACTTATCGTTGACAGTACACGGCACAGGGCCAGTACCATCCATCCGTGCTCATCTTCTGATATCTTTGCTCGCAAAAGTAGGATGTCTGCAGCGTGACGGACGGAATCGATATCAATAGCTTGTTGAATGCCAAAGTATGTGCCTGCATGCGATGTTGCAAAAAGGCAGCTATGGTTGGCGCTGCGCAGGGGTGCGAGACGGGATGCTCCAACACTCTCCGCAGTGCGGGTGAGTTTCTGCAGGTCGTTGACGTTTGACGATGACAAGGCCTGGAGCTCGATAGATATCTCTTCGCTGAACGCTGCGCTTAGTGCCGCCTGGTTTGTGACGAAATGTGATCGTGCTTCTATGGCTATACGCCTACTTGACGTAAACGCCTTTGGTGCCCCAAATCTTTGTTTTGTAAGAAGAGCAGAAAAGCGCTGCACGTCGTTGCACCACACCGATCTCCGCGGAGCAATCTGAGATCCGACTGCAGCGATGCCTGAGAAAAGATCAAGAAACGGCCCGTCTTCCATCTCAGAAACGAGTTCGGCAAGCCGAGGGGCAAGTAGCTTCTTCGAACCCATGTATGTGAAATCTGCCAAGATATTCGTTGCTTTGCGCCCAGTTTACACAACGCGGCTGGAGCTCCGACCGCCCGAAGGTGGCCGAACTACGTCGACGCATCCTAGTTAGTTGTAGGGAGTTTGATAGCCTTGTCTACCTGACCAGGTAGAGGCCAGCTGTGCATTTTGGGCCTTCCCTCAACCGCTTCTCCCTGGGATCAGCGACACACGCATGTGGCTCTTTTTCAATCCGATAGCGACCAATCGCGTTGTTGAGAAACACAGCTCGTTACGACTGTGACGCTGCAGCTTTATCCGTCGGCTTTGGTATGTACCTGTACACCGTGCCACGGGAGATACCGAGCTGCCGCGCAATGTGTGATGGCTTCAACCCTTCGGTGATTAACCTCCGTACGTCGTCGGGATTGATGCGCGGCTTACCGCCCTTGTATGCCCCCCGCGCCTTCGCCGCTTGGATCCCTTCCATCTGGCGTTCGAGCCGCAGGTTCGTTTCGAACTCTGCGAAGACGCCGAGCATATCGAGAAACGCCTTCCCAGCTGCCGTGCCGGTGTCGATCGGTTGCTCGGTCGCCTTAAGCAAGACGCCTCTGCCCTTCAGCTCATGGACGATATCTTGCAGATCCTTCATTGATCGCGCGAGCCGGTCTATCCGGGTAATGACGAGCGTGTCACCCTTTCGCAAGAAATCGAGCAGCACCTGCAGTTCTGTACGCCCGCTCCGCTCAGTTCCAGACTTCTTTTCGGACCGGATCGTTTGGCATCCGGCGGCGCGCAGTGCTGCCTCCTGGATGCCTAGGTCTTGTTCCAAGGTCGATACGCGCGCGTAACCAAAAAGCGTCATGAATGGCCCACCTGTTCAGTCAGGTTCTAGACCTGCGAAACAGACTGTTCAATATCTATGAGAATGACCCTGATTGAACGGAATTAGTGTACCAAGCTTATGTTCAGTCAGGGTATACCCTCATTGACACAACGCATGTGCTAGGCCGGACGGGCGCCTGACGAGCTAAGCACCAAACGATTTCGCGAGCTTCCTACGCGACCACCGCGACGCCTTCATCAAGGTTGCCTAAGTGCGAGCTGGGAATAGGATCGTAGATTACTATCCCGTCGAATATGCATGGATCGACCTTAGTGAAGACTGACAGGCTTAGCACGCTCGCAGTGAGTAGCAGCAGTTGGGCCGTACGTCTGACTTATGGCAAGATTCTCGCAATGGGCAGATCGTTTCTGCCGATCAACGAATCCCGTTGCTCACGTCTACTCTGGGACGACAAGGCGAAGCAGAGCAGCACGGCAATTTGGTCGTACTTCAGATCCGATACCCCAACCCTGCCCGCATTACCAGATCACGATATTCGCACGGCATAGTGTCGAGGGCTCAAATGAATTGATCCAGATTGAGATAGTCCAGGCGGCTGGAACATTGCCCGCTCGTGCCTGTTTGGTTTCCAGCTATGGGTCGTACGTACCGCAGTGTTCTCGGGAGAATGTCATGATCAAGCTTCTTACGCTTGCAGCCATGGTCGCACTGCCAGCCATCGCAGCTATTGCACAGGCGCCGATGGCTGCCTCGACCTACGTAATGAAGGCGGGGGCCGGCGATCAATATGAAATCCAGTCCAGCCGTCTGGTGCTCATCTCGACCAAAAACGCCAAGCTGCGTTCGTTCGCAACGATGATGGTCACCGACCATACCAAGTCAACCGCGGACGTAAAAGCTGCGGCGATGCGCGCAGGCTTGCGCCCTACGCCGCCAAAGCTCGACGCTATGGGTACGAAGAACGTCGCGGCCTTGCGCGCAGCCAACGGGACCGCGCGCGACCGACTGTACGTCGAACAGCAGAAAGCCGCGCATCAGCGCGCGCTGACGCTTCACCAGAGCTACGCGCAGTCCGGAACAGCGGCGCCGCTCAGGGCGGTCGCAGGTTCGGTTGCGCCGGTGGTTCAGGGCCACATCAGCGAACTTTCCGCAATGTGATCACCGTGCAATTGCCAGCGACTGCACCTGCACACCTGCCAGCGTCGCAACGCAGACGCGGCGTGCTCGCAACTGACAGGAGATCCGACATGCATGATACCAAGCCTCACGGTGACGATGCGCCGCCATCGACATGGAAAAAGCGCGATGCCTTTGCAGAGTCGGGTATCCCCGACGGCAGGGGTGGCTCACTCGTCGCGCGTGCCGTCACGATTAACCGGCCAGTCAGCGAAGTGTTCGCGTATTTTCGCGACTTCACGAACCTGCCGACGTTCATGGAAAATGTCGAACGGATCGACATTCTGGATAACAAGCGGTCGCACTGGGTCGTGAAGGCACCCGCCGGCAAGACGGTCGAATGGGACGCGGTAGTCATCGAAGAGGCATCCGACCGTCTTATCGCTTGGGCGTCCGAGCCCGGCGCGGACGTGGCGAACAGCGGGCAGGTCGAGTTTCGCGATGCTGGCGCGCGCGGCACGGTCGTCACCGCGACGATCGCCTATGATCCGCCCGCGGGCATCGTCGGCAAGCTGATCGCCAAGATGTTCCAGCGCGAACCTGCGATCCAGGCGCGGCGCGACCTGCGTCGCTTCAAGCAATTGATGGAAACAGGCGAGATCGCAACCGCGGCGATGAACCGCAAGCAGCATGAAGAGGAACTCGCCTGATGCGCGCTCTGGCATGGCACGGTAAGCACGACGTCCGCGTCGATACCGTCGACGACCCCGAGATCGTCAATCCCCGCGACTGCATCATCAAGGTCACCGCGACCGCGATCTGCGGCTCCGACCTGCATTTGTATGACGGCTATATCCCGACGATGCAGGCGGGCGACATCCTCGGCCACGAATTCATGGGCGAGGTCGTCGAGGTCGGCACGAAGTCGACGCTGAAGAAGGGCCAGAAGGTCGTCGTCCCGTTCACAATCGCGTGCGGCAGCTGCTATCACTGCGGCAAGCATCAGTATTCGGCGTGCGACAACGGCCTCCCCGCCGACAATCAGGACATCGCGCAGGAACTCTACGGCCAGCCGATGGCCGGCCTGTTCGGCTACAGCCACATGACCGGCGGCTATGCCGGCGGTCAGGCGGAATATGTTCGCGTACCGTTCAGCGATGTCGGGCCGATCGTCATTCCCGACGGCGTCGAGGACGAGAAGGTGCTGTTCCTCTCGGACATCCTGCCGACCGGCTGGATGGCGGCGGAGAATGCGCAGATCGAGCCTGGCGATACCGTTGCGGTCTGGGGCTGCGGTCCGGTCGGGCTATTCGCGGTGCAGTCGGCGTTCCTGATGGGTGCCGAGCGCGTCATCGCGATCGACCATTTCCCGCACCGTCTGGAACTTGCGAAAAAGTTCGGCGCCGAGACGATCAACTACGAGGAAAGCGCGGTCTACGAGGCGCTAATGGTGATGACCGGCGGGATCGGTCCGGATGCGGTCATCGACAGCGTCGGGCTGGAAGCGCACGGCTTCTTCGTCGACAACGTGCTCGACCAGATCAAGGCGTCGACCTTCCTCGGCACCGATCGGGCGCATTCGATCCGCCAAGCGATCATCGCCTGTCGCAAGGGTGGGCGCGTGTCGATGCCGGCGGTCTATGGCGGCTTCATCGACAAGTTCCCGCTCGGTGCGTTGATGGAGAAGGGGCTGACGCTCAAGACCGGCCAGACGCACGTCCAGCATTACATGCCCGCGCTGCTCAACGCGATCATGGAGGGCAAGATCGACACCACCTTCCTGATCTCGCACCGCATGGACTTGGAAGACGCCCCCAAGGGCTATGACATGTTCAAGAACAACCAGAACGAAGTGACCAAGGTCGTGCTCAAGCCCGGCTTCAACTGAGAGGATTTGATGACATGGCCGATAAATTCGCAATCATCACCGGCGCCTCGACGGGCATCGGCTTTGAACTTGCCACGCTTGCCGCCAAGGACGGCTACGACATCCTCGTCGTCGCCAACGAAGCGCTGATCCAATCCGCCGCCGCTGACTTCAAGCAGTTCGGCACTGACGTGACCGCGGTCGAGGCGGACCTGTCGACGATCGAGGGCGTCGATGCGCTGCTGAACGCGACCAACGGACGCAAGGTCGACGTGCTGTGCGCCAACGCGGGCCATGGTCTCGGCCACGGCTTCCTTGACCAGAAGCTCGAGGACTGGCGCAACGTGGTGGATACCAACATCACCGGCACGCTCTACCTAGTCCATAAGGTGCTGCCCGCGATGGTCGCGCGCAACGATGGCAAGGTACTCGTGACTGGGTCGGTCGCAGGCTACATCCCTGGTGCATTTCAGGCGGTCTACAACGGCTCGAAGGCATTCATCGACAGCTTTACCGAAGCGCTGCGCAACGAGATCAAGGACGCGGGCGGCGTCACACTGACGACGCTTATGCCGGGCCCGGTGGACACCGAATTCTTCGACCGCGCTGACATGAACGACACCGACGTCGGCACCGACCCCAACAAGAGTGATCCCGCCGATGTGGCCAAGGATGGCTGGGATGCGCTGATGGGCGGCAAGGCGTCGATCTTCTCGGGGTGGAAAACGAAGGTTCAGGGCGTGCTTGCCAACGTCATCCCCGGTTCTGTGCTCGCCGAACAGCATCGCAAGATGGCCAAGCCTGGCAGCGCCAAAGACTGATTGGCGGATCGCCGGACGGTCTTGCGGCATTCGACGCATGTCTGGCGCCAATGGGACCTGGCATCGCCTCATCTGCGGACCGGGCAACCGGCGGTTAGAGATACCGATGAGGGAGAAGTCATAGATGGCGGCACCGTTGACGGCTCGGCGATCGGTCGTCGTCATCAGCGACTGGGTAGATGGCCCGCATCCCGGGCACGACTGCCCGTCACCTGCCGTGCTGCCTGTGCACGCGGTCGGTTCGGCGAGCCCGCCCTGGATCGGCGACGTCGTCGCCGCGGACGTGACTGGCGGCTATCTGGAGCGGCTACCGCTCGCGCTAGTGGCCGCCGGTATCGTCGATCAGGCTGAAATCTGGCATCATTGGCGCGGCGCGGATGAGCCGCCGTTCCGCAGGGACAACGCGGTTATGACGCGTCGCGCATTCCGCATCGACGACGAGCACGCTCCCTTTGCCTCGTCGCAGATGATGGCGTTCGTCGAGGCGTTCGGCGCGCCGCACATCCTCGTCGTGCTGGGCCTGGGCGTCGCGGCCGAGTTGCTCGCGCTGTGTGCGAACAGCATCATCCTCTACAACTCGATCGACGCGCCCTCGTTGCGCGTGCCAGCCGAGGTGAGCCGACATTTCGATCTCGTCATCACCGGCGCGCAGTGGCAGTCGGACGAAGTCGAGGCCCGCCACCCGGGCATGCGTACCGCGATCCTCCCAATCGGTCCCGAGTTCGCTGCGACTCACCAGTTCCGCCCGCTCGGCACGGCCAAGGATGTCGACCTGATCTACGTCGCCGCGGCGCAACCGTATAAACGCCACGATATCTTGTTCGACGCGCTCGCGAACCTGCCGCGCGACGTGCGCGCGCTTTGCGTGTTTGGCTATGGGGAGGATGCCGACTCGCTACGTCAGCGCGCCAGAGACCAGAACCTATCGATCGAGTTCGTCGGCCCACCGGGTGTTCCGATCGAGGAGGTCAATCACCTGATGAACCGCGCCAGGTTCGGCGTCGTGTGCGGCATCGACGACGGCGCGCCGGCGATCCTCACCGAATACATGCTCGCGGGGCTACCCGTGCTCGCCAATGCCGATCTGCGCTGCGGACTGCAGTTCATCCTACCTGAGACCGGCATGACCGCTTCCGCGAACGGCTTTGCCGAAGCGATCCTTAAAATGCGCGAAACCGCCGATGATTTTCGGCCCCGTGAGGCTGCTCTGGAACGTTGGACATGGACGCATAGTGTGAAGCGACTGGCGCGAATTATCGAGCAAATACATGATGCAAAGCAATAACAAAAACCCGACGAGCCATGATGACTTGGACGGAACATGGTTTTAGATTTGGGCGACAACGCGGATGACCGCGGTTCCGCGGATTGGAAGAGCGTGCACGGCATCGGACCTACCCCCAGCCTCTTAAAGTCCGATGACATAAATGCCGCCCCGCTGATTTGCTTCTCGCACCTCCGCTGGGATTTCGTCACCCAGCGCCCACAGCATCTAATGAGGCGATTCGCGCAAACCCGGGCGGTGTTCGTTTGGGAAGAGTATATCCCGTGCGACCATCCGTTGCCGTTCCTCGAATACCACCCCTTCCTTGCCGATAACGTGATCGCGCTACGTCCGCGCCTGCCGCATTGGTGGAATGCCGAGCAGGTCGAAGCGGGGTTGCGGCAACTGCTCGACATGCTGGTGGCCACGAGCATTCGCGCCAAGCCGGTGCTCTGGTTCTACACGCCGATGATGCTCCTGTTCGCAGAGCATATGGACGCCGCTGCGGTCGTCTACGACTGCATGGACGAACTGTCTGCGTTCCGCTTCGCCGACCCCGCTTTGCTCGACCGCGAAGCGCGGTTGCTCGCGCGTGCCGATCTCGTCTTCACCGGCGGCTACAGCCTGTACGAAGCCAAGCGCGACCGCCACGGCGACGTCCACGCCTTCCCGTCGGCGGTCGACGTTGCACATTTTGCCCAAGCGCGTACCGGCAACGTAGAACCCGAAGACCAGCGCCACATCCCCGGCCCCAAGCTCGGTTTCTTCGGCGTCATCGACGAACGCATCGACCTCTCACTGATCGACGCCGTCGCCGCTGCACGTCCTGACTGGTCGTTCGTGATGATCGGTCCGGTCGTGAAGATCGACCCCGCGCACCTGCCCCGCCACGCCAATATCCACTGGCTCGGCGGACGTGGGTACGACGAGCTCCCCGCCTATCTCTCTGGCTGGGACGTCGCGCTGATGCCGTTCGCGATCAACGCCGCGACCCGCTTCATCAGCCCGACCAAGACCCCCGAATATCTCGCCGGCGGCTTGCCCGTCGTCTCCACGCCGATCGTCGACGTGATCCGCCACTACGGAGATGCGGCCGCCGTGGCGATCGCTTCCGACGCAACCGCGTTCGTCGTCGCCTGCGAGGCCGCCCTCGCCCTCCCCCGCGAAGGCGCGTGGCGCGACGAAGCCGACAGCCTGCTCGCCACACAATCCTGGGACCGGACCCAAACCGCCATGGCAACCGAGATCGACCGCATCCTCACCGCGAAACGCACTTTCCGCCCCGCCCGGGAACGCGAACGCTACGACACGTTGATCGTCGGCGCGGGGTTCGCCGGCGCGGTCCTTGCGGAACGGCTCGCGAGCGACAGCGGCCAGCGCGTCCTCGTCGTCGACCGCCGCCCGCACATCGGCGGCAACGCGTATGACGAGCATGACGCGGCGGGCGTGCTGATCCACCGCTACGGCCCTCACATCTTCCACACCAATTCCGCCGACGTGTTCGACTATCTGTCACGCTTCACCGAGTGGCGCCCCTACGAACACCGCGTCCTCGCCAGCGTCGACGAAAAGCTCGTGCCGATGCCGATCAACCGCACCACGCTCAACGCACTCTACGGCCTGTCGCTCGAGGACGACGCGGAAACCGCGGCCTTCCTCGCCAGCGGAGCGGAGTCGGTCGAGGACATACGCACCTCGGAAGACGTTGTCGTCGCCGCGGTCGGCCGCGATCTCTACGAGACGTTCTTCCGCGGCTATACGCGCAAGCAATGGGGCCTCGATCCGTCCGAACTCGACCGCGCCGTCACCGCCCGCGTGCCCACCCGCACCTCGACCGACGACCGCTATTTCACCGATAAGTTCCAGGCGATGCCGGCGAATGGCTACACCCGGATGTTCGAGGCGATGCTCGACCACCCCGGCATCACGCTCGATCTCGGCGTGGAATACCGCGACGTGATCGACCGCATCGACGTCGACCACATCGTCTTCACCGGCCCGATCGACGAATATTTCGATTTCCGTTTCGGCAAGCTGCCCTATCGCAGCCTCCAGTTTCGTCATGAGACGCACGACGTCGCCCAGTTCCAGCCGGTCGCGGTCGTCAACTATCCCGACGAGACCGTGCCCCAGACCCGCATCACCGAATACAAACACCTGACCGGCCAGCTCCACGCGAAGACCAGCATCAGCTACGAATTCCCGAGCGCGGAGGGTGACCCCTATTACCCGATCCCCCGCCCCGAAAATCAGGCGCTGTTCAAACGCTACGAAGCGCTCGCCGATGCGGAGGAAGGCGTTACTTTCGTCGGCCGGCTCGCGACCTATCGCTACTACAATATGGACCAGGTCGTGGGACAAGCGCTCGCCACCTATCGCCGCATGGCCGCCAAGATGACCGCGCAATCGATCACATCGCAGGCCCCTATATCGTCGGCAGCAGAATGACCCGTATCTGCATGCTGACCGACAGCCTGGCCCCGTCCGGCGTCGGCGCGCACATGATGATGCTCGCGGAAGGCCTTGCCGGCGACGAGATTTTCTTTGCAGGGCGTCCTGCCACCGGGTTGCTCGAACGCGCCGCCGCCAGGGGCTTTGCGGTCAAGATGCTCGACGACGACGCCGCGTTGACGCGCTGGATGCAGCGGTCGGCACCGGATATCGTCCACGTCCATGCCGGGATCGGTTGGGAAGGCCATGCCGCGGTCCGTGCCGCGCAGGCCGCGGGCGTGCCCGTCGTCCGCACCGAGCATCTTCCCTATCTGCTGACCGACGCGGCGCAGTGCGACGAGCACCGTAAGACCTCGACCGCGCTCGCACGACTGATCTGCGTTTCCGATGCGGTCGGCGACAGCTACCGCGCGGCCGGCGTCGATCCTGCGCTGGTCGAGACGATCCACAACGGCGTCGGCCCGCACCGGCCGTCACGGTCGAGAGCGGCGCTGCGCGGCGAATGGGGTGTCGGTGACGCGCCGGTATTGCTGATGGTCGCGCGCCTTGCCGAGCAAAAGGGTCACGCGCTCCTGCTCGACGCGCTGCCGGCGATCCGCGCCGCGCACCCGGATGTGATCGTACTGCTCGCCGGCGAAGGTCCCCTCCTCACCCAGACCGCGCGCGCCATCGCCGCCAAGGGCCTAGCCGGCACGGTCCGCATGCTCGGCACCCGCAGCGACGTCGCCGACCTTATGACGCTTTCCGACCTGCTCGTTCTGCCTTCCGCGTTCGAGGGCCTGCCGCTGGTCGCGCTCGAAGCAATGGCCGCCGGGCTTCCCGTCGTTGCCACCGTCGCACCCGGCAATGCCGAAGCGATCGAGGACGGCGTCACCGGTCGTCTGACCGCCGCGGACCCGGCGCGTTTCGCCGATGCGGTCATCACCCTGCTAGCCGATCGCGATAGCCTCGAGGCGATGGCCAGCGCGTCGATCGAACGTCAGCAAGACCTATTCTCGGCCGATCGCATGATCGCCGATACGCGCGCGGTCTACGACGCCGTGCAAGACCAGACCAAACACACAAAGGGAGACGGCGTGGAGCGGACACGGATCGGGTTCATCGGCGCAGGGGGCATCGCCAATCGCCATTTCGGCGTCTTCGAGCAGTTCGACGACGTCGCGATCGTCGCGGTGGCCGACGTTGACATGGCCCGCGCGACTGAGGCCGCCGCCCGCTTCGGCGCGCGCGCGTTCGACGATGCCTCCGCGATGCTGGCCGCGGTAGACCTCGACGCGCTCTACATCTGCGTGCCTCCGTTCGCGCACGGCGAACCCGAACGCCTCGCGATCGACCACAAGCTGCCGTTCTTCGTCGAAAAGCCCGTCGCGCTCGATCTCGGCACCGCGGAGGACGTCGCGGCGTCGGTGGATCGGCTTGGCCTCGTCACTGCGGTCGGCTATCACTGGCGCTATCTCGACACCGTTGACGAGGTGAAGGCGCTGCTCTCCGCGACGCCGGCGCGCCTCCTGTCCGGCTATTGGCTCGACTCAACCCCGCCGCCGCGCTGGTGGTGGAAGAAGGACGCATCGGGCGGCCAGATGCTCGAACAGACGACGCACTTGGTCGATCTCGCGCGCTATCTCGTTGGCGACGTCGTCCGCGTCTACGGCCAGTCGGGCCATATCGACCGCGCCGCCTTCCCCGGCCTCGACGTCGCGACAACCAGCACCGCGATGCTCACCTTCGCGAGCGGCGCGATCGCCAACTTCGCCTCGACCTGCTTGCTCAACTGGAACCACCGCGTCGGCCTGCACCTGTTCGGCGAAGGTTTGGCGATCGAACTGACCGACCGAGACGTGATGATCGACATCGGCCGCGGTCGCCCGGTCCGCGGCACCGGCAGCGACCCGGTCGTGCTGGAGGATCGCGACTTCATCGACGCGGTCCGTGGGAGCGAGAACCGTATCCGCTGCCCCTACCCCGCCGCGCTCGAAACACTCCGCCTCGCGCTGGCGATCGAACGCTCCGCCGTCGAAGGTCGCGCGATCGACGTCCGCGAGCGCGAGGTGGCGCATGTCTGAGTGGCGCCACGTCCGCTCGCTCGGCGTCGAACGCCCCGGCCAGGCCTATTTCTTCGGTTATGACGAAGCGCCTCCGGGTGACGGCCAAGTCCGCCTCGACCTGCTCTACACCGGCTTCTCCGCCGGCACCGAACTCACCTTCGTCAAGAACAGCAACCCGTATCTCCACTCGCGCTGGGACGCAGGGCGCGGCGTGTTCGTCCCCGGCGAACCGAGCGCGCACTATCCCGTGCCGTTCCTCGGCTACATGGAATGCGCGCGCGTCAGCGACAGCCGGGTCGACGATTTCGCGAACGGCGACGTCGTCGGCACCGTCTTCGGCCACAAGACCGGCCACACCGCTGACCCGTTCAACGACCTGCTGACCAAGCTCCCGCCCGAGCTCGATCCGATCCTCGGCATCTATATCGGCCAGATGGGGCCGATCGCCGCCAACGGCATCCTTCACGCCGATGCTGAACTGCTCGGCCCCAATGTCGTCAACCTCGGCGACGGCATCCGCGGCCGCCCCGCGCTGGTGATCGGTGCGGGCATCGTCGGCATGCTCACCGCCCTGTTCGCACAGGCCGCCGGCGCCAGCGAAGTCGTGATCGCCGACCCCTCCCCCTTCCGCCGCCTGCGCGCCGAATGTCTCGGCATCACCGCGATGACCGAGGACCAGGCCTGGGCGTACGCCAAGGCACGCTGGCTGCACGGCGGCGACGATCGCGGTGCGGACGTCGTGTTTCAAACCCGCGCCGACGCCGCCAGTCTCCACGCCGCGATGCGCGCGCTAAGGCCGCAGGGCACGGTGATCGACCTCGCTTTCTACCAGGGCGGCGCGGACCGGCTCCGGCTCGGCGAGGAATTCCACCACAACGGCCTCAACCTCCGCTGCGCCCAGATCAACCGCGTCCCCCGAGGGCTCGGCTTCCAATGGGACCGCCGCCGCCTTGCCAACGAGACGGTGAAGCTCCTTCTCGCCCGCGGCCCCGAGATCCGCGCGCAGCTCATCACACACGTCGTGCCCTATGACGACGCCCCCAAGTTCATCGCAAAGCTGGTCGGCGAGCGGCCCGAATTCCTCCAGATCGTTTTCAAGGTCGGCGATTGAGCACCGCACTTACCGCCGACGCCCGACCGATCCGCATCCTGTTCGTCTTCGCCTGGCTCGTCGTCGGCGGCGAGGAGACGGAAGTGCGGCTGCTTGCCCAGGCGCTCGATCCCACCCGCTACCGGATCGAGGTCGTCGCCTGCTTCCGGAAGGGCGGCATGCCCGAGCAGACGCACGCGCAACTGGAAGCGATCGGCGTCCCCGTCGACCGCACGCCCTACGCGCTCGGCTTCGACGAGACCGTCGCCTACCTCGCGAGCAAGCTGCCCGCGTATGACGTGGTCGTCTCGTGCCAGAATGTCGCGGACATCTACCCCGCGCTCGAACGCATGCACCTCCGCCCGCCGTTGATCGAACATGGCGGCCTCGTCTCCGAAGCACTCGCCGGCCCCAAGCATTTCACCGCGCGCTACGTCGGCGTCTGTGCCTCGATCCGCGACGCCGCCGCAAGCCGCATGCCCGGCCGCGAACACCACGCGGTCGAAATCCCGTCGATGGTCGACACGCGCGCCTTCGACCCCGCCCGCCGCGCGCCGGTCCGTGCGACGCTAGGGATCGCCGACGACGTACCGCTGGTTGGGTGGCTAGGCCGGCTCGACCCGAAGAAGCGCGTCGAGGACTTCATTGAAGCCGCCGCGCTCGTCCACGCCAGCCACCCCCGCGCCCGCTTCGTTGTCATCGGCGGACCAGACGCCTTCATTCCCGAATATGCCGCAGCACTCCGCAACCGCGCGCACGCCCTCGGTTTGGACACTGCCCTCGCCTTCCTCGGCGACCGCGACGACGTGCCCGACTTGCTCGCCGCGCTCGACATATTCGTCTGGCTCTCGCGCGGCGAAGGCATGCCGCACGTCATCGCCGAAGCCGGCGCCGCACGCCTTCCCGTCATTGCAACGCGCGACAACGGTTCCGAACAACAGATCGTCGATGGGGTCAGCGGCCTGTTCGTCCCCCACGAAGACCCGCCCTCAGTTGCCGCGGCGATCACAAAACTGCTCGAAGACCCAACACTCCGGACCCGCCTCGGCACCGCCCTCCGCGCCAAAGTCGACTCCGACTACGCAGTCGCTGCCGTCGTCCCCCGCTGGGAAAGCCTGTTCGCCGAAGTCCTTACCGACCGACCGCCCCTACCTCGCCCGACCGGACTATTCCGGAGCTTCCTGCAAGGCGGCTTCGAATCCTCCACGCACCGCCGCGCGCACGACCGCAAGCGCGTCGACGTCATCGCCGCCAGCCACCACGACATCCTCGCCGCGCATGATTACAGCGAACTCGCAAAGCTCGGTATCCTGACGGTCCGCGACGGCCTGCGCTGGCATCTGATCGAACACGAACCCGGCCGCTACGACTGGTCCAGCCTCGACCGCCAGCTAGACGCCGCCAAGGCGTTAGGCACCGAAGTCATCTGGGACCTGCTCCATTATGGCTTGCCCGACGACATCGACATCTGGACACCCGCGTTCGTCACCCGCTTCGCCGCCTTCGCGGCCGCCGCCGCGCGTCATATCGGCGCCGCGGGGCCCGGCGAAACCCGCTTCTATGCCCCGGTCAACGAGATCTCATTCTTCGCCTGGGGCGGCGGCGATGCAGCCTATCTCAACCCGTTCGCACACAACCGCGGCTACGAACTCAAAGTCCAACTCGCCCGCGCCTCGATCGCCGCGATGGAGGCGATCCTCGCGATCGATCCCGCCGCAAGGTTCGTCCACGCCGACCCGGTCATCAACGTCATCATCGACCCCGCCCGCCCCAACGACGCCCCTGCCGCCGAAGGTCACCGCCTCGCGCAATACCAGGCCTGGGACATGATCGCTGGCAAGGCGTGGCCGCAGATCGGCGGTCGCCCGGCATTGCTCGATATCGTCGGCGTCAATTTCTACCACAACAACCAATGGATCCACGGCGGTCCCCCACTAGCCTACGACCACCCACTCAGCCGCCCCCTCCACGCGATCCTCGCCGACGCCTACGCCCGCTACGGCCGCCCGATCTTCATCGCCGAGACCGGGATCGAGGGCAGCGCCCGCCCCGCGTGGCTCCGCATGATCCTGCGCGAGGTGAAGATCGCACAATCGCTCGGCGTGCCGGTCGAGGGGACATGTCTCTACCCGATCCTCGACCATCCCGGCTGGGACGACGACCGCTACTGCCCCAACGGCCTACTCGCCTGCTCGCAGACCGTGAGCAACCGGATCCCACATTCTGCGCTCGCAGACGTCATTCGGGCTCGGCCACTTTAAGTACAACCTAGAGGGCGCCTCAATTAAAGCACGCCTGTATTTGCACGACAGGCCGTCAGCATGGAACATGGTTAGTTCTGACAGCAATTATTCAAGTATGGCATAGAATACCGACTTTATTTTCTCTCCAGTACTTCAGGTATCATAATATTCTGTGACACGACGATAGGGCGACTCGGCACTACTAATCATGCCGCAGATTGTGAGGTTGTTCCTTATACATTTTGACGTTGCGCGTGCGGGAGCTGCGCCAGTGACGAGGCGACAAACTTCGCCTACGTACTCTCAGCTGACGACGGTCGCTGATAGGGTTGTTTGACCCGGTTATCGGCATTCGCCTGCGCCAGACGCTCAGTCATTTCGCCCTGACTGGCCATCGCATCCCACGCCTCTGCCGATCGCAGATGACGCTGTCGAACAAGGGAAAGGGTGGACCGCTGGGCTTCCGAACGTTCTTGGGCAGCAGCGTTACGGTATGCCTCGGTCTGAGAAAGGTTCATACAAAGCCTTCAACCGACATTTCGGAAACTGAAACCCACCAAGCTCGAGATCACGTGGTGTTCTGGTTCGACTGAAACTGTCCGATCGCAAACCGAGAGATGCACGCAACGGTGCGCCTCTCGGATCAAAAAGATTATTGCCTAAGGCCAGATTTCACGACTTGAGCGATTTCGCCATGTTCAGATGTGCTGCAACCGTAGGTGCCAATCCCGACGCAAACGTCTTCAACTGCGTCACGTCGCCGGTTGCAGCATATCCCCTGAGCGTATCGAGCGTTTGCTGATGCCCGGCGACTTGGGCAGCTGCGTACGCGGTGTCGAAATCAGCGCCCTGCTTGGTTTTCAGATTGGCAAGCTTCTGCTGCTGCTCAGCACTCAGCGCCGGGTTGGGCGTCAAAGCTGGTGACAGCGTTGCCGTCAGTGCCTTTAGCTTCGCAGTCGAACCCTCATGGGCGGTGATCATTTGGCCAGCGAACTTCTTCACCGAAGCAGAGGCGCCGTTAGTTACAGCCAGCTTCGAGGTCTCGATCTCGAACGCGTCACTCGCAGCTGCCATGTTGACGAAGGCCTGCCCACCTGAGGCGGGGGCTGCCATGGCGTCGTTGGCACCGGCTGCGTTCACGTCCATGGCGGTCGTGTTGGCGTAGGTGGTGTTATCGACGGCGGTCGTATCGTCAGCCTTCTTGCCGCACGCGGCCAATGACAGGGCCGCTACCGATACGAGTGCCAGGGTCTTGAAGTTCATCATACTCTCCATCTGCTCGCATATTACCGTTGCCTGCTCAACGCGTGCCTCCTGAGGACCGTTCCGCACGAGCAACGAACTCCGGACCGATCCTGAAGCGAGTTCGTTCTAGCCGTCTGCCGGCACAGCTGCCGGCCTTATCGGGACACGGCTATGAGCATCTTCAGCACGATCATGAACAAGGTTTTCCACCACAAAGCCGCGCCAGCCGCTGCACCGGCTCAAGCTCCTGCCGCTGCGCCGCAGGCTGCACCGCAGGCCGCGCCGACCGCTACCGCCCAGCCCGCCCCCGCAGCGCCCCAGCAGTCCGTCGATGTCGGTGCGGTCCTCAGCGAGATGGCATCGATGAAAGATGGCGGGGGCAACTACCAGAGCTCAATCGTCGATCTTCTGAAGCTGCTGGACCTGGATTCCAGTCTGACCGCGCGCAAGGAGCTCGCCAGCGAACTGAATGTCCATGCGGCAGCCGACGGCTCAGCTGAGCAGAACATCGCCCTTCACAAGGCTGTGATGCAGAAGCTTGCCGATAACGGCGGTATCGTTCCAGACAGCCTGCGCAACTAAACCAGCCGATCCGGGGGGGGCGTACCCTACGCCGTCCTCCCCGGCCTCAGACCGCCAGCTTAGCCGTCGTCATCGTTATCGGACAGGAGAAGCGTTCGGGGGCGTCGCAGTTACGGTCCCCCTGCGCCGCTTGTGCTGGCAGCGTCTGACTACCACGCGGCGGTCCATTCGGCTCCTTCTGAAAGCTTTCGTGCCCCCTCGCGTCCCTCTTGTTCGTCTCGGTCATGCCTCGTCCCTTTACGCGGTTCTTCCATCTGGCATGCGAACGCCGTTTTCACGCCACACGCTGATTTTGATACGGTCCTTGAGACAGAGTTGCCTCAAGCTCCCACGGCGGGGGGCGCATCCTTGTCTGGATCTCGCCCGTGTTGCTGATCGAGCAATCGCATGATTGGCGTCACTGTGAGGCCGTGCAGAACGATCGAAAACAGCACGACCAGTCCGAGAAGACCCCACAGGCGTTCGGCCGCATCGACGTGAATGTGGTTCAAACCATAGGCCAGGTAATAGATCGATCCGACGCCGCGGATGCCGAAGAAGGCCAGCGTCAGCTTTTCCGAGCGGTCAGCCCGGTGGCCGGCCAAGCCGATCAGGCCAGTGATCGGGCGGATGATCAGCAGGATCACTAGCGCGATCAGCGCATCTGTCAGCGAAACCGATGCCAGAAGCCCGCTGACCAGCGCACCGCCAAACAGCAACAGCAAGACCATCATTGCCAGCCGTTCGATCTGCTCGGTGACATCGTGCATGTCGTGATGAAAGTCGTGCGTTCGGTGCGTCCCACGAAACGTCAGAGCGGTCACGAATACGGCGAGGAAGCCGTAGCAGTGGATAATTTCCGTAACGCCGTAAGAGATGCAGGTCGCAGCCAGCGCGATCAGACCGTCACCGGTCTGGACAAGCTTGGTTTGCGCCGGGACGTGAAAGGTCAGCCAGCCAAAGGCGCGGCCGATCAGCCAGCCGGCGCCGACGCCAGCGCCGATTTCCCATAAGACCCGGTAAGTCAGCCACTCACCCAGCCATGGCTTGCTGTTCCCGGCTGCGGTTGCGGCTGCCAGCATGATCGCAAGATGGACGAACGGAAACGCGAAGCCATCATTGAGACCGGCTTCGGAGGTTAGCCCAAACCGTACCTCGTCTTCGTCCTCGCTCTTGGGCGGCCCGACCTGAATATCCGCCGCCAGAACAGGATCTGTTGGGGCCAGGCTGGCGGCAAGCAGCAGAGCGATCGCCCATGGCAGTCCCATTCCCCATGCCGTCACCGCCGTGATGGCTAGGATGCCCAGCGGCATCGTGATCGCCAACAGCCGCCAGGTAACCGCCCAGTCCCGCCACCTGAACACCCGGTCGATCTTCAGGCCGGCACCCATGAGCGCGATGATCACGACGAACTCGGTGAAGCGTTCAGTGATCTCGGGGTAAAGAAGCGGCAGCGGCCTCAGCGTCACCTGAGGCAACGAGAACAGCGCAGCGCCAAGCGCGATACAGACGATCGGCAATGACAATGGCAGCTTACGTAGCGCCAGCGGTAACCATACAACCAGCGCGGTAAGCAGGCCGAAGCTGGTAAGAATGAGGATGTAAGGATCGGGCATTGCAGAGGTCATGACGGTCTATCCAGAAGGGAACGAGACTTCGTCACAGGAAGGCGCGCATAGTGGTTCGAAGAAGCTTACTAGCATGAGAAAGCGACGCATTTTCGCATGCGGGCGGAACTCGCCGATAAGGTAAGGTCTCCGTCGGCTGACGGCGCAAGACGCGATCATTGCCCGCCGAGTTTGTGCCAGCGGGCAACCACGATCATTCGTCTTCGGCGTCAATGTTTACAGTCGTCTCGGCAAGCTTCGTCATATATTCGTCGCCGCCATATATGTCCTTGGTGGCAGCGGTCAGCGCCTTGGCATCATCCTTGAGGCCAAGCGCCTTGGCATAGGCAGCGGCCGTACCGAAACCGGCGATGCCGTAATGCGTCATCCGCTGATATTGCGCGATGATCATGACATCGAGCAGCGGACCCTTCTCAGGTCCCTCTTCGAGGACATGCTTGGTTGCTTCAGCGACGAGGCCCTCCATGCCCTTGCAATGCTCCTTCGAAACCTTCTCGTCGTTCGAAGCGATCAGATCCTTGAGCAGGTCAGTATGCTTCTCGATATCCGCCTGCGACTTGGTTAGCATCTCCTTCAGCGATGCGTCGCTCGCCTTGGTCGTGATCTTCTTCAGGACCTTCTTCATCTGGTCGTTTGCGGACCACAGGTCCTTCAACTCGTCGGTGTAGATTTCCTGAAGATCTTCGGGTGCAGACATGAGAACGTCCTTTTGACACACCGGGCAGAACGCGCGGCGTTTGGTTGAAAACTTAATCAAGCAGTGCGCGATTGACCAACCTCAGCCGGCCCCGGGCTGCTTCTGTTCCTCCTCGTAGTCAGCATCGGTACCGACCTTCCCACTAGCCTCGGCTTCGGCGATGCCCGACGTCTCGACGACGTTGATCTTGCTACCTTCGGCTGCGATTTCATGGGGTACGCGGTCCGCATCCGTGTCCGCAGCGATAGTCGTGCCGTCAACGCCGCCCGAGCCTGCAACGCCGTTACCGGCATTTCCACCATCTTCGCCCGCCTGCCCACCGCCGTGATAGGCGATGTTGGTCTGGCCACCGTGCGCCATGAAGCCTGTGTTCGTCTCGGTCTTGCCGGCATGGGGGTTGGGATAGGCCCCACCGCCACTTTCGCCTCCCTCGCTGCGACCGTGAACCTCGGCGCCACCGTTGCCGTGCGGCGAGTCCGATACACCGTCCGGGGCGCCCTTGCTCGCCAGGTTGCCGGGAACAGGAGTCTGAACCTTGTCACTCATCAGTATGTCCTTTTGAATATCACGGAATACCCAACCCATCCGTTCAGTTGGACCGGACCAGATGGGAACGGAAGTTACGGACTCGGCACAGCCTTGATGCCACTGTCTAGCTTCTCGCAGCCATCATACCGCCCTTTGCCTCCGCCTGAACTTTCGCTGTTTGTGAGAGCACAGCGATCCGGGGAACAACATCGTTCCTACGGAAGCGCGGCACCGGAGCGCTTATATTTTGTATTGATGTCTGTTAATGCAAAGCCCAAGAGCGCTGCCCTTTTTTAAGGCAACGGCACACTGTATCGGATGGATTTGTCACCCTAATCTGCGATCATGATCTTAGGGCTCTCGCGTCGAGCTATGCCCCGATTGCTGGAAAATTAGTCGATTGGTCGACGATCACACCGTAATCTCACACGTCGACGGCGCCGAACCGAACGATGATCCGTTGAGCCTTCATCGCACACTGCGCGTATCGCTGGAATACGGCGGTTTTGCTGGCACGTGAGTGCTCTGTCGCGCGGATGTACGAGATCAGTTCCGGGGTAACATCATGCAGATCAAAGCCATTCTCTTCGATATCGACGGTACACTGGTCGACACCAACGACATGCACGTCCTTGCCTGGGAGGAGGCGTTCGCGACCGTCGGCGCGTCGTTCGACCGCCAAGTGATCCACGACCAGATCGGCAAGGGGACCGATATGCTCGTGCCGACGCTGCTGCCCGACGCGGACGAGGCGCAGCAGGAAAAGCTCGGCGACACACACGGCGCGATCTTTAAGGCGAAGTACCTGGAGACCGCCAAGCCGTTCGCGCAAGCGCACGACCTGCTGGCCCATGCACATGGTTTCGGGCAGCAGGTCGTACTGGCATCGTCCGCCTCCGAAGCGGAACTCGACCATTACATAGACCTGCTCGACGCACGCGACTTGATCGCCGCGACGACGAGCAGCGACGACGTCGAGAAGACCAAGCCCGCCCCCGACATCTTCGCGACCGCGCTCGAGAAGCTGCCGGGAATTGATCGTGCTGGGGTGATCGTCGTCGGTGACACACCCTATGATATCGAAGCCGCGGCCAAATGCGGCATAGCCGCGGTCGCCGTCCGATCTGGCAAGTTCAAGGACGAGCAACTGCACGCGGCAGGCGCGATCGCGATCTATGACGACGTGTCAGCCTTGCTTGCCGACTACGCAACCTCGCCACTGGGACGCTGATCGAAATGACCATCACATTGAAACCCCTGCGCGATCAGATCATCGTCGTCACCGGCGCCACCAGCGGCAACGGCCTTGCGATCGTCGAGGACGCCGTGCGGCGCGGCGCGGCCGTGGTCGCGACCGCGCGTAACGAGGCGGCACTGAAGGCACTTCGCGATCGCCTGTCGGCCGAGGGCGGACGCATCGCGATCTGCGTCGCCGACGTAAGCGACATGGCGGCGGTCGAGCGTGTTGCCGCTGGTGCGGTTGAGGCGTTCGGTGGGTTCGACAGCTGGGTCAACAATGCCGGCACGGGCACGTACGGTACGCTTGAGCAGGTACCCGTCGCAGATCACCGCCGTGTTTTCGACGTGAATTATTTCGGCGTGCTGCACGGGTCGCTGGTCGCCGCGCGACATCTTCGCCGACGCGGCGGGGCCATAATCAACGTCGGCTCGATCCTCAGCGACCGCGCGATCGTCGAGCAGGGGCCGTATTGCGCAACGAAGCACGCGGTTCAGGCGCTGACCGATACGCTGCGGATGGAGCTCGAGCAGGAGAAGGCCGGCATTTCGGTTACGCTAATAAAGCCCGGCGCGATCGACACGCCGTTTCCCGAGCATGCGCGCAACTTCATGAACCAGCCACCACGCCTGCCACCACCGCTCTACGCACCGTCGGTCGTCGCCGACGCGGTGCTGTTCGCGTGCGAGATCCCCCGGCGCACGCTGTATGCAGGCGGCGGGGGCCTGTTGTCCGCGCTCCTGTCGAATGCTGCGCCACGGTTGAGCGACAAGATCATGGAACTGGTCGGCACCGTCGCGCAGCAGAAGCTCAAGGATCCTGGCGACCCGGCGCGCCGTGACAACCTCTATACGCCGCGAGTCGATGCGTTGCGGGGAAGTCAGGATGTCCACGCCCGCGCTTCGAGCACCGTTTTGCAGGTTCAGAAGCTTCATCCAGGTTTCTTGTTGCTGGGCATAGTCAGCGCGGGCATTGCCGTGGCCGTCAGCCGGAAAAAGCGCGATCGCGTGTGACCGTACGCGGCGAAGAAGCTAGTGCAGTACGCAACTTTGACGTTGTGTTGGTCCTGAGCGGCGGCAATGCCTTGGGAGCATTCGAAGCAGGCGTGTACGAAGCGCTGCACGAGCACGACCTCCAACCGGATTGGGTGATCGGCGCGTCGATTGGTGCTATCAATGCGGCGCTAATTGCGGGCTCCGCTCCCGATCGTCGGATCGAAGCCCTGCGGGCGTTCTGGCGACCTGCTTTATCGCCGGGAGCACTGACGCTTCGCTGGGCCAGTATATTTGAAACCAGTCGGCGGACGACTGCGGTTGGATGGTCGGCAACCGCGGGCCGTCCCGGTATTTTCGGCCCGCTATTATCGGCGTTTACCCCTTGGACGGACGATCAGCCATCGATCTTCGAAACCAATCAGCTCACGATCACGCTGGAAGCCCTCATCGATTTCGAGCGCCTTAATGCCGGTCCTTGCCGTTACACCGCAACTGCGGTCGATCTTGAGACGGGCGACGACGTCGTGTTCGACAGTACCGCAACCCGGATCAAGCCTGATCACATTCGGGCAAGCGCGGCTCTACCGGTCGCGTTTCCACCTGTCGAGAGCGACGGCCGCTGGCTCGTCGATGGAGGCCTGTCTGCGAACCTACCGCTAGATCCCGTTCTCAGTGCCCCACCGCCACGGGCGACGTTATGCATCGCGGTCGACCTGTTGCCACTACACGGCCCCAAGCCGGCGACCCTAGGCGAAGCCGCCAGTCGCATGCAGGATCTGATCTTCGCCGCTCAGTCCCGCCGATCGATAGCTCGATGGAAGGCCGCCTATACCGGGTGCGAGGGCATTACGCTGTCGCTGGTTCGGCTGGCCTACAATGAGCAGGACGAGGAAGTAGCAGGTAAGGCGCTCGACTTTTCGCCGCCTACGGTCGAACGGCGTTGGTCGGCCGGCTACCGTGCCGGCATGCTGGCTGTAAAAGGTGTGCATGCGGAGGCGATGTTGATCGGGGTTCCAGGTTTCAACGTCATAGAACTTGACCGCTAGCACGTCACTTGGCGACTCAAACGTCCGTGAGGCATTACGCTGTGCGCGCTTCCCACTTGTGCGCCGATGGCTTGCTACTCTGGTGTCGGACGTTGTCGATATGGCGTGGCGGTCGATCGCCGATCTTCGGTGCGACCTTACCCGCCATTATGCCTAAAGCCAAAAGTATTCACGCCGTCGGGCATCGTTTGGCGTAATCAGGGTTTCACGACCAACGACCTTGCCCGCGCGACGCACAACATTCAGTGCTGAAGTCGTTTACGTACGAGAGCGCTCCATCTCTGCTATTGTAGCCATATTAGGAAAGCGTGCTTCTCAGCCTTGCCAGCAGTGCGATCCCATCAGCAAACCGTCAGCGGTAGTTCCAGCATTCTATCTGATGCTTTTGGCAAAAGCGCTGACAGGTATTACCGGTCATGAACTGCATTGAGACGATGGCCACCAAACACGGCCGCTCTTCCATGCGCTAGCGCGAGTTCAATATGAACATTTTTAATGCGGCCATCGATTGCCTGATTGGCTCGCCTCCGTTCTTGCTCCGCCCGTTCGCGGTGGTATGCAATTTTTGCTGTCTCAGCCATCGACTCCTCGCCTCCTTCTGCGACGTATTGGTTACTTAAAATACGTGAGAGGCTGCTTGAGGTTCCCTCGTCAACGCAGCATTCGCCGATCGCGACGGTAGCGATGCATGATCGGGAAATCATGGAGCCATCGTCGGTCGATCGGCGTTAATTCGGCCGAAGCAACACTACGGACAAAGCTATGACTTCTGCACGTTGGCCGTCTCGTCTCTGGATTGTCCGCCACGGCGAAAGTGCGGGAAATGTGGCGCGCGACGCTGCCCATGCGGCCGGAGCTGAACGGATCGAACTGTCGCATCGCGACGTCGATATTCCGCTTTCCCAGCTCGGCGAAGACCAAGCCCGTGCGCTCGGCAGATGGTTTGCCAGCGCGGTTCCGGACGACCGCCCCGACGCTCTGTTGGTCTCTCCCTATATCCGTGCGCGCCAGACCCTCGACCTTTTTCGAGCGCAGGGCGGCGCGACCGGCGACGATCCGGTCGGTATCGACGAACGCCTCCGCGAAAAGGAGTTCGGCATCCTGGACGGGCTGACCACCAGTGGTGTCGCCTCGGTATACCCGGACCAAGCTGAGTTCAGGCGCATTCTCGGCAAATTCTATCATCGGCCGCCAGGCGGGGAGAGCTGGTGCGACGTTATCTTCCGCCTGCGGTCGCTGATGGACACGATCGCATTGCACTATGCCGGACGCCGCGTGATGATCGTCGCGCATCAGGTCGTCGTCCTGTGCCTGCGCTATGTCATCGAGAACCTGACCGAGGAGGAGGTCCTGGCAATCGATCACCAAGGCGATGTCGCGAACTGCTCGGTCACCGAGTATCGGTTCGATCCCGAAGGAACGCAGGGTGGAGCACTCAAGCTCGTTCGCTACAACGATGTAGTCGACCACGAAGGGTCCGCTCCCGTCACCGCCGAGCCGGACCGTACCACGGGAGTACGAGGATGACCGATACCATTCCCCTCGATAGCAACTGGATCGCTGCCAACCCGCCTCCCGTTCATGGCAGTGGAACGACTAAGAACAGCCGGGGTCGTGTGTTGGCGATCGGCGGTTCGGCTATGGTACCCGGCGCGCTTCGGCTCACGGGAGAAGCGGCACTTCGAGTTGGCGCGGGCAAGCTTCAGATGGCGACGATCGCATCGGCAGCGATCGGACTCGGCCTGGTCGTACCGGAAGCGGGTGTTCTCGCGCTGCCGCAAGACGCCGACGGAGAGGTCGCCGGAGCCGCGGGCCCGTTACTCGAAAAGTCGTTGAAAGGGTGCGATACGCTGGTCGTTGGACCAGGTATAGGGTCCACCGACGCTGCCGAGGCTCTCATGCGACTCATCCTGACGCAGCCCTGCGACGAGGTAACCCTGGTCGTCGACGCCTTGGCTATCGGATCCGCACGGAATGTGCGCGAAGCGCTTGCGGCGTTCAACGGTCGCATGGTTTTCACACCGCATCACGGTGAGATGGCCATGCTGACGGGCCTGGAAGAAGACACGATCGCGAAGTCACCAGAAAAAGTCGCGCGCGATATTGCTCTCCAGTACGGGGCTGTCGTGGTCCTCAAAGGCAGCGATACTGTCATCGCGGCACCCGACGGAACGACACTGCATTATGGTGGTGGAGGCACCGGACTTGCGACAGGCGGATCGGGAGATGTCCTGGCTGGTGCGATCGGGGGCTTGCTGTCCCGTGGCGCTTCACCGATCATCGCGGCCGGTTGGGGTGTCTGGCTGCACGGACAAAGCGGACGACGCGTCGCAACTACAAGTGGGCCGATCGGCTTCCTTGCACGAGAGGTTCCCGCCGAGTTCCCTCGCCTTCTTCCGCAATAGCTTGGCGTTCAGTAACTCAGCGGGCTTTGATTTTGCTGTACGGCACGAACTGACCAAGTGAGACAAAGCCGCGCGGAAAACGCGAGCCACGATCAATCAGCCGAACCGTGTCGATGCTGCAAAGCTGCGACCCAATGGTACGCGTGACGAGTATGTCATCGCGATGCAGCGACTGCGCGCCGGATCGCGGTTCGTTGACGTAGAGCCGGCTCCCAACCCGGTAAACGATAGCTTTGCCGTCTATGATTTCAGATGAGTTGGAGCCCGAGAGGCTGATGCAGTTGACGGGTTTACCCGCAACGCGCCCGACAAGCATTTTCTGCAACTGTACATCAGGAGCATCACGACGCGCTGCGATAGCGGGATTAGCGAGAGTCACCGCTGCGAGAAGCATTAGTTTAAGCATAAGCTTTCCTAGACATTGAGTGCTGAACGAATGCTGATCAAACAGCTTGCTCACCTGCATCCGTGCCGTCCAAGCCCTTTGTCGCACCTCGTTAAAAAGGATTTACGGCGGGTTACTTGGACTGCTGAGTCTGGCGGACCCCGCCGCCTCCGCCAGGCGTGTCGGCATCATAGTCCTCGGTAGCGTTTCCTCCGCCCGCTCCGGCGCCGCTACCATGCACTTCACCGGTCTTCTCATCGATATAGGCGCGTCGGCCAGCGTCAGGCGGAATGTCTTCGCCCGGCGCCTTGTTCGGCGCTGCGACATTCGCTTTCCGATTGTCCCGACTTACGCCGACCTCGACGTTGCGCGGTGGGTCCTTCTCATAGCTGTCATACTCTTCGCCCGAGTAATGCCCGACGGTACCGTCATCGTTCCCGCGAAACGCCGGATTATCTTCGGTTTCCGGGGGCGGTAAGGGCTCCGCTGACATTGTCTAACTCCAGAAAATCATACGAATTTGGACATGTAGGGACATCGTCGGGAACGGAGCGCCGTTAACGGCGCTCCGCCGTTTTACATACCAGACATGTTCGCCATCGGCTTACCCGCCTGCATCTTCATCGCAGCATCGAGATGCTGTTTCACAATCGGTACCGCAGCCTTGGCCGACATGCGCAGGGGCGCCTGATCCCCGCCGCTCGAATAGCTTTGGTGGAGGTCCAGTGCGGCCTGATGCGCTGGAATCTGCTGACCGATGTAGAGGCGGTCGAAATCCGCTGCAGATGCGGTCTGCAGTTCATTGATCGATGCTGTTGCGCCCGCATCAAGCACGGGCGGCGTTGGCGACAAACCTGCCTTGGTCGCCGCCTTCATGGTCGCGGCTGTTGTCTTTTTATGGTGCTTGATCAGCATCGTGGCAAACTTGCGGATCGCGGGCGTCTGCGACTTCTGCAGCGCAACCTGGCTCGAGTTGATCTCGTACAGATCGCTCATACCGGCAGCCATGACATAGGGCATCGCAGCTGTCTTCGCCTCGGGCGGCGGTGGTGGTGGCGGCGTCTGTGCGAACGATGCCGTGCCTACCGTCGCTGCGAGCAGCATACCGATGTGTTTGATATTCATTGGTTCTCTCCTGATAGTTCCTTGTGGGATTTTCACTAGATAAGGCCAGTTCACAGTAGCTTTTACGAACCGTCTCTGACGACGGCAGCTAACGATCCATCAGGGTTTCGACCCTCGCGAGCGAGGGCGGCATCCTGCTGTGCTTGGCGCACGTCATCCGGACTACCTTCTCTTGCGGCAGGAATGGCGACTTCGGCAGTTCCTCCGACATTCGCCGAACCGTGCAGTGCCCCTGCGATCTCGCGATCGAATTCGCCCGCTTCGATGGCCGATCGCATGTTGACGAGGTAATCGGCGAAGCGATCTGCGGGGATGAAGCTCGTCGTCTGACCGCCGATGGTCAACGTGGCCCCGTTCCGCGTGGTAGGCGTGAACGCTACATGCTCGCCGTCACGGACGAACCAGGTGCCTGAGCGAACACCATCGGTCGCCCATGCCTTCTCGGCCAGATGCAGATCCTGCAGCACTTCATCGCGGTCGGAAGCCGGGTTGTTCGAAGGCGGTGGGACCACCTCCTGTAAAGCAGACTTGGCGGCGTTAACGACACTCTTCAGAGCCACGTTCATTCTCCATAATGTCGTAACGCTACCTGCAGCAAGGGCAACCCGAATGCTTTCGCTACATCGGCTATGTCCTGCTGACCGCGAACGACATTACTGCCAGACAAAACAAGGAGCCTGATCCAGAACGGGCGAGACAGCCGAAGGCTTCATATATCGTGAAACTATCTACATGATCCAAGTCAATCAGGCTGTGTAGGTTGTTCGATGTACGTGCGCATATCAGGAGGCTATACTACTCTGCTCCAATTAACCGGGCCCGGTCTTCGGCACGACAGCAGCGGTGCCAAACGCACGTTTGACCAGATCACCTCTCAGCGATAGGTAAAGCCCGTTAGCCCAGCGATTTTGCTCGCCTAAAACGCAGTCGCACCCGCGCATCACGAAGCAGTGAGACGGGGATCGCCGTCGCGCTTCGCAGACCCGCGACGGTGGAGATGTTGCGGATGCCGCGGCGGGTGTCGTCAAGCATCTTGCCCATCAGTTCCCGCGGCTCGATCTCGCCTTGTTCCTGCACGAGCGACAGCCGATGCATGGCGTAGAGGCCGATCAGTCCGGCGATCAGGAAATAGAAATCCCAGTTGGTTAGTACGAGCGGTAGGCCGAAACTGCGTTCCGGGTTCGACCACCGAATCAACACTTCGAGTTTCCGCTTTGCAAAAAAGTCCGCCAGCAGACCGCCGATGATGGGTGCCGTACCCGCAGCGACCGCGGTCACGGTCGCACTTGCCGCCACATAGGCCGTAGCGCTACCTCTAGGTGACAATTTGAGCGCGATGTTGGTGGCGGTAAGCGTGACCCCGGCAACGGACGCGCCCATCAACAGATGCAGTGCGATCAGCCACAGCTTGACCAGATCGCGGTCCCCGATTTGCGATGCGCCGATCATGCCGACGATCGATACGATGTACGCCGGTGCACAGACCGCCAGAACAGATTTGTTGGCGAAGCGATCGCTGAGCATCCCCCAATAGCGTAGCGCACCGATGTTCGCGATCTGGCTGACCACACTCAGCACCAGGACGAAGCTGACGTTGAAATGAAGCTGCCGGACGATGAACACGGTGAAGAACGGCGTCGCCAGGTTCACCGCAAACTGCCAGCTGCCGACGAACACCAATAGCCGTCGGAAATTGCCGTCGCGAAGCGGCTGGCGAAGCAGCTCGACCAACCGCACCTCGCCGACCGGCACCGGCATCATCGGTTCCGGCATCGCACTGACGACCCGGGCGCTCAACAGGCCGGTGATACAGCCGATCGCGAACATGCTGGCAAACACTAGGTTGCGCGCGGGCGAATGCTCCGCGGTCAGGTCCAACGCAAACGCCGCGGCAAGTCCCAGAGCGAGGCTTATCGCGGTCAGCCAGATGGTGCGCCGGGCAAATATCTGCCCGAGCCGGTTTTCCGGTGCCAGATCGCGCAGCCATGAGTTCCACGCGCACGTGCCGATGGCGCCCAGTCCGCAGAGTATCCACTGGGCGCCGAGAAACGTGAACAACGTGCCGGTACCGGTGAAGAACGCGGTTCCCGCCATGACGCCCAGCATGAGACGCCCGGCGATGCTGGTGAGAACCGAGATGCGCTTTCGCGTGCGCCGGCGTTCGACCAGCAGGATCGCCGGAAGCTACAGCAACTGGGCAAGGAACGGTGCGCTTGCCAGAATCCCGATCATGAGATTGGAGGCACCGAGATGCAGTGCAAAGGCCGTGAGTATAACACCGGTCGTCAGCGCCGCGGCGCCACCGGAGAACGCGGCCTCGACGATCAGCAGCGACAGCCCGCGCTCACGCTCCTGCTCGGTTACATCAGGTTGCGGATCGAGCGTGATCATCTGGGCAAGGGGCTCCCCGCAAATACGAATACCGGGGCCCGTACGTCGATGGCCTGATGATGCGGCGCCAGCGTACCGTCGTCCCGCACGTCGAACACAGTGACCGTGTCTCCTTCTTCATTCGCCAAAACGAGGAGGCGTTCCTCTTCGAGCAGTGCGAAGGCACGCGGCGAAGCCCCGCCGCTCGGCACGTGTTGAAGGAGATGTGGGGTATGGCCGTCGCTCCAGTCGAACACAGCGACGCTGTCATGGCCACGGTTGGTGACGTAGATGTGCCCACCCGAACGATCCAGCGAAAGGTGACCGGCGATGCTCGTACCTTCGAAACTGTCGGGCAGGGTCGAGACCTCATCGATCGCGGTCAGGCTTTCGCCTTCGACGAGTAATAGCGTCAGCGTGCTGGCAAGTTCGCTCGCGAGTATGGCTAGCGGCAGGGTTGGGTGGAAAACCAAGTGCCGCGGACCTGATCCGGCCGGCGCCGAGTAAGCCAGATGTCGTTCGCCAAGGCGGTCCGCCGTTGGGTCGAACGGATAGGCGAGTATCTCGTCCGTCCCAAGATCGACGTGGAAGAGCCATTTGTCGTCGGATCCAAAGCGGACGCAGTGCGCATGCGGGCCTTCCTGACGATCTGTGACGGGCCCGCATCCCGTATTTGCATGCACGTCGGGGTTGTCGAACGGGAGGCCGGACGCAGGATCGAGACGGAACACTGCGATGCTGCCGCTGCCGTAATTTGCGACCGCCAGCGCACTCTCGTCTGCGTCGAGCGTGACATAGCAAGGGTCGGCGCCCCCGGTCGCCACGCGCCCGACTTCTTGCCAGCCTTCTGTGGTTTCTCGACAAACGCTGACCGTGCCGGTGCGGTGTTCATTGACCAGATAATGGAGGTCGTGACGGGGGGAATACGCCCCAAAAGAGGCGTTTCGCGCACCGAGGAAAGCGTCTTCGCACGTCCATCCACGAATTGCATGAAAACCTAGCCGCTGAAGCCCCGGGCCCCCGCTTTCGGCGTAGGTGCCTACGTAGATCGGCGGCATCACGATATCATTATCGCGACGAACACCGCCCCCGTCTCCTCCTTCGCGTCGGCGGTTTCGAACGCGTCGTTGATGTGATCCAGATCGAACCGGTGCGTGATCAGGCTCTTCGCGTCGAGCTTTCCATTGGCTAGCAGGTCCAGCACCATGCCCTGTTCGGGATAGATGTCGCGATAGGCGAAGCTGGCGCTCATCACGATCTCGATCTCCGACATCTGGATGCGCTGCCATTCGAGCGGGATCGCGATTTCACCTGCGTCGAAACCGCCGACCACGACGACCTTTCCGCCTCGCCGCACCAGCTTGGTCGCCAGCGGCAGGGTTTCCGGCATCGACAACCCGCCGGCACATTCGAAGCAGACATCGGCCCCACGTCCGCCGGTAAAGTCCACGACGCGCGAGATCACGTCCTCTCGCGCGCTGTCGACGATCATGTCGGCGCCGAGGTCCCTCGCCAGATCGAGCGAACTGCGGACGCGGTCGATCATCAGCACGTCGGCACCGCTCATCTTGGCGAGTTGCAACTGTCCCAGGCCGATCGGGCCGGCACCGATGATCGCGACCTTGTGGTTGACCCCGACCTCTGCGCGGTGGTGTGCATGCAGGCACACCGAGAAGGTATCGATCAGCGCCGCTTCTTCGAAGCTTACGTGACCAGGGAGTTTGTAGAACTTTCTCTGCGGGCCGCAGACGAACTCGCCATAGGCGCGCGACACGTATTTGGTGCGGACGTCGTACAGATGCTCGCAGATATTGTAGCGCTGTATTCTGCAATAGTCGCAGACGCCGTCACCCATCACGGTTTCGATCACCACACGGTCGCCGGGCTTCAGATCGGTCACGTCTTCGCCGACCTCAACGACTTCGCCGGCCAGTTCGTGACCGACGATATGGCATTCGAGCTCGGGCTCGGCCTTGTTCCAATGGCGCAGGTCGGTGCCGCAGATGCCCGCGACCCGTACGCGTGCGAGTACGAAATCTCCGGTCGGGATGATCGGTCGCTCGACCTCGGCGATCTCGAAGCGTCCGTCGGCGGTTTTCAGCGCAGCCTTCATGGCGGATCCTTCAGCTCGTCTTCTGCACGCGCGGTTCGATGCGAAGATTGACGATATCGGCACGTGCGGAGCGGGTCAGGCTGAAGACGATCGTCTCGGCGATCTCGTCTGCGTACAGCATCTCGTGATCGGCGATTGCCTGTTCCTTCTGATCGTCGCTGCACTCCTGCATGGGGGTCGAGACCGACCCTGGCTGGATCACGCTGACCTTGATGTTCTTATCCGCGACCTCCTTGCGAAGCGTCTCCGCAAAGGCCTGGATGCCTGCCTTGGTCGCGGCGTAGACGCTTTCACCGACCGCCTTGATCTCGTTGCTGATCGATCCGACGAACAAAAGATGCCCTCCGCCCTGCGCATCCATCCGCAGGATCGCCCGGCGAGCGCTGGCAAGCGTGCCGATCAGGTTGGTCTCGACGACATAGCGCCAGGAATCCTCCTCCATCTCATGGATCGGCTGCGCACCCAGCGCGGCGGAGGTCACGAGCATGTCGATCCCGCCGAGCGTCTCGTCCAAGTGCGCGAAGACCGTGTCGATGCCCTCCTTCGTCGCAGCATCGGCGACGATGCCGTCCACGCTGCCGGGTCCGGACTTCGCCTGTTCGAGCGCATGGTCGAGGCTTTCCTGGTGGCGGCCGAAGGTCAACACGCGCGCGCCGTGCCGGGCGAGTTGCGCGACCGTCGCAAGGCCGATGCCGGTCGTTCCCCCGGTCACCAGAATGCGCTTGCCGGCGAGGTCGATCCTGTCAGTCATCATCATTCCCACGTGAGTATGAGTTGGCCACTGGCCGAAACGTTGTAATCGATGCGATCGGCCGTGGTCCGATACGCGCGGATGATATCGCCGCCCGCCGTCGTGACGGTGACCTTGCCGAGCTTCCGCCGCTTTCGGCGCACGATGCTGAGACCGGCGGTGCACGTCTCCCCGCCGTCCAGCGTAATCGTCAGCGCGCGGTCGCTCGTGCGTTCCATCGACTGGACGAAATGATCGCAGAACACGTCGAACGGTGCATTCTCTATCCGGTGTACGCTGCGCGTCGCGAATATCATCGCGGCGCCCGCACCATAGACCTCCTGCCCCACCTGCCCGGCCAACTGCCCGTCGGCGTACAGATCCTCGACGGGAAACGAGAGCGTCCGATCGATATGGCCGTTGGTCTCGCGCTGCTTGGGCGAAAGCGCTTCGGGTGGCAGGGCATCGGGATAAAAGAACCAGGCCCTGTCAAGCGCATATCGGCAATATTCCGACACCAACATGCGTGCCGCCGGTTCGAGATTCGGGCCGCTGTCTTCCAGATACCGCTGGAACGCGACGAAGGAATCGAAGCATTCGTAGATCGCCATGTACGGCGCATCCTGAAGGCAGGTCACGCCCAGGAAGTTCTTGTAGTGCGCCGCGTGGCCAATCTCGCTCTCCCAGATGACGCAGTTGTGGAAGAAGCTCGCGAGATAGACGTAGCTCTGTTCAAGATAGACGGCGCGGTTGGTAATGCGCCACAGTCGCATGCAGGCGGCAGCCCCCCAGGCGGTGAGGTTCGCCTGATAATTGACGTTGAACCGCAAGCCGATCGCAGCCTCGATCGCCGCCCGCGCCTCGTCCAGATACCGTTTTTCGTCGGTCAGCTCGAACGCCTGAAGCATCACCCAGGCATAGATCCCGCCGACGTCGGTCTGCCCGCGGCCGTCGGCGCCCGCGACGTCGGTGATGATGCTGAAGTCGGTTACCTTGTACTGGACCGGCCATTTATACTCGAAATGCCGCGCAGCCTTGATCCCGTAGTCAAGAGATTTGAGGAGAAGCGACTTCGCCGTCTCGTCGCCGTCTAGCGCCAAGATGCCGAGGTTGAGCATCGGATGGTACAAGTACCAGCTGTCGACCGCGTCAGCGTCCTTGTCGTCGCCGACGTTGGGCAGGTATCGCCGAAGCGACTTCAATTTGGGATCGTAGAACCTCTCGAGCCCCGCCTTGAACTCGACCTCCAGCGGATGTGGCTCACCGGTCCATCTTCCCCAGTCGTGGATTGCGGCGACGATCGACATCTGCACCATGATGTCCGGGTATTCCGCGCCCGTGTAGGGGTGGACGTACCGATGGCCGTAATGCTCGATCGTGGCCTCGGGTGCCTCGTCGAGGTCGCGCAAAGTCCGCTCGGCGCGATCGACCCAGTCGCGATATTCGACCTGGGGAAGATCGAACGCCTTGTAGGCGACGCCGAGCATCTGGAGAAAACGCCGTGCCGTTTCGCGTTCATGGGGCGGGGCATCGTGACGAATAACGAGGATCGCATCGGATAGCGTCACTTCGACACCCGCCTCCAGTACACCGGACGTCGCATCGGTGCCGGGCTTCGGGGTAGGCATGAGATAACCGAGCTCGGGCCATGTCCCACCAACCGCGCCGTCCGGGGTCGTGCCCGTTGCCCGGTAATAGTCGTTCAAGGCCGTCAGGTTCTGCACGTACAGCACGTCGCCGAAGCGCGGTCGATCCACGTGCAAGTACACCATGCCGACGTTTAGCCCACGCTGGCTGGCTTCGACGCTACCCTTTGCTCCGAGCGGATCGTCCGCTTCGTCCAGCGGATACAGGTCGCGAGGCATGAACGGGATTACCATGGGTGCAGCAGGCGTGAACCTCACCGTGACGCGCACGTTCTCGAGCGCATTGGCCCCTGAGCGCAAGGTGACGAGGTGCTGGCCGATCGCGCTGCTGATGGTCAGTCTGACCGTTTCCCCTGGCTTGGGCTTGACCGCCTTGCAACTGAACGGTCCCGCCAGATGGGCAGCGCGCAGGGCTACCCCTCCCTTACCTTCCCGCCGAACCACCACCATGACCGAATCGTCGGTAGCGTGAACGGCGACGTCCAGCTCGCCCGCGGCGAATGTCGCCTTGGACTTTGGAACCGGATTTTGGCCAAATTGGCGCAGGCCTAGCAGGTACGGGCTGACGGCGTCCTCGGTGGTCTTGCTGATCGTCGCCATGATGGATCGCTCAAACCTTGGCTGTGCTCGCGCCGCCATCAGCGTAGAGCGATGCGTAACGACGGGTCACCATCGGCAACGCTTCGTCGATCCACTGCGCCATGCTCTGCTCTTCGCGCAGGGATTGCTGCAACAACGCGGTCGCCTGGGTGATCCCAGCATCCTCTGCCAGCGTCAGCAACGACTTGTACGCAGCGATCTCGAAATGCTCGAACGCGTAATTGGCGAAGCTGTTCTTGAGAATTTCGTCACCGGCCACGCTATGCGAAATCGCCGCCATGCTGCCGGTAAAGCTCAGGCCCGCATCCTTCAGTACCGAACCGCTTGTGTCGAACGTCGCCAGGATTTCGTCCAGCCGGGCGATCTGATCGTTGGTTTCCTCGATATGCTCGCGTAGCCGGTCGGCTATCTCAGGGTAGTTCTCGATGCGCACCACCTGTGGCGTCATGATCGAGAGGGCCTGCTTCTCCACAGCGTGAAGATTGACGGCGCCGGTGACGAAGAGAGACTTCAGCGTATCGGGTGAGGTGCTCATATCTAATCCTTCCAGAACAGAAATTGGCTAGGCGGCGCGACGAAGACTGT
>Ga0308164_10000816_pt1 | contig 42500 bp, 33 predicted proteins | sample PhyTR2_FD_201031 | JGI IMG/M metagenome (GOLD analysis project Ga0308164, IMG submission 201031) | Phyllosphere microbial communities from UC Gill Tract Community Farm, Albany, California, United States - DLSLT.R2 | ecosystem: Host-associated > Plants > Phyllosphere > Unclassified | place: USA...
AAGGTACAGCAGCAGGTGGCGCAGTACGCGACGCTTGACGTAGCCGCCGAACACGGCCACGGAAGAATGGGACGACATGGGATAAGGCATGGAAGACGGCCGGATCGAGCCAGGCAGCAGGCGGACAGCACATGGAATGGATAGCCGGGCGTCAAAACATTCCTGGTACTGCCAAATAAACGCGCCCGTCGTTGGACTGGACATTATACTGATTTATGCGTTAAAAGTTGCAAAGAGGAATTTAAAGTTGTGTAACAATATACGGTTCAACCACGTTTCATGCGGGTGAGTTGCAGACGATGCATGCTGGGTAGTCATTTCGACAAGTTTGTTCCGAGGGTGCTAGAGTAACGCCATGAAAGTTTTCTATAACGTCCTCGGCGTGCTGGCTGTACTGCTGGGCATCCTCGGTATCTTCCTGCCGCTGCTGCCGACGACGCCCTTCCTGCTGCTCGCCTCGGCCTGTTTCGCGCGCGGCTCGGTGCGCCTGCACCGCTGGCTCATCGGGCACCGGGTATTCGGCAAATACATCGCCAATTTCGAGGCGGGCCACGGCATCCCGCTCAAGGGCAAGATCGTGGCGACCGTGATGCTGTGGGGCTCGATGGCATGGTCGTCACGCCACTTCGACAGCATCGCGATCCTGATCATGATGGGCGTGATCGGCGCCTGCGTGAGCACGTATATGTGGTGGTATCTGCCGACCCTCAAGCTGCCTTCCACTTCCGCCAAACCCGCCGAACCCATCGTTTCCCGCACCGAGCTGCCGTAAATTCCTGTTTTTTCAGCGCGTGGTGATCTGCTGCCCGTTTTTGTACTATCATTAGTTACATGAAACGCGACAGCAAACTCTCTTCCGTCCTCCACGTGCTGCTGCACCTGGCCCACAGTGACCGCCCGATGACCTCGGAGCAGATGGCCGGCATGCTCGGCACCAACCCGGTATTGGTGCGGCGCGTGCTGGCCGGCCTGCGCGAACGCGGCTACATCAGCTCCGAGCGCGGCCATGGCGGCGGCTGGACCGTGACGTGCGACCTGGCCCAGGTCACGCTGCGCGATGTCTACGATGCCGTCGGCGCGCCCACCGTGTTCGCGATGGGCAACCGCAACGAGCACAGCGAGTGCCTCGTCGAGCGCGTCGTGAATGCCTCGCTTGAAAGCGCCTTTGCCGACGCCGAGGCGCTGCTGGTCGAGCGCCTCGGCCAGGTGAGCCTGGCCGACCTGTCGCGCGACTTCAACGGCCGTTACGACAATCACCTTCACACGAGACCACAGCATGAGCACGATTGAACCGACACCTGCAGCGACAACGCACTACGACGCCATCATCATCGGCGGCAGCTATGCCGGCCTGTCATCCGCGCTGCAACTGGCGCGCGCACGGCGCCGCATCCTGGTAATCGACGCGGGCCAGCGCCGCAACCGCTACGCCGCCAATTCTCACGGCTTCCTGACACGCGACGGCCAGCCGGCCGCCGACATCGCCGCCGAGGGCCGCGCCAACGTCGCCGCCTATCCCAACGTGGACTGGCACGACGGCACGGCAACCTCCGCACGCCAGGATGGCGATGGGTTCGTCGTCGAACTCGACGGCGCCGGCACCGTGCGCGCTGCACGCCTCGTGCTGGCCACCGGCGTACGCGACGACCTGCCGCCCATCGACGGCCTGGCCGAGCGCTGGGGCAAGAGCGTGTTCCATTGCCCGTACTGCCATGGCTACGAACTGAACGAGGGTCGCATCGGCGTGCTGGCCAGTGGCCCGCTGTCGGTACACCAGGCGCAGATGCTGCCGCACTGGGGCCAGGTGACGTTGTTCACCAACGGCGTGTGCCCGCTCGACGACGCACAACGGGCCGATCTGCACGCACGCGGCGTCGAAGTCGATGAGACACCGGTACGCCGGCTGGTGAATGTCGCCACCGTGGTGCTGGAAGACGGGCGCCAGGAAATCATGACCGGGCTGTTCACCTACGGGCGCGTGCACATGGCCAGTCCGATCGCGGAACAACTCGGTTGCGCATTCGATCAAGGGCCGCTGGGACCGTTCATTCGGACGGACGACAGCCGGCAGACCACGGTGCCCGCCGTGTTCGCCGCGGGCGACGCGATGCGTGCTGCCAGCTCGGTCGCGCTGTCGGTGGCAGATGGCGCGATGGCGGGCGTTGGCGCGCATCGCTCGCTGCTGTTCGGGGTGACGCCGTTTGCGGCGCCGATGATGCCTGCCGCGGCATCGGCGCCGCCTGCTGGTACGCGCGAATGAGCTTCTGCCCGTTTGCGTTGGCGTGACGGATAATGGCAACGTCACTTCACGGGAACTGCTTATGGAAATCATTGTCCTGGGTACGTCGGCCGGCACGCCGACCCGGCAACGCAATATGTCGGGCCTCGCGCTGCGCCTGCGCGGCGCCAGGCAGTGGGTCCTGATCGATTGCGCCGAAGGCACACAGCACCGCATCCTGCGCACACCCCTGTCCGTCATGAGCCTGCGCGCCGTGTTCATCACGCACCTGCACGGCGACCATTGCTACGGCCTGCCGGGGCTGCTTGCCAGCGCCGCGATGGCGGGCCGCAGCGACGCCTTGACGGTTGTCGGCCCGCCGCCGCTGCGCGACATGATCGAAGCCATCATGGTGCCGAGCCAGCTGAGTCTACCCTTCCCGCTCGTCTGGCTGACGCCGAACGACTTGGCTGGCGACCTGGCCGATGCGCCGCTCCTGCCCGAGCTGGCGGTGGATGCAACGGCGTTGTCACACGGCCTTCCCTGCTGGGCCTATGGATTCACAGAGGCGGCAATGGCGCGCCATCTGGACACGGAAAAATTGCGGGCGGATGCCGTGCCGGCGTCGCCATTGTGGGGCGATCTCCAAAAAGGGCGCGATGTGACGCTGGCCGATGGGCGCGTCATCAAGGCGACGGACTACCTGCTGCTGCCACGCAGAGCACGACGTATCGTCGTCGCCGGCGACAACGATCGGCCAGAGCTGCTGGCCACCGCAGCGCATGGCGCGGACGTGCTGGTGCACGAGGCGACCTACACCGAAGACGTGCTGCAAAAGATCGGGCCAGGTCCGCAGCACACTTCAGCAATGCGGGTGGCGCGCTTTGCCGAAGAAGCGGGCGTGCGCAACCTGGTGCTGACGCATTTCAGTCCGCGTTATCAGGACCGTGGCGCGCTGCCGATGTCGCTGCTGGAGGATGAGGCGCGCGCGCAGTACAACGGCAATCTGATCCTGGCGCGCGATCTGGATCATTATGTGCTGGACCGCAGCGGCGCCCTGGTGCGCACTGAGCAAGGGGCAACTGCCAGGATGCCTGCGATCGGTACGGCTGATGCAAGCAGCGGATAGTGTGACGCATCAGATAACACGGCCGTAAAGCCCGGACCAGCCGCCATGCGGCGCCGTATTACGCGTCTGCGCCAAATTCGGTTCTGGCGGCCTGCACCCGTTTCATCGCGGTATCCGGATCGATGCCCGCCATGATCAGGTTGACGATTTCCTGCTTGTCCTCCTGCCCTATCCAGGCGCATTCCTTGCGGTGCGAGCAGAAATAGGCGTACCACGACACGTCGGCGGGCCGCTCCTTGCGCGGCTTCAGGCGTGCCGACACGGCGGCGCGTGCGGTCTTGGCATAATCGGCAAGCTGCGTGTCGATGGCAGACCAGTCGAACGCGGCGACGGCGTGGCAGTCAGCATCCCAGTCGCCCTGATACTGCGCAGGCGGCCGCATCGTTGTTGGGCCGACGGCAAGGGCCGCGAGGTTGGGAAAGCCATGGGCCGCGCAGAATGCTTCGACGAACCGGAGTTTGGCACCGATACCAACCTGCACTGCGCGGTCGAGGACCAGGTCTTTGGGGTATAGAAGACGGGCCAGCCTGAGCAAATCCTTGTAGGCGATGGGCACGCCCCTGGCAGCGTCCGCGTGGTGCCGTAGAGCGTCGACCAGGCGCACGCCGACGTCGATATCATTGTGCGTACGCTGTGTATCTGCGGCGGTATGAATAACCATGCGAATGTTTGTCAGAAGAATCTGGCCGTGGGCCCAATCCGTCATTATGCATGGCTTTGCACGCCCGATGAATGGTGCTCGACCAGATTCCACGCCCCGCGGCGAGCGGATATGGCATGTCAATGTTTCGCCGAACGCTGTGCTTCATGATTTCGCCATACAATGGGACGGATAACGTTCTGACATACAGCACTCACACCGATGGAGGCTGCAGGCGTCTTGCCTGGGAGGCCCACCATGATGTATGAATTCCTGTCCAACAATGCCGACGATCTGATCCAGCGGTGTATCGACAAGGTGAACAAGCGTCCTCAACGGAACGCATCCAGAGAGCAACTGCGTACTGGCATACCGATGTTTTTGGAGCAGCTAACGAAAACGCTGTACGCAGAAGAGAAGATTGACACAACGGCTGCGATGGCCATCTCCGGCGCCTCCGGGGGCGAGAGAAAGGACGCATCGGAAATGGGTGCGACAGCTGCCGCGCATGGCGCCTCGTTGCTTGCGCTGGATTACACGGTGGACCAGGTGGTGCACGATTATGGCGACTTGTGCCAGGCGATCACGGACCTGGCCATCGAGCGGGACGCACCGTTTTCAGCGAATGAATTTCGTACCCTCAACCGCTGCCTGGACAACGCCATCGCCAGTGCAGTCACTGAATTTTCCTTTCTGCGCGACTGCGCCATCTCTGATCGCCATGCCTCCGAAACCAACGAGCGCCTTGGGTTCCTGATGCACGAGCTGCGTAATTCGCTGAGCGTGGCCACCATGGCGGTCGCAGCGATGGAAGCGGGCCAGCTGTCCATTTCGGGCGCCACCGGTGCCTTGCTCAAACGTGGACACGCGGCGATGCAGCGCCTGATCAACCTGTCACTGGAAGATGTCCGAACCGAGGGCGCAGCGTCGGGGCCGAAGGGCGTTTTCTCGCTTGCCGATTTCATTCACGAAGCACGTGATTCGGCGCAACTTGAAGCCGACACGCGAGGCTCGGCGCTTGTGGTCCCTGACGTCGACAAGTTGCTGGCCATCCAGGGCGATCGGGATCTGTTACTCGCCGCGCTGGCCAATCTGCTCAATAACGCGCTGAAGTTTACGTGCGCGCATACCGCCGTCTCACTGACAGCGTATGCGGAAGGGCAACGTGTTCTGATCGTTGTGCGAGACCACTGTGGTGGTTTGCCAGCGGGGAATGCAGAAAAGATGTTTTCACCGTTCACGCAACGTGGCGATGATCGCTCGGGGCTTGGCCTGGGCTTGTCGATTGCGCGCCAGAGCATTTCTCGCAATGGTGGTCAGCTGTCGGTGGAGGATTTTCCGGGTGTGGGCTGTGCTTTTACGATGAGTTTGCCGCGGCATCTGGCGCTGGATGGGATTCCGCCTGCTGAACAGACGCATTGAGCGGCGTGGCATCGGATTCATGCGCGCGCTAAGACCGATAAACGGTCAATAGCAAGTGAGGTAAAGGATGTATTGCAGCTTGCGTGGACTTCAGGTGCAAAGAATGCTTGGTGTGCTGCACTTGGCGGGTATCCAGGTCGACCGGGCAGACACGATTATGCTCAGTGCCTACGTGGACGAGACAATATCTGAGCTCGACTTGCCGGCGCAGTCACATCGATTCCAGAAGATGGGCGCCTGCCATGACTGGTAGCTTGCTCATCGCGAGACGCTTATCGGGACATACAACTTGCATATATCAGTCGAATTCAATTTGGCAGAATTTCAGGAATCGATCATGCGCGACTTTATTGCCTTGCATGGTAAACGCTAGCCTTTTATTCCCTGTGCATGCTTTTGCGCGACGAAGTCGCGCAACATCTGATCTCCTCAAAGGGTCAGCGGTGATCAGGCAGCTTGGAATGACCATCAAGCAACATCTGATCAAAAATAGACTCGTTACAAAAATTAATTCTTACTCATAATCGCAAGCAATTTACGGCATTCCTTATTTGCAAGGAAAACTTCGATGGTGGCGGCAACATAAATCGTACAACTTATCGTCACCTTGTTGATTTCGATAAAACTTTAAACACATTAAAAGCGAAAGCATCCTTAAGCGTTCATAATTTACTCGCTTGGAATCCAAAATCAAGCGTCGATCCCATACTGTATTTCAGGAAACTTCAATTGGAGATAATTATGACTGCTAAAAATGAGAAAATTGTCCACCCACAGCGGTCTGCTGAGGATGACTTTGAAGTACTTTTCAAGGTACAGGGAGAAAGTTATTCATTGTTCATACCTATGGAAACGATTAAATCAAAATCAAAGCAGGATATAGTTCAAGCATTTAGAGACGCCTTTACATGCTCCATCTGTTGTAGCCAGAAGGCCAGTTTTGCGCTGTGCATGGCACGCTGCGTAGAAGGTGATGGAAAATGTTGCGATGGCGGCGCAACCAACTGCGACTAAAGCCTCAGTAACAACCAGCTGAGTCACAGGTTTTGCAAAGGCAGACCATTCCTTACCTGTAATCATGAATAATTCTCTTTTTACCTGCTTACAGGTGAGGCTTCCGAAGACCAACGCACGCTAGCCAGCTCCTTTATTTCCTAAATTATCCCCTAATTTCATTTTTTTATTAATGATGCCTTATGGCTACCATTAAAACCTTCTCCTGTTTCGCAGCGGCCCCTATAAAATTCTGATATCTACCCGAACGACGAGCTTGCCCTATGATAATGCCCATACCTAGCCTGTTTGCCAAATAAGAACACGGAAACCGACATTCGAAGCCTGACCATCCGCTCTTCGGGTTGAGCAAGCAGGTTAATTTCAGCGCATTGCCCAACGAAATCCAAATCCAAATCCAAATCCAATTCAATATCGCCCTATCGAGCCCGTAGCCTGTCAAATGTGGGCGTCCGCCGTGCCCCACCATATTGATGACCAAGATACTGATTCTGCAGCAATTCTAAAATCTGGCTCACGACGCGCTCGAATTATCCCGAAACATATTTTTCTCGTGCCAATGCAGACATAGCAACATATCGGGTAACGTGGGCGCTGAAGTGTTAGATTGGGGTTGATGTTCAACTGTAGAGCAATGCCTGATCGCAAATGCGGGCTAATCTTGATTCGAAAGCGCTAATCACACGTAATTAGATCCCTGCTGAGTAATTTTTCCCAGAGTACGGATTAACAGAATCCCATTAGCTACCGTCAACGCTCGGGGCAGCATTCGGGATTTTTTCATAGCTTGCAAAATGACATTAGCGAATCGTTGTCGGCTTACCCACATTCAGCCGACGAGGTTCACTTTAATTGCAAGATAATCACCACTACTGAGGCCGAATCACTATGCAGAGTAAACGCAGCTGGTTTTATGCAAATCAAGAGCAATCCGAGAGCTTCATTGCCGAAGCTATTCCGCTAATGAACGAACAGAAGGCTACGGTGATTGTTGAACACCTTTTTTACGATCCGGTCGAAGACAAGTTAGACCTGAGCATCTTTACCGCAGGACAGACTAAGCAAGACTTCAGCAAGCCTGGCGAGCAGCTCCGGCATCATGTGTATGTCTACATACCGACCGACTCTACTATCAGGCGCGAATCCGTGAAGTAGCTGGATACCTGCACCGATGTGGTCGCATTTGCGAAGCTGCCGCTTTGCTTCCTTATCCCAACGCCAGTAGGCGATTACAATCCAGACTGAGCTGTTCCGTTCAAAAGAGGTACAGCTAAACATGTTTACTTCGTGCCGAACGAAGGGTTCGATGTCGTCCATGAAGCTCACGCCAATTAAGCAAATCAGGATCGATTGCGCACGTAAGTTCTCGTGAAGTAAAAACGGAAGTATGGATTTTGGGCCAGAATTAACTTAAAACGAAAAAGGCTTACGCAGATCCGCGTAAGCCTTTGTTTTTATTGGTAGGCCTCCCGTGAGTCGAACACGGCACCAACGGATTATGAGCCCGTGTAGCACAACGTCGACGCGCACCACCAGCTAACGCCTTCTTCCTTTTGAATCAGTCACTTAGCCATGATCGAACAGTAAGGTGAGTTCACAAAACTAGCCCTTAATGTGGACCAGAACTGGACCAGATGACCGCGAAAGACCGGACAAAGACCGTACCGCACCTCAGCCAAACTACTTCAGCAAGCCTACCGTTGTAAGTATTCTGTAGGGGCGTATATACCGCAAAGTTACAGTAAGAAATGGAGGCCGCAGGTGGTATCTAAACAGACGTTTGCAACCAAAGCATTCTGGGTGATCGACTAGGCGACCTGGCGATCACTTTGCGTAAACCGCATCACGGTCTGAATGCCCCCGAGCTGGCCCAGTCGTCGCACTGTCGTCCTCAACGTTCTTTGCTGGGATGATCCGGCCTAGCGAGAAGGCATCTTGCGCTAAGCCACACGCGACCGAGATTCTTTGATAAAGCTGCGTGTCTCCATGAAAATCAGCGATGCGTGGGTGTAACGGCAACGGTGTCAATTCAATATGGCTTGTGCAACCAAGCCCGCCTCTTTTTACGGCTTCACTGTACAGTCCTACGCTAGCGCCGCCGCCTGTTAGAAATGTGCGCAGCCCGGATGTCCAGGCTTCAGATCGTCGATATCGCTTCGCTTTAGTGGTTGCTAGCACTTTCTTCACCACATTGCTGACGTGCGTGCAGAAGGCTTCATCTCGCGCTTTTACGTGGTCGGGATCTACTGATGTAGCGGCAGCAAAAGCGGCAGCATTCAATACAGGCATCAGCTCATCCGGCAGCTGAGCCCCTTCATCGACAAGGACGCCCACTATTCGATTCTGGTTAAGCATATGAGTGCCCAAATTCTTTACTTCCGGGATTAGAAATGGGAATGTGTCCTCGTCGTCGACCTGATGAACGATGAACGTGACAACGTCCAGCGTTCCGCCTCCAACGTCTGCAAGTGCATGTAATCCTCGCCGACGCTGGGGTGATTGAACATAACCGGCCATCTGTGCAACAAATTCCGGAAACACGTCCAACGCGTGTAGGTCAGTCGTATTCACCTCGCTCGCCGATACGGCGACCCTTGCAATTGCGTCACCAAGAGTAACGTAACCGCAGAGTTGGCTAAGCGACCATGCTGTGCGGCCTAGGCGCCGATATGCGCTGGTCAAACATGTATCTTCTAAGCCGTTGCAGGGTAGGCCAAGATTGACGTGCCAGCGGATATTTGTATTACCGATTTTTCCTCGATGAAATTTGTAGATCCAAGCGCGAATATAGCCTAGGGTTTGGGATAAAAATATGGCAGCAACCGCTATGGACTCGTTTGATACCCCTGGATTAATGAAGGGGACCTTGAGATCGAGTCTGACCTCATTGCTTGTCGCACCTGGTCGTTGGCCAAGAAATACTCTGCCATCTGAGAGGGCCGTGTATTCACTAGGTAGCAGCAAAGGCTCCGGGCATGTGACAACCCCTGACCAATCAACTGGATAGATTTTGTCCTGCATGCCCACGGCTGCCTTGGTGTACGAGGTACCAAAGTCGATACCAATCATCACATCAACCGACGGCGCCTTAGCGAGTACACCAGATAGCTGCGTTTTAGCGCCGTCAGCGACCCAGTCTGCAGGCTCTCTGAAAAATTTTTGACGCTCAGTAGAAACTTTACGAAGCGCCCGAATGGATGTCGGAACGGGGGGAGGTGGTTTGATACCTGCTTTCGGCGCTGCTGGTGCGGCCTTGGGCGCGGTAACGGGCGGCTTGTTGTGCGACAGAGCCTGCGGCTTTGTTTGTTCCGCCCGCCACACAAGTTCTGCAAGACTCACTTCTTTCCATATGCGCGCCAAGCGCGATTGTTGCATAGGCTTCAGCGCAGGGGGCGGCGGAGCCGGCTTGTGTTGTGTTGCCGTCTTGCCCTTTGCCTGCGCCGCCGCTACGTTATTGGGAGCCGGCGCTGTGAGTTTGGCTGGTACGGATGCAGCAACAGGAACGACTGGATCACTACAGATGACCGCGAGGGCTTGGCTAGTCGCTTGACTATGACTCGTCGCCGCGGTCGATTCGGTTGGCTTAGCGAGGACCTTTTTAATTGCGCGAAGATCTGATTTCCAGTCATTCATGGCTACCCCCCTGTCACACGCAACAGCCCTGCGCAGATCAAGTCACTGTCCGGGACAATTTTCTCTCGTTGTAAGACGCGCTCGCGCTTTAGCCCCATACGAGCGCGCAGCTTATCGATGCGTCCTTGCGTTGCCTTCACCAGGCCAACTCGATTCATTTCCGTGTGCCTGTTCCGCACCGACTCGAGGGTCGCTAAGCTGCGTTGAAGGTGCTGGTCAATGCCATGGACCTGAAACATCAGTCGGTCTGCGTTTTCATCTTGCTTACGACGTTTTGCCCGCTGGTAGGCTTGGTCGAGGTGCATGTCCAACACATCTAGGGCTGCACAGGCGGTTTCACCCTTGATGAGGTTTGAAGCCTCAATCCAATCAGTGCCTCTAACCCGTGAAACATTAACTAAAAATTCCGAGACATCGTCAGGCAAAATTTGTAAATCCTCGAGACCACAAACGGCTGACTGTAACCACTCCTCTTCAGTGACCCCGCTAAACGTCCAGCGCCGGATTGCGAACATGTATTGACCAGCAGGTACGTTTGGCGCCATTGTGGTGGGGACCGTGACCGCCACGACGGGATAGAACGCGTCGTCCAACTGGCGCAGTCGCTCGCCAATAAAACGTATTAACGGATGAAACTGGTGAATCAACTCCACCGCTTTGGTACTTTGACTAGCGATGCTGTTGACGAAACGGCAGACCCGCGGCAAGCCGTTACCCAACATCGTTTGGCCGACAATGCCGTTGCGACGGCAGTACTCTTCGAGCTCGACAGCTGTTGACGAGGGAAGTTGGATGCTAAATTCGTGTGCTCCTTCGAGCTGTTGGAATTGATGCCCGGTTGCGTTCCGCACCAAAAAGTCTCGGACATAAATGATCAAATCTTGTTCGGTAACGCGTCGAGACAGCTCTTGCGCGGCACTAATGCGGTCGAGGACAAGGCCGCCATGTGCCATCATTTGCGCGGCATTCTTTTCCAGATCCTCTTGGCGCTTTCTGACATTCTCAAGTGCTAACCGTGCACGCTCGATCTCTTGCTCCTCCTGCTCCAAAGTGAGCTTCTCGGTCAACAACTTGTTTTCCAGCTTTTGGATCGTTTGACCAATGCTCGGCTCAGGTTCACCGAGAGCTTGTTCAAACACGCGGAGCCGTTCAAGCAGACGTGAAAAGATGCGATCGTCGATCGTGTTTTGGTAAAAAAGATTCCAGATGTGAATGATCTTCGCCTTCTGGCCTAGACGATCAATACGACCAATGCGCTGCTCGACGCGCATAGGATTCCAAGGCAAATCGTAGTTCACCAACAGACGGCAAAACTGGAGGTCAACGCCTTCGGACGCAACTTCTGTAGCGACCAGCACCCTGAGTTCCGGGCGTTCACGGAACTCGTTGATGAGGTCCTGCTTGGATTCTGACATGTTCCCCCACAGGAGCATGCTCGGCATCCCTTCCTGCACCAGCTTGTCCCGCAAGTACTGAGCAGTGACACGGAACGACGTAAACAGGATGACTTTCTCGGCTGGGTTGTCTGAAAAGTAGTTACCCAAGACTTCAAGCAGCCTGCCCAGTTTCGAGTCCGATCGCTCAAGCTCTTCCGGGTTCAGATTACGTGGACGATTCGCGAGTAAAAACTCTTTTAGAGAACTACTAATATCTTCGGCGTCACCGTCCTGATCCGTCTCCTCGTACTCGTCAACGACCTGGTCCGTCAGATCCTCGACGAGCAATGCGTCGCCACCCAACCATGCCCGTGCGAATGCCGCTGGGCAGCTGCACACTTGTCGTTGGGGCGTCGCCAATAAAAACCCATCTGAAATGCCACGCCGCCAAGCATAGTCACGCGTCACTTCCGTGACGTATTCGTAAAATTTGCTTTCAGCCTCTGTCATGGGCACCTTTTCCGCGTGTACCTTGCGAATCGGTCGTTCTATCTGAACATCGCGCTTGCGCGTTCGAGTTATCACATGACCTAGTAAATTGATTCGTTCAAGACTTGCAGCCAGTTCTGCACGGTATTCGGGGTGCTGCAGGTTCTCATCCGTAGGAGGATCAGCAATGAGGCTAGCTAGCTGTCGCGACTGGCTAAGCAGCTCGCTCTGTGCAGCTGCTTGCACATGCCCGAGAATTTCCTCTGCTGATGCGTTCCTTCGCAGGGCCGCGTCGCGCGCTGCAACCAAAGGTTGATTGGCGCGCAGCATCTCCTGAAAACTTGATGGATATTGGAAATGGTCTGGATCGCACAGGCGCAGCAGCTGAAATAAATCGTCGTTCGCTAAATTGATGGGCGTTGCGGAAAGCAAGACACGGCTGTGCGATACTTTTTGCAGCATCTCGCCGAGCTGATTGGCTGAGCTCTCTGGATTGCGCATGTAATGCGCCTCATCGAAAATGACGAGATCGAGCAGCGGATCCTCTTCAGCGTTCTGATCCAGCAAATCTGCCAGCAGCTGACGTCCTGTTGGCTTTCTAGGCAACTCGCTGCCTGACCGCCAGCTCTTCGGTGGGCGTAGGGCCTGATAGCTGGCAATCCACGCCTTCGCTGGGCCGACCGCACTGGCGCGTTGCAGCGCTTCAGCGAGCGTCCTGGCGTCGACGATCTCGGCATCGATGCCGAAACGAAGCTTCAGCTCATCCCGCCATTTCTCTCTCAGCATCGCTGGACACACGATGAGCAGTCGCCGCATGTCTTCCCTGGCCCGCAACTCCGTCCAGATAATGCCAGCTTCGATGGTTTTTCCTAAGCCGACCTCGTCTGCGATCAGAAGGCCGCTCGCGGGCGACTCCAGTAGTGTCAGTAACGGCTTGTATTGATGGGGATAGAAATCGGTATTTGTGATCCCCATGGAGTAGACCAAGTTGGCCAGCTTCCCCGACAAGTGCACGTGAGTCAGACTGCGCCTCAGGTCTTCGGAACGCCCGTAGCGGCCATCTCCGATTAGTTCGTAGGGATCTTTACTGAATTTTGCGTCGATCTCTTCAAGCTGATCCTCAGCGACGTAATCGCTGGTACCGTCCTGCCACCGAACGCCGTAATATTTCAGCTCGCCGCGTGGACGGACCTGCCCTGTCGTTAAGCCGGTTTTTCCCGGGTTGTCCAACCGCCGTACCTCGGTACCTTTTTGCCACTGCATGTTCTGTACTCCTCTTTCCCATACCCTTCCGCCCAACACAAGTACGGTAGGACTGTCTAGCTAAAGCTCGCCTGTTTAATCCGCGCCAGATTCTTTGCGATTTGATCACTCAAGTCCTTGACTACCCCATCCTCATGGGTAGTGATCAGTATGCCTGCTGACTTACCAGGCACGAACTCGTCAACTGGAACGATTCCTGCAGACTGATACTCGAGGGACTTTGCTTTCCAGCGGTCTCGATACTCGCCCAGATCCATGCGCCCCAAGTGTTCCCAATACCATGTGACACCCCGCCGCTCGTCACTTATTACAAAGTCTGGCCAGCGTAACTTCCCAGCCAACGTGACTTCTGGCTCATAAACGTACGTGATACCAGCAGCGTGTAACTTATCCGCGATGATCCATTCGCTCTTAGAGCGTACGAGCTCGCCCTGATCGGTGCGATAGATCAGTCGATCATCTAGCATAATTTTTCGGTTTGCGACCTGTATGGCCACCGGGACCGAGGTGACAAACAGGTTAGTCATACGACGCTTGGTTTCCGATGCTGAATCCGAGGTAAAGGCAAACAGTTCCTTCAAATGCCCCTGCACCAGGAGGATGACTTTCTCTTTATGCCGGGTAAGTGCGGTGTAGAGCATTTCCCGCGTAAGAAGACGGCATTGGCGAGGAATCACAATGAAGGTTTTCCCAAACTCGCTGCCCTGGGTTTTATGCACAGTTAAGGCATACGCGAGCTCAAGTGGTGCAGGCTGCTCAGTAGTGAACTCCCATTCTGGATAATGAAAGGTGATACCCGGCTGCGTGGCCATCTCGACTTCAAGCTGCTCAAAAAAGTACTTGGTGCCCCTCGTGCGGAAGAATCCAGTTGTCACGCCAATCTCGCCGTTGGCGACGTACGATTGAGCTAGCTTCGGGTATGACTTCCTGTTCGATTTGTTTCGAACGTTGATGACCTTGTCGCCCCAAAGAATACGCTGCCCACCCATTGGACGAGGAATGCGCCGATACTGGGACTTGGCGCTCAGCTCAAGGGCAAAGGTCCGATAATGTGTCTGCAGTTGACGATTGATGGCATCGGTACCAACCAAGGAGTGACGTAGCGGCGATAACACCTGCCAGGCCTCGGCCTTCTCAGCTGCCCCGCCGTCATCCTGACCAGTCCTCCGGGCCCAAAAATACACTTTACCGTCGTACTCGCTACCGCCATAGCTTTGCTCAAATTTGATCGAGTCGTTAGGGGAATCAAACGCAAGTTCTTGTGCCAGTGATTCACGCAGAACGGCGGCCAATTTTTCTGGGGTATCCCATTGGATCACTTCAAAGTGATCAGAGGCAGTACTTCCCACGCTATTCCACAACTCATCCGACGTGGCCGACTCTCCACTACTGTTAAAAAGATTAGCAAACGCTAAGTCGACGCGGTTGTTGCCGGCTTGTTGGCGTCGTGTGACGCGTAACTCCGCGTAGCCCTTCGTTACGCAAGGAATCAACGTTTCGACATTGTCGGGACGGACCCTGTTACAAATATCCACATATGGACGACCGGCCCCGATTGGTGGTAGCTGCTTGGGATCGCCGACAAGGATCAGGCGGTCGACGCCTTGCAGGGCGTCCAAGGTAGCAGCCAGCTGATCTTCGGTGAGCATCGAGCATTCATCGATCACCACGGTTCGGTGACTGGCTGACCGTGGGGCTTTTAGATTGATGAAGTAGCGCCCGAACTGCCCATCGTAGCGCTGATACCCATTAAGAAATTGTGCGATCGTCTTACCTTGCCCCGGCATATGACTCGCCTGCTCGAGACGCACACGGGCCTTGCCCGTCGGGGCAAGCAGTAAAACGCCACCTTCTTTGATGCCAGGGATCATGCACAGCGCTTTGATCAAGGTGCTTTTGCCAGTACCCGCAGCGCCCATCAACACACTCACGCGCGACTGGTAGATCATTCTTAGCGCTGCGGACTTTTCAGCTCGCGCCGCGGTTTCCGACTCGTCCCATTCAGCTTCGCTCGTCACCGGGTGGATTGAATTGTTGACCAGCGTCTGCCAGTCGAACTCTTCGGTCTTTGCGACCCCTTCTAGCCGTTGAATCACTTCGTCAGCAATGCACTGTCTGATGGCTTGATAGCGGGCCAGTTGATAGCAGCGCTGGCCGCTATCATTGATCAACACGACAGCTGGACTTAGGTCGCTGTCGAATAAGGGCATCAAATCGGCGTCAACCTTGCACGAAGGTTCGATCGGCTGATCCCGAATGCGCTCGATCACCCAGTCTTGCGGCAGTATCGTGTGTCCCTCATCTGCAGCGGCCCGCTCCAGACAGTCGACTAACAACGCACGGACGCGGCGCGGATCCGTGCTTTCCGTGATCCTGCTCTCAGGAGGGAGTTCGAACTGCTCTTCCATATCGCGCGCTAAAAATAGTCCGCGATCGACTGTGGCGAATTGCAACGCATACTCACTGTCGGCTTCGGACAATACATATGCGTTCGCGCAAATTTCGTCATCCGTTAGATGCGGTCCACTCTGTGGACGCTGTGAATACTGATACCAAAATTCGGCTTGATCATTGCTCAGCTCGAATCTGCTGAGCAACTTGAGTAGCGCCTTGCGCCCTGGGTCCAATTGCTGCCATTTACGTGCAAGCGTAGGGCCCACACAAGACTGCAGATGCCGAGGTAATGCCGTGGGCGACTTGAGGACTTCATCGAAAGCGTCCCATACGCTGTACTGGTCAGCAACGCTCTGCTGCTCGGCGAGATGCCACGCCAGCAAGTTGCCACGCTCGACGCCGAACGCGTTTAGCGCGGCGCCAAAGCCCGGATAAGGGCCCCGTAACTTCCAGAGCCTGTTGAGCTCTTGATCGACCCAAGCGCGGTACTCAGCCCATGGCCCTGGGATAACCTTGGAAACGGCGCAAAGAGCCTTCTCGATTGATAGCAGGGAAGCAATCGCATTGTCTTGGTGCAGGAGCTCAGAACCATACGAGTACTGTTCAAAGGCCTCATCTGGCGCAAAGGCGATACAGGACTCAAGGTCGATGCTATCGTCCTCTTCGGCCAGAGCTAACAACTGATGATAGGGAAGAAGAAATCCATCGAGTTTGCCTTCAGGCTTTTGGCGAATGGAATGCGCGATCGACCGCTCCCACAAGTAGCCCGGAATCGCGCCGCTCGGGCGCTTCCCATTTTCATAGTGATACTCGATTGGCTGACCAACACCGGTCACGCGGCCAACGCCGACAATGACCCGTCGAGGAGAATCGGATAAGGGGGTTCGCTTAGCATAGAAGAAGACCAATGATTGCTTGGGCTGCACTGCGCTAAAAAAAGTGTCCAACATCACCCGCTGGTTGGTGCCTTCCTGGATCCAGGTATCGGGCACTCTGTCGTCCATGACGGGTTCGCGCGCGGGGTCATAGCCCAGCCCGATTTCCTTTGCCATGCCTGCGGTTCTGTGATACTTCGAGCCTTCAACACTCTCCTTAAGCATCCAGCGGAACGGAATAGCTGCAGCAGCGAAGGCGTCGAACCGCAACGGTGTGCGAGCAAAGTGCGCATGTGTTTCTGCGAACTGGTATGGATGCTTCTTCAGCTTATGGACCGGAAAGCTGGCCATGAACGTGCCATGCTCATCCACGCAAGGCGGCAGCTCTTCTTCAGACAATCCTGCGATCGACCGGCTCGCGCATGTGACTTCAAAGTCTTCATTCTTGCCTGTGCCAACGCGAGGGAGCACCGTGCAGGAAGTGTTGGCGCAAGGATCCCTGCAAACTGTCCCGTTCCAAGCCTGGTCATGCCAAGGTACGCGAATCGTAATGTGTTGCACAGGAAGTGGACGGGCGCCGAGAATCAATGACATGTTTGCTCTTGTCTGCATGTAAGGACTTCGGAATGATTCCAACCGAAGCCTCCGTGAATTAACAGGAATTGAGGCAACGGCCTGAAGCGACTTATTTTGCCAAACCAAGCTTGCCGATAATAAACATACACGCTACATCAAAGTTAATTCTGTAGCAACTGATTTGTCCAACAACTACTCCTGTCGGATTTGGATTTGACGTTTCGGTTGCGACTTACCGGTTGGGGAATATATACCGAAAAGTTACAGTGAGCCCTACCCTTATGGAGTATGTCTTTCGCTAGGCAGCAATCTGCCTCCCCAAGTTGCCCATCCAGCGCTTGGTTGACCATCTTTCCCTGTTCGTATGAGGCGGCAAAGAGCTTGGCTCCTTGGTCTGTAACCTGGCACCGCTAACTGGTACCCGATTCGGCATTACAAACCACACCGACATCAGGGCGCCTTTGATCCCGGTCGCACTAACTGCCGTACTGAGAAGAACAGGAAAACCTCTCAACGCAGTCGCGCGGTCTGTCAGCGCTGCAGCGGTGCTGCCCGTGGTAGCAGTGGCAGTGAGAACCGCAAGATCGTGGATTGCTTAGGTAGGGTTACCGGCAAATGCCCCAAGGCCCGCTTTGGTACCTATGTAACCGCCCGCCGCATATGGGAGACAGGTGAGCCGCCAAATATGCAACACCGAGCTACGCAACATCGGCCCGTCCAACATTATATTAATGATGTCATACTTGACATGTGACACAACCATGACTATGATAGGTCCTATATCACATCCCTCATGAGGCAAAGGATGACCTTTTCTAAATCGGAAATGCAAGAAGAACTGTTTAGATTTTTAGTTTTATTTCAACGAGACACTGCCGATCTTCTTGGATGGCAAATTACCGGTTCTGCCGACAATTCGACCATCAAAGAATCCCTGCTCTGGAACGCGGTTAACGAAATGTATGATTACGGTGTTAGCGGGATCTCGAACGGCCTCCTTGGTCCAGGAAGCATTATTGATGGTGCACATGCGCGTACCGAAATGTTTTTCCGCTCCGTGGACACCTTGCCTATGAAGATTTACTTGGACGCGGGCGACAATGCGCCACCCCGGCTTGCAATTTTTGCAGTTGAAAGTGCCGTGGCAAGAATAGTGCTGGACGGCGGAGAACGCCACACCGACTATGGAACAGACGTGCATGGGTTAGGAAAAGGGGATGGAGGCTACTTGACGCTTGCCGAGGTTGCTATTCTCGCGGATATGGATGAGCGTAGCGTACGTAATGCCGCAAATCCAAAGCTAGCCGATCCGTTAAAGACGTCGCCCATTGGAAAACGTTCGCTAGTTAGCGTCGAGGAGGCCAACCGTTGGTTAGCTGGTCGTAAAGGGTTCGTTCCTACACGTCACAACGAAAATTTTGTAAAGCATCGACCACCTGAATTGGATATTGAGATGCCAGAGGACGTTTTAGAGCTAATTAAGCAAAAAGCAAAGGATTGTGGGATACCTTTTAGCATTTTCTTAAAACAAGCGATCTTAGATGCCGGTGAAAAGGCGATGAACGAAGGAAAGCAGAAATGAAAAGAACTTCTCATGCGTCCGTCCGTGCTCAACAGCGAGGCATTCCTCCTATCGTAGTCGATCTACTCCTTCGATTCGGTCAAATTGAGCATGACCATGCAGGTGCTGAGATACTATATTTCGACCGACGCTCAAAGAGACGGGTCGAAAGCTATGTCGGAGCACTTTTCGGAAAATTGAGCGAGCATCTCGACAGCTACGCTGTTTTGGCAAATGGGCAGATCGTCACTGTTGGGGTACGCTACAATAAGATCAACCATAATTAGTACATTTATAATACAGTAGCTTGGGTGATCCCAGTAGTTTTAAGGTGGGTATATTCATTGACGGCGGCGCTCGCGCTGCCGCCTCGGGACAAAACATGAGCAGCGTTTCGACAAGACAATTTGGTTTTATCAAGTGGTTTGGTGGGTTCAACAACAAAACAGGAAGGGAGAACAACTTCGGCTTTGTCACCTCTAACGACGGCACGGAATTTTATTTGCACCGCAACGATTGGCACGGCACCATTCCCCCTGCTGCTCTGCAGCCGGTAAGCTTCTTTGCCGAGGCCCGTGGCGAGCGCGTTTGCTGTCGCCGCGCATCCCCGATTCGCGGAAGCGGTTTCACCTTGGCCGAAATTTATGAAGGCCTACTGGCGCTGCCAGAGGTGTCTTCTGTCACATCATCGGACTCGATGAAGGGCTTTGCGGGCTTGCGCGTTGTACTGGCCAACGAACTGCACGAGACACTGCATGCATCAAGCAAAAGCGATGTGCAGGCGCTGTTTATCTCTAACACCGCGACGCGCGCACTCTTTCGCCTGGTTAGCCGTGGCGAGAATGCTACTGCCGACTACGAACTGCTGCTTGACGCCACGGGTGCAGCTGTCACCAGCGACGAGGCCTGGGAGCACCTGCCGCCGCAATTGATTACCAAGTACGAGCCGCAAATAGCCACACAACTGGCCGTCCTGACACCCGAGATCATGCAATCTAAGGTAATGCCAGTTCTTGAGGTACTACCAGTACCACTGGTCATTACATTCCTCGCCCGACACAGTTTTGCTGATGCTAAGGCACTAAACTCAATGCTCCCTCGCATCGACCGTTACCTATGCGCAGTAATTCTGGGCGGGGAAGCAGTGCCAGATTACCTAGTGCAGCTAGCGGGGGACCCGCGCGACTGGAACTGGCTGTGTGGTAACCCGATGCTGCAGGAACTGCTCGACCGCTACCATTTCAAAAAAAGCTTGGCCGCGCGTGGCGCTGAATTCCTCGCAATTTATGCGCGTACGCCAGCATTGGCTGGCGACCTCGAGTATTTCATCCTGCACGAAATCTTCAGCCTAGTTGCCGCCGGCAATCTACGTGAGGTCGTATACAACGTGTTTCTGCAGCGTCTCTGGGCGGCGCTGATCAATAAGCAGGTAGAGCTGAGCGCGCAGCAAAACGCGCTACAGTCACTGTTTCCATCGTGCGACGTAATGGGACCTAGGCTATCCTGCGAAGCGTTCTTCTGGCGCCAGGACGACAAACACGAAGACATATTTCTTTGCCGTGGCAAACGTTGTAATAACCCTCAGATCCTACCGCAGACTAATCGAACAGTTGCCAACTACACCCTCTACGATTGGCTGAACCAGTGGGACATCACTTACGAGAACGCCACCAAGCCACGTTCGCGCGACTTTCCAATTCGCATTGCTGGGTACTTCAACCGGCTGCGAGAGATTTACAAAAGGTTGCATTGCCGTGCGTGCGCCACACTCATGGTGCCGCACATGGATTACGCTCGCACTTCGTACAAGTCGATATCTAACGGGGTCGTTCAAGTTCAACAACTCGCGGCAGCTTATAGGTTGACGGTTTTTCATTGCAACGACCCGGCCTGCATGGAACACGGCAACAATTACTATATCAACCACTGCATGGGCTTGAAGTGCCGTGAAATTATCGATTCGCGCGATTTGAAGCGCAAATGCAGCGCGGGGCGCTATATCTGTAATGCCTGTGGCAGCTGCTGCCCGGAGCACGGTGCCCAAGCGCGCCCAGTCAACGGAAAGCGCTCAGGCATCGACGCCATCACCAATCGACAGCAATCTTCTGGAAGGTTTCAGCTGAACGAGGCAGAACCCGACATATCGCCAGCGGCAAACGTCGGCACGTTTGGGCGCGAATTAGCTGGCCGTGCCGGTTCAATTCCCACGCTTGAGGACATTTTGAACGTTGCTTGGCCCGGTGAGCTTGATCGCTAGGGCCACCGGACAAAGACCGTCCTAAACTGGTGGACGGAAAATGCTATCGCGTCTCGGCTGTAAGTTGCCCGTCGGGGAAGTATATACCGCAAAGTTACAGTGAACGTTACTCCATCAGGTGACATCTCGGCTCGGCAGCAATTTGCCTTCACAAGTTGCCTCCTAGTCGGCCAACTTTCCCTTCTTGTGCAAGGCTAGAAGAATTTTTTCAAAGAGCTTGGCGTCCTGGTCTGTGAACTGCGCTTCCAGTCCAGGCTGGAGCATGTCGCCCTTTTTCTTCAATTTACTGATCTGATAGAGTAGGTACCCGGCTCCGCCCACGCTCGTGGCTGCCGCACCTCCTACTGCTATCGGTACCCACACGGGCGTAGCCGATATGAGCCCTGCCGACATCAGCGCGCCTTTGATACCAGTTGCCCCAATCGTCGTACCGAAAATACCAGCAGAGCCCCACAGCGCAGCAGCGCCACCTGTCAGCGCTGCTGCAATGCTGCCTGCGCTCGCGGTGGCGACAGTCAGAACAGAGACGATCGTGGCTGTGCTTAGGTAGGTACCGGCGACATAACCACCACCGCCGGCTGCGGTGACTATGAAGCCGCCCGCCGCGTGAGGTACAAGTGAACCGCCTGCGTACAGTGCTGCAACAATGGGAGCGAAAGGAAGGGGCATATGATAATGAACTACATTTATCTACGCAGCCGGAGATCGCTGCGAAATTTGCAACAATTATACCGCTCTGATGGGTCATCGATAAATCTGGTAGTAGTTGCGCTCTAAGTGTTCAGCTCCAAAATCATGGATACGGGCGAGCACCGCAGGGGCAAGCCGTTTCCGGTACACGATCGATTTGCAGAGGGCGTGCAGTGCGTCTCGTTGCCTTTCCTCATTGACCATCGAAACTCGATTAAAGCACTGCCGCGCTATCCAGATGCGAAGTACTGGGCTCAGCTCGTCGATCAGCGGCCCGTCCTCGTCGGTCTGAAGACCTAAGTTCCAACGATCGACGCGAGCATTGACCTCCTTCGTTACGGTGCGCAGTTGCCAGGATTTGCCGCGTGGTCGAGACAAATCAAGAGTCGCGGACTCGGCCTGGTCCGGAAAGTCCATACGAAACGCATCGACCTGTGGGCGCAGTCTGTGCGCATCCCCTCCCCATTTCGCCGCATCAAGACAAGCCTTACAAAACTTCGAAAATTCTTGTTGTAGTCCGGCCCCTCGCTTTAAAGGCTGTGCATAGCCGAGCCAGGCAGCGATCAGTCCTTCTGGACCTGCTTTTAGGCTGGACTGATATCGCATATTTGGAAAGTGCACCGCCTCGATCTTCACCTTGGGCAGGCTGATCGCTGACGCTACAAATTCAGCGAGAGATGCAATTTCCAGGCCGCATAAGTCGTTGGGTGACGTGCACCCTGAGCTAAGGACTTTGACTCGCAACATCCCTGAGCACAATTCCTGGACGACTCCCAACGCGCCATACACGACAGGTTTGTCTGTTCCTGCTTCCGATTCATAGCTAAATGGAAGCATACGTACCGAAAATGACAGTCTTGGGCTGGAGAACAAACGGCAAGCCGCTAGCGACGGTGGTCGCCTCTCGTCAACCACTCCTGCTCGCTTCAAATGCGATGCCGTTTCCTGCCGCAGCCCCAAGTTGCGGACGTGGTAGTGGAAGCTCTTCAACGCAAGCGCTCCTTCTTTGATGATCCCCAGCCCGACTGCCAGCCTGTACAGCTCGGCATTGGACGACTGGCTGAGTGCCAACAGTTGCGCTAACAACACGTGCACTAGTCCGTTTTCCTTAATTTTCAGAACTCCTCCTGCAAAAGTGGGTGCATTTCGCAAATATACCTTAGTAGACACCGCTCCTCATTACTTCGCGTCTACAAAGGAACCATGCGGCGGCGCCCCTTCAACCTCTGCCGTAGAAAGGCTTGTTCGACGAGCGTATTGTTCTCCCTGTCGCGACGTTTTGCGACACAAAGCAACAGAAAGGCGCGCCATGAAATACCTCGCGCAAGAAGATGCGCTTAGAAGGGCCGTCCTCGACAAGGTCGCCGCGTTGAATGTGAAGCAGGCGGAGATCGCCGTCGGGATCGTGCCAGGACTAAGAATCGTTGGATATAGAAGGGGAACAATCGACTGGGGGCTACGTTGCCGTGATCCTACGACCAAGAAAAAGGTGCGCATCGGCTTAGGCGATGGGCCAATGGCCCGCGCGGTTGCAGACGCTTTCAAGATACTGGCCTTGGTTCAATCGGGGCAATCCCCTCGCGTGGGGCGCATCTGGGTAGCTAACTTCTTTGACGAACAAATCTATCCGTGGGCGCTGCGCGAGCGGGCAAGTGCCAAAGACTACAAGGGTCGCTTCAACAACCATGTTCGTCATGTGATCGGGTCAAGGCCGATTGCGGACGTCCAGTCTGGTGAATTGCTGCGGCTCATCGAAGGACTGCCACCGCACTTGTCGGTGGCTAGCCGAAACAGGGTGTGTGCGCTCATCAAGACGATTTTTCGTCGGGCACACGACACCGGCTTGATCGACCGGAACCCTGCAACAACCCTGCGCATGAAGCAGGAGAACAACGAGCGACGTCGCATCGCATCGGACGCCGAAATGAAGGCGCTGTATGCAGCGATCGACGCAGAACCGCAACCTTCCTACCCAGGATTGTTGGTTCGCCTTCTGCTCAGTTGCGGGCTGAGGACAGGAGAAGCGCTCAAGGCGCGGTTCGACGATATCAGTCCGGATGGATGCTTCTTGATGATCCGTCGGGGCAAGAACGGGAAGAGCCGGCAGGTTCCGCTAGCGGCCGAAGCTCAATCCGTTCTGCGGGAATTACATACACACCGCCGCAATGAGTTTTTGTTTCCAGGGCGGGATGGTGGGCACATGAGCCGGCCAACCCGAGCCTATAACCGGATTCTCAAGCGAGCGGCGATCGAAGGGCTCAGCCTGCACGATTTACGAAGGACCGCGTGCTCCATCGTAGTTAATGCCGGGGTGCCAGTCTTGGATGCATCCAGGTTCCTGGGGCATTCGAGCATCAACGTAACAGCTGCGCGTTACGCCGTTCTCAGTGATGAACGGCTAATTGCGACAGCGAATGTGGTCAACGATCGGCTGGTATTGGCCAGGTCCGAAGGGATGACCGCAAAGGATTGATACGAAAACTTGTGCGTAGGGCTCCGGAGCGATGCGATGACTGAACCGGTTCAGGAGCGTGTTCCCGGAGGCGCTACGCAAGCATGAAACTTAGGAGAAAAAAAAAATGACTAATCGCGTTGTTTTGCCAAACGGCAATTCCCATACCTCGTTTGTAGTGCAGTCGGTTAAGGCGTTTCCCAACAAGGGCGTTGTGCTGATGGATGCTCGCGGAAAGATGCTGGATTGGATCCCAGTGGCCGATGCCGAAAAGGCTGAACGTGTTCAGCACATCATCAATCAGGCTCTTGAAGGCAACCGCCGCTACCGCAATCCGGACTGGTCCTTTCTCCAGGAAGCGCCAAAGGCGACAGCGGTAGAAGCCCAAGCCAAGGACAGTAAACAGGAATCGAAGAAATAACTCGACAGGCGGACAGCAAGTCCGCCTTTTTTTCACCGGAAGGTATGCACATCATGGAAACGACAAATTTTGAGCCAGCAACCGAAGGTTGTGATTTTGAAGCAGGGGCATATATACAGCAAAATGACAGCGGCTTTCCAGCCCAGGACATGACGGGCCTGCTTGCCCTCGATCTGGATGCCGAATTCGCAAAACTCGAAGCGAAGCTGCAGCGTGAATTGAAACTGTTCGACAGTGACCCGACCAAGCCGTTCGTTAATAGCGGCGGTCCCCGTGTCCTGATCGGCTTCGATAGCGAGTTCACGTTTAACCCCACAACGGCGGAGAACGACGTCCTCTCCCTGCAATTCCACCTGATCGGCGATGAAGGTGAGTGGACCAAAATTATCTATCCGACATCGACCGCGAAGGATACTCGCCCGAGCCTGCAACGCGAGCTTCTCAATCTAATTCTGGAAGCGCGCGACGAAGGCGTCATTTCGGAGTTGCCGAGTAAGGTGACGATCGCGGGATTCTTCCTTCGCCTCGATCTCGCCGCGTTTTCAGACTTCGCTCATTTCAAGACGGAGCTCGACAGCGCGGGCGGAAAGGTGGCCACCATCGGCCAGGATATCAGCTTTACTTACGAGCGGACCGGCGCACCACTGCCCCTGAAAACAACGTCCGTTGTACGTGACGGTATCGGCCTATTCATCCTGCAAACGAACTTCATTGACATTGGTCGTCACGTCGCTGAAGGGGTGACGCTGGAGCGTATCGGCGCAGCACTCGACCTGCCTAAGCTTGAGCTTCCCGAAGGACATACTAAGTGCCGCATGGACCTTCTGCTGCAGGAGAATAAGGCTGCGTTTGAAAGCTACGCCATGCGCGACGCCGAGATCACGGTCCGCTTCCTGCAACGCCTGGAATCGTTCGCCACTACGGAAGTGGGCTGCAAGACGCTGCCGGCTACAGTCAGCAGCCTTGCCGTCACGGTACTCAAGAGCGTCCTGAAGGACGAAGGCACTGACTTTAACGCCGCCTGGGGCAACCAGACCATTAGGTCGGAGGCTTGGAACGATCGAAAGCGCAAGGTCTGCGGTGTGACTGAAAACATTCCGTGCGCAGAGCGCTTGATCATCGAACCGTTTATCACCATGACCTATCATGGGGGCCGGAACGAATGCTTCCATATGGGGCCAACCCATGTAGGGGACTGGTTCGACTTCGACCTGGCCGGTGCGTACACGACTGGCCTCACTGACCTGTGCGCAATCGACTACAAGAGCATGCGCTTCACTAATCAGCCAGAAGACTTCGTCGGGCACGTGCTCGGATTCGCACGAGTGAAGTTCAAGTTTCCGGATGACTGCCGCTTCCCTTCCCTGCCTATCGAGGTGGGAATCAAGGGACTGTACTTTCCGCTTTCAGGGGAGTCCTATTGCACTGCACCGGAAATTGAGGTTGCCCTCAATCAAGGATGCCAAATCGAGATTTTGCAAGGTGTTGTTTTCCCTTGGGCTGACAAAAAATTTCGACTGTTCGAGCCGTTCGTTCAAAAAGTTCGAAAGCTTCGCGCCCATTACAAGACGATGCGAACTGACCCAGCCGTTGCAACTCTTTTCGAAGATTATGCGAAGCTCATCGGTAATGCTGCGTATGGCAAGCTCGCGCAAGGGCTCAAGGAAAAAACCGTGTTCGATACACGCGGCATGAGGAGCGCGAAGCTTCCACCTTCTGCTATCACCAATGCCATCATGGCGGCGCATGCGACCGGTTTTGTCCGTGCGGTCATGGCCGAACTGCTTGCCAGCATTCCGAAGGACTTTACCGTGGTCAGCGTCACAACCGATGGCTTCCTGACAGACGCGCCTGAGGCTAGTCTAAACTGCGCCGGGCCGATGGCGCGTCGCTTCCAGGCACTGTGCGAGCGCGTCGCTCCGGGCTCGAAAATGCTCGAATGCAAACATCAGGTTCGGCAGGTCATCGGCATGAAGACGCGAGGTCAGGCTACGGCAGAATACTGGATCGATGGCGATGGCAATCCGGCTCCAGCACTGCTTGCCAAGGCCGGCGTCTCGCCGCCGCTGCCGAAAGCCGAGCACAATGAGTACCTCGTCGAACTTTACCTCAAGCGCGAGCCGGGTCAAAAGACGACAACCCGCCCCTTTACCTCGCTTCGTGAGCAGTGGGTGCACAATGTGGACGTCACCCGCGCCGAAAGGGAAATCGCACTGAACTTGGAATTCGACCTCAAGCGTAAGCTCGTCAACCCACGTATGGTTCAAGTGGCGGGTGGTGAGCATCTCGCTTGCGACTCCGTGCCTTGGCCTGACGCAGCAACGGGCGAACGGGCACGCGCATATTTCGATGGATGGCGGCGGCAGCGCTGCCTGAAGACTTTGGACGACCTCACGGCATGGCAAGCCACGTACGAATTTAGCGTTGCCCGTGCGCGCCGCGCTGGCGGCAGCGCGACGCCCCGTAAGCGCGCCATCAACATGACCAAAGATGGGCCGGCAGGAGTCATGAAGCGACTCTTCTTGCGGGCCTTTGCGCAGAAGCTATTCGGCGTCGCCTCGACGACGACTAAAATCACGCATCAGGAGATGGCCGATTGGCTGACCTCGTTGGGCTATCCAACGTCCAAAAGTGCCGTCAGTAATGCCGTGCGAGAGACGCTGGTTGAACGCACGGTGCCGGCGACCCAAGACGTCATGGCGTTCATCGAAAAAGTACAATCGCGCTTCCCTGCGATGGAGGTTGAGCGCTTTTTGATCACCGACGAGCCGCAACCCAGCTGCCGCGAATAAAGCCGAAAAAAAAATGGGGGGTAGCCGGCGAAACAGCCGACTATCCCCCATTCCACCGTTGAAACACGTCCCATCAGACTTAGTGTTGCTTCGCACCCGTAGCACCGTCGGGCATACCCCTGACGGCCTTACTTACTACTTCGGCGATCGACTCAGTCGCGTTGCGCAAAGTGCTGTTCATTAGGTGGCTGTACCGCATCGTCTGGACAGGACTCTGATGATTCAAAAGCGCCTGGATCACCGATAGTGGAACGCCCGCATTAATTGCAATACTTGCATGACTATGGCGCAAATCGTGCAGTCGAAGATGCTCGATTCCCGCCGCCGTTAGGACGCGATCGAATGCGTCCCTTGGGCTGTAGATCGGTTTGCTTGGATCGCGCTTCGACGGAAATAACCATGGACTTTTATCGCTGCGCGGCAGTGCTCTCAAGAGGGCTTGGGCTTCACTGTTCAACTGCACATATCTCCCCCTCCCTGACTTGGTCTGCGGCAGAAACCACACGCCGTTTTCCAGGTCGACGTTCTCCCATCTTGCCTTTAACGCCTCCTCCCTCCTGGCCCCTGTTAGTAATAGAAACTTTAACGCGGCAACCGCCGTCTTATTGGGTTCGCTCTCCATGGCCTTGTACATTCTCTGGATCTCTTCCGGCGTCAAGAAGCGCTGTCGTTGGTTGTTCTCCTTAAATTTGGAGATCCCAATGCATGGGTTGCGCTCGACACGCCCCCATTGCACTGCCAGCTTGTACATCCGGGAGATCAGCGACAGGTGACGGTTTGCCGTTGCAGCACAGTGCGACTCCTTCATGTCAGCGTGGAACTGCTGGATCTCCCTTGTTTGAACCTCGCTCAGCTTGCGGGTACCAAACCTTGGATAGATCTGTACGCGCAAGCGGCACTCGTCGTCATGTGCACTCCTTTTGGTTTGTCGCGCAAAAGGCATGTACTCATTCTTGCCGAAGACCTCGAAAGTCAATGCTGTGCCGGGGCTGCTGACGCCCTGCTGCGGGTTGATGCCACGGTCCACCTTAGCTCGCATCTCAAGAGCGAGCGTGCGCGCCTCCGCAACGTCCAGTGCTGGGAACTCGCCAAGTTTGGCAGCCCGCTTTTGCCCATCGAAGACGAAGCGGAAATAGAAATACTTGCGCCCCTGCTTGTTGACCAGGACGCGCAGACCGATCACGTCCGCGTCGCTGTACTCTGCCGAGCGCGATGGCGAGTCAGCCTCGTGCGCAGGTAGCTGGCTCAGCGCCCGATTGGTGAACCTGAACTTGTTCTTTCTCATTACGTTTCCTTGATGTCGATTTGCGCCGATTAACTGCACTCCCCCTTTCCTTACACCGTCTTCTAAGTCCGTTGTCCTCCCTGCCCTCGATTACGACGAAAAGCAAATGAGCTCGTCGTATCTGGATTGATGCGTTTCCGATGGCAAGACGGGGCAAAGCGTTGAGCTGTTCCGGTCTTCTTCCGGTGATTTGCGCTAGCTTCCCGTCAAAGCTGAAACCGTTACCCTGCGCATAAAACCGGCCGGTCCGCTGAACCGTGACCGGCATATTTGGCGAGAGTGCGTCAATACTCTGAAGGCAAAAGCAACGTTGTTACCGAGCGGTCAGCTTCGGTAATGATCCATATCCGGGCATCCGGACCAATATGATAGGAAGAGAACAGGCGGAAGCCCGATTTCAGAGCGTCATGGTTGGCTTGGGCATCGTCGGGCGGAACATCACCCCAATCACCCGAAACATGACGCTTGAGCAGAGACAGAGGCGTGATGCCTTGCTGAGCTAACATCTGCAGCGCATGTGGCGTAGCGACCGTGCGGCCGAGAGAAAAGATGGCGGATTCCGAGACGACGTGCGATAGCATTAAATTCCTTCCACTTGAAAAAAGACGGACGAGTAGAACCACGTCCAGCCGTCTGTATTGGCGAATGAGGTGGATCCTTCCCCCTATTGATTGATGAGATGCGTCCTAGCCGCTCAGTACGTTGGATGTGTGCTTGAAGACGCGTTTGCTGCCTGCGCTGGAGGCAGGAGGCCTGAGGGTGTTTCTTTCTACTTTTGGTTATCTAATAAACGAAACCATAGTCACAAAACTCGCTGCGTAATGCCGAAATTGCAACAAGGTTCGGGTCCGGTGACGCCACGATGTCTGCAACTCGCAAATAGATCCGATCCCACTGACCTGCTGTATTGAAGCGATATTCGTCTGATGACCGCAGGCCGTCGTGTTCAATGCCCAGAATGACTGGGTCGATTGGCAAATACACCTCAACGAAGTCGTGCGGATCACAGTCTTCTAACTGTGCAGCGATCCCCGTGATACAGAACACGATGCCATCTGTCAGCAGTTCGTCGACCGGCATGTGTTCGACATACGGATCGGCCGGATCCTCGCCATCTGCCACTGCAAGCCTCACCAAGTAAGCCTGGTGAAGGTTTTGGTAGTAGACGGCGTTGTGGTGAAGAGCGCTGACGGTCAGCGGCGACCAGTATCGAATGATGTTGGAGTACTGAGGCGGAAGCGCCGGAGCGCCGGCATAGACGACACCACGCAGCTCTTCTGGAGCGGTGACTGTCTGGCGGTACGAGTCACTTCGAGAGGGTGACAAGGAGATCGCGACTTTTGCGAGGGACGGTAGCGCTGCAATGCGCAGTGCGGTCGCATTAAGGAAATAACCTGAAGCGGCCGTCAGATCCGTTGCCGAATCATCGCTCAGAGAGACTCGGTCATAGTAGTCGAGTGACCGGATCGTCTCCAGAGTCCGCATGGCGTCCTGATTAACGAAGATGGTTGCTTGCATAGTGTTGGTTCCTATTGGCGTGAATGGAGAAACCTCGCCGCACGAGCTTAATGCGGTGGCGGGCTTCGATTGAGGGGCGGTTCGGACTGAACAGCGTCATGTCACGGCTGCCTTCAACATGGCTGGCGTGCTTCGTGAAGATCGCTTGCCTTATGGCGGCTTCGCCAACGCGCTCGTCAAATTGGAAGCTGCCATTGCTGAAGCCAACACGATCGATGTCGTACTGCGCAGAGAAGATGAAACGCTGCGCTTCCTGAGCTGATGTGACGAGCACGAGATGGATCGACTTACCAGCCCGGTCAGATTTACCGAGGAAATAACGTGGGTAGCTCGCCGAGCTGTCTGATACCTCCTTGAACCGATAACCAAACCGTTCCTGAAGCTGCGCCATGGCCGTGGCATCGGTGGCAAGGAGATCTATATCGCCATATTCGCTGTGGATGGCTGGACTCAGCATGTGCTTCACCGCACTACCAAAGAGGTGAACACTCGGATCGTGCATGAGATGGTCGAACAGTTGCTGATGGTCGAGCAGAATGTCGTGGCCGGCCCACTCCTGCGTCGCCAGATACCGACCAGACAAGCACAGGGCTTTGGGAACGAAAACGATGCCGCGATGGCCCGGAGCCAACCGGTTGAAGTCGACGCCGTAGAGCGAGTTGAGGTTTTCACGTAAGACTAGACGACGGCCCAGCTGGCGATGCAGCGCTGCATACTGCGGCATCAATGGCTGGAGCTGTTCGGTTGGCAGAGGCGGAAGGACGAGCGAGTATTCGATGTCCATCCCGGTCCACTCGTGTTGATAGCGTGACAGTTCAGCCAATACTTCTGCGTCGAGCGAGATCGAGAAGTGGTCTACGATTCCGCTGAGCGTGGCAACGTGCTGCACTTCACGAGTCACAATCCGGGTTCGGAAACCGTGATCTCGAATGACGCCAACCATAGCCAAGAGCTTAGGCAGGTTATCGTCCAAACGGTAGAGTGGCTCGGCCCCGCCGCTTATGGAGATGGTACTTTTCCGGCACGACGCGATGAAGTCCGCCACCTGCTGGTTAGACTGCGCTTGGCCAGGCAGTCCAACCCACCCTCGCCAGTTGCAATAGTCGCAAGCTTTAGCGCAGCCAAAGCCACGCAGATTTTGCTTACCGACGCCCCAATTGACCAGGATGGTGTAGTTCGGATTTTGATCATACATATGAGCTCGAAATCATTTAGTAGGGTTGACAGGCTTTTGCGGCTTAGTCGCAGCCGCCTTGTTATTCGCTGGGCTGACCAGTGCATCGGTTGACTGCGTAGGCAGCAAACTCCTTTCGTCCTGGGTACCTTCCAAAGCCAGTAAGGAGGTTTCCCATTTGGCCCAGTCACCGGTGCAGACGTGCTTGGTTTCGCTCTCGCTGGCGCGTACAAGTAAGCCTTCTGCATGAAGAATGGCGGCCAGAAATCCCGCGTTGTTGCTGCTCTTGCCAGTAAAAGCTGCCTTGAGTCCCTTTGACGGGAAGCCCAATTGGTCGAGCTTGCCGAGTAGCGCCTCTATGCGAGCGACAGGGACGTATTCTCGACTGAAGTAGCCGCCGCTTGAGTTGCCTGTGATCGCTAGGAAGAGTGCTGTTTGCCCCATGTCGCAGGCCACCTTGTAGCTGATGGTGCCGTCGGAGTGCTTCCCGAGCTTAGGGGTGGTGGCGCTTTTCAGCATGATGTACTGCGGACCGGACGCTACTGGTGCTTCGCTGGTTGCCGTTTCATTTTTCATTCGTAATTCCAAAAATCGTTAAGCCCGCGGAAGCGAGCGCACATATGAAAAAGCCCATGACACCGGAGTGTCATGGGCTCTGATAAGTCGCGGCGTTACTACTGCGAACGGATGAGGTGGCAGCTAGCGACGGTACTTGAATTCGAAAGATAAATCGAGGCTGCGCGGGAGCAGCGTTTGCCTGATCGTCATCGGACTGGCACTGACCGCAATCGGTACGCGACTCCTCGAACTCAATGGGCCGCGCGAGCTCGTCAGTTGCCATTTAGGTGCTGCTGTAATTTTCATCATGTTGTGGTGCTTCCTTCGCTTTAGTGTTCAATATTTGTGATTGCTTTGCATGGTGATTAGGCACCCGCGTATTCATAATATGTGACCAAAATTTCATCAGATACGGTTTACGGGTATTTCTTCCCTGCTAGTAAGGCCGAGTGCCCATGCCAAACTTTGCAAGTTCATTCCCATGGGAAATAATTGTGCACTGACCAGGACTAAAACGAAAAAAGTAGCCACAAGATTTCTGTTGACAGCGCTTTTTCTTGGTACTACTATTCACCTCGGCCATCCATTAGGGGACACGAAGATGCAAGCCGCGACAAATGAAAACTTTTATTCGACACGTCATCGCAAAGCTGCGCTTCGGCTCGTCGAGCACGCGAAGAAGAGGAAGCAACAACGAGCAATTTCGTCCGAGCGAATCGACTTGATTGTGTTTTTCGGTGAGAGGACATACGACGGACACGGTGGCATCCGCTGTGTCATGACGTCCAATGCGCTCGCGCGTCTTGAAAAAGTCCTAGGACATACCTCACACATGGAAAGCATTCGGGGGTGTTATGTCGTTCTCAATGCAGAAGATGAGCGCACTGTAATAACGGTTGGACACTTGTATGTATAAGTCGGCTACCTGGAAAGATATCAATTTGATTGCCGCCACTTCGACGCAGCAAGCAGGGCCCTCAACACTGCATGCTTTGCTAAAGACCGTCATTTCCTCCACTCCTATCCGAGGTCCTGACGCGGTGCTCTACTGCTTGGCATGGCTGGCAGTTACCCGACTGCTAATACGTGGCGATATTGCATCCTTTCAGCAATTGCCCGACTTATTGACACTAGACTGTTGGACTTGCGCCAAAGGCGCCGGACTGCCCGAATCTGCCTTCTCAGTCGTCTGGGCCGAGACTAAGGACAACCGCTCTGACGAAGCGCTCAAAAGCAAAGTACTGGGAATAATTTCTGAATTCGCCAAACATCCAGAAATAACCGAAGAGAGACTGAGCATTTCAATTGCGGATCAATTCGTGGCCCCGAATATCGGTCAGTTCGGTGCCGGTAGCTACGACCCAGGCCTGTGTGACCTACTTCTAGGGCTGTTAGGTGGGGGCGAAGGTAACCGTCTATGGATTCCGTTTGACCCCGCTGGGCAGCTAGGTATTAGAGCATTGTCCATCGGATATGACGTCTTCGCCATCGGGCCGTCATATGATGTGTGGTCGGGCACCGTCTTACAGCTGCTCGCGCTAATCGATAATATTGACGCAAAGCTCACGGCTTGCATACAAATACCGTCGGCTGATGTAGTGCACGAGCAATTAGCAAATATTGAATACTTGGTTGCTTGTCCGCCTCTTGGCATGAAAGTTCCCATGCAAATGGGATGGCGGCGGTGGGAAGGAGCTGAGCTTGGATTGGCCGGCAGCGAAGCTGTCTATCGGCAGATGGGAGGTCAGGCCTTTGTGCAGCTGGATCGAGCGGAGTCGTGGGCTATTGCGGCCTTTTGGCCGCACGTTAAGAAGAAAGCTGTATTTCTGACAACGCCCAACTTGCTTTTCTCGAAAGGACAGGAGCAACGACTGCGTGAACTTCTCGTTATTGGGGCGCGACAGCCGGTGGCCGTGGTAGCGTTGCCACCAAAGATGATTGGCCATACGGGGATTGTGTCCGCAGCGGTTGTAATGGATCGCTCTCGTCGGAATGTCAGCCTTCGGATGATCGACGCCACCAAGTTAACGCTTGAATCAAAGTCGACAATGAAGTTCTCTCGACTGCTTGATGCTTATCGTGTACTTGAGTTGATCGGCAATCCGGCACCGGAGAATGAGACTGCCAAAGACATCTTGCTCGATGAGGTTGCTAATCAGGAGTGCAACTTGATGCCAAGTCGTTACCTGCGTGCTTATGCAGTAGATAGCGGTGAGCGCGTCCCCCTTAGCGAACTGGTGCAGTCTATTGTTAGGGCTCCGGTTGCGGCGAAGGAGGCGACGGCAAGCACAGTTCAAGAGATCGGCATTGCTGACCTTGGGCGCTGGTCTAGGTTGAACGGTCCATTTTCAAAAACAACAACGGTTCAGCTAAAGAAGCTACCGGAGTATGCCCTTGCTGAAGACGATATTCTTGTTTCGATTAAAGGGACACTAGGAAAGGTTGGACTTTTGGGTCCTGTAGAACAGGATGAACAGAGCGGAATAAGTGCCGCGGTTTGCTCACAAAGCTGTATAGCACTTCGTGTTAGCAAATCTCACGTCAATGTCCTGTCACTTTATCTCTACCTAAGGTCAGAAGACTTTCGGGTTCAGCTTGAGGCTTTCAAGGTAGGCGTTTCGGTTGCGCACATTACGCCTACTAACCTTCTTCAAGACATCAAGGTTCCGTTGAATAAGCTTCTTAGGCTTGAAAAAGCTGAAAAGATCTTTAATGAGTTATGCCGACTAGAAGATGAAGTACTCCTAGCACATAACCGTATAGACGAAATTAAGGCATGCCTGTAACGGCAAATCATATTGAAAGAAAACAATGGCAATTAAAAAATCTGACCTTTACTCATCCCTTTGGGCGTCCTGCGACGAACTCCGGGGCGGCATGGATGCCAGCCAATATAAGGACTATGTCCTGTTTATGCTGTTTATCAAATACGTCTCGGATAAGTACGGTGATTCCGATGACTTTGCACCGCCCGTTACCATTCCAGCCGGCGCTAGCTTTAAAGACATGATTGCCCTCAAGGGTACGAGTGATATCGGCGGCAAGATCAATACGCAGATTATTCAACCGCTGATCGACGCCAACTCACGTCTTGCCCGTAGCGACTTTCCTGATTTCAACGATCCGAACAGGCTTGGTGAAGGCCAAGCAATGGTGGATCGCCTCAGCAACCTAATTGGCATCTTCCAAAAGCCTGAGCTGGATTTTTCGAAAAACCGTGCCGAAAATGACGACATCCTGGGCGACGCGTATGAGTATCTGATGCGTCATTTTGCCTCACAGAGCGGCAAGAGCAAAGGTCAGTTCTATACGCCCTCTGAAGTCAGTCGTATTATGGCTAAGGTAGTTGGCATCTCCCCGGCCAATGCCGTCGCATCAACCACGACATACGATCCTACGTGCGGCTCCGGTTCCTTGCTGCTCAAGGTGGCTGCTGAGGCTGGCAAGCACATCACGTTGGAAGGCCAGGAAATGGATGTAACCACTGCTGGTCTCGCTCGTATGAACATGATCCTGCACGACTTCCCGACCGCAAACATCTTGCAGGGTAACACTTTAGCCTCGCCCAAATTCAAGGACGGCGAGTCACTACGCACTTACGATTATGTTGTCGCCAATCCACCTTTTTCGGACAAGACCTGGAGTACCGGCCTGACTCTTGGTGACAGCGGTAGCGGTGACAAATTCCAGCGCTTTGCTTGGGGCGTGCCGCCGAAGAAGCAAGGTGATTACGCCTACCTTCTGCACATCATTCGTTCAATGAAGAGTACTGGCAAAGGTGCGTGCATTCTCCCACACGGTGTTCTCTTTCGCGGCAACGCCGAGGCAGTCATCCGAGAAAAATTGGTGCGATCGGGCATCCTTAAAGGTATCATCGGCTTGCCTGCAAATCTATTTTATGGAACCGGAATTCCTGCCTGTATTCTAATACTGGACAAGGAAAATGCCTCGGCCCGCAAAGGCGTCTTCATGGTCGATGCCTCTAAGGGCTTTATCAAGGATGGCCCCAAAAACCGCTTGCGTGAGCAGGATATTCATAAAATCGTCGATGCCTTCACAAAGCTCATTGAGATGCCGAGTTACTCGCGTATGGTGCCACTCACCGAGATCGCAGCTCCCAAGAACGATTACAACCTTAATTTGCCGCGCTACATCGACAGTGCCGAGCATGAAGATATTCAAGATATCGACGGCCATTTGCGCGGTGGCATCCCTGAAAAGGATCTCGATGCACTAGATGAATACTGGAAGGTACTTCCTGGTGTGCGCAGCGCCTTGTTCGAATCAGCAGGGCGCTCTGGGTATGCCCAGTTAAAATTGCCTATTGCGGATGTAAAGTCCACCATTTTTGCTCATCCTGAGTTTACGGCATTCAATCAGTCAGCCATCAAAGTGTTCACCGATTGGCAACAGGCGAGCAGGCCGTTGTTGAAAGGCCTTGCGCAAAACGGCCATCCTAAGTCGTTGATCGAAGTGCTGTCCGAAGATTTGCTCGCCCGATTCAAGCGGATGCCTTCTTTAGTGCACCCCTATGATGTCTACCAACATCTGATGGACTACTGGGCAGAAACAATACAAGACGACTGTTACCTGATTGTCGACGCAGGATGGCAGGCTGGTGCGCAGCCGCGCGAGATTGTCCAGGTTAAGAACAAAGACGGCAAATTAGCTTGGCCGGAAACACATGACTACAAAAAGGGTAAGCGCCGCTTCAAATCTGACTTGATTCCCGCCCCAATTTTGATCGCCCGCTACTTCATAACCGAACGTGATGCGATCGAAGCGCACGAGGCCGTTCTGGCCGAAGTCGAGCAGCAGCTTCAGGCGATGATGGCAGAAAACACCGGGGAAGAAGGGCTTCTTTTCGAGGTCATTGAGGGTGAAGGCGACAAACAAAAGATCGCCGCAAAAGCCGTTAAAGCCCGGTTGAAGGAAATTGGCAAAGACCCTGACTACACCGACGAACGCAAGACTCTACAAGATTACGCCGCGCTGCTCGACAAGCAAACCGATATCAAGTCCAAGTTGAAAGCGGCGCAGGATGACCTTGAGGCCAAGCTGGATGCCAAATACCCCAAGCTGACTGAGGACGAGATCAAGATGCTTGCGGTGGACGACAAATGGCTGGTGACCTTGACCAATGCAGTACAAGGCGAGCTCGATCTGGTTTCTCAGACCCTTACAGGCCGCATTCGTCAGCTGGCAGAGCGGTATGCCACGCCGCTGCCGCTGCTGACCCAAGAACTATCAACACTTTCAGTACAGGTCGATGAGCACTTGAAAAAGATGGGGGCAGTATGGAACTGACGCCCGGCTACCAGTATAGCGATGTGGGGGTGATTCCAGACGACTGGGATGCCAAGACTCTAGGGGAAATCGGAGAAAGTCTCATTGGATTAACTTACCGCCCCTCCCAAGTTCGTGCTCACGGAACGCTAGTGCTGCGCTCATCTAACGTCCAGAATGGCGGGCTTTGCTTTGAGGATAACGTTTTTGTCCATGCCAATATTCCTAAGCGCATCATGGTCAGGCCAGGGGACATTCTTGTGTGCGTCCGAAACGGCAGTCGAGATCTGATTGGCAAATCTGCTCTGATCGATGAGCGAGGCGTTGGCATGACCTTTGGTGCATTCATGGCGGTGTTCCGAAGCCAGCATGGGAAACTTTTGCATCAAGTATTTCAGTCTGGCATTTTCAAGAAGCAGATTAATGAGCATTTGGGCGCGACTATTAACCAAATTACGAACAAAAGCTTGAATTCGTTCAAGGTTCCTTTACCTCGAACGGACGAGGAACGAATAAAAATCGCAAATGCGCTGGGCGATGTAGATGCGCTGCTTACGGCATTCGACCGAATAATCGCCAAAAAGCGCGAGCTGAAGCAGGCAGCTATGCAGCAACTGCTCACCGGTGGAACTCGTCTGCGTGGCTTTGCGGGGGAGTGGAAAGTAAAAAAGTTAGGTGATATTGCCAGCATTGTCAGCGGTGGCACGCCGAGAACGACTGTGCTCTCATACTGGAATGGTGGTATTAAATGGTGTACCCCTACCGACATAACGCGCTACTCAGGCAAGTATTTAAGCGAAACAGATCGCACCATCTCTCATGCGGGGCTAAGCAGCAGTGGCGCTACATTGCTACCGATTGGTGCATTACTCCTTTGCAGCAGAGCCACGATTGGCGAAGTTAAGATTGCTATTGCACCTATGGCCACGAATCAGGGATTTAAGTCGTTAATTTGCCGACCAAGAATCAGCAACGAATTCATTTATTACAAATTGCTGACGATGAAGCAGCAGATGATTGAGCGTGCTTTCGGGTCTACATTCCTTGAAATTTCGACGCGAAACGTAGCAGCTTTGGAGGTGGCGATGCCACCTTATGAGGAACAGATCGCAATTGCTAAAATTCTCTCCGACATGGACGCCGAGCTGTCGGTCCTTGAAGCACGCTTCGATAAAATCCGCAATCTTAAACAAGCTATGATGCAGCAGCTACTCACTGGCAAAACGCGACTGATTATCAAAAAGGAAAGCCATGTCTGAACAGGCCCGCTCTGAGCGCAAGACGCAAGACCGTGTTGTGACGCTGTTCACAGACGCTAGTTGCCTAGACTGTCTTGGCTATACCTACCTGGGTGAATGGACCAAGCGCGACAACAATCGGCCCATCGAACCTGATTTGTTGCGCAGCAATCTCAAGAAGCGTGGTTATTCTGATGTGCACATTTCTGCGGCTTTGCAGAAGCTGCTGACTGCAGCAGATTCCACTGGCATCACCCTCTATCAAGCTAATCTACGCACATATCAGCTGTTGCGCTATGGAGTACCAGTACAGATTGCAGCCGGTCAGCCGCACGAGACGGTCCATCTCATCGATTGGAAATCCCCCTGCAACAACGAATTCGGGCTGGCAGAAGAGGTCACCTTACGGGGTGGCTATGAGCGACGACCTGACCTCGTCGTGTACGTCAATGGCATCGCCATTGCCGTCATTGAACTGAAGCGAAGCTCAGTAGAGGTGGGAGATGGCGTTCGCCAACTCATCACCAATCAGGAAGAGATCTTCAACAAAGGCTTTTTCAGCACAGTGCAGTTGGTGCTGGCGGGAAGCGATTCGCAGGGTCTGCGATACGGCACCACCGGTACCCCAGAGAAGTTCTTCGTGGAGTGGAAGGAGAAGCCCACCTGTTCGGAGCTGCTAACTGAGGGTGCCCTGCTGGATAAACCTCTGGGTCAGATGTTTGACAAGGTGCGGCTGCTTGATCTGGTCCGCAATTTCATCATCTTTGATGGTGGCCAAAAGAAAGTGCCCCGCGTACACCAGTACTTTGGCGTGAAAGCCGCACAGGAGCGAGTTAGGCAGCAGGAAGGCGGCGTGATCTGGCACACTCAGGGTAGTGGCAAGAGCATTCTGATGGTACTGATTGCTAAGTGGCTATTGGAGTTTGACCCGCATGCCCGCATCCTGGTTATTACCGACCGTGATGAGCTAGACAAGCAAATCGTAGGTGTAATGCGCAATGCTGGTGTAATTGGTGAGGATGCGGCGTCGCCCCGCATCACTTCCCGCGCTGAGTTGGTTGAAAAGCTGGGGGCCGCCACGCCACGCCTGATGTGCGCGTTGGTTCACAAGTTTGATACGACCAATCTGCAGGGAGAGCCTCCAAAAGTGACAGGCCGTATTTACGTCTTCGTCGACGAATGTCACCGTACCCAAGGCGGTGACATGAACAAGCAGATGAAGCGTTGGCTAGAAAACGCGATTTTTATCGGCTTTACCGGTACGCCCTTGCTGCGCAAAGACAAGCAAACCACGCGCGAGGTGTTCGGCACGTACATCCACACCTATAAGTTCGACGAGGCGGTGGCTGACAAGGTGGTGCTCGACCTCAAATATGAAGCGCGCGATGTACCGCAGCGCCTGACATCAAAGAAGGCCATTGATGCCTGGTTCAATCAGAAGACCAGAGGGCTGAACAACTTCCAGCGTTCCGTTCTGCGCAAGCGCTGGGCTACGATGGAAGAGCTGATGAGTGCCGGTGAGCGAAAGCAGCGCATCATCGCCGACATCATCCACGACTTCGGTGTGCAGCCACGCCTGAACAATGACCGGGGCACCGCCATTTTGGTGGCGGCGTCCATCTACGACGCTTGCCATTACATCCGCTTATTCCAGAACACATCATTCGGCAAGTACTGCGGGATTATTACTTCGTACGAGCCGAATCACAACGCAATCTCACGCGAGCCCAAGGACAGCGACGAGCGGTATAAGTTTGACACCTACACCAGGCACGTCCTGCAGAAAGACCAGACGACTAAGGACTACGAGGATAAGACGAAGCAGCTCTTTATCGATGAGCCTGCCAACCTGAAGCTACTGATTGTGGTCAGCAAATTGCTGACCGGTTTCGATGCGCCCTCTTGCACCTACATTTATCTCGACAACGAGCTGCGCGATCACAACCTGTTCCAAGCGATTTGTCGTACTAACCGGCTCGACGGCGACGACAAGGACTACGGCCACATCGTCGATTACAAAGAACTGTTTGAGAAGGTGCAGGACTCCATCGCGGTTTACACGTCGGACGAGCTGGACATTGACGAAGGTGGGGATGACGGTAACGTAGCCGTGAAAGACTGGCTGAAAGAAGGTAAGGCGCAGCTCGATGCAACCCGCGAAGCGCTGCACTACCTGTGCGAGCCAGTAGCGATGCCGCGCGAGATGGAACAGTACCTCCACTACTTCTGCGGCGATGCCAACGATCCGGAAGCGTTGCTCAATACGGAGCCGCTACGCATTTCGTTCTACAAGTCAGCCGCCGCGTTCCTGCGAGCCTACGCGGCGATTGCACAAAATCTTGAAGATGCAGGGTATTTAGCGGCCGATATTGCAGCGCTCGGAAAGGAGATCGAGTTCTATAGCGACACCCGGACGGCTATCAAGAAACATTCCGGCGAAGAGCTGGACATTAAACCTTACGAGGCGGATATGCGCCACCTCATCAATACCTATATCCAAGCGGACTCTGCTGAAGATTTGGGCAATTTAAGCTCTCTCTCTCTGACCGAGCTGATTATTGAAACGGGCATTCACGACGCTATCGCCAAAAAGCTGAATCAGAAAGGAAAACTGTCGAGAAATGCAATTGCCGAGGGAATCATCAATAACGTCCGGAAAACGATTATTCGTGACCAGCTAACTGATCCCAAGTTCTATGACGAGATATCGAAACTCCTGGAAGACCTGATCAAGCAAAAGCATGACGACACCGCTGCCTACGAGAAGTTTCTCCAGAAGGCAGAGGAGTTGGTAAAAAAGATGGCGTCAAAGAATACGGAGAGCTATCCGCATGTGCTGAACGGCCACCCTGAGGCTATCGCTCTTTTCAACAATCTAGCGAGCATTGCAGTTACAACTTTTGTTTCTCCGGCTGACGCCGACGCCAAAGCGACGCTTGCGCTTGAACTCGATCAAGCGATGCGTGAGCGGGCACCGGCAGGCTGGAAAGGTGATGACACGAGGGAGAAGCAGGTACTCAATGCCCTCTTCCCAATCATGACTCGAGATCGCGTTGCTACACAGGCCATTTTTGAAATTATCAAGAACCAGCCGGGCTACTGATGGACGAAACGATCCAGCTGGGCGAGCTTACGATAAATGTGACCATGAAGGACATCAAGAATGTCCACCTTACCGTTCATCCCCCTGACGGACGTGTGACCCTTGCGGCTCCAGCTAATACACGCCTCGAAGTAGCGCGTGCCTATGCTATCTCTAAGTTGGCTTGGATTCGCGAGCAGCAGAGAAAACTGGAGTGTCAGGCGAGGGAAACACCCCGCCAGTTCATTGAGCGCGAGAGTCACTACGTATGGGGGCGTCGCTATTTGATGACGGTCGACTACCGAGATGTCAAGCCTTCTGTTGTCCTCAGTAACAAGCGAATCATTCTGATCGTTCGGCGTGACTTCAGCGCACAAAAGCGCGCTGAAGTAATCCATGATTGGCACAAGTCTCTACTGCACGATGTCGTTCCGCCGCTGATTCAGAAGTGGGAGCAAAAACTTAAGGTCAGCGTTTCAGGATACTTCCTGCAGCGGATGAAAACGAAGTGGGGTAGCTGTAATCACACTGCAGGGAACATCCGGTTGAACACAGAACTGGTGAAAAAACCCAGGGACTTGTTAGAGTATGTCATCGTCCATGAAATGGCCCATTTAATTGAACCAAGTCACAGCGACCGTTTCATAGCAATCCTTGAAGAGCACTACCCAAGCTGGCGTGAAGCGCGTGCCGAGCTGAATGAGCTGCCGCTGGCAGCAGAGGTTTGGAAGGGGTGAAGCCGACACGGACCAGAAATGGACCAGAAACAAAAAAGGCTTACGCGGAAAATTCGCGTAAGCCTTTGTTTTTATTGGTAGGCCTCCCCGGAGTCGAACCGGGCACCAACGGATTATGAGTCCGCTGCTCTAACCAAGCATGAGCTAGAGGCCCAGAAACTGGGATGGTGGCAAGCAACTCGCCACCTGCTCACCAACACGAACGTGATGAGCGAAGTGGCGAGAGCATATTGCCTTTAGTACAGGCGCGTCAAGCCCACATCAGCAATCAACTGTTGTTCTCGAGGAAGCTCTTGAGCTTGTCCGAGCGCGACGGGTGACGCAGTTTGCGCAGCGCCTTCGCTTCGATCTGGCGAATCCGCTCACGGGTGACGTCGAACTGCTTGCCGACCTCTTCCAGCGTGTGGTCGGTCGACATCT
>Ga0308164_10000820_pt1 | contig 42242 bp, 34 predicted proteins | sample PhyTR2_FD_201031 | JGI IMG/M metagenome (GOLD analysis project Ga0308164, IMG submission 201031) | Phyllosphere microbial communities from UC Gill Tract Community Farm, Albany, California, United States - DLSLT.R2 | ecosystem: Host-associated > Plants > Phyllosphere > Unclassified | place: USA...
CGATTTAAGATGTCAGAAAAGAAAAAATTTACCCTGGAATATGAGTTGAAATCGTCTCCGCGTATTTTGTTTAGCTTCATCAGTGAACCAAACGGCCTATCCCAGTGGTTCGCTGATGATGTCGTTTTCCGTGACCAGGTGTATACCTTTACATGGGACGACGAAGTTCAAAAGGCCAAAATGTTAAGTTTCAAGGAAAATAAAATGGTCAAGTTTAAATGGATTGATGATGACCCGCATTGCTATTTTGAGATGGAAATTGTGCAGGATGAATTAACAAATGATGTAGCCCTGTCTATTACAGATTTCGCTACAGACGATACCCTTAAGGAAAGAACACAGATTTGGGACAACCAGATTACTTATCTGCACAGTGTAATTGGTGCATAATTTTTCAGATGCATTGTCTACATTTGTACATTGAAAAAGATTCATATACTTCTGCTGCAAGCATTCATTAGACCTTTTTTCGTCACATTTTTCGTTGTGATGTTCATCTTGCTGATGTTTTTTCTGTTCAAATATGTTGATGATCTGATTGGGAAGGGATTTGAATGGTATACGATACTGGAGCTGATGTTTTATGCATCAGCTTCTAATGTATCCATGGCGCTGCCATTGTCAATATTGCTGTCATCTATCATGACCTTCGGAACACTGGGGGAGAATTATGAGCTTGTGGCTATCAAGTCGGCAGGCATCTCGCTTCAGAAAGCTATGCGGCCCCTTCTGGTGCTTATCGTATGCATTGCGTTTGCCTCTTTTGTGTTTTCTGAATATATGTTGCCTAAAGCCAATCTTAAATATGGTTCGTTGCTTTGGGATGTACGTAATAAAAAATTATCATTCCTGATCAAAGAAGGTGTATTTAATAACAGTATCCCGGGGTATTCTATCCGCGTAGATGAAAAAGGCGCAGATGGCGTTACGCTGAAAGGGATTATGATTTACGATCACACCGGTAACAATGGGGTAGCCAAAATCATCATTGCGAAAAACGGAACGATGAATACCACCAAAGACCGTCAGTTCCTGGTGCTGAAATTGAACGATGGTATCAGGTATGAGGAATCAAGCGGACAGAATTCGGGCTACAACCCGCGTCAGCAACTTACCCGCATGCGTTTTGGGCAGACTGAACAGAAGTTTGACATTTCCAGCTTCAAGATGAACCGTACGGACGAGAATAGTTTCCGCTCCAACGACCAGATGCTAAACCTGAAAGGCCTGACACATAAGGGTGATTCCCTGCGCAAAGAACTTGACAGTGTAGACCGTTTTGCAAGGATCACCATAGGCAGCTATTTCAAGCAGAACAATTATACCAAGGGATATATGTCTGTTAAAGTACCTCCTGTGAAATTTAAAGGTCCAGTATTGAATAATGTTGCGGCCGATAAAAGGGCTACTGTGCTGCAGGCCGCCCTTGATCAGGCAAAGTCTGTACAGCAAACCACAGAGGGCCGGGTGCCCGATCACGAGGACAGGGTGAAGAGCCTGATCCGGATTACTATTGAATACCAGCGTAAGTTTACACTTGCCGTTTCCTGCCTGATGCTGTTCTTTATTGGTGCCCCTCTGGGTGCAATCATTAGAAGGGGGGGGCTTGGATTGCCTGTGGTTATGGCAATAATATTTTTCCTCTTTTACCATATCATCAATACCGTGGCAGAAAAATCTGCGAGACAGGGGAATCTTGACCCTATCGTAGGGATCTGGATGGCCGTTATTGTGCTGAGCCCGGTTGGTGCTTTCCTTACTTATAAGGCTACAGTGGATTCTGCACTGTTTGATATTGCCGCATATAAAACGTTCTTCGGAAACCTTTTCAAAAAGAAGCCGGCCCCAAAAAGCAAGTTATCATAATTCGATGTCCTTACTTACAGATGATTTAATTATCATCATTTTATCGTGTTAAGGTTGTAACTTTGTTTATGATTCTTACTTGGATACTATAATATATCTTTAGATAAGCTGAGAGCACAAAAATGGAAATTAAACTGAACGCGATAGAAGAAGCTATTGCAGATATAAAAGCGGGTAAAGTTGTTATTGTAGTAGATGATGAAGACCGTGAGAATGAAGGCGACTTCCTGACAGCTGCTGCGAATGCAACACCAGAAGTTATCAATTTCATGGCTACTTATGGCAGGGGACTTATCTGTGCGGCTATTACAGAAGGCAGGGCCGAAGAGTTAAATCTGGAGCTTATGGTAGGTAAAAATACCGCTGCTTATGAAACCAACTTTACTGTTTCTGTAGATTTGATCGGCCATGGCTGCACAACAGGGATTTCAGCTTCTGACCGTTCGAAAACCATCAAGGCACTAATTAATCCTGATACCGATCCTTCAGAACTGGGCAGACCAGGACATATTTTTCCTTTGCGCGCCAAAGATGGCGGCGTACTTAGACGTGCTGGCCATACAGAGGCTGCCGTTGATCTGGCAATACTTGCGGGCATGGAGCCTGCGGGAGTTTTGGTAGAGATTATGAAGGATGATGGTGAAATGGCAAGACTGCCAGACCTGATGAAAATTGCTGCACAACATCAGTTAAAAATTATTTCGATTAAAGACCTCATTGCTTACCGTTTAAGCCAGGAAAGCCTGATCCGTGAAGACGTGACCATCAACCTTCCGACTGAATGGGGCGATTTTAAAATGACGGCGTACACACAGCTTGAAAATAATGCCATCCATCTGGCTTTAAGCAAAGGCGAATGGACGGAAGATGAAGCCGTACTTGTACGTGTGCACAGTTCTTGTATCACAGGCGATATATTTGGCTCCTGCAGGTGCGATTGTGGCCCTCAGCTGCATAAAGCTATGCAGATGATCCAGGAACATGGGAAAGGTATTATTGTTTACATGAACCAGGAAGGCCGTGGTATAGGACTGGTGAATAAATTGCTTTCTTATAATCTTCAGGATGCTGGTTTTGACACTGTAGAAGCGAATATCAAATTAGGTTTTAAAGGCGATGAGCGTGATTATGGCGTTGGTGCCCAAATATTGAGGGCCCAGGGCGTGACAAAAATGCGTCTGCTATCAAATAACCCAACCAAGAGAGCTGGTTTGATTGGTTACGGATTGGAAGTAGTGGAAAATATCCCTATCGAAATCATGAGCAATTTACACAATGAAACCTACCTGAAAACCAAAAGGGATAAGATGGGACATACCATTATGAAGGGCTAGTTTTTCGTTTTCTTTAGTTTCTTTTGCTCTTCGGTAATCGCATCTTTGTTTACCGATTGTTTTGAAGCGTTGTTCTGTTTTTCGGCCTCTTTTCTCTTTTGGTTACGGCGGTATTCGCCGGTAACCTTTTGGACAAATTCCCTGAAGTTATCAAACTGCTGCGAATAGATCAGTCCGAGCGAAGTTACGTTGGTATTGGCATTGATACCTGTGTTTTGGAAAACGCTTTGTATAGTTGGCGGCTTATTGGCCAGCTTTCCTACCAACGTACCATCCCGTCTGATCAATGCAAGAACTTCTACTTCACCACCTACATTACTGCTCGAGAAACCGATTGGTGACAAGTCATTTGTACTTCTCCTGTCTACCACCCCGGCATTCACCGTAACCCTGTTATCAAAGAACCTGAAGGAGGCACTGGCTTCACTCAGTGAGCGGATATTGATGTCGACAAAGTCGAGGTTAAGTGATGACAATACGTTGTTAAACTGGTTGAAGAGTAGTTCAGTAGCGGTGCTGGCTACGCCTGATGACAATTGTTTACCCAGGTCTTCGCGTCCCGATCCGGGCGCAAAGCTCCGGCGGATGATCAAACTGAATGCCTGAAGGTTAAGATTGTTGGAGTCGCTAAAGTACGCCTGCAACTCTTCTTTAATGGATGGATTGGCCGGGAAGAAGATGTCCAGTTTAATCTCAGGTTGTGTCAGCAGTCCGCTGAGTCCCATCTCCACTTCAACGGGTACCCTCAAATTGGCATTACTACTGTTATCCCTGTTGGCAGCGAGGTAAAGATCAGAAAGACCTGCCCTGAGTTCATAAATTGCCTTTAGTTGTATCTGTGCCTGATTTGGATTGCCTGTCCAGCGGATAGTACCGCCTTGCCTGATGGTGAATTTTTTATTGATTACCTCCTGTGCCGTGAAGTCAAAACTACCCGACTCAATAATGTAATCGCCAGACATTTCGAAATCGCCCAGACTGTTGATCTCCATTTCAAGTTCCGCATTTCCTTTTCCGCTCAGGTTTCCAAGATTGGTGAACAGGTTTGCTGTACTGCTTGGGTCTACACGCAGCTTAAAGCTCATGGTTAATCCGTCAAAGCTGGTTACTTTTGCTGCATTTTTAGTGGTGTCTTTGCTGATGAAGGTAATAAAATCCTTGCTTGATACCGTTTCAGAACTGTTGAGCGGGAGGTTAAAGACAGTCCCTTTTTCAGTTTTGGCATCAATGCCGATAAACATTTTGTTGGTTGGCCCTTTGAAAATAAAAGTACCGGTAGCAAAGGCCTGCCCAAAATAAAGCTGATTATCTTTTGCCGTGGTATTTAAGGCCATAAATGTCTTTGCCTTAATCGTAATATCAAGATTCGGTGTACTAATCTGGTTAAGGTCTACTGTTCCATTTGCCGTTGCGGTATTTCCGCCAGTGTCTTTCAAGTCGAGGTTATTGATTTGTACCACGCTGTTTTCCACCTGGACCTTATCGTTCAGCGTATATGGTGTTTTCAGGTAATTGACTGTCAGCTGGGCCTGGTCAAGGGTAATGCTTCCATCAATTTTAGGGGCACTTAACGGTCCCTTAATAGTGAGATCGGTAGAGATATGTCCTTTAAGGTTGGACACCAGTTCGCTCACAAACGGAGAAAGCACCACCAGTTCGCTTTCGTCCATTTTTACACTGAGGTCAAGGCTTTTCTCTTCAAGGTCAAGCTTACCGTTTACCCTGAAAGTTTCCTTGTCACTGGTATTGATACGCATGAATACATTGGCCAGGTTGGCCTGCTGGTTGAACGATGAAGTATCAACCAGTGTTCCTATATAAGTATCATTCAGCGTAAGGGAATCTATTTTGATACCATCGTTTATACGGGGCGATTTCAACAGGCTGTACAGCTTGGTTTGGCCATTTACGTTACCAGAAAGTTTTACACCCAGTGTTTTGGTAAAAGGATTTAATGTTTTTAAGCTAAAGGCCTTAAATCCTACAGTGAGTACATCTGCAGGATCATCCGAAAGGATCCCATCTATCGTGAGCAGCTGATTTCCGTTTGCAAGATCGAAATTGCTGATTTCAGTTTTTCCTTTTCTGAAATTGATACGCACCTTTTCCTGTATGGTCCATTCCTGACTGTTGATTTTAAGGATAGACGGAAGGACGCTGATCCTGGCAGTTGTGTCTTTACCGAATTCTACCAGACCGTTTAAATCCAGCTGATTTGCATCATCTGCATTGGATAACTTAACGTTTAAGGCCAGACTGTCATTACGCAGGATATTGGAAATGTTTACATTTTTTATGTACAAACTATCGTTCAGGTCTACCCGGTCTGAGGTAATGATGGTCTGCAGTTGTTTGGTTGTGGTGTTCTCGTCAATAATTATATTATTGGCAATGATCCCTTTATAAGTCAGTTTTTTAACAAAGCCATTAAGCGTAGCTATGTTTTGTTTTGAATCGAAATTACCTATCAGGATAGCCTGATCTTCAATTTCCAGCCCTGGTGCAACCAGTTCGGCAACCGGTTCAAAACGTTTGATTTTAAGGTTAAACTGGAAAATCTGGTCTTTAAATTTTACAATGTCCGTTTTAAGGGATGGTATGTATGTTTTTGCAAGGGCCTTGTAATAGGAAGGTAAGGTATTAAGGTCGTATTGACCCCTGATGCTTGCATCAAGTACATCAGATTTAATCTGTAGCGTTCTGTCAACACCTATCCCTTTTGCCTGAAGTTCCAGGGAATCAATATTGTATATCCCTTTTACATTATCCAGCCTGATCTTTTGAATCAGCAGGTTACCCTGTATGTTATTGAGGTTGGTACCTGAGAAATTTGTACTGAAAGTAGCATCTACTTTGAGGGAGTCTTTGTACAACTTAAGCGCCCGCAATTTGGCATTCTTAATGGTCGCCTTGAAGTTATATACCGGAAGCGCAGGGTTTAAGTTCACCCCACCGTCAAACACCAGCTGCAGGTTTTTATCGTCTATTTTCAGGTTTCCATCGAAGAATTTCTTGTCAAATTTCCCGTCAATTGTGACATTGGAATACCTGTAATTGTTGAAATCTATGTATTTAATGTCGCCATCAACTTTTTCGGTCAGGCTATTGATCTCTGTTCCTTTACCTTTAATGTAAACAGCAGCAGTAATTTTGCCAAGGCTCTTTTCATTTAGCAGGTTGCCAAGACCGAAATCGTATGCCTTTACATTACCCGAATAAGATGGTGTTCCTTTTGCATCGATCTTCATGTTCACATCAGAGACTACCCTGCCGAGTTTTGTCTTAAATTCACCGAAGGCAATAAAGTCGTTCGCAAATCCAGTAAAGTTACCCTTGAAAAATATGTTTCCGAATTTTTCAACAATTACCGGAATAACCTTTCTTTTATTACCGGTGGTGTTGCCCAAAATTTCATCAAGGTCCTTTTTGTTGGTAGAGGCCATGTCAATTTTGAGGTCCATAAAGGTCTCTTTCAGCACAGGCAGGCCTTTTAGATTAAAGTCGCCCCTAAAGTAGGTGGCTTTTCCCGCTTTTACAGCAAGTTTTTTGGCTTTAAGGTTATTGACCAGTCCGGTGATTTGACCGTCAATATCGATATCCAGGTTCATCACAGATAAAGCATCAGAAAAGAATGAAATATCCCTGGAAGCCAGGTGACTATTTTTGAAGTTTGCTTTCATTCTTACTTTGCTCACATAGTGATTAAAGTCGTCAAATTTGCTGAACTTCATTTCAAAATAGTCGGTAAGGCGACTTTTGTTGGTTACCAAAAGGAGTTTTTTCAGTTCAATGCGGTTGGTATCAATGGTTGTAAATGCAGTAAGGTTTTTTAAATAGAAGCCACTTTTTTCCTTGAACGTCAGGTTTTTAATATTTGCCTGCATGATATGGTCTTTGGTGTTCAGCTGTTCAAAGATCCCGTTCATGCTTTTCAGCTCTACATCATCAAAATTGACCCCATTGATTACCGTATCGACCTCAAGGTTTTTATATTTCAGCTGCAGGTTGTTTACAATTACCCTGTTGATAGTGATGTTAAAAGGCTTCTTTTTCTTTTTGTTGGTTGAAGGCCCGGAGTCGAAATAATCGATGATAAAATCTACGTTTGTGCCCTTATCCTTTTCTTTATAGGACTTTAGAAAAAATGCACCGTCATTAACCTGTACCGTGTTGATGTCAATTACCCGCTGTTCTAACGAAAAGTTATCGAGGTCTACAATAAACTTTGGTGTATTGAGCAGTGTATCTTTCTGCTGATCGAGTACAAGGAGGTCTTCAATCACTACCGACTTAAACGGTCTAATATAAATGCTTTGTAAAGAAATGGTCGTATTTAATTCTTTTGAAAGATATGCGGCGGCTTTTTTTGCGATAAAAGTCTGCACAGGCCTGAATTGGAGCGAAAATAGAATTACCGCTACCAGCAGCAAAATTGATGCAGTAAACCAAAGAAGTATTTTTAATAGTTTTTTGATAGTTTTGTAGCTTAATTATAATATAAGGTGTCAGTAATACTTGCTATCGAATCTTCTTGTGATGAAACTTCTGTTGCGATCTGTAACAATGGCAAAATTACTGCCAATGTTATCGCAAACCAAACTATTCATCAAAATTATGGTGGTGTGATACCCGAATTGGCTTCGAGGGTTCACCAGCAGAATATCGTTCCCGTTATACAGCAAGCACTAATAGATGCTAAAGTTAGCAAAAAGGATATAAATGCAGTGGCTTTTACCAGGGGACCTGGATTATTAGGCTCATTATTGGTGGGGGTATCATTTGCAAAATCTTTTGCCCTTGCCCTGGATTTGCCGCTGATTTCGGTAAATCACATGCACGCGCACATCCTGGCCCATTTCATTGAAGATCCCAAGCCATCTTTTCCGTTTTTGTGCCTTACCGTTTCGGGCGGACATACACAGATTGTACTGGTGAAAGACTACTTTGATATGGAAATTGTGGGTCAGTCGCTAGATGATGCAGCGGGGGAGGCTTTTGATAAAACAGCCAAGATCCTGAACCTGCCTTATCCGGGCGGACCGCTGATTGATTTACATGCAAAAACCGGAAACCCGCTGGCCTTTAAGTTTCCTGAACCCCAGATTAAAGACCTTAATTACAGTTTCAGTGGTTTAAAAACTGCAATATTGTATTTTATCCGTGCGCAGGAAAAAGAAAACCCAGACTTTATTCAGCAGAACCTTGATGATATCTGCGCCTCTGTGCAGCATAGCATTGTGCATATTTTGTTGAATAAACTGAAAAAAGCTGCGCAGCAATATGGTATTAAAGAGATTGCAATAGCTGGAGGTGTATCTGCAAACAGTGGCTTACGGAATGCGCTTACAAAAAAGGCGGAGGAGCTTGGATGGAATGTTTATATTCCAGCTTTCGAGTACTGTACAGATAATGCTGCAATGATTGCGATTGCAGGGCACTATAAGTACATCAATAAAGAATTTGTGGGACAGGACATCGCTCCCGCATCGAGAATGGAGTTTTAACAATACTATAAATATATCATTATGAATTCGATGAGTTTTTTGTTTTTTGGGCTGATGTTGGTGCCGTTGATTTTATTCCTGGTCTGGATGATCAAACAGGATAAAAACAGAAACTATATTGGTTTGGTTGTATTGGTGATTGCAATACTTCTTGCTGCCTATACGATTATCACCGTTGATGCAAAATATATGCTTCCACACTAAGACTACCATCAGCAGAAATGCTGGTAAAGTGGTTTAAATAAAAAGGGTTGTGATTTACAACTGCCAGGCCGAAGCGGCAGCAGCTGTAAATGACAACCCTTTATTCAGGAAGACAAAGCAATCCTATTGCAGTTCTTCCAATTTCTCGCCAGTTACTTCGGCCCTGATTTTTGCTTCAATTTCATCAGCCAGTTCAGGATTGTCAAGCAAGAGTTGTTTTACGGCATCTCTTCCCTGTCCAAGTTTAGTGTCTCCATAAGAGAACCATGAACCCGCCTTTTTAACAATATTGAAGTCTACACCCAAATCTATAATTTCACCAACTTTAGAAATACCCTGTCCAAACATTACATCAAATTCTGCAATGCGGAAAGGAGGGGCAACTTTGTTTTTAACGATTTTCACTTTTACCCTGTTACCAGATACTTCATCAGCATCTTTGATCTGAGACATCCTGCGGATATCTAAACGTACAGAAGCGTAGAATTTTAAGGCGTTACCACCAGTTGTAGTTTCAGGGTTACCGAACATCACACCAATTTTTTCACGCAACTGGTTGATGAAGATACAGCAACATCCTGTTTTGGCGATGGTTCCGGTTAGTTTTCTCAACGCCTGAGACATCAAACGGGCTTGAAGTCCCATTTTAGAGTCGCCCATTTCACCTTCAATCTCTGCTTTAGGTACCAATGCGGCAACAGAGTCAATTACGATGACGTCAATTGCGCCTGAACGGATCAGGTTATCTGCAATCTCTAAGGCTTGCTCACCGTTGTCTGGTTGCGCAATCAGTAAGTTGTCAACGTCTACACCTAATTTCTTTGCATAAAACTTGTCAAACGCATGTTCTGCATCAATGAAAGCAGCTACACCACCTTTTTTCTGGCATTCTGCAATGATATGTGTAGCTAATGTTGTTTTACCTGAAGATTCAGGGCCATAGATTTCAATTACACGCCCTTTTGGCACACCGCCAATGCCTAAGGCAATATCTAAACTGATAGATCCGGTAGAAATGGATTCAATGGATTCAGTAGGAGTATCGCCTAATTTCATCACGGCACCCTTACCGTAAGATTTTTCTAACTTATCAAGTGTAAGTTGAAGTGCTTTTAATTTATCTGCGTTTGGAGTCATCTTGTTAAAATATGTGCGTAAATATAAAATAATTATTCCAAATGAAAATCATCTATTTAAATATTTCCGCTAATTATATTAGCAAAAATAGATATTATTTTTCAATAAATAACTAATCATCTAAAATATTTGATTCTAGTAAGTTGTCTGGCTAATTAATTTAGTTGTTTTGCTAAGTTTTTCAAAATATTTGCAAATTGAGGTGAGCGGGCAGATGGTACATTTAGGAGACCTGGCCACACAAATATACCTTCCATGCAGGATAAGCCAGTGGTGTGCGATATGGATAGATTCCTGGGGGAGGTATTTCACCAGGTCCTTTTCTACAGCTAAGGGAGTTTTTCCATTACTCAGGCCAATGCGGTTGGCCACACGGAAAACATGCGTATCAACAGCCATTGCCGGTGCGTTGTAAATAACAGATGCAATTACATTCGCTGTTTTTCTGCCTACACCGGGCATTCGCTGCAGTTGATCTATATCTGATGGCACCTGGTTGTCAAACTCATTCACCAGCATATTTGCCATTCCCACCAGGTGTTTTGCCTTATTGTTTGGATAACTTACGCTTCTGATATAGTCAAAAACGATATCAGGGGTAACCTCTGCCAGCGCCTTTGCATTTGGAAAACGCTGAAACAATGCCGGTGTAACCTGGTTGATTCTTTTGTCTGTGCATTGTGCAGATAAAATGACGGCAACCAATAACTGAAAAGGGTTGTTGTAGTGAAGTTCTGTTTCAGCATCTGGCTGTTTAGCAGAAAAATAGGCTACAAATTGTTTATACCTTTCTTTTTTGAGCATGTGCAAAGATAAAATAAAAAAAGCTGTCAGGTTGATGACAGCTTAATATTTTAACTCTTTACAGTGACCTGGAGTAAGCCAGTATCCTGGAGATGGTTTCGTCTTCAGGAGTTTTACTGAGCATGTCCATCTGCGGTTTAATGCTATCGTAGAACATTAAATCCAGATCGTTAAGCATCTGGCCACTCAATTTTTCAGCTTGCTGATCTAAGTGGTTTAAGTTGGAGATTGAAGTAGATGTTGTTACCATAAGCAATAAACTGTTTTTTGTTTTAGTTATTAATAGAACGAAACAAGTTACAGTTTATTTTGTGCTCAATGACAATATTTTTAATGGAATTTTAATCTATTTCATTAGGTTACTTCTTTCACCTTCATCATTTTACGCAGATTGCTCAATGCATATCTCATCCGGCCCAATGCGGTGTTTATACTTACTTCAGTGAGGTCTGCAATTTCCTTGAAACTGAGGTCGGCATAGTGGCGCATAATCAGGACTTCCTTTTGTTCATCGGGAAGGAGCTGGATAAGCGTTCTGAGGTCGGTATGTGTTTGCTCGCGAAGGATTTTATCTTCTGCACTTTCTTCATATACCTGCAGCATGTTCAGCACATCTGTACCGTCTGCACTGGTAATTACCGGTGCACGTTTTTCACGCCTGAAATAATCAATCACCAAATTGTGGGCAATACGCATTACCCATGGTAAGAACTTGCCTTCCTCGTTATATCTGCCTGAGCGGAGTGTATTGATTACTTTGATAAAAGCATCCTGGAAAATATCTTCCGCCAGGTATTGATCTTTTACCAGTAAATAGATAGAAGTGTAAATTTTGGACTTGTGCCTGTTCAAAAGTTCTTCCAAAACTGATTCCTCACCAGTCAGGTACGCCTTCACCAAGTCCTGATCACTATAAGATTGTAAATTCATAGGATTATATATACTAAATTCCCTTGCTGTTTTGCTAAAAAATACTTAGTAGATGTTTTCTTCTATACCTGTTCTCCTATGATTGTTAGTGATTTGAATTAATCGTAATTCTTAATTTATTCAAAAGAAGCATTTTTTTATCAGATTACAATAAGAAAAATACTAAAAAAAATTAAAAGTAGTTGGGGCGCCTTTTTTTTGCCTTCGCTTAAAAAACTAATTTTGGGATTTTTGGGTTATATTTGCAAATCCTATAAGGAACTAAATGAGCAAGGAAACCGAGAAAGATCCACATAAAAACATTATTATAAAGGGTGCCAGGGTACATAACCTTAAAAATATTGATGTCGCCATACCAAAAAACAAACTGGTGGTGATTACAGGTATGTCTGGTTCCGGAAAGTCATCGCTGGCATTTGATACGCTCTATGCTGAAGGACAAAGGCGTTATGTTGAAAGCCTTTCTTCATATGCGCGTCAGTTTATGGGCAGAATGAATAAACCTGATGTTGATTATATTAAGGGTATAGCCCCGGCTATTGCCATAGAACAAAAGGTTATTACTTCCAATCCAAGATCTACTGTTGGTACATCGACTGAGATTTATGATTATCTGAAACTTTTGTTTTCAAGAATAGGTAAAACGATATCGCCGGAAACCGGCAGTATTGTAAAAAAAGATACGGTGAGTACAGTAGTAGATTTCGTATCGAAACTGGGAAATGACAGCGTGGTAACTATTTTCTGCCCGCTTTATCCGCATAACAACCGTTCAATCAAAGAAGAATTGGCAGTATTACTGCAAAAGGGTTTTCTGAGGGTTTTCTTTAACGGGCAGATTAGTAAAATTGAAGCAATCCTGGAAGATGAAAGTTTTAAGGATATAGAGCTGGCCGATGAGTCTACCGTTAAGATCCTGATAGACCGTGTAGTTTTCCATGATGACGATGAAACAATGAGCCGTCTGGCAGATTCTGTGCAGACAGCCTTTTTTGAAGGTAAAGGTGATTGTTATGTGGAGCATGAAGGTAATACCAGTCATTTTTGCGACAGGTTTGAACTGGACGGGATCCGTTTTGAAGAGCCTACACCGAATTTTTTCAGTTTTAACAATCCCTATGGGGCTTGTAAACGCTGCGAAGGTTACGGGAATGTAATTGGTATTGATGAAGACCTGGTGATACCGGATAAAAGCAAAAGTTTATATGACAGTGCCGTTGCTCCCTGGAGAGGGGAAAAGATGCGGGAATGGTTAAACAAACTGATCAAAAATGCTTCAAAATTTGACTTCCCGATTCACAGGCCTTTTAATGAGCTGACTGAGCAGGAACAACGCCTGGTGTGGACAGGGAATAAATATTTTGCAGGACTGGATGACTTCTTCAAGGAACTGGAAGAGCAAACCTATAAAATCCAATACCGGGTAATGCTATCGCGCTACCGCGGTAAAACGATATGTCCTGATTGTAAAGGATCAAGGTTACGTAAAGACGCATCTTTTGTTAAAATTGGCGGGAAATCTATTGTGGATGTGGTATTAATGCCATTGTCGTCCATCCAGAATTTCTTTGATAACCTTGAGCTGTCGGAAACGGATGCAAAAATCTCAAAACGTCTGCTTTCTGAAGTAACCAGTCGCGTACTCTATTTAAATAACGTAGGTCTGGGTTACCTGACGCTGAATAGGCTTTCCAATACGCTGTCTGGAGGAGAATCACAACGCATTAACCTGGCAACCTCATTGGGCAGCAGTCTTGTGGGCTCAATCTATGTACTGGACGAACCGAGTATTGGGCTGCATCCAAGGGATACCAATAAACTGATTGAAGTATTACTCTCTCTTCGGAATGTAGGAAATACCGTTCTGGTAGTTGAACACGAAGAAGAAATGATGAAAGCTGCGGACCATATCATTGACATTGGCCCGGAGGCGGGTACATTGGGCGGAAACCTGGTTTTTAGTGGTACATACGAGCAAATTATAAAAGATAAAAAAAGCCTGACAGGAGCGTATCTCTCAGGAAAAGAAAGTATTGCCATCCCGGCTACGCGCAGGAAATGGGCCGATCATATCCTGATCAAAGGTGCAAGGGAGAACAATCTTAAAAATATAGAAGTGAAATTCCCTCTGGGAGTGTTTACAGTGGTGAGTGGTGTATCTGGTTCTGGAAAAACCAGTCTGATCAAAAAGATCCTTTATCCGGCCTTGCAGAAGGCTATTGGTAATTATGCGGGTGAGCAAACCGGTTTGTACGACGGAATATTTGGCAACTATGATCTGATTAGCCAGGTAGAAATGGTAGACCAGAACCCTATCGGGCGTTCTTCAAGGTCGAACCCGGTAACCTATGTAAAAGCATGGGACGATGTACGCTCGCTATTTTCTGCGCTGCCAGCCGCAAAGGCCGCTGGTTTGAAACCGGCAGCGTTCTCATTTAATGTTGAAGGCGGACGTTGTGACGTTTGCCAGGGTGAGGGTGAAGTGAAAATAGAGATGCAGTTTATGGCAGATATTTTCCTTCCGTGTGAAACTTGCGGGGGACGCAGGTTCAAACAGCAGATCCTGGATATCACTTATCAGGACAAAAACGTTTCGGATATCCTGGACCTGACAATAGACGAGGCTGTACACTTCTTTAGAAATGAACCTAAAATATTAAATAAACTTCAACCCCTGGTTGATGTTGGTTTGGGCTATGTTCATCTGGGTCAATCTTCTAATACATTGTCAGGAGGTGAGGCACAACGTATCAAACTGGCTTCATTTTTAATTAAGGGCAATAACGCCAGTAAGACGATGTTCATTTTTGATGAGCCGACTACAGGCCTGCATTTTCATGACATTAAGAAACTGCTGATCGCACTGAATACACTTATTGAGCAGGGAAATACCATATTGGTTATTGAGCACAATATGGACATGATTAAATCTGCCGACTGGGTAATTGACATTGGGCCGGAAGGTGGCGACAAAGGAGGGAATATAGTATTTGAAGGAACACCGGAAGATCTGGTCAATGAAAGCGCTTCTTATACCGCAAAATACCTTAAAGCACATCTTACTCCTTCGCTGGCTGGTAATTAGATTGCCTAATATTTATCAAAGCTGCAGTATTATACAGCTTTGATAAATTAAATAATTATATATATTCGCACATGCTTTTTTTAACCTTTTTTCTGGGGATAATTCTTAATTCTATAGGTTATATCCCGCCGGGAAACATCAACCTGACTGTTGTTCAGATCACTATAACCAGGGGAATAAAGCAGGCGCTGTATTTTATTATGGCTTTTTCTACTATAGAAGTGCTGTTTACCTTAGGCGTGATGCGCTTTGTACAATGGCTTTCCAGCGAAATTAAGGTGGGGGAGTATATTGACGGCGTAATGATTGTGATGTTTATGGTGCTGGGAATAAGTACCTGGCGTTCGCGAAAAGAGATGCCCAAGGCAGATTATTCTAAAAAAGACAGTATCAGGTACGGAATGCTGCTGGGGGTATTAAACCCTATGCAAATACCTTACTGGTTGTTTGTTGGTGCGTATCTTATTTCCCATGAATGGATTGACAAAGGATACATTTCATTGAGTATTTTTAGTATTGGTTCTGGAATAGGGGCAGCAGTAGCTTTGTATGGTTTCGCCCGTTTTGCGCAATACATACAGACCAAGTTTACGCTGAACAATTATGTAGTAAACAAGGCGATAGCTGGCTTGTTTTTCGGGCTTTCAGCCTATCATATCTTTAAGCTGATTTATATCCATTTCATAAAACACTAACCCTGCTTTTTCAGGAATTCCAGGTTCCAGATCTTTTCGGCCCTGCGGCCGATGAACCAGAAAGAAGCAGCAAGGACACAAAAGAAGAGTGCTTTATGCCAGCTGTCCCAAAAGTATTCAAAGTAACGGGTGTATAAATTCAGGAACAGGAATGTAATACCAAATTCCCTCGCTACATCATCCCTGTATTTGAGGCCGGCCAGGATGCTGACTGCACAGGCGGCTGCGGAAATAAGGGCCCAGTAAAACAGGCTGATCTGCTTGATACCATACCACTGATCCAGTGTACCGAAGTTACCGAAAACGGAAATCAACCATAGGGAAACAAATAAATACATCATTCCACTGATATAAGTGGTGAGGTGAAAAAACTGGAAGGCTCTGGATTTCCTCAGCAATAGACTGATGGCTGTAATTACAAATCCGAAGATAACAAAACGCAGGGGATAGTTCATTCCCAGGAAATAGAGGTTCCCACGGGACAGGTAGCCCGTTTCTGTACCAAACCAGGCACCAAGGGAAATGAGCACAAATACCCAGATTAAACGGGACCTGAAAATAAAAGCAAGTACCCCATATACAAACACGGAAAAGAGGATCAATAAAGAAAAATGGCTGTCCCCGCTGCCTATCGCCTTACCCAGATAAGCAATGGCATTGGCCGTAAGCATTACCGCAGTAAAGATAATCGCATCATTACTGAACACCTGCATGGGCAGGGTTTTCTTTCTTTTAAAGCTCAGCCAGTAAAGCAAGGCTGCTACTGCAGCAGAAAGCAAACTGATAATTCCATCAGGTGTATCATAGAGCTTTGTGAGGTAATTCAGAATATCATTATCGATCAGCAATGCACCTAAAGAGATTACGCCACAGGCCATGGCAATCCAGAAGGAGTACTGGGCCAGACGTCGCCAGTCGAATGCTTTCGTTTCGTAGCTTGCACGAAGTTTTTTCGCCTGCTCGTCGCTAAGCAGGTTTTCGTGCTGCCAATGTTCCAGCATTTCATCTAAGAAGTCGCTTTTTTCCTGGTCTATCTTCATTTTAATATTTGATACTTCTTCAAAGCGGACATCATCAAATTTCTACGGGCCAATTGCATAACAAGATAGTTCTTTTTAAGTTTTTTTGAGTAGTTCAGGAATCTTTTTAGTGTTGCCAACGATCCATACAATGTCTTCCTGTTCGAATACCAAATTAGAATCTGGGTTAAGGATACGTACTCCTTTACGTTCGATACCGACGACCAGACCTTGTGTTTGTTCCCTGATGCCAGATTCCCTGATCGTTTGTGCAAATACAGGCGATGAACTGCTGATCACAATTTTTTGCAGGGTCATGTCCTTTTTAGGGAAATACAATTCGTCATTTTCCTTTACCACCCCTTCAAAAAGCTCTTTGATGGCTGCCAGCTGATCGTCCGTTCCAATCAGCATCACCTTATCATTAGGGTATAAGCGCTCGTCGCGTCCGGGAGTGGGGATCATCTTATTGCCCCGCTCGATCAGCGCTATGTTTACACCGTATTTTTCCCTCACGGCAAGTTCAATGAGCGATTTGCCTACGAGGTCAGATTCGGGCGCCACTGTAAGTTCGGTGAGGTGGGTATCCCATGGAAGGATCTCTGGTTGTTTGTTCTGTTCGTCCCTGGCATTAAGGTTATATAGGAAAAGCAATTCCAGCCTGTCGTAAAATGCCTGCAGTTTTCTTGAAAAAATTGTCATCACCAAAATAATGAGCACCAATGCAATGGTAATAGCCGCCATGGTACTGTAAAACTGGTAGATTAAGAAGCCTACCATAAAAATGGCAAGGCTGATTCTTAAAACTTCAAGCGAAATCAGCGGCCCGCGGGTATACTTTTTGTTGAGCCAGAGATGGGAGTGGGCTTTACGTTCAATTCTCCTGATGGCCAGTGCCCAGAGAAAAGGTGCCATAATGATCAGCGTGAGTACCAGGCTGACAATAATGCCATTGTTTCCATTGATCAGGTTGCTGGTTATAAAAGGCTGTAAATACCTTGACCCAGCAAAGATGATGGCGATCAGGATCACGGAGTGAATGATGGTATTGAAAGTATATGATTTCAACAATGTTTTCCAGTCGCTCATCGTGGTAATTCCGGCAGTACTTGTGCTGTATCTGTTGATACCTGCCACCCATTTTACCGGGAGGTTGCGCTCCAGAAAAAGGAAAAATGATTCGGATGACTTGATCAGGTATGGGGTGGTGAAGGTGGTGATTGCCGAAACAGCCACCGCTATAGGATAGAGGAAATCACTGGTAACCTTAAGGGTGAGCCCAAGGGTAGCAATAATAAAAGAGAACTCGCCGATCTGCGCAAGGCTTAACCCTGTTTGAACAGCAGTTTTCAACGGCTGCCCTGATAGGAGCGCGCCCATGCCTGAACTTAAAAACTTGCCCAGAACGGTAGCCAGGGTAATGATGAGGATTGGAACTGCATAGGTAATGAGGATACCCGGATCGATCAGCATCCCTACCGAGACAAAAAATATGGCGGCGAAGAGGTCTTTCACAGATTTGGTTAGATGTTCGATCTTTTCAGCCTGCGTAGTTTCCGCCAGTACCGAACCCATGATAAAAGCACCCAGGGCAGGAGAGAAACCCACTTCCACGGCCAGCATTACCATCAGCAGGCAAAGTGCCAGGGAAACGATCAGCATGGTTTCGTCGTTCATCAGTTTTCTTGTGGCTTTGAGGAAACTGGGAATAAGGAAGATTCCGCCAATGAACCATAAAACGAGGAAGAAGCAGAGTTTAAGGATAGAAAAAAACATCTCGGCCCCTGCAAACTGCCTGCTTACCGCGAGGGTAGAAAGCAATACGAGCAGCAGGATGGCCACCAGGTCTTCTACGATTAGTACGCCGAACACGAGGCCTGCAAATTTTTTGTGTTTAACGCCTAATTCTTCAAAGGCCCGGATAATTATAGTGGTAGACGAGACGGACAGGATACCGCCCAGAAAAATACAGTCCATAGTTGCCCAGCCCATCAGTTTTCCCGCTACAAAACCGATGACGAGCATAAACAATACTTCTACGATAGCGGTGATAGATGCGGAGCCGCCAACCTTGACCAGTTTTTTAAAACTGAATTCAAGTCCCAGGCTAAACAAAAGGAAGATGACACCGATTTCTGCCCAGATATGGATACTTTCGTTGTCGGTAACAGTAGGGATAAAATGTATGTGCGGGCCTACCAGCAGGCCTGCAAGGATATAGCCCAAAACAAGTGGTTGCCTGATCTTTTTAAAAAGAAGTGTGGTTACTCCGGCGGCCGCGAGTATTAAGCCCAGATCAGTAATTAATACGGGAAGATGTAACATATAAAATAATCATTGTAAATATCTGATTATCGTAATATACTAAAAAAAGCCGTTTCCCGATCAAATGATGATGTTTTCTTTCCAATTAGGCCAAATTGGCAAAGTACGCCAGTGTATCTTCCTTATCTTTTTGAAGTTGTATTTTTAGCGCCTCAAGGCCTGTAAATTTTACATCATGACGTAGGAACTCGTGGAAGTTCATCTTAATATACTGTCCATAGATTTCTCTGTCAAAATCGAAAATGTTGACCTCAATGTTTCTGGTCATCCCGTTTATAGTAGGACGCTGGCCAATATACGCCATTGCCTGGTACGACTGATTTTCCATTTCTACTGTAACCGCATAGATACCATCAGAAGGAATCAGTTTATAAGGCTGTTCAATAAAAATGTTTGCTGTAGGAAAGCCGATAGTCCGGCCAATTTTATCGCCTTTGATGACCGGGCCATACAAAGAGAATTTATAACCAAGGTAAGTTGCTGCCAGCCCTACCTGTCCTTCTAACAATGAATGCCTGATTTTAGTTGAGCTTACCGCAACATCATTAATGTCCTGCTCGGCTATTTCTTCTACCTGATACCCGTAAGGACCAGAGAAAGCGATAAGGTCCCGCATCCCGCCAGACCTGTCTTTACCAAACCGGTGGTCGTATCCCACAATAATCTGTTTGATACCTATGGTTTCAACCAGGATGTTTTTAATATATTCTGAAGGACTTAAGTTGGAAAAATCGCGCGTAAAGGGAGTGATGATCAAATGGTCCACACCCAAACCCGCAAGGATTTCTGCTTTTTCCTCGATGGTATTGATCATTTTCAATTCCTGGTTTTCAGGGTCAATGATCATCCTTGGATGGGGGAAAAAAGTAAGGATCACACTTTCACCTCCGGTAGACCTGGCAAGTTCACATAAACGGTTAATGATTTTTTGGTGCCCAAAGTGTACGCCATCAAAAGTACCTATGGTTGCAACCGCATTGTTCAACCTCTTAAATTCAGACAGGTGGTTATATATTTTCAAAATCTTTATAATTAATGCAGGGCATGGCGTTTCACTACTCCCCCTTTGATATCAGAAATCTGTTGTTGTACTACAAACGCATCCGGATCAATCTGCCGGATTTCATTTTGCAGTTTACCCATTTCAAGTTTGGTCACTACGGTGTATAAAATATCGATCTCTTTTTTTTCTGCGTATCCACCTTCTCCCTTGTAAATGGTAACCCCGCGTTTCATATCGTTGATAAGGAACTGTTTTATCTCGTTTTTTTTCTCTGAGATAACAGTCACACCGATATATTGTTCGAGCCCGTTTACGATAAAATCTATAGTTTTGGATGCAGACAAATAGGTCAGGATGGCATACATAGCTGTTACAGAACCGAGGTAGATTGCTGCCACGCCAAAAATGAGGATGTTAAGGATCAGAATGATGTTGCCGACCGTGAGCATACTGTTTTTACTGATATAAAGGGCGAGCACTTCTGTGCCGTCAATTACGCATCCGCCGCGCATGGCCAGGCCAATACCTCCGCCAAGAAAGAGCCCGCCAAAAAAAGCGATCAGTAACTTATCGTGGGTAATAGGCTGGAAAGGGACAACGATCAATAACACAGCAAGTACTGCGATGGCGCAGGCCGTTTTTACTGCAAAGGTTTTTCCAATCTGGGTAAAACCGAGGATCACAAACGGGATATTGATCATCATGATCAGGTAAGATAGCTTTAATCCGGTAAGCCTGCTGATCAGCAATGATATTCCTGTTACACCACCATCAATGAAACCACTGGGCATGAGGAAGCTTTTAAGGCCAAAACATGCAGAAAGGATTCCACAGGCAATCAGCAGAAAATCTCGTACATAGCGCAGGTATTTATTGTTGAGGTGATTATGCATATCAGCTGGTTTTTGGTGGAAGTTCTGCAGCTAGTGCTTCCCGCTTATTGCGGAGGTAATCAACAAGATCTGTGACCTCAAATGCCTCTTCCAATAAAAAACTGCCACTTCTTGTACGCGTTAATTTGGAAAGGTAAGCGCCGTTATCCAGGTGTTTCCCGAAATCGGAAACCAGCGACCTGATATAGGTTCCTTTACTGCATACGATACGGAAGTCAATTTCCGGTAAAGCGATGCGTGTGATTTCAAACACCGGCACGTTTACAAAACGAAGCCGTAACTCCTGTTCTTCGCCCCTGCGTGCTTTAACATATAAGCGTTCGCCGTTAACTTTTACCGCAGAATGTGCCGGTGGATATTGCTGGATTTCGCCAATAAAAGGGGCTGTGGCAGCATAAATTGCTTCTTCAGTGATATGGTCTAGAGGAAAACTGGCATCTTCAACAGTTTCCATATCGAAGGATGGGGTAGTGGCCCCAAGTATCATTGTACCGGTGTATTCTTTATCTTCTGCCTGAAAAGTATCAATTTGTTTGGTCAGCTTTCCTGTGCAAAGGATCAGCAGGCCGGTAGCCAGCGGATCAAGTGTACCAGCATGGCCTACTTTCAATTTCAGGGGTTTTAAGGAATTTCTGATTTTCCCTACTACATCAAAACTTGTCCACTTGTATGGTTTATTGATGAGTAATAATTCACCTTCTGCAAAATTGAAGGTTCTTTCCAATAACTTTTCTACGCTCAAAATGGTATGCTAAATGAAGCGGCAATTTACGCAATTAAATTATTTGCAGGTGCTGGCCGCTGTAGATAAGTATAATAATGATCAGTCCTGCGATGATACGGTACCAGCCAAACAGTTTAAAACCGTTTTTATTAAGAAAGCCGATAAAGGTTTTGATTGCCAGTAAAGCTACAACAAAAGCAATTACGTTGGCAACCGCAAGGATCTGCACTTCATGACTGGTAACGGTATGGCCGGCTTTGTAGAAGTCGAGCAGTTTTTTAGCTGTTGCAGCAAACATTGTTGGTACAGCCAAAAAGAAAGAGAATTCTGCAGCCGCTTTGCGACTCAGTTTCTGGGTCATACCGCCTACAATACTGGCACCCGATCTTGATGTTCCAGGAATCATGGCAAGGCATTGGAACAGGCCAATTTTGAGGGCGGTCAGATAGGTAATATCTTCTTCTTCGTGAATAGTTGGATCACTAAACCACTTGTCTACAAATAACAGGATGAAACCACCTATTACAAGTGAAATGGCCACAGTCATCGGGCTTTCCAGTAATTCATCAATTTTATCACTCAATAAAAAGCCAAAGATAGCTGCGGGAATGAAGGCAACAATCAGCTTGTAGTAGAACTCCAGCGACTTAAAAAAGCGTTTGAAATACAAAACTACCACAGAAAGAATGGCACCAAGCTGGATAACAATAGTAAATAGTTTAACAAATGGATCAGTTGCAATTCCCATATAGGAAGAGGCAAGGATCATGTGGCCTGTGGAAGAAACGGGTAAAAACTCCGTCAGTCCCTCTATTACAGCGAGAATAATTGCTTGAATGAAGTTCATGAAGGACTTACTTTTTCAGGATTGCGTAGATACCAAAACCAAAACCAAACAGGACTACCATAGGAGCCAGGAGGGTTTTTCTTACATCGTAGATATCTGTGGTACCCATCATCAGGATAAATCCAACAGCTACAATTGCGATGCTGATTAACAACAGCTGATAGTTCTTTTTGGTAAATACCAATTCGTTTTTTGGATCCTGGTTAACAGGGGTTGTTTTTCTCTCCATGATTATCTGTAAAGGTCGTAAATTTTTAAACGTAAATACCTGCTAACGGCAAAAGTAGTGCTTAGTGCAGTAATGAAAATACCTACACCCACCAGAAATAACAGCACAATACCAAATTCCGTATAATTCCTCAGAATTACAATTTCAGGGATTTCCTTTTGTGCATAATATAACAGACCGAGCAAAATGATAACTGCTATAAATGAAGCTATCAGTCCGTGTAACATCGCTACCAGGATAAAAGGGCGCCTGATGAAGTTTTTAGTAGCACCTACCAGCTGCATGCTTTTGATTAAAAAGCGCTGCGAGTAAATGGCAAGTCTGATGGTATTGTTGATCAGCGCAATGGAAATGACCAGTAAGATGGCCGCAAAGCCCAGGATGATCAGTCCGATAGTGTTGATGTTTTTATTGACCATATCAATCAGTGAACTCTGGTAGATCACTTCTTTGACTACCGGATTTTTGCTGATGCCGGCTTTTAAGGCCTCAATACTTTTATTGTTCGCATAGTCGGCTTTGAGGTAAACATCTACCGTAGAAAGCAGCGGGTTGTAACCCAGGAAGTTCACAAAATCCTCGCCCAGATCCTGAGTAAGGTTCCTTGCTGCCAGTTCTTTGTTTACATATTGCGTCTGTTTTACTGCCGGATTAGCATTCAGGTCTTTCTGAAACTGTAAAACATCTGCTTCCTTTGCACCTTCGTCAACTATTATATTTAATACAATATTTTCTTTCACATAGTTAGAAAGGTTCTTTGCATGTACCAGGATAAGTCCCAATACACCAAGCATCAACAAAACCAGGGTTATACTGAATATTGTAGAAATATAAATGGTTTTTGTTTTTTTAGAAGCATCGCTAACTTCAAATTCTTCCATGTTGTTTGTTTATGTTCTGCGAAAATAAAAAAAATATAAGCAAAAAAATTAATTATATCCCATTTAAACGGTTAAACTATCTCATATGGTATGAAAGTGATGTGGAATCATTAATTTCGCGCTGTACAAAGGAATAGCTGTAAATGGATTACCAATTTAAAGAAATAGAACAAAAGTGGCAGGGGTTTTGGGCAAAGAACCAGACATTTAAAGCAGACAACGATTCTGCAAAACCTAAATTTTATGTGCTCGATATGTTTCCGTACCCTTCTGGGGCAGGTTTGCATGTTGGACACCCGCTGGGTTACATTGCCTCTGATATATTTTCAAGATATAAAAGGATAAAAGGATATAACGTTTTGCACCCAATGGGGTACGACTCGTTTGGTTTGCCGGCAGAGCAGTATGCCATTCAAACCGGACAACATCCGGCATTGACAACCGATGTGAATATTGCAACTTACCGTCGTCAGCTGGACCAGATTGGTTTCTCGTTCGACTGGAGCAGGGAACTGCGTACCAGTGAAGCAGATTATTACAAATGGACGCAATGGATATTTATGCAATTGTTCAATTCATGGTATAACCTGGATACGGATAAAGCAGAAGACATCGGGACGCTGATCAATAAATTCAACATTTCCGGCAGTGCCGATGTGAGGGCCGTTTGTGATGAAGAGGTGAAAACGTTTATGCCCAGCGACTGGGCAGCAATGACTGCTGAAGAAAAACAGGAAGAATTGCTGAAATACCGCTTAACTTATCTGAGGGAGAGTACGGTGAACTGGTGCGCGGCGCTGGGTACTGTGCTGGCCAACGATGAAGTAAAAGAAGGTTATTCTGAACGCGGCGGACATCCTGTTGAACAGAAAAAGATGATGCAATGGAGCATGCGGATTTCTGCTTATGCGGAACGCCTGTTGCAAGGGCTGAATACGATAGACTGGCCGGAACCTGTAAAAGAAATGCAGCGTAACTGGATTGGAAAAAGTGTTGGGGCGAGTGTACGTTTTACGATTGAAGCGAGGGAAAATGCTGAAGTCCCTGCAGATTATATTGAAGTATTCACCACACGTGTGGATACGATATTTGGGGTATCTTATCTTGTGCTTGCCCCAGAGCATGAACTTGTTCCTTTTGTGACCACGCCTGAACAGGCTGAAGCGGTAAAGAACTATATCGCGCAAACGAAAAAGAAATCGGAACTGGACCGCATGGCGGATACCAAGACTGTTTCGGGTGCATTTACGGGTAGTTATGTGATCAACCCGGTAAGCGGGGAGCGCGTACAGCTGTGGATTGCCGACTACGTACTTGCTGGTTATGGTACCGGAGCAGTGATGGGCGTACCTAGTGGCGACCAGCGTGACTGGCTTTTTGCGAAACATTTTAATCTTCCGGTAGTGCAGATTTTGGATGGGCAAAAAGATATCGAAACACAGGCAGATGCCACGAAAGAAGGCCTGTATATCAATTCTGGTTTTATCAATGGAATGGGATATGCCGAGGCAGTTAAAACTTTGAACAGCTGGCTTGAGGACAATAAAGTTGGAAAGGCCAAAATCAATTACCGCATGCGCGATGCCATTTTCGGTCGTCAGCGTTATTGGGGAGAACCTATTCCTGTTTACTTTAAAGAGGGCATACCTTATTTAATTAAGGAGGAAGAACTTCCGCTGGTTTTACCGGAAATAGATAAATACCTGCCAACAGAAAGCGGAGAGCCGCCTTTGGGCAGGGCCGAAAACTGGAGTTATGAAGACCAGTATACTTATGAACTCAGCACCATGCCAGGTTGGGCGGGGTCTAGCTGGTACTGGTACCGCTACATGGACGCACAGAACAATAATGCTTTTGCTTCTAAAGAAGCTATTGCCTACTGGAAAAATGTGGATCTCTATATAGGTGGTTCGGAACATGCTACAGGGCACCTTTTGTATAGTCGCTTCTGGAATAAATTCCTTAAGGACCTTGGATATGTCACTGAAGAGGAGCCTTTCAAAAAGTTGATCAACCAGGGGATGATACAAGGCAGGAGCAGTTTTGTTTACCGTGTTGTTGAAGAAGATGGCCGCGCTACAAATACGCTGGTTTCACATGGGTTGAAAGACCAGTATAAAACATCGGCATTGCATGTTGACGTAAATATTGTAGAAAATGAAGTGCTCAATATTCCTAAGTTTAAACTTTTCAGGCCAGAATTTAATGATGCAGAGTTTATACTTGAAAACGGAAAATACATTTGCGGGGTAGAAGTTGAAAAAATGTCCAAATCCAAATTCAACGTGGTTAACCCTGATATACTGATTGGCAGTTATGGCGCGGATACGTTGAGGATGTACGAGATGTTTTTAGGACCGCTTGAACAAAGTAAGCCATGGAATACGAATGGTATTGAAGGTGTATTTAAATTCCTGCGTAAATTCTGGCGTTTGTTCCATATTGATACATGGGAATTTAAAGTTAGTGATGCTGAGCCAACCAGGGCAGAATTAAAAGCACTGCATAAAATCATCAAAAAAGTACAGGAAGATATTGAACGTTTTTCATTCAATACCTCAGTTTCGAGTTTTATGATTGCAGTGAATGAGCTGACTGACCTGAAGTGTAACAAACGCAGTATCCTGCAGGAGCTGGTGATTGTACTGTCTCCCTATGCACCACATATTACTGAAGAGTTGTGGTCTTTACTGGGCAACAAAGAAAGCCTGTCATTTGCGGCCTATCCTGAATTTAATCCCTCCTATATGGTGGAAGATGAATTTAGCTATCCTGTTTCTGTGAACGGTAAAACAAGGTTAAACCTTAACCTTAGCCTTACGCTTGAAGCTGCTGCAATTGAGGAACTGGTACTTGCGGATGAGCAGGTACAAAAATACCTTGATGGCAAAACACCGAAGAAAGTTATTGTGGTGAAAGGCCGTATTGTAAACATTGTAATTTAACTATTAAGGGATTCCTTTTAGGTTTCACTACTAGATAAAACCTGCGAATCCGGGAACCAAAACTATTTAACAGGATGGTTCCCGGATTCGCAGGTTTTTTTATGCCGCATTTTTTACCGTCATATTTCTCCCTTTCACCGGGTGTTTTCTTACGGCGGCAAAAAAACAATTCATAGTAACGGGAACAAAATTAACTTTGTGGAAGAAAACAATAAAAAACTATTATCCTAACCTGATGAAAAGACTGTTACTAATATTTGCCATCCTTGGAATGATGCAGCATGCAAATGCGCAATTTGGACTTGGAGCCGCTACCTCAAAAACTACAATAACCGGCCGTATCACCGCAACAATTGCTGATTCAGCTACTAAAACACCCATTGATTATGCTACGGTTTCACTCATCAGGGTTAAAGATAACAAATCAGTCAATGGTGCGGTAACCGATGCAAAGGGAAAAGTGGTTCTGCAAAACGTTGCGCCTGACCAGTATAAACTGAGCATTGGTTTTATGGGATATAAAAGTAAAACGGTTTTACTGAAAACCAGCCCTGAAAAACCAGACCTGAATGCCGGAACTATTTTGATCTCAGGCACACAAAGCGATCTGAAAGAAGTTGCAATTGTAGGCAAGACACCAATGATCGAAAATAAGATTGATAAAGTGGTTTACAATGCAGAACAGGATGTAACAACCGCTGGAGGAAACGCCAGTGATGTAATGCGTAAAGTACCGATGGTATCAGTTGATATTGATGGAAACCCCACATTGCGCGGAAGTGCAGTTCGTGTATTGATCAACGGGAAACCTTCAGGGACAATGTCTAATAATGTATCAGACGCATTAAAGATGATCCCTGCGGAGGAAATTAAAAATATTGAAGTAATTACCAGTCCTTCTGCAAAATATGATGCTGAAGGAGCGGGGGGGATCATCAACATTATTACCAAAAAGAAAACTGCGCAGGGAATTAATGGAAATGCAGGCATTTCTGCTGGTACACGTCAGAACAATGGTAATTTTAGCCTGAACGGCAAAAAAGGACGTCTTGGTCTTACAAGTAGTTTAGGCGTGCAATATGCCATACCACAGGATACGCGGGTGGTGCTGGAGAATGATAATTATACTTTAAATACCTCCCAGTTACAGGATGGGTATAGAAAAGCAAAAAGAACGGGATATAACGGAAGCGTGGGACTGGATTATGATATCAACGCATATAACAGTTTTTCCACCAACATTAAATATAATAATTTTAGTACCGGGGCTAAGGGTAGTTTGGGTGTGTTGAGCAGGAGACAAGACACGGTGAGTAATTTCAGCCGTTTTTCTGACAGCAATGCAAGTATCAACAATGTAGACTGGAGCGCCGACTACAGAAGGACTACTAAAAAAGAAGGTGAAGAATTTACTATATCAGGACAGGCAAGTTTCGGTAGAAATACGACCGACTTCAACACTTACGATGCTTATCCTGGCGGACAAACTACAATCCCTTTGATTGGCGACAATACAGGAAAGAACAACGAATACACGCTTCAATCAGATTATACTTATCCCTTTGGTAAAGGCCTGATCCTGGAAACTGGTGTGAAAGGAATTCTAAGGAACATCAAAAGTAAATACCAGAGCAGCGATCAGGATTTTGATTACAGCCAGGATGTAGGTGCTGCATATGGTGTGCTGAGCTTTAAACTTGCAAAAACTATTGACGTAAAGGGAGGGCTGAGAGCGGAATATACTGATATTAGTGGTGTTTCGGGTTCCTCGCTGAATTTTAACAACAACTATTTTAACCTGTTCCCAAGTGCTATTATTTCGAAAAAGCTGAAAGGCAGTGCTACGCTGAAATTAAGTTACAACAGACGTATGCAACGTCCAAGCCTGACCTTCCTGAATCCTTTCCTGAACAGTAACGACCCACAAAACCAGTCTCAGGGTAATCCGGATTTAGGACCAGAACTGACTGACCTTGTAGAACTTGGATATTCAACTTATATCAAAGGATCGGTGATCAATGCTTCGGTATTCTACAGGACTACACAGGATGTAATTGAAAGTATTTACCTGCCTGATCAGCGACTAACCACCTATTTTAACGTGGGTAACAACAGATCATACGGCGCTAATGTATTCGGCAGTTATAACCCGCTTCCTAAGTGGACATTGATGGGTAACTTTAGCATCAGTACCTATAATGTATTGAATACACAAACCAATGTAAGCACCGGTGTTTATGCCAATTATACAGTCTTTGCTCGGTCGGCCATTGCTTTCAAGGGTGGCTGGAACACTGAGGTCTTCGGAGTGTATAACGGGACAAGGAAAACGTTTCAGGGTACGGCAGGTGCAATGACCTTTTATGGGGGTGCATTCAAAAAAGAGATTATGAAAAAACAGGCCACTGTAGGTATTAACGTGCTGAACCCATTTTCAAGGGACCTGCATATCCGCACAGAAAACACCGGTGCTGGTTTCGCCCAACGGACCAATATTTACTATCCGCTGCGGTCATTTGGTGTAAACTTCAGTTACAAATTTGGGAAAGTAACTTTCTCTGCACCTAAAAAGAAAAGAGGGGTAAACAACGACGACCTGAAACAGGAAGAAGGTGCCGGAGGAATCGGGGGCGGTATGCAGCCTGCTAAACAGTAGAGGCTAGTTCTTCTTCACTCTTTTTAATGTCATCCAGAACAGCGGGTTAATAGAATACCCGCTGATATTATTTTGCAGCATTGTTACCGACTGATCATATAGTATAGGTACAACGGATGCGTTTTCCATTACCATGTTGTCCATCCGCTGGTTTAGTGCATAACGTTTCTTAGGGTCGTTTTCATAATAACTTTGTACAAATAACCTGTCAAATTCCTTGTTAAAATAACCTGTGTAATTGGGACCATAAGGCACTTTGTTTTTAGAGTAAAATACAGAAAGGTAGTTCTCTGCATCGGGATAATCTGCAATCCAGGAGCCCCTGAAAAAGTTTACCTCATTTTTTGACATCAGTTCGCGCAGGCTTGCACTAGGTGTAACATCTACTTTCACCCTTATACCCATTGTAGTCAGCTCACCCTGGATAAATTCAATCAGGTCTTTATAGGTGGTGGATGTTGACAGTGTGATCTCCGGCATGCCTTTTCCATTTGGATATCCCGCTTCCGCCAGTAGTTTTGCAGCTTTCTCGGGATCATAATGATAACCTTTTACAATAGTACTGTCAAAGCCTGGCATTCCCTTTGGTACAAAACCCGAAGTGGCAGGAGTGCCGATGCTGTTTCTAAGGTATTTAATTAGCTTGGGTTTGTCGATGGCGTAATTGATGGCCTGCCTGACTTTCTTAAATCTCAGGGGCGAATTTCTAACCAGCGATTTAGATGTATCTACTAAAATACCGACATACTCTGTGCAAAGGTAGGGCGACTTGATCAGCTGGAACTTTCCTTTATATTTGCTGGTCATGTGACCGCTTTTTGTTAAAATATCATCCCTGTAACTGCCATCAACGCTGTTAAAGAAATCGAGATCTTTTTTGATGAAGTTCATAAAAGCACTCTGTTTATCGCTGGTGAAAGTTACTTTAACTGCATCCAGATAGGGTAAGCGGACATCACCGTCCTTTTCCCAGTATTTTTCGTTTTTCAGCAACACCAGAATTTCGTCTTCTTTCCAGTATTTAAAGCGGAACGGTCCGGTCCCTACAGGGTGGCTCCGGAAGTCTTTTCCATAATGATCAACTACTTCCCTTGGAACTACCATACAATATTGTGTGCAAAGCAGGTTTAGAAATGCCGGGAAAGGTTTTACCATGGTAATTCTAAAAGTACTGTCGTTAAGGGCTTCAAAATTATGGATATCTTTCACTTTGTCGCTAAATATCCACCCGCCGGAAGAGCCAACCTTTGGATCAATCAGCCGATAAAAACTGTATACAAAATCACTGGCCACTACTTTCCGTCCAACGCCATTTTTAAACAACGGATCATCCTGAAAAAACACATCGTTACGCAATTGGAAGGTATATTGTAACCCATCTGCAGACACAGCCCATGACTTTGCAATGCAGGGTGTGATGTTCAGGGCGCTGTCTATCTGCACCAATCCGTTAAAGACCTGGTTGATCATCCACACCGCATTCTGGTTGCGGGCAAACGCAGGGTCTATGGAAGTGAGGTTTTGATCAAGGTTAATATTAAAAACTTTTTTATCCTGATTTTCAGCTGATGGTGTGCAGTTATACAGCGTTACGATGCATAAAGTGTAAAAAATATGTTTTATAATTCGGGCCATCGGGTAAGGAATACTATTTTTGCACAAAGTAATAAATTAATCGCTATGTCTTTTTTAAATGCAGTTATAAATAATGTTGAAGATGAATCGCTCCGTGAAGACCTGCAGGAGCGGGTTGACATCATCCTGCATAAAATTAAGTTTATGGACAAAGTGCCCGTTTGCTGTCTTGACGACCAAAATATATTTAACCCGGTATTGAATGTATTGATTGAAGCAGCAGGTGGCGAAATGCAGGAAGATCCGTTGCTTGCAAAGGTGCTGATCTATCATGAAACACAGATCAGTATGCTGGAGCTAATGGGGCTGGTTCCAGGTTTGATTGACCATCAATGGCCGGCAGTTGAATTCAACCGCTTGTACCTGATGGAAGATGCTTCTGCATTTTTAAGTGATCCCCAATCTTTTGTCAGCTCACTGGAAGATATGGCCGAAATACTTTACCCCGGCTATTTTGTATTTGGCAATGAAGGCAAAACCTGGACAAGCTTTGGCCTTTAAAAGCTGATGAATTTATCCAGTTGCTCATCGGTAAATTTGAGCGTGTCTTCTTTGTAAAAGGCGTTGTTTTCGTCCAGTTCGGTTTTAACTGCGGCAATATGGAGGCGTAGGGGAAGTACATGAAGGTGAAGGTATCCGCATACCCCTCCGAAATGATCAATCCCACGGATGTTGCCATATTTTCCCCCTGATATGCCTACTAAACAGGCTTTCTTATCGTAAAAACTTGCTGGGAAGTCGCATGCATCAATAAAGGTTTTTAATACTCCGGGAAAGCTGCCGTTATATTCCGGTATAATGAAAATAAACTTTTCCGTTTGGTTTACCAGTTGAAGGATCGGTTCAAATTCAGGGGACCGTTTGCCGTAGAGATCAGTGCTGATAAAGTTTTCTGGTAAGTCCATCAAGTCTAGCAGATTGGCTTCCTGGCCTTTTTTTGCGAGTGTATCCTGATAATATTTTGCGACTTTAAGCGTATTGCTACCAGGTCTGTTTGTACCGGAAATGATGGTGACCATGTGATATTGTTAATAAGATGTTTAAAACACTTAGGTGTTTAACACTAATATTGTCATTTAGTTTGTATCTTAGCTATTTGTTGAAAAGCCCCTAAATGTAGGTAAAAATAGCGTTTTTTTATAAAAAGAATCTAATTCACAAGTTCTCAGGAAAATAATTGGTAATTATCAAAAAGTAAATGAGTAAAATTATTGCATTGGCAAATCAGAAAGGTGGTGTTGGTAAAACAACTTCATCTATAAATTTAGCCGCCAGCCTGGCCGTATTAGAATATAAAACCCTTTTAGTTGACGCAGATCCTCAGGCCAACTCCACTTCTGGAATCGGGTTTGATCCAAGGAGCATTAAAAATAGTATTTACGAGTGCATCATTAATGATGTGGAGCCTTCGGAAGCCATACAAAAAACCGAAACCCCTAATCTTGATCTTCTGCCCGCACATATTGATTTGGTTGGTGCAGAAATCGAAATGATTAATCTGAATAACAGGGAATATAAAATGAAAGCCGTCCTTGAAAAAATCAAAGACCAGTATGACTTCATTATTATAGACTGCTCACCGTCCCTGGGCCTGATTACCATCAATGCATTAACTGCTGCGGATTCGGTAATCATTCCTGTGCAATGCGAATACTTTGCACTGGAGGGATTGGGTAAATTGTTAAATACCATTAAAATTGTACAAAACAGGTTAAATCCTGAACTGGAGATTGAAGGTATCCTTTTGACCATGTATGACGTACGTTTACGTTTGTCAAACCAGGTTGTAGAGGAAGTACGTACACATTTCCAGGATTTGGTTTTTGAAACGATCATACAACGAAATACACGTTTAAGTGAAGCACCAAGTTACGGGGTTTCTGTCATCATGCATGACGCCAATTGTAAAGGCGCAATTAATTATCTGAATCTTGCCCGGGAAATTGTCCGCAAAAACGGACTGGTTAAACAGAACCAGGGTGTGACTTCAGCAACTATTTAAACATAATTTAATGACATCTTTTCAGCGAAAAACAGGTTTAGGCAGAGGATTAAGTGCGCTTTTGGATGATTCTGATTCGGTACATCCTCCTAAAAATTCGATGAACCCGGTCAGTGAAACTGAACAGAAGGCTCAACCGAATAATATAGGTACGATTAAGATCAGTGATATTGCTACTAATCCTTTTCAGCCGAGAACGGAGTTCGACCAGGTTGCATTGAATGAACTGGCAGATTCCATCAGGATACAGGGACTGATCCAGCCAATCACGGTAAGGGCAGCTGAGGGGGGGACGTATCAGCTGATTTCTGGTGAAAGAAGGCTGAGGGCATCTAAACTGGCCGGCTTAACAGAAATTCCTGCTTATGTACGCCAGGCCAATGACCAGCAGATGCTGGAGATGGCACTGATCGAAAACATCCAGCGTGAAAACCTGAATGCTATTGAAGTTGCGCTGAGTTTTCAGCGGATGCTGGAAGAATGCAGTCTGAAACAGGAACAGTTAAGTGAACGCGTAGGTAAAAACAGGTCGACCGTTACAAATTATCTGCGCTTGCTGAAATTACCTCCGGTTATACAAATATCCATCAGGGACCAGAAAATATCTATGGGTCATGCGCGTGCGCTGATCAATGTGGAAGAGTCTGAAAAACAATTGTTCATTCATCAGGAGATAATTGATAAAGGGCTTTCTGTTCGTAAGGTTGAAGAACTGGTAAGAAGTATCAACAGTCTTCAGATGAAACCAAAAGCATCCAAATCATCTGCAGGCACATCGTTTGAATACCAGAAGCTCCAGAAAGACCTGGCTTCAAGGTTCGCAACCAAAGTGAAACTGAAAGTTGGGGAAAATGGTAAGGGAGCTATTGAGATTCCTTTTGTCTCCAATGACGACCTGAGCAGAATTTTGGAATTATTAGACTGGTAATGTCAAAAATCTTAATGTTATCGGTTTTGTTATGCTTCACCACTATATTTGGTGCAAGTGCGCAAGACCAGTTTACAGTTAAAGGCGACAGCCTTAAACGAACACCTGCAAATGCAGACACCCCTTATGTTAATCTTGGTAAAATTGCCGCGAGAAAGGCTGCGTTGAGATCTGCAATGATACCCGGCTGGGGACAGGTAGGCAATGGTCTTACCGTATACAGGGGGATAAAAGTTGCTGCGATATATACGGGCGGGGTACTGCTGGGTATGTCTTTTATACAAAACAACCGCGACTACAAGAGATTTCTCACTGAAATTCAGTACAGAAGGGAGAACGGGGGTCTTTCGCCTCCCGGAAGTACACTTGCTATTTACCGGGACGAAGCAGCCCTGATCACTGCTAAGGATATCTACCGGAGGAACAGGGAAGTGGTAATGTTTTCATTTGTTGCTCTCTATGCAGTTAACATCATTGAAGCGTATGTAGACGCCCGCCTGAAGTATTTTGACGTAGGCGATAACCTCGCCATTAAGATTTCTCCTTCAATGATCAATTCCAATGTAAGGTATGGCTACAACTCTTTTGCACCTGCCTTAAAAATAGGTTTCAGGCTGTAATAAACAAAATATAACCATCTAAATTAAACAATAAAAAAATGAAGATAGCTTTAATCGGTTACGGTAAAATGGGTCAGATTATTGAGCGTTTTGCAATAGAGAGAGGGCATGACGTTGTCCTGAAAATCAGTGTGGACAACCTGGATGACTTAACTGTTGCCAATTTGCGGAATGCCGATGTGGCAATTGACTTTAGTACGCCCGATGCTGCTGTACGTAACATATATGCATGTTTTGATGCAAATGTACCATTGGTTGTGGGCACTACAGGATGGTATGGACAGCTTCAGGAAATTAAGGATGAATGCCTGAGCCGTAACAATTCGTTGTTATACGGATCGAACTTCAGTATCGGTGTGAATATCTTTTTCCATATGAATGAAGTGCTGGCCAAAATCATGAATAATTATCCTGCTTATGACGTACAGGTAGAGGAAATTCACCATACACAAAAGCTGGATTCGCCGAGCGGCACGGCAATGACGATTGCTGAAGGGATTATTGAGAATCTGGAACGTAAGGATGAATGGGTGAATGAACTGGATGGCGAAGCCCCGGTTGAGGTATTGAAACAGGACCAGGTACTGATCGCTTCGCAACGGATTGAAAATATCCCAGGGACGCATACTGTTGTATATAGCTCTGAAGTTGACGAAATTGAGATCAAACATACTGCCCATAGCCGCGCAGGATTTGCACTGGGTGCCATAGTTGCGGCGGAATGGCTGGAAAACAGACAAGGATTTTATAATATATCTGATATATTTGATTTTAAATAACAAAATATGAATGTGAAGTTCTGGCAAACGAAGAAAGCTGCTGCGCCAAATAAGAAAAAAACTAAGAGTAAAGAATGGTTCGATGCGATCATCTTCGCCGTAATTGCCGCAACGGTTATTCGTGTGTTCTTTATAGAAGCCTATACTATCCCAACAGGGTCAATGGAGAAATCACTGCTTATTGGTGATTTCCTTTTTGTAAGTAAGGTAAATTATGGTGCAAGGATTCCGATGACGCCGGTAGCTTTCCCATTTGCGCATCATACTATGCCGATCACTGGTACAAAAGCGTATTGGGATGGCGTACAATGGAAGTACAGAAGGTTACCTGGTATGCAGGAAATCAAAAGAAATGATGTAGTGGTGTTTAACTTCCCGGATGGGGATACTGTTGCTTTGGAGGCGCAAGACCGTGATTACTATGAGATGGTACGTTCGGTAGGCCGTGAAGCCATTGCCAGTCAGTATACCATAGTAAGCCGCCCGGTTGATAAAAGGGAAAACTATATTAAACGCTGTATTGGTATCAGCGGTGATGTTCTGAGTATGTCTAACGGACTTGTTTCTGTGAATGGCAAACCAGAGCCAATGAAAATTACGGGTCAGATTGACTATACGGTGAAATTCAAAACAACCGATGTAAATTTCCAGGTGTTTGAAAATATGGGCTTTATCATTGAAAGGGATATCATGGCAATTTCTCAGGACAGCTATAATTTTGTAGGTACGCCTGAGCAAATGGAAGAAGTTAAAAAGCTTGATTTCGTGGTATCAGTAACTACACGTACTGCAGCGCCTGGGGCCCAGGAACCAAGTGTATTTCCGCAGGATCCGAACAGGAAGTGGAATGCAGACAACTGGGGGCCAATCCAGATTCCTAAAAAAGGCTGGACAGTTAAGCTTGACAGTGTTTCAATGCCTTTATATAAACGTGCAATTGAGGTTTATGAAGGTAATAAAGTGGAGAAAGTTGCTGGGGGCTGGTTGATTAATGGCCAGAAAGCAGATAGTTATACTTTTAAAATGGATTACTTCTGGATGATGGGGGATAACAGGCATAATTCACTGGATTCGAGGTATTGGGGATTTGTTCCTGAAGACCACGTAGTAGGAAAGGCGTTGTTTATCTGGATGAGTTATGATACGAATGGATCGTTCTTTAGTAAGATCAGGTGGAGTAGGTTGTTCAGGGGGATACATTGATTTTCCTCATAGGAGATTAAAGATATACTGGCTTCGCTGAAAAAAAGGTGCTATTGTTTTCTTCCTCATTCCCTGGTATTCGGGAATGCATGTCAGAAAACAACAGCACCTTTTTTTTTGAGATATCCTGTAGCAAAATGTATAACCAACCGGATGCATATCATATGCCTTTTAGTAATCCTTTTTGCAATAACAAATGCATAAAACCCGGTTACTGGTCTAATATACCTTACTAAAACCCCTATTGTAATAACCAGAGCATAAACGCGGTTACCGATCTAATATACCTTACTAAAACCACTATTGTAATAACCAGAGCATAAACGCGGTTACTGATCTAATATACCTTACTGCAATACCTGTTGTAATAAACAAAGCATAAACCTGGTTACTTGTATAAGTCTCTTAATCAATTCTTTATAGCAATAACCAAATTCAAAAACGCTGTTACTGATATAATATACGTTACTGCAATAACCAATTGTTTAACCACAGGTACTAGTATCGGCTTTAGTCCGAAAGTCTTTCGATTCCGAGCTTATTCGCCAGTTCATTGAGATCTATAACTACGGGTTCAACGAGGGGGATGCCTGAAATTTTACGTTCCTGTTCAAAGGCATATTCTGGCTCGCCGGGAATAATGACGGTTTTAGAAGGATCGACAGTTTTGGCACTTTTGAAGCGCTCTATCCAGTTATCCAGGTGATGCTTAAAATCTTCTGCCGGGCGGAAGCCGTCTACGCGCATTGCACCAAAAAAGTGACCGATGCCTTCTCCTACGGGATCTGTTGGTGGCTCAAGGAAAGCTACGAATGGTGGTACCCAGGGGCCATAGTTGGCTCCTGACAGTACTGCGGAAAGTATATCTACAGTAGCACTTAATCCATAACCTTTATGACTGCCGTGGTCTTTGTCGCTGCCCAGTGGCAACAGTGATCCACCTGCTTTAAGTTCGTTGGGATCAGTGGAGATATTGCCGTTTTTATCCTGTGCCCAGCCTTCAGGAATAGGGAGGTTGGCCCGTTGGGCAATTTCCAGTTTACCGTTTGCTGCGGCTGCTGTTGCCATATCTACGACCAGCGGAGGGTATTTGCCGGCTGGGAACGCATAACACATCGGATTGGTACCTAAAAGCCTTTCGTTGGCATATGTAGGTGCAACCAGCGGACTTGCATTTGTCATGCTGATACCGATCATATCTTTTTCGACTGCCATCAGCGCATGGTATCCGGCAATGCCAAAATGGTTTGAGTTTTTAACAGCCACCCAGCCCGTCCCGTATATTGCTGCCTTTTCCATTGCAATTTTCATTGCAAAAGGTGCTACAACCAGTCCCAGTCCGCCGTCACCATCAACAGTTGCTGTGGTTGGTGTTTCGTGGACCACCCTGATTTGCGGTGTGGCATTAATTCGTTTCTTTTCCCAGAGTCTGATATAACCACTGAGGCGTGCTACTCCGTGGGAATCTATGCCTCTAAGGTCTGAACGCAAAAGCACATCCGTTGCCAGTTCTGCATCTGCTGCATTGCAGCCCATTTTCAAAAATACATTACGGGTAAAGTTTCTGAGGTGGGTTTCGGTAAAAGTGTAAACGTTCATTTGGCAGGGTTAGGCGTATAAGACCGTAAATTTATGATCCAGCGGTTTGAACGCTGTTACTAAACTATTGATAAAATCCTCTCCGTAGAGTACATACATCGGTGCAATATTAAGGACCCTTTCCTGTAATACACCGGAAGGGAACAACTTGTTCTTTAGGTTGTCTATCTGTGCCAGCGAAGTGGTATGCTTACGCTTTTCGGCACGCAGCAGTTTTTTTTCCAGGTTAGTAACCAGCTTCAATGTTTTCACTTTTGCCGCTTCAGCCGATATAGAAAGTCCTTTATCTATCTTATAGGCATTCAGTTTGATCTGGTCAAACACAGCCCTGATTGCCCTCTGCTCATCATCCAAACTCAGCGAATCACCCACATGGGCCCTGATCCATTGATTTTTGAGTTGCTCGTTTGTATTAAACAAGCTAATGGAACTGATATCCAGGATCTGCATTTTGCGTGCACTCCTTTCGTCAATCACCAGGGCGGAATTTCTTAAAATCAGGATAGGATAGAAGACCTGATAAAAATCAAAATTTGCTTTTAACTGCAACCAATATGTGGTTTCGGCACCACCACCGATATAGGCGAGGTTAGGCAGGATGACTTCCTGGTATACGGGGCGCATCACTACATTGGGGCTAAACCGCTCCGGATGGGAATCAATTTCCGCTTTTAGGGTTTCAGCGCTGAAGCTGATAGACGTGTTGAGTACCTTGTATTCGCCGCTCTCTTCTACAATCCGTTCGCGCAGCTGGTCGTCCATATAAAAGAAATTGATCTCCCGTGGATTTACCTGTGTTTTGTATCCTTGATCTTCAAGTGCCTTATTGCTTGCTGAAATTGATTTAAAGCTATTCTGTTCGGTGATATCACGATAAATGATATCAGCAAACTGAGCTTTGAAAGCGGGCTCATCCGCATCTACACAAACCAGTCCATGTTGACCGAAGAGTGCATTGGCAAGTTCACGTGTAGCATTGGCTAGCGACTTGTTACCCGAATAAGCTTTTTCCACCAGCGCTGAAAATGCAGCGCCGTTTTCTCCGATACCCAGATAACCCTTATAAGCCGATAATGCTTCTGTTAATGTTGAAGTATTTATTCTTCCCGTGGCACCGGCAGCTTTAGTCTGCCAGGTGATCATTTTGTCTTCAACTTTAACGTGGTTGATTTCTTCAAAATCGTGATCTTCCGTGGCCATCCAATAGACTGGAACAAATTTGTAATCCGGGAATTGTGTTTTTAAGTCGGCCGCCAGCTTAATCGCTGAAACAATCTTATAGATAAAGTATAGCGGGCCGGTGAATATATTAAGCTGATGGCCTGTCGTAATGGTAAACGTCCGGTCATCAGCTAATGAAGTAATATTCTGGGTAACAAGTGCATATGGGCTCAATTGTCCATACTGCTGCTGCAGGGTTTTGACAAGTAAATTCCGGTTGCCCGAAAACGTCCTTTCTCCAATTGCTTTTTCAAAGCCCTGAAGGGTAGGGGAGTACTTGTAAAAAGACTCCAGCTTATCTTTTTCGTCGATGTAATCTAATACAACGGAAGAAAAAGCATTTGTTTGTTGATAAGTGATGTACTTCGCCTGCATTGCCACGAAATTAAGCTAATAAACCACAATTTATTAAATGCCTGAATTATTTTACAATCTGTCCATACAGATCGAAGTCTTCCGCACGTTCGATGTGAACATTTACAAAACTTCCGGTAGCCGCATAACCAGTACTTGCATCAATTAAAACCTCATTATCTACCTCAGGAGAGTCGTATTCTGTACGGCCGATAAAGAAGTCGCCTTCTTTCCGGTCTATCAGAACCTTGTATGTATTTCCTACTTTTTCCTGGTTAATATCAAATGAAATTCCCTGTTGCAATTCCATAATGGCATCTACACGTTCCTGTTTTACTTCATCAGGAACATCGTCTACTAAATTATGTGCATGGGTTTTCTCTTCGTGTGAGTACGTGAAGCAGCCTAACCTGTCAAACCTGGTATCTTCAACCCATCTGAGCATTTCTTCAAAGTCCTGTTGGGTTTCTCCTGGATAACCACAAATCAGTGTGGTACGCATAGCGATATTCGGTACTTTATCCCTGATCTGGTTTACAATATCAATTGTCTTCTGTTTAGTGATACCACGACGCATCGACTTCAGCATATTATCAGTAATGTGTTGAAGAGGCATATCCAAATAATTGCAGATGTTTTCACGCTCGTTCATGGCATCCAGGATTTCCATTGGAAAACCAGAAGGGTATGCATATTGTAACCTGATCCACTCAATACCGTTGATGTCTGATAAACGTCTCAACAGTTCGTCGAGGTTACGTTTGCCATAAATATCAAGACCATAATAGGTAAGGTCCTGCGCAATAAGGATCAGTTCTTTAGTTCCGTTAGCTGCTAATATTTTTGCTTCGTGCACCAATGCTTCCATTTCGGTAGAAACATGTTTTCCACGCATTAATGGAATGGCACAGAATGAGCATGGGCGGTTACAGCCTTCGGCAATTTTGAAATAGGCAAAGTGTGAAGGTGTAGTCAGCAGTCGTTCGCCAATTAATTCGTGCTTATAGTTTGCTCCCAGTGAATGCAGAATATTCTGCAGGTCGTTTGTTCCAAAAAAGGCATCAACATTGGTAATTTCTGCTTCCAGCTCTGGTTTGTACCGTTCTGATAAACATCCGGTTACTATCACCTTACTTACTTTTCCAGCATCCTTCAGCTGACTGTATTGAAGGATCGTATCAATTGATTCCTGTTTTGCGTTGTCTATAAAGCCGCAGGTGTTGATCACAATAATATCGTCTTTATTGATATCATTAGCCTCATGAACAACATTCATGCTGTTCCCTCTTAATTGGCCCATTAAAACCTCCGAATCATAAATATTCTTCGAACAGCCCAATGTAATGACATTGATCTTTGGTTTTTTAACGGGTATAATCCTGGACGCGGTTTTTGTGTTCATCTTGTGTATATATCAATGCAAATGTTGAAAGGCGACTATTTAAAAAGTCCGTCAACAAAAGCTTTTTTATCAAATAATTGAAGGTCATTTACACCTTCGCCAACCCCTATGTATTTTACGGGGATCTTAAACTGATCGGAGATACCGATCACTACGCCACCTTTGGCGGTACCATCAAGTTTTGTTATTGCAAGTGCATTTACATCCGTTGCTTCTGTAAACTGTTTGCATTGTTCAAAAGCGTTTTGTCCTGTAGAGCCATCAAGTACAAGCAGGATCTCATGTGGGGCACCCGGAATAACTTTCTCCATTACCTTTTTGATTTTTCCAAGCTCGTTCATCAGCCCTATTTTATTGTGAAGACGTCCTGCGGTATCAATGATCACTACATCTTCTCCATTGGCTACAGCAGACTGTATGGTGTCATACGCTACAGAAGCAGGATCTGAACCCATGGCCTGTGCAACTACCCTTACATCTATTCTTTCGCCCCAAAGTTTAATCTGTTCTACAGCAGCAGCGCGGAACGTATCTGCGGCCCCCAATACGACTTTGAGCCCTTCAGCTTTGAGTTTATGTGCCAGCTTACCAATGGTGGTAGTTTTGCCTACACCATTTACACCAACTACCATAATTACATAGGGCTTGTGGTCACCGTATTCAAAACTGCGGAAATCATTGCTATTGTTTTCGGCCAGCAGGAGCTGAATCTCATCACGCAATAAAAGGTTCAGTTCTGAAGTCGAAAGATATTTATCTTTAGCTACCCTTGCCTCAATACGTTCTATGATTTTCAGCGTAGTGGTGACGCCAACATCAGAAGTAACGAGTACTTCTTCGAGGTTATCTAAAACATCATCATCCACGGTCGATTTTCCGGCGACAGCTTTGGTGATTTTGCTAAGGAACCCCTCTTTAGTTTTCTCTAGACCTTTGCTTAGTGCCTCCTGAGCTTCAGGAGCAGTTTCCTTTTTCTTGAAGAAATCAAATAATCCCATAGAAATGTAGATGAAAACAAAAAAAGCCCTCCGATCAAAATGAAGGGACGGCTTTAATATGATTAAATATTAAAATTACTTGCTTGTTCCAGCAATAGCATCTTTAACGTGATCGTTGTGAACGATAACTTCTTTGAAAGAATAAGCACCAGTTTTTGGTGATTTAGTCATCGTAACAACTTTTGAATATTCTTTACCTTTACCCGTTTTAAGGGTTGCAACTACCTTTTTTGCCATGATCTAAATAGATTGGAAATGTATATTACTTAATTTCTTTGTGTACAGTTACTTTCTTCAACACTGGATTGAATTTTTTCAATTCTAATCTCTCAGTAGTGTTTTTACGGTTTTTTGTAGAGATATATCTAGACATACCAGGCATGCCGCTAGTTTTATGCTCTGTACACTCTAGAATAACTT
>Ga0308164_10000821_pt1 | contig 42235 bp, 36 predicted proteins | sample PhyTR2_FD_201031 | JGI IMG/M metagenome (GOLD analysis project Ga0308164, IMG submission 201031) | Phyllosphere microbial communities from UC Gill Tract Community Farm, Albany, California, United States - DLSLT.R2 | ecosystem: Host-associated > Plants > Phyllosphere > Unclassified | place: USA...
GTTCTGCTCGAACGCGAGCGACTTGAGTGGCAGGTCGGTGAATTGGAAAAGCTCGCTGCCAAACCGGGCGAGTGGACCGAGGTAACGCAGGAGCACAGCCGCCTCTCGCACGCTGCCTCGCTGATCGAAGGCGCGCAGGATGCTCTGACGCTGATTTCCGAATCCGATACCTCGCCGATGTTGTCGCAGCTATCGTCGCTCAATAGCCGACTCGGCAAACTGGTGGATCTGGATCCAGGCCTGCAGCCGGTGCTGGATGTACTGGAGCCGGCACGTATCCAGTTGCAGGAAGCCGTCTATGCGCTCAATGATTATCTGAGTCGGGTAGAGCTCGATCCCGCACGCCTGCAGCAGGTCGAGCGACGCATGGAAGACTTGCATGCCGCTGCACGCAAATTCCATGTCGATGCCGATACGCTGCCGCAAGAGTTCGACAGCCTGTCCGCGCAATTGCAGCAACTGGCGGATGCCAGCGATCTGGATGCTTTGCGTGCGCAGGAAGACAAGCGCAAACAGGCCTATCTGAGCGCCGCACAAAAATTGTCAAAAGCCCGTGCGAAAGCGGCCAAGGCATTGGCGACTGCCGTCACGGCTGCCATGCAGGAGCTGAGCATGAGCGGCGGGCGTTTCGACATTGCGCTGCATTCTTGCGATCCGGCTTCCTACGGTGTTGAGCAAATCGAGTTTCTGGTGGCGGGTCATGCAGGCACGACACCGCGTGCGCTTGCCAAGGTGGCGTCGGGTGGTGAGCTTGCGCGGATCGCCCTGGCCATCTCGGTCATTACTTCCAGCGCGACCGCAACGCCGACGCTGATTTTCGATGAAGTCGATAGCGGCATTGGTGGTGGCGTGGCCGAAGTCGTGGGCCGTCTGCTGCGTAAACTCGGGCAGGATCGTCAGGTGTTGTGCGTCACGCATTTGCCGCAGGTCGCCAGCCAGGCCAATCAGCATTTCGAAGTCAGCAAGCGTAACAGCGACGGTCGTACTGTCTCCTCGATTGCGCTACTGGATGCCGGTGCGCGTGTCGAGGAAATCGCCCGCATGCTCGGTGGTCTGGAGATCACCGCGACCACGCGTTCTCATGCGCGTGAACTGCTGGCAAGCTGAGCGGTCTGATCGACTGAGACATCGTTTCGTCTCGGTGCTGCATCTCTCATAACGACAACAACAAGAAAAAATCGCCATGTCCTATCGCTCCGAACCTCAGCACACACATGGCAAGCTGCCGAAGTCGGCTGTTGTACTGGTCAATCTGGGTACGCCCGATGCGCCAACGACGTCTGCCGTACGGCGCTACCTGAAGCAGTTTCTCTGGGATCCGCGCGTGGTGGAAATTCCACGTGCAATCTGGTGGTGGATTCTGCACTTGGTCATTCTGCCGTTTCGCTCCGGACAATCGGCGAAGAAGTACGACACGATCTGGACCGATGAAGGTTCGCCACTCAAGGTACATACCGAGAAACAGGCGCGCCTGCTACAAGGTTATTTGGGCGAACGCGGGCATAAAGTGCGCGTGGTCTATGCGATGCGTTACGGTAATCCGTCCCTGCCGTCGGTTCTGCGTCAATTAAAAGAAGAAGGCTGCGATCGCATTGCGATCCTGCCTGCCTATCCGCAATATTCCGGCACGACGACGGCTTCCATTTTCGACGCCGTGTTTACGCATTACAGCAACGAACGCAATGTGCCGGAGCTGCGCTTCATCAAGCACTATCACGAGCATGAGTCGTATATCGAGGCATTGCGCAAATCGGTGCTCGCCCATTGGGAATTGAATGGTCGACCAGAAAAACTGCTGATGAGTTTCCACGGCGTGCCCAAGCGTACGCTCACGCTCGGCGATCCCTATCACTGCGAATGTCACAAAACAGCACGTCTGCTCGCGCAGTCGCTTGGCCTGACGCCCGATCAGTATCTGGTCACATTCCAGTCGCGCTTTGGCAAGGCGGAATGGCTGCAGCCCTACACCGCGCCGACTGTCCAGGCGCTGGCGCGTGAAGGCGTACGCAAGCTGGATGTGATTTGCCCCGGCTTTACCAGCGACTGTCTCGAAACGCTGGAAGAGATTGCGATGGAAGTGCGGCACGATTTTCTGCAGGCCGGCGGAACCGATTTCAATTACATCCCCTGCCTGAATGAAGACGATGCGTGGATACGCGCCTTGTCGGAAGTAGCGGAGCTGCACATGATCGGCTGGCCTACCTTGATGACACCTGCGCTGAAGGAAGAACTGGAAGAGCAGGCGCAAACCACGCGTGAAGAAGCCGCGCGTTTGGGCGCTTCACAGTAATACACACCGTAACCACTACAGTCATCACAGCGCGCTTTCAGGATGTGAAAGACAAGTGGTTCTGTCAGGGTGCGAGCTGGCAGATGACGAGCGCTGCGGCGGCGGTATAGGCAACGACCGTGGCAGAAATCAGTGGCAGTTTCATGGCATGTCTCCTTGCGGTTTCCCGCAAAAATCAGCCTCCCTGACATCAGATTAGACACAATTCGGGCAGAATCCAGTCCTTTTCAACCCTTTCGGGGCGAAATTTGTAACAACAACCGGCCCGCTCGCTTTATCATCGCGGGTTCGCAATCGCCCGAACCGAGTGGAACCCTCGCAATTAGTACAGAAAGTACTGAATATCCCTTGAAAACGTGTGGGATAGCCCCATGTGGGCAGTCGTATCCGCTTTTGTGCGATGAGCATTTTGCTGTAACTCTTTGATTGTTGGAGATTTTTTCATGCAAGACCAAGATAAATACGCCGAACAGGCAGCCATGGACGAATCGTTGAAGGCCGACAAGGCTGCCGATCCTGCTGCATCTGCAGCCACGTCTTCACTGGAAGAACAGCTGGCCACTGCCCAGCAGCAGTTGCAGGAATTGCAGGACGCATTTTTGCGCGCCAAGGCCGAGACCGAAAATGCCCGCCGCCGTGCGCAGGACGATATCGCCCGCGCCCACAAATTCGCGATCGAAGGATTTGCCGAGGCATTGGTACCGGTCAAGGACAGCCTGGAGATGGCATTGCTGGTTGAAGCGCCAACGACCCAATCCCTGAAGGAAGGCGTCGAGATGACGCTCAAGCAATTGAGTGGCGCTTTTGAAAAAGGCCGTTTGCTGGAAGTGAAGCCCGAGCCGGGTGAAAAACTCGACCCGATGAAGCATCAAGCCATTTCCATGGTGCCTGCGGAGCAGGAGTCCAACACCATCGTGGCCGTGCTGCAAAAGGGCTACATGATTTCCGATCGTCTGCTGCGTCCTGCGCTGGTGACCGTCGCGCAGTAAAAACAGCAAAAAATCGCTTGAAAGTACCGGTTTTCACCACATATTGACCGGTATCCAGCCATTTTTCACAAATTACCAGTTTCGTATTACAGATATATTTAAGGGAAAGACCATCATGGGCAAAATCATCGGTATCGATTTGGGCACGACCAACTCCTGCGTAGCAGTCATGGAAGGCGGCAAATCGAAAGTCATCGAAAATTCCGAAGGCGCACGTACCACGCCATCCGTTATCGCTTATCAAGAAGATGGCGAGATTCTGATCGGCGCACCTGCCAAGCGTCAGGCGGTGACCAATCCAAAAAACACGCTGTATGCAGTCAAGCGTCTGATCGGTCGCAAGTTTGACGAAAAAGAAGTCCAGAAAGATATCGGCATGATGCCGTATCAGATCAGCAAAGCCGACAATGGCGATGCATGGGTCTCTGTGCGTGACCAGAAACTGGCACCGCCGCAAATCTCGGCCGAAGTCCTGCGCAAGATGAAGAAAACCGCAGAAGACTATCTGGGAGAAGAAGTCACCGAAGCGGTGATTACCGTGCCTGCGTACTTCAACGACGCGCAACGTCAAGCAACGAAAGATGCAGGCCGTATCGCCGGTCTGGACGTCAAGCGCATCATCAACGAACCAACGGCAGCGGCACTCGCCTTCGGTCTCGACAAAGCAGGCAAGGGCGATCGCAAGATTGCTGTCTACGATCTGGGCGGCGGTACGTTCGACGTGTCGATCATCGAGATCGCTGACGTTGATGGCGAAATGCAGTTTGAAGTGCTGTCGACCAATGGCGACACCTTCCTCGGCGGTGAAGATTTCGATCAACGCCTGATCGATTACATCATCGAAGAATTCAAGAAGATCAACGGCCTCGACCTGTCGAAGGATGCGATTGCCCTGCAACGTATCAAGGCATCGGCAGAGCGCGCGAAGATCGAACTGTCTTCGTCGCAACAGACAGAAATCAACGAGCCGTACATCGCCATGGCCAATGGTGCACCAGTTCACTTGAACCTGAAAATCACGCGCGCCAAGCTGGAGTCGCTGGTTGAAGATCTGATCGCAAAATCGATTGATCCATGCCGTACCGCAATCAAGGATGCGGGTGTCAAGGTTTCGGACATCGACGACATCATTCTGGTGGGTGGTCAGACCCGTATGCCTAAAGTGCAGGAAGCCGTGAAGGACTTCTTCGGCAAGGAACCACGTAAAGACGTGAATCCGGATGAAGCCGTTGCCGTCGGTGCTGCAATCCAGGGTTCCGTGCTGTCGGGCGACCGCAAGGATCTGTTGTTGCTGGACGTGACACCACTGTCGCTGGGTATCGAAACCCTGGGTGGCGTGATGACCAAGATGATCCAGAAGAACACTACGATTCCGACCAAGTTCTCGCAAGTGTTCTCGACTGCCGACGACAATCAGCCTGCCGTGACCATCAAGGTCTTCCAGGGTGAGCGCGAAATGGCTGTTGGTAACAAAGGCCTGGGCGAATTCAATCTGGAAGGTATCCCGCCAGCAGCACGCGGTACGCCACAGATCGAAGTGACCTTCGACATCGACGCCAACGGTATTCTGCACGTGGGCGCCAAGGACAAGGCCACCGGCAAGGAAAACAAGATCACCATCAAGGCCAACTCCGGTTTGACCGAAGAAGAAATCCAGAAGATGGTGCAGGATGCCGAAGCCAATGCCGAGGAAGATAAACGCGCCAAGGAAGTCGCAGAGTCCCGCAACCAGGGCGATGCACTGGTGCACTCGACACGCAAATCGCTGGCTGAGTACGGTGACAAGCTGGAAGCTGGCGAGAAGGAAGCCATCGAGGCAGCCATCAAGGATCTCGAAGATGCTTTGAAAGATGGCGACAAGGCTGCAATCGATGAAAAATCGACAGCATTGACGACGGCAGCGCAAAAACTCGGCGAGAAAATGTACGCTGACATGCAGGCGCAACAGGCAGCGGCCGGCGGTGCCGCAGGTGCAGCGGGTGCGGACTTTGCCGGCGGCGCGCAGGAAGAAGCCAAACCACAGCATGACGATGTGGTGGATGCCGACTTCAAGGAAGTCAAAGACAAGTAAAAGCAGCAAGGCGAATCATTCGCCTGAACATGGCGCAAGATGGTTTGCGCCATGTTTGTTTTAAAGTATGAAGTCGCAATGTGGTAAGCGCGCCGGGTCGGCGGTTGAAAAACCCCGACTCGGCGTTTGCATGAATAGAAGTACAGAAATATCAGAGAAAATACAGGGCAGGTACAGATGGCGAAACGTGATTTTTACGAAATTCTTGGCGTCGGCAAAAGCGCATCGGATGACGAACTCAAGAAGGCGTATCGCAAACTCGCGATGAAACATCACCCGGATCGCAATCCGGGAAGCAAAGAAGCGGAAGAAAAATTCAAGGAGGCCAAAGAAGCCTACGAGATGCTTTCCGATTCGCAAAAACGCGACGCGTATGACCGTTATGGTCACGCCGGCGTCGATCCAAACAATGGCATGGGTGGCGCGGGTGCCGGTGGTTTCGCCGACGCTTTTGGCGACATCTTTGGCGACATCTTTGGTCAGGCCGCAGGTGGTCGCGGCGGTCGTGGCGGTCCGCAGGTCTATCGCGGCGCCGATCTGCGCTACAACCTCGAAATCACGCTTGAGCAGGCGGCGCACGGTTACGACACCACGATTCGCGTGCCATCCTGGGATAGCTGCGAAACCTGTGATGGCACCGGTGCCAAACCGGGCACATCGCCGATAGCCTGTACGACGTGCGGCGGTCATGGTCAGGTGCGCATGCAGCAAGGCTTCTTCAGTGTGCTGCAAACGTGTCCGAAATGTCATGGCTCGGGCAAGATCAATCCGTCGCCCTGCGGCACCTGCAGTGGCGCAGGCAAGATCAAGCGCAACAAGACACTGGAAGTTCAGATTCCGGCCGGTATCGATGACGGCATGCGGATTCGCTCATCAGGCAATGGGGAGCCGGGCATGAACGGTGGTCCACCGGGCGATCTGTATGTGGAAATCCGCATCAAGCAGCACGCGGTGTTCCAGCGTGAAGGCGATGACCTGCATTGCGAGATTCCGATCTCGTTTGCCAAGGCTGCATTGGGCGGCGAAGTCGAAGTGCCCACGCTAAATGGCAAGGCGTCGTTCACGCTGCCGGAAGGCACGCAAAGCGGCAAGACCTTCCGTTTGCGCAGTAAAGGCATCAAGGGCGTGCGTTCCGGTTACGCGGGCGATTTGTTCTGCCATGTCGTCATCGAGACACCAGTGACCTTGACCGAGCGTCAGAAAGAATTGCTGCGTGAGTTCGAGCAACTGACGATTGAAGGCGGCTCCAAACACAGCCCGCAAACCAAGACCTGGAAAGACAAGGTCAAGGAATTCTTCGAGTAATTTCCAGGTTGGGTGGTAATCCCGCCGATTTGTTCAAGCCGCCAATTTTACGATTGGCGGCTTTGTTTTTTCTTCATTAATTCCTGCCCTCTGCACGGTGATGCGATTCGCGTACTCGTCATGGATTGGGTTTTTCATTTTGTTTTTCCCCATGCCTGAATCTGCCTTTAATGCGCATGATGTTTCTCTCGCTTTGTTTTGCGATGACAGAGCGTTACGCGCCGTTGTCGATGCGCTTCTGCAGCGCATCGCTGCGGACATTCCTGTTCATCTCCATACGGATACCGATCAACTACCGATTGATAAAAATGCGGTAGCGGTACTTGCTGTGCATGGCGGTGCGGTCGACGCATTAGCCATCACACAGAAGGTACGTGCCACGCATGACAGTTTGCCTGTATGTGTCGTTGCGCCAGACGATGCCGCCTTGTTTGAGCGTGCTCTTCTGGCAGGTGCTGATGAATGTCTGAGTTTGCCGCTGCGGGAAGTGGAGGCGTCGGCAAGACTGCGGCGCTGGATTGCCGTCGCACGTCAACAATATGACGAACATGACGAGCTTGCCTTGCTGCGCGCGAGCATGCAGCAGATCGGTCAGGACTTGCGGATTAGCGAGGACGACATGCTGGCCAGTTTCGACCGCCTGGCCCATTTTCATGATGCAGTGACAGGTGCGCATGAGCGGCGCGTTGGGCGGTACACGCGTTTGCTGGCGCAAGGGATGGGATTACCGGATGCTGATGCGGCTAGGCTTGAGCGTATTGCTCCCTTGCATGACATCGGGAAAATTGGCATTGCGGCATCGCTGCTCAATAAAAATGGCAAGCTGACGACCGGTGAGACTTCCTTGATGCGATCACACTCGCAGATGGGGTACGAGATTCTTGCCAACAGCGTATCCCCCGTGCTGCAGTCGGCTGCAACGATTGCCTTGTCACATCATGAGCGCTTCGACGGCGATGGTTATCCACAAGGTCTGCGTGGTGAACAGATTGCGATCGAGGTACGCATTGTCGGATTGGCGGATGTTTATGATGCACTCACCTCGGAACGTCCTTACAAACGCGCCTGGTCATGGGAGCAGGTGTTGTCTTTCATCACCGAAAACAGGACGACTTGCTTTGATCCGGAACTGGTGGATGTCTTCTTGCGTGAGGGTGAGCATATCCGTGCGTTGCAAACCGAACTAATGGCTGCAGATAGTTGATGCGCAGTCTGCCGTTCGGCAGCAAAATACCGTACGCGGATCCAAACAGATAATCGGATAAAAGATCCGGTTTCCCGCGCTACATACATCAAGAACAAGACTTCACCGGAGGGGCGCGCGATGAAATGGGATGGCAATCGTGAGAGCAATAATGTCGAGGATCGCCGCGGCGGTGGCTTCGGCGGTATAGGTGGACGTTCGGTCGGGATTGGCACGATCGTCATTGCCTTGCTGGGATCCTATTTCCTTGGCATCAATCCCATGACCATTATCGGCTTGCTGAGTGGCGGGCCAGTGCAGACGCAGTCTCAGGCGCCGATACAGGAGACGCCGGCCAACGATCAGATGGCGCGTTTTGTACGCACTGTGCTGGCCGATACCGAAGATACCTGGGGCGCGATCTTCCGTGAGAATGGCGGCACGTACCAGCAGCCTCGCTTGGTACTATTCACCGGACAAACACCGACGGCCTGCGGCACTGGCGATACAGCCGCAGGGCCTTTCTATTGTCCCGGTGATCAAAAAATCTACATCGATCTGGCCTTTTATCAAACCATGCGCGACCGTTTTCATGTCGCCAGCGATTTTGCGCAAGCCTATGTGATTGCGCACGAGGTTGGTCATCATGTGCAACACATCACGGGCATCATGGAAAAGGTTGATCAAAAGCGCCGCAGCCTGAGTGAACGACAGGCCAATGCGCTTTCGGTACGTGTGGAGTTGCAGGCCGATTGTTTTGCGGGCGTGTGGGCACATCATGCCGATCGGGCCCGCAGTATTCTGGAACAGGGCGATGTGGAAGCTGCGCTCAAGGCGGCGAGTGCAATCGGTGACGATGCCTTGCAGAAGCAGGCGCAAGGCCATGTGGTGCCGGATTCATTCACGCATGGCACATCTGATCAGCGCGTACGCTGGTTTCAACGCGGCATCGACAGTGGCGATCTGAATAACTGCAATACGTTTGCGGCAAAGTCGCTTTGACGCAAAAGAAAACTGCCCGCACAAGGCGGGCAGTTTAGCTATCATTTTTCTGACTCAGAAACAGTGTTCGGGCGCAGGAAAGGTGACTTCCTTGACCTCGCGAATGTAGGCGCGCACGGCGCCTTCAATGCTGGTCTGGTTTTCCATGAAGTTCTTCACGAAGCGTGCCTTCTTGCCGGGAAAGACGTTGATCATGTCGTGCATGACGAGCACTTGGCCAGAGCAATCCGGACCAGCGCCGATGCCGATGGTCGGGATGGACACGGCATCGGTAATGGCCTTGCCCAAAGTGCCTGGAATCGCTTCGAGCAATAATTGAGCGGCCCCGGCATCCTGCAATGCACGCGCATCCATGATCATTTTTTCTGCAGCGACCGACGTTTTTCCCTGCACCTTGTAGCCACCAAACTGGTGGACAAACTGCGGTGTCAGTCCCAGATGCGCCATGACCGGAATCGCGCGTTCACTCAAAAAGCGTACGGTATCGACCAGCCATTCGCCGCCTTCTATCTTGACCATCTGAGCGCCCGCCTGCACAAGCTTGACGGCATTCTTGAATGCATCTTCCTTGGTCGCGTAGGAGCCGAACGGCATATCCGCCATCACGAATGCGGTTTTGGTGCCGCGTGCCACGCTGGCAGTGTGATAGGCGATGTCTTCGATGGTGACGGGCAGGGTGGAATTATGTCCCTGACAAACCATGCCCAGCGAATCGCCAATTAGCAGCATCTCGACGCCGCACATGTCCATGAGCGAGGCAAAGCTGGCATCGTAGGCGGTCAGCATTGTGATTTTTTCACCGCTATCGCGCATTGCCTGCAATGACGGTACGGTGACGGGTTTGGTACGTTGTTCGTTTTCTTGCAGATAACTGGCCATGTTTATTCTCCGCGGCTAAAAAATTCGCGCTTGCCGCGCATGTTGGCGATGCGTTGCAGCAGGAGCGCGAAGTCCTCATCGTTATCGATGGGATTCAGATGTTCGGTATTGACGATCAACAGCGGCGCTGCCTCGTAGTCATAGAAAATGCGGCTGTAGCTGTCGCACAGCTTCTCGATATAGTTTGCCGAGATCGGTGCTTCCATCGGCACGCCGCGTTTGCGAATGCGTTCAATTAATGTGGCAGGTTCTGCCTGCAGGTAGATCACCAGATCGGGCAGCGGGGCTTGGGGTCGCAGGTGATCGTACAACTGCTGATATAGCGCCAGCTCGTCATCGCCCAATGTCAGACGCGCAAAAATCGGATCCTTGTCGAGCAGGAAGTCGGAAACGATGCGTGCATCGAACAGATCGGGTTGCGCCAAGTCGCGTAACTGATTCAGCCGCTGGAACAGAAAGAACATCTGCGTCGGCAAGGCGTAGCGTGCCGCATCGCGATAGAACTTTTCGAGGAAGGGATTTTCTTCCGGCAGTTCGAGCAGTGTCTGTGCTTGCAGTTGCTCGGCCAGTTTGCGGGCCAGGGTAGTTTTGCCGGCGCCGATGGCACCTTCCACAACGACGTATTTGTATTTTTCCAGATTCATAGTTCTTGCGGCTTGCGTTGTTGCTGTCGAATGTTAGGAACGGAAGATGAAGTACACCGCGCCAACCAGACACAATGCAGCCCACACGTAATCAAGCTTGAACGGCTGTCCCATGAAGAAGATGGCGAACGGCACGAAAACAGTGAGTGTAATCGCTTCCTGCAAGATTTTCAGTTGGGCCAGACTCATCTCGGTATAACCGATGCGATTGGCCGGTACTTGCAGCATGTATTCGAACAGTGCAATGCCCCAACTGATCAGCGCGGCAATCCACCACGGCTTGGACTGCAAGCCCTTCAGATGCCCATACCAGGCAAAGGTCATGAAGATGTTCGACAGTGTCAGCAGGAAAGCTGTTTGAACAATGACAGGAATTTGCATGATGGGCTCGGCAGGCGGGAAGAAATAACGGGCGGCGTGTTGCGTTGCCGTCAGTCTACGGGGATGACATGGATGGCCTGACCGCTGACACCCGACACGAACTGATGCGCAGGACCACGACCCGGGATCACCAGCAATGGATCGATCTGCAGCAAGGGAATCAGCACGAAGGCACGCATGGTCATGCGCGGATGCGGAATCGTCAGGGCGGCACTGTCGATACGCTGTTCGCCATACAGCAGGATATCCAGATCGAGCGTGCGAGGTGCATTGACATAAGGGCGCGCACGGCCGAATTGCTGTTCGAGCTCAAACAGGGCTTCCAGCAAATCGGCGGCAGTCAGTTCGGTTTGAATCTGGGCGACGGCGTTGACGTAATCGTCGCCATCAGCCTCGATCGGTGCGGTGCGAAACAAGGATGAGCGTGCCGTGAGGCTGGTGCCTGGCAACTGGCCGAGCATGTCGATTGCACGTGTAACGGTCTCGCGTGCATCGCCCAGATTGGCACCAATGCCGATATAGGCGGCAACGGCTGTCATTCGGCCTGATCGGTGCTGCCTGCACCTTGGCGACTGCGATTGCGGCCACCGCGACGACGACGTTTTTTCGCCGGTGCGGGGGCTGCTTCGTCGACATCGCCGGGCGCGGCCTTGCTGCCGGATTTGGCGGCCGGTTTTTTCGCCAGCAATTCTTCGCGGCCCGGGCCGTCTGCCGCAATGAAGTCGGTCCACCAGTCGCCGATTTCATGATCAATCTCGCCGGACTCGCAACGCAGCAGCAGGAAGTCGTAGCCGGCGCGCAAACGTTGATGTTCGAGCAGCTTGTAGGGTGTTTTACCGACACGTCGATCAAAGCGTGGCTGCATGGCCCAGATGTCGCGCATGTCGGTGGCGATCTTGCGCTGTAGGGCGAGCTTGTCGGTTTGCGTATTGAGTACGTCGTCGGCCGCCAGATGCAAGGCAGGGATCGGATATTCGCCTGCCGCCTGATAGGCCTTCCATTTTTCGACAACCTGATGCCAGAGCAGCGACGCGAACAGGAAGCCCGGCGAAACCGGTTTACCCTGCTTGACGCGTTCGTCGGTTGCTTCCAGTGCCAGGCGCACAAATTTTTCACCCAACGGTTGTTCAAGGACGACGTCGAGCAATGGCAACAGGCCGTGGTGCAGGCCTTCCTTGCGCAGTTGCTGCAGACAGGCCAGCGCATGACCGCTGAGCAGCAGCTTGAGCATTTCATCGAACACGCGGGCTGCCGGCACGTTATTGATCAGTGGTGCCATCACAGAGATCGGCGCGCGCGTATCTTCGGCAATCGTGAAATTGAGTTTGGCGGCAAACCGCACGACCCGCAGCAGTCGCACCGGATCTTCGCGATAGCGTGCCTCGGGCACACCGATGATGCGCAGCGTCTTGTTGCGGATGTCCGCCATGCCGCCGTGATAGTCGAGCACGATCTGCGAGGTCGGATCGTAGTACATCGCATTGATCGTAAAGTCGCGTCGCAATGCATCTTCGTGCTGTTCGCCGAAGGTGTTGTCGCGCAACACGCGGCCATGCTCATCCTTGGGCGCACCGTCAACGGCTGCACCGCGGAAGGTGGTCACTTCCAGCAAATCCTGACCGAACATCACATGCACGATCTGAAAACGCCGGCCGATGATGAAGGCACGGCGGAACAGTTTTTTGACCTGTTCCGGCGTGGCGTTGGTCGCAATGTCGAAATCCTTGGGCTTGACGCCCAATAACAGATCGCGCACCGCACCACCGACGAGAAAGGCCTTGAAGCCTGCCTGTTGCAGGGTGCTGGTTACGCGGATCGCGTTGGACGATACCAGCTTGGGATCGATGCCGTGTTCCTTGGCGGTCAGCGTGTCGGGTTGCGTGCCGTCGCCCGTGTTCTTTTTTGTGCCGAGAATACGACGGATGAGCTTCTTGATCATTGATGGTCGGTGAATAAGCGGATGATCGGCCAGCCATGTGCCTGCGCATGTGCGGTGAGCAGCGCATTGGGATTAGTGGCAATCGGGTGCGTGACGATGGACATCAGCGGAATATCGTTCTGCGAATCGCTATAGAAATAACTGCGTTCGAAATCCTGCAAGGTCTGTCCACGTGCGGCCAGCCATGCATTGGTATGCGTGATTTTACCCGCTCCCGAGCTTGGTACGCCGATCAATTTTCCGGTCGGACGACCATCGGTATCGAATTCGGGCTCGGCAGCGATCAAATGCTCGACATCCAGTGCCCGTGCGATCGGTGCCGTCACAAAGCGATTGGTTGCCGTCACGATCGCAACCAGATCACCAGCATCCTGATGCTGTTTTACCAGATCGCGGGCGGCAGGCAGGATGGTCGGTTCGATGACGTCGCGCATGTAGGCAAGTTGCCAGTCATCGAGCTGCTGCTTCGAAAATTTGGCCAGTGTGCCGAGTGCGAACTCAAGGTATTCGACCGGATCGAGGGTGCCGGCTTCGTACTGCGCATAAAAGGCATCGTTGCGAGCAGTGAAGGCGACCGGATCAACGGCACCGTTACGGACCAGGAATTCACCCCATTCATGGTCGGAGTCGAGAGGAAGCAGGGTGTGGTCGAGGTCAAACAGGGCGAGGTTCATGCAGAAAATCGGATCAGAGTTGAAATAATGGCGTTGCCAACGCGGGTTTGCTGTGAGCGGCGTGCATCAGTCATTGCGTTGCAGTAATTCGCGTAACAAGGGCAAGGTAATGGGGCGCTTGGTTTCCAGCGAATAGGCATCCAGCGCGTCCAGCATTGCCGACAGCGAGCGCATGTCGCGCGCAAAGTGCGTCAGCAGGTAGGGTAACACGCCATCGGCAAGCGGCAGGCCGCGTGCCTGCGCGCTCTGTGTCAGCGCAGCGATCTTTTCTTCATCGCTGAGGCCGTTGACCTGATAAATCAGACCCCAGCCGAAGCGGGTGCGCAAATCCTCTCGTACCGTCAGGTTGGCTGGTGCGACGTTGCCGGTTGCTACGAGATTGCCACCGCGTTCGCGGACCTGATTGAACAGCGCAAAAGCGGCAATCTGACTCTCTGCAGGCAGGCGTTCAGCGTCATCCAGCAGATAAAGCGGGATAGCCGGATCGTAATCGAATGCGCTCAGCGCTGCATCTGCCGGAATGAGTCGTGCCTGTGCTGAAATTGCCAATGCCTGCAGCAAGTGCGACTTGCCGGCGCCGGGTTCGCCCCAAAGATAGACGGCGCGTTCGTCCAGACCGACTGCCTGGCCAAGCGCGATGCGTTGTAAGAGCTGCAGCAGCTCGGCGTTGGCGCCGGTGACAAAGGTGTCCAGTGTCTGCGGTTTGTCGGCGGGAAGATCGAGTAACAACTGCCTCATGCGGGGAAATTCAGTCCAAAAGACGGTCGAAAAATGGTCTGGATGAGAGAGGAAGACATCGCTAAATGCCGATTTTCGACGGTTGGCAAGAAAAGTGACTTGAAAAAATTGACCTGAAATACAGGGAATGCCGGGGCCGATTTGTTAAAATACCGGTTTGCCGAAGCCTGCCCGCAAGCAAAAGCTGGATTATAGAGCCAGTCCTGCGCAATGCGGCATAAAAAGGCATCAGACTCATGCAGCGCCGACTGCCGAGACTGCCAGGCCGGTGCCCACTGTCATTTTATTGTCCCCTTATTCAAATCATGAGCTCCACTTCCAATACTTCCCTTTCCTATCGCGATGCTGGTGTAGACATCGATGCTGGCGATGCGCTGGTCGAAGCGATCAAGCCGTTTGCCAAACGCACCATGCGTGAAGGCGTGATGGGCGGCCTCGGCGGTTTTGGCGCAATGTTCGAAATCAGCAAGAAGTACAAGGAGCCGGTGCTGGTCTCCGGTACTGATGGTGTGGGCACCAAGCTCAAGCTGGCCTTCATGCTCAACAAGCACGACACCGTTGGTATCGATCTGGTCGCCATGAGCGTCAACGATATCCTGGTGCAGGGCGCCGAGCCGCTGTTTTTCCTCGATTATTTCGCCTGCGGCAAGCTCGATGTGCCAAGCGCGACCGATGTCATCAAGGGCATCGCACAAGGTTGCGAACAGGCTGGCTGCGCGTTGATCGGCGGTGAAACCGCTGAAATGCCAAGCATGTATCCGGATGGTGAATACGATCTGGCCGGTTTTGCTGTCGGCGCGGTCGAAAAATCGAAAATCATCGATGGCACCAAAATCAAACCGGGCGACGTCGTGCTGGGGCTGGCTTCGTCGGGTATTCATTCGAACGGTTATTCGCTGGTCCGCAAGATCATCGAGCGCGCCAACCCTGATCTGAATGGCGATTTCCATGGACGCAAGCTGGCCGATGTACTGATGCAGCCGACCCGTATCTACGTCAAGCCGTTGCTGGCGCTGATGGCATCAATGGAAGTCAAAGGCATGGTGCACATCACCGGTGGTGGCCTGGTTGAAAACATCCCACGTGTATTGCAGGACAATCTGACCGCCGTGCTGCAGCAGGATGCATGGACCATGCCGCCGCTGTTCAAGTGGTTGCAGGAACATGGCAATGTAGCCGACGCCGAAATGCATCGCGTCTTCAACTGCGGTATCGGCATGACGGTCATCGTGGCGAAGGAAAATGCGGATGCCGCCATCGCGCAATTGTCAGCCGCTGGTGAAACCGTGATGCGCATCGGTGAAATCCGCGAGCGCGAACAAGGCCAGGCGCAGACCATCGTCGTTTGATTGACGAACTTGTTTAAAGAAAAAGGCTGCAGCGCAACGCGTTGTGGCCTTTTTTGTTTTCCGGCTCAATGTTTCGGCTCAACGAGTCATCTGTCTAGGGAAGGATAGTGATGAAAACGGTATTGGCATTGCGGCATGTGCATTTCGAGGATCTGGGTATTTTCGAACCGCTGTTGCGAGCTCGTGGTTACGAGATTCGCTACATCGATCCAAGCATCGACGATTTGACGGCGCTGGATGTGGTCACGCCGGATTTGGTCGTGGCGTTGGGCGGGCCGATTGGCGCATTTGATGATGCGATTCATCCCTTTGTTGCCGATGAGCTGGCGTTGGTGAAAGCGCGACTGGATAGCGGTCGACCCCTTCTGGGCATCTGTCTGGGCGCACAATTCATCGCGCGCGCTTTGGGTGCCAAGGTGTATCCGATGGGCGTGAAGGAAATCGGCTTTTCTCCATTGACGCTGACGGCGCAAGGACAGCAGTCGCCACTCGCCTTGTTGGGCGATGTACCGGTTTTGCACTGGCACGGCGATCAGTTTGATATTCCGGATGGCGCAGAACTGTTAGCCAGCACCAACGTCGGTGCGCACCAGGCGTTTCGTGTTGGATCAAAAGTGTTGGGTTTGCAGTTTCATCTGGAGGCGGATACGGCCCGTATCGAGCAGTGGCTCGTTGGTCATGCCAGCGAACTCGGCCAGGCGGGAATCAATCCGAATAGTTTGCGTACTGACGCACGGCAAATTGGTCCAGAACTGCAGGCGGTTTCCATCCGCATTCTGGAAAGCTGGCTCGATCACGCCTTGCTCTGATAAATACAATTCGTCATGCATTGAGATAATAAAAACGGCTGCATTGGCAGCCGTTTTTATTTGGAGACTTTATGGGATCAGTGATGCTGATCCTTGGCGTCTTCATCCTGCGCCAGGGTTTGCAAAGGCGCAGGCGTACCGGCAGGGATGCCAAATTGTGCAGGTGGCTTGATGCGCAGTGGCTGGCTCTTTTGGCCTACTGTCGACAAGACATTGATGGCGTGATCGGGCGCTGCATTCCAGACAGGATCATCGATGCTTTCAAATACCGCGCGCAATTGCTTGCCCCACGTATTGCGGATCATCTGGAAGTACTGATTCTGCTCATCGATGGTGACAAAGCGCGTCACGGCCAGCGTGTCGGATTCGTAGATCAGCATATCCAGTGGCAAGCCGACTGAGATGTTCGAACGCAAGGTGGAATCCATCGAAATCAGTGCGCACTTGGCGGCTTCATCCAGTGGCGTTTCCGGCATGACGATGCGATCGAGAATGGGTTTGCCGTATTTGGACTCGCCGATCTGAAAGTAAGTGTTTTCATCATGCGACTCGATGAAATTACCCGCCGAGTACATCTGAAACAGACGGCAACGCTCGCCCTTGATCTGTCCGCCAAAAATCATGCTGACGTTGAAATCGATACCAAACTGTTCGAGTGTTTCGGCATCGCGGTCGTGCACCATGCGAATGGCTTCGCCCACGATCTGCGCCGCTTCATACATCGAGCTGGCATTCCAGATGTTGCGACCTGCCGTAGTGGTATGTTCGGCGATGATTTGACGGACGGACTGCGAAATCGACAGATTGCCGGCAGTCATCATCACCATCATGCGGTCGCCCGGCGTTTCGAACACATTCATTTTGCGGAACGTGCCGATATGATCGACGCCGGCGTTTGTGCGTGAATCGGACAGAAAAACCAGCCCCGCATCCAGGCGCATCGCAACACAATAAGTCATGGTGAAGAGTGAAAAAGCAAAACACCGATTTTACAGGAATCAAGGTATCGGCGTTGCCCGATGCCCTGTACTTGAGACTTCTGTTGCGCGAAGGAAAATAGCGTTGTCTTCATGGTATCGATGTCGCCTTTTTGATGATGCAAGGATGGCAATACAAGTCGACAACATTTACTACTGGACGTTCAAAGGTGTCACGTTAACCCGTACATCAAGTGACTCTTCACCGCCGCCGCGTCGGATACCACTGACCGGCGCTGCCGAATCATAATCGCGTGCGACAGCCAGTCGGCAATGCGCTTCGCCGGCAAACATCGCATGCGTGACATCGATGCTGAGCCAGCCGGTAAATTCCGGCTCTTCCACCCAGACATCCACCCAGGCATGGCTTTCTGCATGGCCGGTGCTGCCCGAATCGATATAACCCGAGACATATCGAGCTGGAATGTCATATGCGTGGCAGCAGGCAATGAACAAATGGGCATGATCCTGACAGACACCCGATCCCAAGTGCAGTGCTTCATTGGCCGTACTGGTCACCGCGGTTGCACCGCTTTGGTACGACACTGCACCGCAAATGGCTTCGGCCAGTCCCATCAAGTCGCTACTGCGTTTGCCCCGCAAATTTTTTGCGGCAAATGCGTCAATCGCTTCAGTCTGGGCGATCAAACGGGTCGGTGTGGTGAACACCAAAGGCGAGAGCGTGCCTTTTTCGTGCAAACGACCTTGATCGAGCGCGGTGACATCGATCTCGCCGGTCACCACGATCGGTACCGCATCGTGTTTGCCGGTGATGGTCAGCATGTGACACAGATTACCGAACGCATCGGTAAAGGCATTGCGCTGGCCCGGAGTATCGATATGCCAGAACAGCGTTTGCTGATGTGAATCGATCCTTGGCGTCAATCGCAATTGCTGGATCGTGTAATTGAGTGGCGCTGTGTAGCGATAAAGCGTTTCATGGCGGATAGCGAGTCGCATGTCAGGCCGCCAGTGGAACGAGAAAATCGTGGCTGACCCGATTGCCCAGCGTGTATACACGTTCGAGGAAATCGGTCAGGTAATCGTGCAGGCCTTCTTCGAGAATGTCCTCGATGCGCGCGAACTCCAGTTCAGCATGCATCTTGCCGGCCATGCGCAGTGTATGACTGTTCTGGTCGGCGCTGACGTGGCGCAGATCACGCACCACGTGATACAGGCAGGCCAGCAGTGAGCGCGGCATATCGCCACGCAACATCAACAGGTCGGCCACGCGCGCCGGCGTGATGGCATCGCGATACACCGTGCGATAGATTTCGAAGGCAGACACTGAGCGCAAAATCGCGGCCCAGTAATAGTAGTCGTGCTGGTTTTCGTTACCGAGCTTGGCTGCCGACGGTACCGCGCCTGCACCATGGAACTTGACGTCGAGAATACGCGCGGTGTTATCGGCGCGTTCCAGGAAGGTGCCGAGTCGAATGAAGTAGAGTGCCTCGTCCTGCAGCATGGTGCCGAAGGTCACGCCACGCGACAGATGCGAGCGATATTTGACCCATTCAAAGAATTGGCTAGGGTCCTGCTCCAGTATGTTGTCGCTGAGCTGGCTTTGCATTTCCAGCCAGGTGATGTTCTGGGTTTCCCACACTTCCGTGGTCAGCGCACCGCGCACGGCACGTGCATTCTCGCGGGCGAAGCGCAGGCAGGAAGCGATCGACGAAGGATTCGACGTATCGGCCACCATGAAGTGCAGCATGTCCTTGGACGTGAACTTCGGATACTTTTGATCGAATTCGCTCTGCAGTTCGGAAATGCTGAGCGTGGCACGCCAGCCTTCTTCGGCAGCGCGGGGCGCTTGTGGCAGCAGGGCAGTCTGGACGTTGACGTCCAGCATACGGGCGGTATTTTCGGCACGCTCGGTGTAGCGTGCCATCCAGAACAGGTGATCGGCGGTACGGCTGAGCATCTCAGTTCTCCAGAATCCAGGTGTCTTTGGTACCGCCGCCTTGCGAAGAGTTCACAACCAGTGAACCTTCCTGCAGGGCGACACGTGTAAGGCCGCCGGGCACCATCGAGATGGTCTTGCCCGACAGGACAAACGGGCGCAGATCGATGTGGCGAGGCGCAATGCCGGATTCGACAAAAGTTGGACAGGCGGACAAGGCCAGTGTTGGCTGAGCGATATAACCGTCAGGCTTGGCAATGATGCGCGCACGGAACGCTTCGATCTCGGCTGTGCTGGATGCCGGGCCGACCAGCATGCCGTAACCGCCGGCGCCGTGGACTTCCTTGACGACCAGCTTCGGCAGGTTGGCCAGCACGTAGGAAAGATCCTTGGGCTTGCGACACTGATAGGTTGGCACGTTGTTGAGGATCGGTTCTTCCGACAGGTAGAAGCGGATCATGTCCGGCACATACGGATAAATCGATTTGTCATCGGCGACGCCGGTGCCGATGGCATTGGCCAGCGTTACGCGACCGGCACGATAAACCGATAGCAGGCCTGGGACACCCAAGGTTGAATCGGAACGGAATGCTAACGGATCGAGATAATCATCATCGATCCGGCGATAGATCACGTCTACGCGCTTGGGGCCACGCGTGGTACGCATGTACACCTGATTGTCGTTGACGAATAGATCCTGTCCTTCAACCAGTTCGACCCCCATTTGCTGGGCGAGGAAAGCATGTTCGAAGTAAGCCGAGTTGTACATGCCCGGCGTCATGACGACCACCGTTGGATCAGTTACGCCGACCGGCGCGACCGAGCGCAGGTTATCGAGCAGCATGTCGGGATAATGCGCGACCGGCGCTACCGGATAGCGTGCGAACAGTTCCGGGAACAGTCGCATCATCATCTTGCGGTCTTCCAGCATGTAAGACACGCCGGACGGTACGCGCAGATTGTCTTCCAGTACGTAGAACTCGCCTTCACCCGCACGCACGATGTCGACGCCTGCGATGTGTGCGTAAATGTCGGACGCAACCGAAATGCCCTGCATCTCCGGCCGGTACTGCGCATTGCGGAAAATCTGTTCGGGCGGGACGATGCCGGCCTTGACGATGTTCTGGTCGTGATAGATGTCGTGGATGAACATGTTCAGCGTGCGTACACGCTGTACCAGTCCAGCCTGCATCTGCGTCCATTCCGACGCGGTGATCATGCGTGGAATGATGTCGAACGGGATCACGCGCTCAGTGCCGGCTTCATTGCCGTAGACGGCAAAGGTAATGCCGACACGGCGGAAAATCAGATCGGCTTCGGCCCGCTTGCGATCGATCGTTTTGGCTGACTGCGATGAGAGCCAGCGATCAAATTCACGGTAGTGGTCGCGCACATCAGTGGCGCCATCGGTGTACATCTCGTTGAAAAAATTGGGCATGGCGTCAATCGGTTGTTTTACAAGAGATGATGTACTGCCTTATTCAAGAAACATGCCAGACCAATGCAGCTTCCCTTCCTGCGCTACGGCTTGCGGATGTGCGCCAGCATTTCTGCGGCGCGGCGGTCCGGTGACGGTGTCAGCAAGCTGACCACGACGATGGTCAGCAGGCCGGCCGGTACGCCAAATATGCCGGCAGAAATGGGGGCAATATGAAACCATTGCCCACCGACCGTACCACCCAGTGCCGGATGCGTGAGCAGCATGTAATACGCACACACCAGAAACCCGACCAGCATGCCGGCAATCGCACCTTGCTGATTGGCGCGTTTCCACACGGCGCCCAGCGCCAGTGCCGGAAACAGTGCGGATGCTGCGATGGAAAATGCAGCGCCGACCAGGGACAGGATATCACCGGGTTTGAGCGATGCGACATATGCCGCCACCAATGCCACCATCAACAACAAAAGTTTAGAGACGGTGACACGCTTCTGCGTGGTCGCTTCCGTATTGATGGTCTTGTAATACACGTCATGCGACAACGCATTGGAGATCGTCAGTAGCAGGCCATCTGCCGTCGATAATGCCGCTGCCAGACCGCCCGCTGCGATCAGACCGGAAATGACATACGGCAGGCCAGCGATCTCGGGCGTTGCCAGCACGATCATGTCGACGTCGATTGAAATTTCTGCCAGTTGCACAATGCCGTCACGATTGACATCGTTGATGCTGACCAGCGGATGCAGTTTGTCGATGCTCGCCCAATACGACACCCATTCCGGCAGAGCAGTGAAATCAGTACCGACCAGCGAGCTGTAGATGTCGTACTTCACCAGCACGGCCAGCGCCGGAATCGTGATGTACAGCGCCATGATGAAAAACAGCGTCCAGAACACGGACGAGCGCGCTTCCCTCACCGTCGGCGTGGTTTGAAAGCGCACCAGCAGATGCGGCAACGCCGCCGTGCCCATCATCAGACAAAACACCAGGGCCAGAAAGTTATTGCGCTTGATGTCCGACTGTTCTGGCGTACCCGGAAAAGGCTCGGTATGACGCGTGGGCGGCTTCGTCAATTCCAGATTGCGTGCACGGTCGATTGTCCACTGCCGTTGGGCGTCATCGGCATCTTTTGGATAGGCCGCGAGCTGACGACTGGTTTGCCGGATTTCCTGCATTTCTGCATTGCCGGCTTTCAGCGCGTCGAGATTGTGCTGGATTTCGGCGCGACCGATTTCCCAGGAATCGGGCAAGGTCGCCAGACGCTCTTCCAGATCCTGCGCACGTTGTCGGTAGATCGAGCGGACTTCCTTTTCCTTCTCGTCGTCGATCAGGACTTGCTCACGCTCGCTGAGTTTTTCAATGGCAGAGCCATAGGCAATCGGTGGAATGGGAATGTTCGTATGTTTGACCGACAGCCAGATCACCGGAATCATGAAGGCGATGATCAGGATGATGTACTGCGCGACTTGCGTCCATGTCACGGCACGCATGCCGCCAAGGAAAGAACAGACCAGAATACTGGCCAGGCCGAGAAAGATACCAACGGAAAAATCCACGCCGGTAAAGCGTGACGTGATCAGCCCAACCCCGTAAATTTGTGCGACGACGTAAGTGAACGACACGATGATGGTCGCCACAACCGTGATGATACGGACGATGTTGTCGCTCCATGGTCCCGCATAGCGCGCGGTCAGATAATCGGGAATCGTGTACTGACCAAGCTTGCGTATATAGGGCGCGATCAGCAAGGCGACCAGCACAAAACCACCGGTCCATCCCATGATGTAAGCGAGTCCGTCAAAGCCCCACAGATACAGCCCACCCGCCAGACTGATGAAGCTCGCCGCAGAAATCCAGTCCGCCGCGGTCGCCATGCCGTTGAAGAAGGCTGGCACACGCCGACCCGCGACATAGTATTCCTCCATGTTCGAGGTGCGGCTCAGAATCCCGATTACGGCATAGACCACAATGGTCGAGAACATGAAGATGTAGCCGATCCACACACGCGGAAAACCTTCGTGTTCTAGGATGGCGATGACAAACAGAAAGACGATGAAGCCGATCGTGTACATGCTGTAATAACGTGCCAGTCGCCGGAAGAAGCTGTTATTGCTCATGGCTGCTTTCTGGACGATGTGCCTTGTCCACCTGGCGCATACGCCATGCATAAAACGCCACGATGCCAAAGTAGATCAGCGTGCTACCCTGCGCCGCCATGAAGAAAGAGACCGGCCAGCCAAACAGCGTGTAAGCGGCCAGATCGCGTGCGAAATAGATCGACAGGAAGGTGACCACAAACCAGACCAAAAGAAGATGCAAGGTCATGCGACTTGTCTGGCGCCAGTAAGGTGTTTCTGCATTGTGCTCTTCTGTTTTTACTTCCGAGTTCATGCATCCTCCTCTTCAGTCATATCGTCGCCTTCTGCGAGCGGCAGACTGACGCGCATCAGGCAGCCAGGCATTTTTTGCCCGAGGCAATGCGGATTTTCCAGAATGTTGATGTCGGCACCGTGTTGTTGTGCGATTTCGCGAACGATGGACAGACCAAGGCCGCTGCCTTCGACGTTGGAACCGAGAATCCGGTAGAAGCGATCGAAGATATGGACATGCTCATGCGTTGCGATCCCGGGGCCGGTATCTTCGACTTCCAGAATTGCCAGCTGCTTGGCATTGTCGACGCGAACGCGGACGGTGGCATGCCCGTCGGCGGGCGTGTAATTGAGTGCATTGTCGATCAGGTTGTTGAGCAATTCGCGCAGCATGATGCGATCGCCACGCACAAGAATTTCTTCTTCTGGCGATTCCAGGCCAAGATCGATGCGGTGATTGAACGACATTGGAATCCAGTCCTGCACCGTGTCGCGGACCAGCTCGGTCAGATCGATGGCATGCATCAGACGTGCGTCCGGCGTCGGATTCTCGGCACGTGCAAGGGCCAGCAACTGATTGACCAGACGTGTCGCCGATTTCGAGCTCTTGGCTAGTTGCTCCAGTGATTTGTGGATTTCTTCCTGCTCCTGCTGGCGCAGCGCGAGTTCGGACTGCATGCGCATGCCGGCCAGCGGCGTTTTCATCTGATGGGCAGCATCGGCGATGAAACGTTTTTGCGTGCGGATGTTTTGCGACAGACGCTCCAGCATGTGATTGAGCGATCCGACCAGCGGCAGGATCTCTTCCGGCACATGGCCGGAATCAATGGGGCTCAAGTCGTCTGATCGACGTTGATTGATGCGATTCTGTAGTTCCGCCAGCGGGCGCAGTCCGCGTGTCAACGCAAACCAGACGAGGATCAGTGCGATCGGCAGAATAATGAACTGCGGCACGATTACGCCCTTGATGATTTGATTGGCAAGCTGCGAGCGTTTGTCGAGCGTTTCTGCCACTTGAACCAGTGCCAGACGACTGTCATGACTGAACTGGGTTTCCGGGCGTGTCTTGTTGAGATCGATGTAGACATAGGCGATGCGTACTTCCGCATTGCGCACAAAGTCGTAACGAAACTCGGTGGTCCACGGCGGCGGCAGTTCTTCACCTTTTGGTAGCGGAAGGTCGGGTTCGCCTTCGACCAGCATGCCGCGATGATTGCGAATCTGATAGTAGAGGTTGTCGACGTTGTCGGCATGCAGCACATCGCGAGCCGGGCCGTTCAGGCGAGTGACGACAGAGTTGCCTTGTTGTTTGACTTGCTGCGCGATGACGTTGAGTTTGTCTTCCAGGGCGCGATCGAATGGTTCGTTGGCGATCGACTTGGCGACGATATAGGTCACCGCAATGCTGAGTGGCCACAGCAATAGCAGCGGGACCAGCATCCAGTCCAGAATTTCGCCGAAGAGCGAGCGGTGCGTTTCTTCGGATGGACGGTCGTTGGCAGCGTGTTCGGCTGCCGTGTCATTGGATGGATGACTTCGACCGAGCTTAGGCATGAAGGTGCATCAGCCCGCAGGCGGAGTTGGCGCTGGGGCAGTGGTGTTGGCAGATTCCGGAAATTTTTCGAGACAGTAACCCAGTCCACGTACGGTTGCGATACGCAATCCGCCAGACTCGATTTTCTTGCGCAGGCGGTGCACGTACACCTCAATGGCATTGTTGCTGACTTCTTCGCTCCATTCGCACAGATGATCGACCAGCTGTTCCTTGGACACGAGACGACCACTGCGCTGCAGCAGTACTTCCAGCAAGCCCAGTTCACGCGCTGACAGATCCAGCATTTGTTCGTTGATATAGGCAATCCGTCCGACCTGATCGTAGGTCAACGGACCATGCTTGATGACGGTCGGGCCGCCACCGGCACCACGACGTGTGAGTGCACGTACACGCGCTTCCAGTTCGGACAGTGCAAATGGCTTCGCCATGAAGTCGTCCGCACCCAGATCGAGTCCCTTGACGCGTTGCTCAATCGAGTCAGCCGCCGTCAGAATCAAAACAGGCAGGTGCGAGTTGCGTGCGCGCAGGCGCTGCAGCACTTCCAGGCCAGACATCTTGGGGAGACCCAAATCAAGGATCAGCAGGTCAAAATCCTGAGTGGACAGTACAGAGTCGGCTTCAAGGCCGTTCTTGACGCAGTCGGTGGCGTAGCCGGATTGACGCAACGAGCGGGTCAAACCGTCAGCCAGAACGCTGTCGTCTTCGGCAAGCAAAATTCGCATAGGGGAAAGGGAAGCTAAGAATCGGTTGTAGTCTATTGGGTTTCGTCTGGGGCAGCAAGGAAAGGCCGCGTCAGGCGAGACGCCATCGTCTGCTCTGTTGTATCTGCCTGCGTTTGACGATCATGACCTTGTGACAAGGCATCGGCCCGCTGGTTGCGATGACGCGGAATCCAGATCAGCTCCACGTTTTGCAACTGTGCCATCAATGCGTGGGCTTGCGTGCGATAAGAAGCTAAAACGCCGGCAGTTTTACCGTTTTTGGTCAGAACATCGTCGATCACGACGCGACTGTCACCGTAAATCACAAGTTTGGATGGTTTTTGCTTGATTGCCGCTTCCAGCAAAGCATGTAGAGCCAGATATTCGGCAATGCTGCTGTCACCGTAACCGGCAGTCTGGCTTATTTCCTGTGTGGCGCCATCTGGCGCGGGTGCCTGAAGGACTGCACCGATATGCATGCGTCCTGGATTGGGCAGGGCGGAACCATCAAACCAGCCGAGCCAGGCGTCTGTCGGATAGGCATCTGTCTGACGTTTAGTAGATTGTTCTACCTGTTTGGCTTGCCGATCCGCTTGTCTGGATCGTTGTTTTTGTTGTTCTGCGCGCCGCTTAGCAAGTAAGTCGTCGAGGGAATGCGGCGCTGCCTTCAGTTGCAGTTCTGCAGCGAGTGCTTGCTCTTCCGTTAAGTTTTCCGCCAACTGCCGCTTGCGTGCAGCAGTGCGTTCCTTTTTGTAGGCAAGATCGAACATGACGGCGGGTTTGTATTAAATGTGGCGAGCGCTGATCTTAACTGATCTGATCTCAGTCTTTGAACGACCGCGAGAAAATGTCATGACAGCGATAAATTGAAGCGATATTCAGGATATTTCTGCAAAATCAGAAAAGGACGCTTGCACAAAGCACTGTTTTTTTATACAGTACGGTTTCCCGGCCTGATTGGTCGGTTTGATTGACCGGTTCCATTTACTCCTCACCGCCGAAAGAATCTTCATGGACGATAAAAAGAACGCACCGAGCTCGGACAAGAGCAAAGCATTGGCCGCTGCGCTGGCACAGATCGAAAAGCAGTTCGGCAAGGGTTCTGTCATGCGGATGGAAGACGGCGCTGTTGTGGAAGAAGTGCAGGTTGTTTCCACTGGTTCGCTGGGTCTGGATATCGCACTCGGCGTTGGCGGTTTGCCACGCGGCCGTGTGGTTGAAATCTACGGTCCGGAATCGTCGGGTAAAACCACGCTGACGCTGCAAACGATTGCACAAATGCAAAAGCTTGGCGGTACCTGTGCTTTCATCGATGCAGAACATGCACTGGATGCAACGTACGCACAAAAGCTCGGTATCAACATGTCCGATTTGCTGGTTTCGCAACCGGATACGGGTGAGCAGGCACTGGAAATCTGCGACGCGCTGGTACGTTCAGGCGCGGTTGATCTGATCGTCATCGACTCGGTCGCGGCACTGACGCCAAAGGCAGAGATCGAAGGTGATATGGGTGATTCCCTGCCGGGTCTGCAAGCACGTCTGATGTCGCAGGCACTGCGCAAGCTGACTGGTAGCATCAATCGCACCAACACGCTGGTCATCTTCATTAACCAGATCCGTATGAAGATCGGTGTGATGTTTGGCAACCCGGAAACCACTACTGGCGGTAACGCACTCAAGTTCTATTCGTCCGTCCGTCTGGATATTCGTCGTACGGGCTCGATCAAGTCTGGTGACGAAGTTATCGGCAACGAAACCCGCGTCAAAGTTGTCAAGAACAAGATCGCACCGCCATTCAAGGAAGCGCACTTCGACATTCTTTATGGCGAAGGCACATCCCGCGAAGGTGAAATCCTCGATCTCGGCGCAGATAACAAGGTCGTGGAAAAAGCGGGTGCGTGGTACAGCTATAACGGCGAACGCATCGGCCAAGGCAAGGACAACGCCCGTAACTATCTGAAGGAACGCCCTGAGCTGGCACGCGAGATCGAAAACAAAGTGCGTCAAGCACTCGGCGTGCCGCAACTGCCTGCTTTGAAGACTGAGCCCGCAAGTAAGAAAGCCGTCAAAGAAGCTGCAGTCAAGGAAGAAAAAGAAGTCGGCTGATCACTAATCAGTCCGTCTTGATGATGTCGTACAACAAGCGCCTCTGCTGAAGACCCAATGGCAAAACTCCAATTGAGTCTGAAAGCACGGGCGCTTCGTTATTTATCGGCGCGCGAACATAGCCGGCTGGAGCTCGGTCGCAAACTCGCACGTTATGCACAGGAAGGCGATGATATCGAGTCCTTGCTCGATACGCTGCAGGCAGCCAAATATCTGTCTGAAGAACGCTTCTCCGAATCCCTGATCAATCGCCGCGCTGGCCGCTTCGGCAACAGCCGCATCCTCTCAGAACTCAAAAGCCACGGCATCGATCCCACTGCCATTGATGGTGTTCAATCCAGTCTCGCCGACGAGTCAGCCCGCGCAATGGAAGTCTGGCAACGAAAATTCGGTCATCCGCCGATGGATGCAAATGAACGTGCAAAGCAAATGCGATTTTTAATGCAGCGTGGTTTTTCGCAAGGCACGATTCGGCAGGTTCTACGTGAGGCAGAACGCCGGGGTGATTAAGGCTAGAGTGAATCTCATAAAGTGGAAGGCTCTCAAATGGATTGGGTCGCGTCTTGAGGAAATTCCCGATCGAGATCGTTTTAATAAAAAGAAGAGTGTCTCTTAAGCGAAGCGATGCTTTCCGCTTAAGGGGTTTTAGACTCTGAACTGAATCTATTTGTAGAAGTAAAAAAGCGATGCTCGTTTTCACGAACATCGCTTTTTTGTATTTTGGTGCCCGGGGCCGGAATCGAACCGGCACGCCTTGCGGCGGGGGATTTTGAGTCCCCTGCGTCTACCAATTTCACCACCCGGGCTTTTCACTGTTACCGTAGTACGGCGCAGTTACGCAAGCCGCATATTATGCTTGAAAGCACGCCTTTGAGCAAGGCGAAAACGCGTGCTTTTTCTTTTCCTTATTCGGGCAGCGTCGACGTGTCGGTCATGCGCTCATAAAGACGGAAGCGTTCGGAACGGTCGGCAGGGCGGCGCCCTTGCCATAACAGTTTCCAGTCCTTGCCGTTGCGCGTCATGGTCGGTTCAGAATCGTTGCCACGATGATGATCCTGCAACAGGTAGTACTGACAGTTGCGTTCGCCCTGCTGAGAAAACTGTAGCTTGCCGAAGTAGGCAAAGGAGGCGCGCTGTGAAGCGCCGACGTTGGTTGCGACGCAATGATTGGTCTCGGGCAGGATCTTGTCGGCTTGACGCGCGACGATGGCGTAGCTCTTGATGTAGTTACCCCAAGGGAGCCAGAGCGTCATCAGCAGAAGCCAACACAGAATGATGCCGCCTGAAGACAACACGACGGCACGCCACAAAACAGTGGGGCGGCGCGAAACACGCCAATACACGATCCAGATCCACGCAGCGGTTGCCGCAGCGGCAAACAGCAGTGTCCATAGACTAAAGTCAGGTTTAAATCCAGGCGCGATCTTGAACGCGTTCTTGGCGATCTGCGCCGGCCAGCCGGTTTGCTTTGCGAGCCAACCAATCCAGATCAGGATGGCGCAGGTGGATAGCATCATGACCGAGAACCAGTCGACGGCATTGATGGCGCCACGTTTCATGGTTGGGAGGCCAAATGCGGCCAGGATGGCGAGCATCGGCAAGAGTGGTAGCAAGATGGCTTCTTCACCCGATGGATTGAGTAAGCCAAGGATCAGCAGCGCGGTGAAAAAAGTGAGGGGTAAGGTGATGTGAAGCGAATCACGCTGACGACGCCATGCATAGACGGCCCAGATCGCGAACGGCCAAGCCGGCCAGGCAAACCAGATTGCATTCTTGAAGAAATATTGCGCAGTCGATAGTGACGGCGTGCCGACTTGCCCGTAGTTCCACAGCATCCAGTCCTGGTTAGGCGAGCTACCAAAGGGCTGGACCAATGAATTGGCAAAAAGCCAGGCAACTGGTACGGCAATAAACAGCGGTAGCGATATCGGAATCAGGCGCAGCAGCAAGGAGCGGTCGCGCACTAGCGTCAGACCAATGACACCGATGAACAATGCCAGCGGAATAACCCAGCCGCGCGTAAGTGCCAATAGGCCGAGCATGAGGCCGAAGCCGAGCGCGCTGCGCCATGAACCGGACTCGAACAGGCGCGTTGCTACGTACAGGGAGCAGGCAATCAGTGAGATCTGTAGCGCTTCTGCTGTGGTGCCGTGTGAATGCACCAACAGACCCAGACAGCCGAGGTAGATCAGGAGTGCGCCATCGGCCAGCATGCGGCCAAAGTCCTTGGGCTCCGGTTGGCCACCAAATGCCAATCGCATCGGTTGCGCATCAGGACGACGTCCAAGCAGATAAGTGGTGTACCAGACTGCACTCGAACCAAGCAGGAAAAAAAGAATCGGCGCGATGCGCGCGGCCATCGGATCACCGAACAGCCAGCCAAACAGCATGATGCAGAGTGCACCGAGCCAATAAGCCAGCGGCCCTTCGGCTGGCATCGGCAGACCGACGATGTGCGGTGCGAGCCAGTCCGACAAATTGCCATGCGCCATGGTCCACATGATGCCGAAGCCTGAGGCATCGTCCGGTTTCCACGGGTCGCGACCGACTAGCCCTGGCAGAATGTAGAGCAGGCAGAGCGCAAACAATGCCCAGCGCGGCAGTGCTTTGGTAGCGGAGGCGGGGAGGCGAACTGGCTTCATGGAAGGGAGGCGATTGTTGTTATTGTTTCGGCGCTATTGTGCCGTAAAAGTTCGGCAATCGTGCAATGACGGCATGCAGAAAATGCAATCGGCATGCCTACTGCGTGTGGTGCATTGGCGTCGATAACAAAAAAGGCAGCCGTAGCTGCCTTTTTTGAATGCATCGCAGGCGAGATTACTCGGCCACTTGCGTTTTGGAACCGACGGTACCGAATTTCTTGCGGAATTTATCCACACGACCTGCGGTATCAACGATTTTGTGTTTGCCGGTGTAGAACGGATGCGATTCCGAAGTCACCTCGAGCTTGATCAGCGGATATTGCTTGCCGTCGAGTTCGATGGTTTCACGCGTTTGAATGGTCGAACGGGTGACGAATTTGAAGTCGTTGGACATGTCCTGGAACACGACTTCGCGGTAATCTGGGTGAATGCCTTCTTTCATGCTTGCCTCTAAATAAGTGAGTAGCCAATCGTCACTTCGTCGGTCATACAGCCTCTTGACCCGATTGCGATCACTTGCCCGGTTGGAAATAGCCGCAGATTATACAATGAAATCATGGCCTTGCGGCAGCTGGAGGTGACTTCGCTGCCTGCATTTCCAAAGCAAATCGCCATCGCGCGTTGTTGAAATGTTACGCAGACAGCAAAAAGCCCGGAAGAACCGGGCTTTTTAAGGTGTCAACGAAGCGTGAGCTGTCGTATCAGCGGCGCATCATGTCAAAGAATTCGGCGTTGTTCTTGGTTGCCTTCATCTTGTCCATGAGGAATTCCATTGCCTCGATATCGTCCATGTCGTACATCAGCTTGCGCAAGACCCAGATTTTTTGCAGTTGATCCGGCTTGATCAGCAGTTCTTCGCGGCGCGTACCGGATTTGTTCAAGTTGATTGCAGGGTAGACGCGCTTCTCGGCCAGACGGCGTTCGAGATGCACTTCCATGTTGCCGGTACCCTTGAATTCTTCGTAAATCACGTCGTCCATGCGGCTGCCAGTTTCGATCAGCGCGGTCGCGATGATGGTCAGCGAACCGCCTTCTTCGACGTTACGTGCTGCACCGAAGAAGCGCTTCGGACGTTGCAATGCGTTGGCGTCCACACCACCGGTCAATACTTTGCCCGATGCCGGGATCACGGTGTTGTAGGCGCGTGCCAGACGTGTGATGGAGTCGAGCAGAATCACGACGTCCTTTTTCATTTCGACCAGACGTTTGGCTTTTTCCAGGACCATCTCGGCAACCTGCACGTGACGGGTTGCCGGTTCATCAAAGGTCGATGCCACGACTTCGCCGCGCACCGAGCGTTGCATTTCGGTCACTTCTTCCGGACGTTCGTCGATCAGCAGCACGATCATGACCGCTTCCGGATGATTGGTGGTGATGGCGTGCGCAATGTGCTGCAGCATCACGGATTTACCGGATTTTGGCGATGCAACCAGCAGGCCACGTTGGCCTTTGCCGATTGGCGCGATCAGGTCAATGATGCGACCGGTAATGTTTTCCTCGCCGCGCATATCGCGTTCGAGTTGCAGAATCTTGTTCGGGTGCAGCGGCGTCAGGTTTTCAAACAGAATGCGATGTTTGGACGCTTCCGGTGGTTCACCGTTGACCTTGTCCACCTTGACCAGCGCGAAATAGCGCTCGCCGTCCTTCGGGGTACGCACTTCGCCTTCGATCGAATCGCCTGTGTGCAAATTGAAACGGCGGATCTGGGACGGCGAGATGTAAATATCGTCGGTCGATGCCATGTAGCTGGCATCCGGCGAGCGCAGGAATCCGAAGCCGTCAGGCAGCACTTCGAGGGCGCCATCGCCAAAAATCTGTTCGCCGGATTTTGCGCGTTTCTTGAGAATCGCGAACATCAGTTCTTGCTTGCGCAAGCGGGCTGCGTTGTCGATATCGAGGCTGATGGCCATTTCCAGCAGGGCGGATACGTGGAGGGCCTTTAATTCGGATAGATGCATAGTCGTGCGTGTGTCCCGGACGGGAATAGTAAAAGGTGGGGGAGGGAACTACGGTGAGCGTGTACTGCTGTCTCTAAAGTCTTGTACTGTTTGTATTCAGTCGGCGGTGCGGGCGCACCGCCGTTTCATGCATGCATTCAATATCAATCAGATATTGCTGTCAATGAAGGCAACCAACTGACCTTTGGCCAATGCGCCAACCTTTTGTGCTGCAGGCGCGCCGTTCTTGAACAGGATCAGAGTTGGAATGCCACGGATACCAAATTGGGCAGGGACAGCCTGGTTGGCATCCACGTCCATTTTTGCAATCTGAATCTTGCCAGCGTAATCCTTGGCTACTTCTTCCAGGATCGGTGCAATCATTTTGCACGGACCGCACCATTCTGCCCAAAAGTCCACGAGGACTGGCAGATCGGATTTCAAAACGTCGGTTTCAAAGGACGAATCGCTAATGTGTTTGATGTTTTCGCTCATGTTTGCCTCGGTGTGAGGAGATAGGGATAAATATCAGCGCCTTGAGACTTACCGTGTACCGGTTGCGTCCGCATGCTCCAGTTGATGAAACAACAGATGGAGACAATGCGATTTAGTTCAAGTATTTTTGGGGGAGTACAAGAAGTGTCAGGCGGGGTCTGCGCAAATCATAACCCAATTTCATGGAAAGTGTGGCTTTGCCGATAAAATTTCGAAAGCCTGTTTTGAGCCTCCATTGCGGCACTTCACATAGAATGCCCGGGCGCCCCGACATATCGTCTCATTTTTGACTCACTCGACCGAATCTACCGCTTGATTTCTCCCGTTCCGATGCCGCCCGATGTCGTTTCGTTGCCACCTTCTGCCGCGTTCTGGGATGAGGCTGCGCGTCGTATTCTGGTGCGCACGTTGCCGGATTATCAAAGCGTTGAATCTGTGGCGGATCTGTCTTCCGTGCGGGTGATGGTGTCGACGTTTGAGCACATCCAGCTATTGCGCCAGGCGCTGGCGGACGCGCTTGGTCGCGCCTTTATTCCACCTAACATCATGACGCTGGGCGCTGCGATCGGCATGTTGCCGCCATCCTCGGGTGTTTTTGCGACAGCCTCAAGTGAGCGGCTGATGACGCTCTACGCATCATTGCGCCAGCATGCCTGGCTCAAGAAGCTTTTCACTGCACGTCGCAATACCGATCTGCTGCCATTGGCGGAAACCCTGCTTGCCCTGTCGGATGAATTGACGCAAGCCTTGCTGCCGTCCTTGGATACAAAGCCGGATGCGGCTGACACGCGCTGGCAGGCCGCTCTGGAACAATTGTCACCGACGGCGCGTCATTTGCTCTCTGACGAAACGCAACTGGTCTGGACGATCTGGAAAAGCCAGCTGGATGCCAACGACGCCATCGCGATTCGCTTCGCACGCATGCTGGAATTTGCAGAGCAGGCGAGTCAGCCGCTGTTCTGGATCAGTCCGGTCGCACCGGATGAGATGGAGCGGGTGTTTCTCGATACCTGGGCGGCCGCGCAGGCAGTCACCATTGTCACGCTGGGTTGGGATGAGACAGAATTTGCCCCGATCTACTGTCGCGCGTGGAGCGAGGTGCTGGAGGCCAGGGATACGTCGATCCATGATGACGCGCGACCGATCACGACACCTGCCAGTGTTTCCCTGTTCCCGGCGCACGGTATGGAGGCAGAAGCGCAGGGCGGTGCGCAGGCTATCATCGACTGGCTACAGCAAGGTAAAACCCAGATTGCCATCGTCGCGCAGGACCGCGTGGTGGCACGTCGCATTCGGGCGTTACTGGATCGTGCGCAGATTCAGGTCGCGGATGAAACCGGCTGGAAATTATCGACCACGCGTGCTGCTGCCGCGATTGCGGCCTGGATGGAACTGGTTGCCGCTTCTGCCGACACGATTGCGCTGCTGGATTTTCTCAAGTCACCCTTTGCGTTTGCCTCGCTGGAGGGCAAAGCCGATGCAGTCATGTCGGTCGAACTGTTGCTGCGGCGTGCCAATGTGTTGAGCGGTTGGGATGCTGCTGGCGACGCACTTGCGAAGGCACCCGATGCCCAGCGACTGGTCACCCCACTTCAAGAGCAGGCGGAACAGTTTGTAAAATGTCGTACCTTGTGTGCATGGCTGAACACAATGAATACCATGCTCGACACGCTGGATATGCGCGCGGCGCTACAAGCGGATGAGGCGGGTGCACAAGTACTCAAGCTGTTTGGCGTGATCGAACGTGATTGTGTGCGTGTGGACCAACTGTTTTCTTTCGCCGAATGGCGCGCTTTCCTCAACTTGCAGCTGGAGTCGACCGCGTTCGTGTCACGCAATCACGACCGACGTGTGGTGATGCTGCCGCTGAACGGCGCGCGTTTGCGCAGCTTCGATGCGGTACTGGTCGTTGGTGCCGACGGCGAGCATTTGCCATCGCGGCCCGTCGAAACGCTGTTCTTCGCCAATGTCGTACGACGTGAACTTGGTTTGGCAACGCGAGAGCAACGTCAGCGCCAGCAATTGCGCGATGTAATCGAACTACTGTCATCGAATAAAACCGTCTTGCTGTCGTGGCAAACACACAAGAATGGTGAACCGAATCCTGCCAGTCCGTGGATCGAGCGTCTGCAGCTTGCTTTAAAACAGGCAGGTCAGCCGGCTTTACCGATTCATAACGGTGCGATTGCGCGACGGACATTGCATGCAACGCCGGTCGCCATGCCGGCCCCATCAGCACCGACGCTGGTACCGCGCAAGCTTTCGGCAAGTGGTTACAACAGCCTGGTTGCGTGTCCTTATCAATTCTTCGCCACCCGCATGCTTGGTTTGTCAGGTATCGACGAACTGTCAGACCTGCCTGAGAAGCGCGATTACGGCGATTGGCTGCACCGGATTCTCATGCAGTTTCACGAGACCTTGCGTGATCGGGTCATCGCAGTGGTCGAGCGACCTGCGCTGCTGGAGGCTATTTCAAACCGCGTCTTTGCGCAGGAGCTGGATCGCAGTGCCGCCGCCCTCGGTTACTACGCACGCTGGCAGAAAACCATGCCTGCCTATCTGGGCTGGGTCGAAAAACACGAGGCCGATGGCTGGCATTTTTCTGTCGGTGAAGAGCGTCTGGAAAAAGTCCTGCGCTGGCAGGAGGGCGAGGTCTTGCTGCATGGTCGCGTTGACCGTATCGATCGTAATGCCGATGGCCAACCGCTGGTGCTCGACTATAAAAGTACCGGCCAATCAATTTTGAAAAATCGCCTCAAGCAGGGCGAGGATCAGCAATTGCCATTCTATGGATTGTTGTCGTCGGACCCAACGGCAAGCGCTGCCTATGTGCCGCTGGAAGCAGAAAAAAATGCGATTGCGCTGGTCGAGGCAAATAATTTCGCGCAATGGCAACAGAGGTTGGGCGAGCACATCATGGATAACATGCGCGCGATTGCGCATGGCGCACCTTTACCAGCAACCGGTCCCGAGTCTGTTTGCCAGTACTGCGATGTACGTGGCTTGTGTCGCAAGGGAGCTTGGTGATGCCTGATATGCAAAACGCACCGCGCGCCTACGAGATCAATGATGCACCGGCCGACGCCGCACGCTTTATTGCGATTGCCTGTGATCCTGCGCGGTCGGTGGTCGTGGAAGCCTGCGCTGGCAGTGGTAAGACATGGTTGCTGGTCGCACGTATTCTGCGACTTCTGCTGGCAGGTACCGAACCGTCGCAGGTTTTGGCGATTACCTTTACGCGCAAGGCTGCGCAGGAAATGCAGGAGCGCCTTCTGCAACTACTCGCAGAACTCGCGCAAGGATCCGACGCACAAGTGCGGACCTTGCTGTTGGAGCGTGGCGTGGCCGAAACGGCTTTGCCGGATGTCCTGCCACAGGCGCGCAGCCTGTACGACCGTGTTTTGCGTAGCCCGCAGGGTTTGTCGATCGATACGTTCCATAGCTGGTTTTTGCGCCTGATTCAGATTGCGCCACTGGCATCCGGCGTGCCGCATGGATACGGCCTGGCCGAAGCTACGGGAGAAATCAAAGCCGACGCTTACGGTCGCTTCATGCTGAAGGTCAGGGATGACGCAGCACTGAAGGACGCATTGCTGGTGCTGTACCGCCACCTTGGCGATACGCGTGCGCGAGATCTGCTGCACGCATTTGTTGAAAAGCGTGCTGAATGGTGGGCATCAACGGCACAAGGTGAGCAGCCGATCGACTGGTTGCTGCAACTGTGCGGTGATGACGCTGTGCACGATGCACGCTTGTCAGCCTGGACTGATGCTGGTTTACGTGAACGTGTCTTGCGCATCGCCTCCTTGCTCGGGCAGGGCACGGCCACCAATCAGAAACGTGCGACTGCCATCGAGATGGCGATCACGGTGGGCGTCGATATAGACCAGCTTGAAGCGAAGATTGAAGAACATTTCGAAGCACTGGCAACGCAGTTCATCGATGACAAGGGCAAACCGCGCGGTAATAGTGCTGCCAAAGGCAAGCTGTTCGATGTGCTGATCCGCAATCTCGGCGAAGACGGCGTGCAGGCTTTTGAGGCCGAGTTCGAGGCAATTGGTATTGCGCTCCAGCAGCTTGGCTTGCGTGCCACGGAACCTTTGGTGATCGAGCTCAATCAGGCACTCTTTTCTGTAGGCAGCGCGTTTCTGGAGGTGTATCAGGGCGTCAAGACCGAGCAGCGCGTGTTCGACTTTGCCGATCTGGAATGGCTGGCCTGGAAGCTGCTCGCCAATGAAGAGCATGCAGCCTATTTACAGAGTCGCCTCGACGCGCGTTATCGGCATGTGCTGCTCGATGAATTTCAGGATACCAATCCCTTGCAATGGAATATCGTGCAAGCGTGGCTCGCCGCGTATGGTGATGACACGACACGGCCGAGCATGTTCGTGGTCGGCGATCCCAAGCAGTCGATCTATCGCTTTCGTCGTGCGGAGCCGCGGGTTTTTCAGGCGGCGCGCGAGAGCTTGCAGCAACAAGGTGCGGCATGTTTGCGTACCAATCAGACACGTCGTAATGCCTCAGGCATTGTCGACGTGCTCAATACTTCTTTTGCAGCCAATCCGCTTTATCAGCCGCAAACCACGTTGGAGCAGTCGGCGGGTGCCGTCTGGCGACTGCCGTTGGTACGTCGCGAGAAAACCGAGAAAACCGTCTGGTCGCCAGATCAGTTGCGTGATCCCCTGACAACCGCGCGTGAAGAAGAGGAGGACGCGCGACGTCTTGAAGAAGGGCGCGTGGTCGCGCAGGCAATCTTGCAGGCACGGCTAGCGTTACCCGACACCAGTTGGTCGGACGTCATGCTGCTGGTCAAGAAGCGCACGCATCTGAGTGCATATGAACGTGCTTTGCGTGAAGCGGGTATTCCGTTTGCATCTGACAAGCGTGGCGGTTTGCTTGAGTCGCTGGAAATTGCCGACCTGATTGCCTTGCTGACTTTCCTGATTGCGCCCCACGACAATCTGGCGCTGGCGCATGTTCTCAAGTCACCAATCATCGGTGCTACGGATGAAGACTTGATTGCATTGGCCGTGGTGCCTGAGCGCACTTGGTGGGATCGGCTGATTCTCATTACATCAGAACTGACGACGCCAGCGTTGCAACGTGGCGTGGCGCTGTTACAGAATTGGTTGTCGATCGCCGCGCATTTGCCGGTTCACGATTTGCTCGACCGTATATTGGCCGAGGGCGATATCGTGGCGCGTTACGTACAAGCCGCATCGCCCGTCGTACGCGGCCAGGTGAATGGCAACATCGAGGCTTTTACCGAACTGGCACTCAATATGGATGCGGGGCGCTATCCAAGCCTGCCCAAATTCATTGATGCGTTGCGTCGCCTGCAAAAGACTGCAGAAAGCGATGCGCCCGATGAAGCCGATATCGATGCCGGAACCAATGCAGTGCGCATCCTCACGATTCACGGCGCCAAGGGACTGGAAGCATCGATTGTCATCATGCTCGATGCCAATCACAGTGAATCCGCACGCGAAGATTATGGCGTGTTGTGTGACTGGCCGCAGGACAGCCAGGCACCGACGCATTTTTCTGCGTTTGCGCGCAAGGCGGAACGTGGCCTGGCACGTGACAAGCTCTTTGCAGAAGAAGAGCGTCTTAAAACGCAGGAAAACTGGAATCTGCTCTATGTTGCCGCCACGCGTGCACGTCACCTGCTGATCGTCAGCGGCGTCGAGGACGATCGCAAGGCGGCCGTGGAAGGAATAACCGAGGGAAGCTGGTATGCCTGTTTCTCGCAAGTGCCTGTGACAGACATCGTGTCAGGGCAGGTGGCGTCAGACGATGCGCCATCGGTCAATTTCATGTGGCCGGTTTTCTCGCCGCCCGCGATGCCAGCGCCCGTTTTCGACATGCCTGCTGCGTTTTCTTCAGAGGAAATTGAAGAAGGCATCGCATTGCATGCCTTGATGGAGCGCCTGACGCACACTTCCAACTGGCCGGTCGCGATACTCGATGCAGAACGTATCGCCGGCTGGCTGCCCTGCGCGCTGCCATTGGCACATATCGTGCGATCGCAGGCAGAAACCATTCTTGGGCAGCCGGAACTGGTGCGCTTTTTTGATCCGGGGCAGTACCGTTTTGCCCGGAACGAAATGGAGATCGTGACGGCGGCTGGCATTGCACGCTTTGATCGCGTGGTGATGTTTGAGAACGCTTTGTGGATTCTGGATTACAAGCGCAATCTGCTTGATAGCGAGCGTATGGCTTACACCCAGCAACTCGCACGTTATCGGGTTGCTGCGGGATTGGTGTTTCCCGATGTTGCAATCCATACGGCGCTGATCACGGTAGATGGTCGTCTGATCGAGATTGCGTGATGCATTACCATTTTGTCGCTATATCTTGTTTTGAATATCAACCTGGATGCGAAGTCATAAACAATTGTCATCTCCGCACAAAAAAGCGAGGTGCGCAGATGCAATCTATTGACGCTCATTCCTTCACCCCTCTATAGTTGCGGCATGATTTCAGACTTCCACACTCTTTCTCAAAAAATCGAGCAACTGGCGACATTGACGCAGGCACTGCGCAGTGAAAATGCCGAGTTGCGCCTGCGATCATCTTCTTTGGTAGAAGAAAATGCCGAGCTCGCTCGTCGCATGCAGGAAGCACATGATCGCGTCGCCGCCCTGATCGACAGCATGCCGGCACCGGAAGAACAGAAAGAATCGAAGGAACAGGCAGCATGATCCAGTTAAATGTGTCCATCATGGGACAGCCGTACAAGCTTGCCTGCAAGGAAGACGAAGAGCAGGCCTTGCGCGAAGCGATCGCTTACCTCGATGAAAAAATGTGTGCGATTCGCGACGCCGGCAAGATCAAGGGAACCGATCGCATCGCTGTCACTGCAGCTTTAGGTATTACCGCAGAGTTGCTGGCGACCAAGGTGCCGGACGGTCCTTTGTCCGAAATGAGCATGGCGGAAGTAAAGCAGCAAATCACCGCGATGCATGCTGTGTTGGATACTGCACTCGCGCCACAAGAAAAATTGTTTTAATCCACATCGTCGCTTTCACTTGCGGGCTGATTGCGGTAGACTTCAATTCCCCTGCGGTGTTCGCCATTGCCATAATTCCTTGAACCATTTATGCGCAGCGGCCGCGGAATTTTGTTTGACGGGCGTGAGCGTCGCTAGTCCGATGAACCCGAAGTTGAACTAACTGCGGCCACCTTGAACCTCTTGGTTCAGGATGCCGGCAAAGCGGCACAGGCGGGGACTTATTTCAAAAACGGTTGCATGCAAATGCAGCCGTTTTTTTGTTTTGTGCTTGTCATTGGCCCGGGTTTTGCATTGGCATTTGCGTAGCGCGGTATGCTTGTCCGTTCTCGTTCAATTTGCGTTACAGGAAATCGCCATGCGTTACTGGCTCATGAAATCCGAACCCAATGAAGTCAGCATCGACGATGCGCTTGCCGCGCCCGGGCAAACCGTGCCGTGGACAGGTGTGCGCAACTATCAGGCGCGTAACTTCATGCGCGACACGATGCAGGTTGGCGATGGCGTTTTGTTTTACCACTCGAGCTGCCCCGAGCCCGGTATTGCTGGGTTGGCTGAAGTAGCCAGCACGCCTTATCCCGACGATACCCAGTTCGATTCCCAAAGTCATTACTTCGATCCCAAAGCCACGCGTGAAAATCCACGCTGGATGCTGGTTGACGTACGTGCATTGCAAAAGACGCGCTTGATTCCATTGGCGGAAATGCGGGCGGCGGCGCCCCTGGAAGGAATGCAGATGCTGCAGAAAGGTAGTCGCCTGTCGATTACGCCTGTGACCAAGTGCGAATGGAATTACATCGTCAAGAAGATGCTTTGAATCAATACTCGAACCGAGCATGTTCATAATGGGCGGCATCATTCCGCTGAAATGATTGCACCACAGAATCGAACGACGATAAATTTATCGAAGAGTGCGTTAGCGCACGTGCAAAATGAACTTTATAGTGGTTTAATTATCTTTATAGACGTACAACATGTGGTTGATCAGGCAATAAATATGGAAATCCCGGTTACGGACCTTGGCACGCACTCTGCAGTGCGCAGCAACTGCGCAGCAGTGCCTCTCATGCTATTTTCCCTCTACCGATTTTTTGCTTTTCCTTTCCAGTCCGCACTAACTTCCCCAAGCTATTTTTATCGTGCACGTCGTTGTGACGATGCATGCCGTTCATTTTTGAATTCACAATTTACCTAAAAGAGTAGAGGGAGAGCATGAAAGCAATGATTCTTGCAGCAGGCAAGGGCACGAGGGTCCAGCCGCTTACCTATGAACTGCCGAAACCAATGATTCCGATACTCGGCAAACCAGTGATGGAATATCTGGTCGAGCATCTGGTGAAGTTTGGCGTGCGTGACATCATGGTCAACGTCAGCTATCTCCACCAAAAAATCGAAGAATATTTTGGCGAAGGTCAGCGCTTCGGTGCGCAGATCGGTTATTCGTTCGAAGGCTTCATGGATGAAAACGGTGAAGTCATGCCGAAGCCGATCGGCTCTGCAGGCGGCATGAAAAAAATCCAGGAATTCGGACAGTTCTTCGACGAAACCACTATCGTCATCTGTGGTGATGCGCTGATCGATCTGGATATCAAATCGGCGCTGTTCGAGCATCGTCGCAAAGGTGCGATGGTCAGCATCATCACCAAGGAAGTCGAGCGCGATAAAGCTGCCGACTACGGCATGGTGGTGATGGATGAAGAAGGTCGCGTCAAATCCTTCCAGGAAAAACCAAAGCCGGAAGATGCGCTCTCCTTGTTCGCCAGCACTGGTATTTACATCATGGAACCGGAAGTGCTGAAGTTGATTCCGCCAGATACCGAGTTCGACATCGGTTCCCAGCTGTTCCCGCTACTGGTTGAAAAAGGCTTGCCGTTTTACGCGCAGAAGCGTTTCTTCAACTGGATCGATATTGGCAACATTCGTGACTACTGGGCCGTATCGCAAAGCGTGCTGCAAGGCGAGCTGGCGCACATGACAATGCCTGGTACGCAAATTCGCGAAGGCGTGTGGGTCGGGCTGAATACGAGCATCGACTGGGAAGGCACGACAGTTGAAGGCCCAGTCTATATTGGCTCTGGCACACAGATCGAGGCAGGCGCGACCATCATTGGCCCAACCTGGATCGGTCATGGCAGCCAGATCTGCGCTGGCGCAAGCATTGAACGTTCAGTGCTGTTCGAGTACACCCGCGTGTCACCTGGTTCGAAAATGAACGAGCTGGTGGTGCATCGCAATTACTCGGTCACCCGTGATGGGAAGATGCAGCATATCTCGGAAAGCGAAGTTGAATCCTGGCGTGATGCACGTGATCGTCGTGGCGCCTCGCGCAAGCAGGCCAAACCTGCCAAGGCCGCTGCCTGATTCAGGTCGCCATCAAAAAAGCCCGCGCATGCGGGCTTTTTTATTGTTTGGTTACTTTGTCGGCGGATGAGTATGTTGAGGTTCGATAGCGATCGATGGTTTGCCCAGCCGTCGGCGAATACTCTCGCGTTGCTGGTCGCCCGCGATGTGCATGGCGACATCTTCAATCCATCCCTGTGTTGGCGCGGGTTTGGCAAGCAATACGGGCAGCAAAAGAATCGGCCCGAGAACAAGAGCAATGCGCGTCAACTGGATGAGCCGTGATCGCTCGCAGATCATGACAAAGATCAGCGAAAGCAGCAGGCCAAGCAGCAAGCCACTAACGGCTTCGGACACCGAATGCACGGCAAGAATCAGGCGCGAGATGCAGATGGCAATGGCAAATGCTACACCAAGCAGAAAGCCGTTTCGTCGCATGTGCATGCCCCAGCGCTGCAGCAGTACGTAGCCAAGTGCCGGCGCAATGGTCGCGGCACGCATCGCATGACC
>Ga0308164_10000823_pt1 | contig 42179 bp, 36 predicted proteins | sample PhyTR2_FD_201031 | JGI IMG/M metagenome (GOLD analysis project Ga0308164, IMG submission 201031) | Phyllosphere microbial communities from UC Gill Tract Community Farm, Albany, California, United States - DLSLT.R2 | ecosystem: Host-associated > Plants > Phyllosphere > Unclassified | place: USA...
TTAAAAGTCTCCTACATTATTTGGAGGAGACTTTTTTTGTTTAAATAATTTGGTATTCAAAAGTTTACATTCAAGATAATCTCTATACCAACTTAAAGGTCGCTCCTCCGAAGCTCCAACTTATCGTGAGCTGTGTTCGTATTCTATTGACAAGTCGCCGCTCTGCGGCTTTGGCAGACAATTATACGTATTGGAAAATTATTGATAGTTTTTTCACAATTGATTTCAAATTTTGATGAGAAATACTTTCATCTCCACTAGTCGTAAAATGGTGTTACAAAATGTAATTTTGCTAACCATCAACCATCAAGACTTAAAAATGTAAAAAAATGACCGCTTTGACAAGTAATGTAAGTATGTTGTCACCCCTAGCCCGGATCGAAACGGCATCCTTTTTTGTTATCCGGCAAAAGCATTGGCACGAAAAAGATACAGTGGAGAGCTGGATAAAGCTCTTAATACGAGAGCAAAATTTTAAATGCCACTAATTGTAAAAACGATTCTACTGTTATAATTAGCAACAGGTGTTGTCACAGAAACTCAACTTAATTGTATTTGAATAGGAATATTGGAGTATGAAGCTAATGCTAAAACTGCTTGAATTCTGAATAATTCAACTGCAGTCTGGGTGAACGGCAAATAAGTCGTTCCTCCTGTTATGGTGCAAAGTACGCAGAGCGTTGTACCATGTCCTGTTCTCTTGGCTGCTAAGAGCAATGAATTATGCCAAGTCGGGTTGGGTTCATAATGCACAGATACCTTTGCATTTCCTAAAAGTAGGGGAACGGATGCCGCCAATATCACTTGATTAGCGACACTTTCGTAAGTTTCGGGATAATTATTTCCTGCTTCTGTAATGGGAGTTATGGGGACAGTCCAGGTTGTTCCGCCTACAGTTAAAGTCTGAGATTTATATTGGTTGTAAATCCTAATAAGATGATGCTACAGAAATATTTTAACAATCTTGTTTTTATCTTCATAATTTAAAGTTATTCGGTGATGGTATAGGTAATTACAAACGGTGTATTTGTTCTTGCAGATAAGCCCGTATAAGTGTTGGCAGATAATATAATGTTTATTTGATGCCCATTATTTGATCCGTTGCTGGTAAATGCTCCACCAATTCCGTTGATAATTGTTTGTGCAGTGGTAGATAAAGTAACTGTTGAAGTTGGGGTTCCGAAAACTCGGGCTCCTCCTGATGCTGTCGCAGCTTGTAGTCTGATGTTAACTCCCGGTATCACCTGATTTACTGACGCGGTAATTCTTCTTGTCACACCGGCTGATGTTATTGCAGAAGTGTAGTTGATCCACTTCGAGGTATTGGGAGAAGGCGCGATCAGTGGCCTCAGTGGGTGTCGTAAAATTCATTGTAATATTTCCTGCGGCTTCAATATCCATCAATGTTACAACGGGTAATGTAATGCCGACCGTTCTGTTTCCTGTTGTTTGTGAAAATACATTACAGGAAAATAAACAAACTGCTAAAATCAATATTTTTACATCATTCATTTTTGTTTTTATTTTCGTTGTAACTTACTTTTATACTCTCTTGCTGATATTTTATTTCAGATTGCTGTTTGATAACATTGATGATGATGTTTTTAGATTCTGCTGGTTTTAAATTTATATTAAACTGATCGATCGGGATTTTATATTTTTTATCTAAACCATTGCGATACACTTTAACTTTCCAATCTCCAAGGCATAAATAAGTAAAATCAAAATTATGTCCGATTACCGCAAGTTTTCTAACGATCTGTTCTCTGTTTGAAGCTTCAATAATTAAATTTTCTTTTTTCTTTCTGTCTTTTTTATATGAATGCTGTGCAAAGTTTAATTGACTTTCTGATTCTGAGTACTCAATTTTCCCCTGAATACTGGCTGCACTTGTCAACCCGAAATTGAAAATATTTTCTTTTTGATTTAAAACTAAAGAAATCGGTAAACTTACATCAGGAATATCATTGATTTCTGTTGTTGATCGGTCGATTTCTAAAACGTATTCTCCGGGATTAACATTTTTGAATGTGTAATTTCCATTTTTGTCTGTTACAGAAAGATGATTTCCTAAAATCAAACGGATGCCGTCTATTTTTTTTACAGTTATATTATTGTAGTGTATTCGGCGGTTTTTTGCTTTAGAACATTCATTCTTAAAGTATAGCGAAGGGAGAAAATAAAATCTTTATTTTACATTTCTCCTCGTTGCAAATTGTATCGTGCAGACAAATCAAATTCATGTCCTCTGAAGAGTTGTTGATGAAAAAGAAGTTCAAAAAGATTTCTATCTGTATAATAATCTTCGGGCATATAATTACTCTGATAAAATAAACTGAAGCTGGTTTTATCAGAAAATCGGCTCATCATTCTTACACCATAATAAAACTGTTTTTGGTTTTGCAGCTGATAGCGTAAAGTGACCGCATAACTATAATATGAAATATTCAAAGATATATTTTTTATGTATTATGGCTCAATAATTTAGTATTGTTAAATTTAATTTTTCATAATTATTAAAAAATTATATTTGATTTTTATGATTTCACTCAATAAAGAAAAAACTTACACATTGTTTTGTGTAAGTTTTTATCTAAATTCTAAATTATTTTAAGCCCAATGCAGATCCGTCACTGTAGGCTTTCCGGATTCTATTCTTCCGGCAAAATGCCAGCTGTTATTTTCAGATCTTATTTTGAAATCGTACCAGCCTTTTGTCTTGTCAAGATTAAAAGTTAAATTTTTTTCTGATGATTCGAGAGGAATTTCTTGCTTTTCCCCATTATAAAAATTTTCTAAAATAACAGATGTTTTTTTAGCAGGGATCTTATTCAGTTTTATTTCAACTTCATTTTTTGAAATATTATTTGATAGTGTTATTTCTACCTCTGCTTTTTTATTTCCTATAAATTTTCTTACAAAACCGTTGGGCCCTGTCACTTCAAAATTATAAGAATCAACATCTGCTTCGTGAGAAATCTCCTCTTTTGCATAGAGTGCGTAAGAAAAATAATAATCAGGCGTCTCAAATTTATTTTTATCATAAATAATTAAAGGTACTGCAGCATCCTTAAGGTTGGTCATCACAATTTTATTATTTTTAAGGTTGACCTCATAATCATAAGGTAATGGATTTGATGGTTTTACACCTCTTTCCTGAATTTGTAATAATTGATGACTGAGTTCCTTTTCAGAATACCACTTGAGTTGAGGAGTGGGTTTATTTTTTGCGGAATTAATAATCTTTGCGTAATCTTTTTGATCCAGGTAATTCATCTCTGGAATTTTGCTTTCAGATTTGTTGAAAGCCGATGTTAAATCGCCGCAAATTGCTCTTCTCCAATCGCTGATGTTTTCCACCGTTACATCTTTATTATATTTTTTCTGAATGAAATTTTCTAAAAATTGTAAAACTGAGGTATGATCTGAAACCTGAGAGTTGACAAAACCACCTTTCGTCCACGGTGATGCAATAATCATCGGAACACGGAATCCTAAACCGACCGTTCCCTCAATTCTTTCGTTATCACGAAGGTCAGCACTTGACATGTATTCCTGATTCTTATTCACATATTCTACACCCTCTTTTCCATTCATATCAACAGATTGATTCGGATTGGCAGGAGGTGCGAAAGGGATCACGTGATCAAAGTAACCGTCATTTTCATCATAATTTATAATGAAAATTGTTTTCTTCCAGGTTTCAGGATCTTTGGTTAAAATATTCAGAACTTCAGAAATATACCATGCTCCGTACCAAGGCGAACCCGGATGATCTGAAAACCTCTCGGGTGCAACCAGCCAGGAAACTGTGGGAAGGTTTTTATCAGAAACATCTTTTCTGAACTGATGCAAGACATCACCTTTGGGAACGACTAATCTTTCTCCGTCCTCATCTTTTCCAATTTCTAGATTCCAGTAATCAGGATCATCAGAATTGGTAGTAAAAGCTTTCTCATGAAGATTTTTTTCTTCTTGTGAAAGTTTTGCAAAATTGTCGGGATGGTATTTTATTAGATCTTCCTCAAGCTCTTTGATTATATTTTCAAAATGTTTTTTGTTTTTCGTGCTTTTCTCGATTTCAGCTTTTAAGTGATGAATGAGATTGGGAATGTTTTGATGATAGCCTTTCGAGAATTTTACATTAAAATTAGCAAACCACTCAATCGGATTATCGGTAAAATTGCTTAGCCATGATTCTTCTTCGCCAGGCATTCCTTTTGGAAGACTGATTTCGTTCTGATAAATTCGCCACGAAACATTTTTCTCCTCTAAAATCTCAGGAAAGCTTTTCCATCTTGCCTGTCGGTTTTTATCGTAATCAATGTTGTCATTATAAACATTGGCTTTTACTTTCCCATTTTGCTGTTCACGAAGCGTTCCAGACCAAAGAAATAATCTGTTGGGCGTTGTTCCCGTTAATGACGAACAAAAATATTGGTCGAAAATTGTAAATGAATCTGCCAGCTGATAATAAAAAGGTAAATCTTCACGTTTATAATATCCTAAAGTCAAAGGCATTTCTTTATAGTCTTTATTTCCGGAAGCTTTTGCCTGAAGCCATTTATCGTACTTCATTCCGTTTAAGGCATGTTGCTGATCAGACCATGAATGCGGCAGTGAACTCATCCATGTAGATTTGGTATTTTTTAAATCTAATCTTCCCGGAGCGGCATATTTCCCATCATTATTTTTCTGAAAAAATACCGACTGACCATCTTCTTTTATAAATGCAGTTTGATCTAAAAATCCGCGAACTCCTTTTAAAGATCCGAAAGCGTGATCAAAGGATCTGTTTTCCTGCATTAAAATCACAACATGTTCCGCATCATAAAATGTAGATCCGGCGGCAGCTTCTATTGTTAATGCTTTTAAAATTGCCGGATGCAGCATACTTGAAGTCCCCAAACCAGCCATTAAAATGCCGGATTTTTCTAAAAATTCTCTCCTGTTCATATCAAAAAATGCTAAGTAAGAAAGAAACCGCAAGTATCATCATCAGCTTACGGTTTCTTGAGTTGAAAATTACAAAATTGCTAGCTTTCTGTTACTGCAACCACCAAGGTTTTGAAGTAATATTATCCTGCCCGTTATATTGTGCAGTCAATGCAGCTTGAAGATTGGTATTATTGTAATTATATTCCACCTGTGGATATCTGAATCTTGAAGGTGCGGTAACGCCTGTTTGCAAGGGTAAATTAGGGTAACCTGTTCTCAAATAATCCTGATAAGAAGTCCATTGTCCCTGATGGAACATGGTCATATACTTTTGGGTAATAATTTTTTCGAGCTGAGTCTGAAGCGGAGCTGAATTATTATAAACCACTAATGAGCTGGCCAAATAATTATCAACATTAAATCCGGCAAAATACTGATTCTGATTTTTTACATAGGTCTGGTAAAACTGAAAACTCGCCTTGATGGCGTTATCATAATGCATTTTAGCAGACCCTGAAATCCAGCCTCTTGCTGTTGCTTCTGCCAAAATAAATTCAAGTTCAGCATAAGAAAGAATAGATGAGGGCTCGTTGGTTGGGTCTTTATAAAATCTTTCGTTGACTTTTGAAATATTTTTAGCAGTAATCAAAGCGGCATTATCGGCGTAAGGTGATGTTGGATTTCCTCCGTTGTAACCGTTAAAATTAGTAATTGCCAGACCATTTTCTTTCGCCGAAGTCGTCTGTTCTGCAAATGTAAAAATTCTCGGATCCTGTCTGTCTTTGAACAGGTTAATGAAATAATTCGCCATATACAAGCTCGAACCGTAACCGCTGCTGTTGAAAGTCGTATATCGGCTGTCTGCCGCATCCGCAAATTTCAGTTCGCCATTCTCCTGAATAGAAGTCATTAAAGTCTGACTGCCTGCAATAGATGCAAATTCGGTGGCTATATTAATTCCTCCGACAGTCGTTTTTTTAGATAAAGTCATCAAGACTTTTAGGCGGAACGAGTTGATGAGTTTTTTCCATTTTGTCGCATCACCGTTGAAAATGATGTCACCGGCAATTGCATCTGAAGAATTGATTAAATTGTTTGCTTCTTTCAATTCGTTTAAAACTCCTGCCATTACCGTTTCCTGACTGTCGTATTTCGGCTGTGTAATTCCGAATTCTCCTTTTAAAGCCTCAGAATAAGGAATGCTTCCGAATTTTAAACTTAAATTATAGAAATGAAAAGCTCTGTAAAACTTGCCAATCGCCTGATAATTTTTATTGTTAATTCTTTCGGCTTCCTGCATCATTTTCATCGTGTTGAGCAAATCTGTGCTGTATGTACCAAATGAAGCATCATTCCATTTCATGTACTGGTAAATATTTTCACCATCGGTACCAATCAACATTCTTGAGGCGTACATAGGGTCTCCCTGAACGGCAAACGCAGATTTTGAAACGTACGTTAAAAGATATTTCGGGTCGATATTCGCCTGATCATTTGGGTTTTCGTTGATTTTATCCAAATCGGTTTCGCAAGCTGAAAGGGTAAATAATCCAACGGCTAAAACTGCTGTTTTTAAGATATTGTTTTTCATTTGTTTACATTAAAATTTAAGATTAAATCCTATTCCGAACCATCTGCTCGAAGGATCCTGAATATCATTTCCGGAACCTGATGTCTGACTTCCAATCTGAAAATCGGGATCTGAATAAAGGTTTTTAGATTTTTTCCACATTGCAAGATTATATCCTGAAATATTTGCGGTAAAGCTTTTCACAAAACCTTTTGGATTTAATAAATGGGAAAAGTCATATTCTAAAACTACTGATCTTAGTTTAACAAAAGTTCTGTCGAAAACATTCGCAAACAATTCGCTTTCATCTTCGGTAACTCTCGCCTGATACGGATAATTCTGCGCCCAGCTTTGGAAGCTGATCGGCGTGGTGTGCGTTGTGTAAGCTCCGGTAGAAGCATTGTAATTTACTCCGTCCGGAACAAAATAATATGTTCCCGGATTGGCATATTCAACATCTCTGTATGCGGTAGAGTTCGGATGTTTGCCGCCCCACCACATTTTTTCCACGACCTGAGATCTCATCACACCGCCGATGCTGCCGTCGATCCCGATGTTTAAACTTAATTTTTTGTATTTGAAGGTGTTGTTAAATCCAAAAGTCCAGTCAGGATTGAAATGTCCTAGGTTGGTTGGCGTTGTCGCTCTTGTGGGCATTCCGGTTGTTGGGTTTAAAATTACTTTTCCGTCCGGAGATTTTTGCCATGTTACGTCGTAATAAGTATCCATCCTTTCGCCTAACTTGATGTTGTTGTAGTTTGGCATTCCGGTGTAAATTTCTGTTAAAGTTTTCTCGTAGGTGCTCCAGTTAACCAATGATCTCCAAGTGAAATTAGTAGTTTTAACGGGAACTAAGCCTAATGAAACTTCAAAACCTTTGGTAGTATATTCGTTTCCGTTCACGTTCTGAGAAGTAAATCCTGAAGAAGGTGTACTTGGGAACTGAAGGATATTATCGTAATCTAAAGTCCTGAAATACGTTGCGTCTAAAGTTACTCTATTATTAAACAAACCAGCCGTTAAACCGATTTCGTAGGATTTGGTCTGTTCAGGTTTCAGTGAATTTTCGTAATTCAGAGTTGTCGGATAGTAAAAGGTAGGGTTTCCGTTAAAACTAACTCCATTGTTATTTAAATAATAATTTCTAATCGCATAAGGTTGGAAATCGTAAGCAACTTTTGCCCATGAAGCTGAAACTTTCAATAAATTAATTGCTTCAGGCATTGTAACCAAATTAGAAACAATCGTACTCAATGAAGCAGAAGGATAGAAGTAGGATCTGTTAGCTTTCGGTAAGGTTGAAGACCAGTCATTTCTTCCCGAAACGTTGATGAAAAATGCGTTGTACAAACCAATATCTATCGTTCCGTAAGTAGAGTAGATGAGTTTTTCTTTCAGATAATTATAATACTTTACAGCACCTGTAGAATTTTCTAATGTATATTCTTCGGGAATATCTAATCCGTCTGTTGATGCATTACCAATATCATTTTTATAGTAAAAAGTTGATGCTCCCGCATTTACGCTGAAATCGAAATTGTCAGAAATCTTCTTCTTGTATGTCGCCAAAATGTCGGAGTTCATATTCCAGGTTTTGGTGTCGTTTACAATATAACCTCCATTTCTCGGTGCACTGTAATTGAAATAAGAATACGGGCTTAAAATCTCCTGTTTGTTATGATTTTCAACGATAGATGCTCTTCCTTTAATGGAAATATCTTCGGTAGCTTTGTACTCTAAGCTTGTTTGAGCATTGATGATATTTGTGCGGTTTTGATTTTTATATTTTTCAGCACCAAACCAAGGGTTGTTGTACCAAGCGTAGTTCCAGTTGGCTTGTGTTTTTCCTTCCTGCCCCGGAACCCAAAGGTGATTTTTTAAAGCATTTCCATCTACATCACCTCCCATCCAGATCAGAATCGTGTACATGTGACCGCTAGGATTGTAGTCATAATTGGGAACGTTGGGAGTGAAAGTCTGGTTGAAATTAAATTTAGTGTCAAAAATAAATTTCTCTCCAAAATAATTTTGAGACGCAAAATTGATCCCGTAACGCTGAAGATATGCCTCAGGAATTCTGTCATCATAATTCATAAAATTTCCCGAAAGCCGGTAAGAATCCTTATTATGTTTATAGCTGATCGAAAAATTGTTATTGTTGATGACCGCAGGCTTCATGAAAGTTTTTAAATTATCATGATGTTTCCAGTCAATAGGGACTCTTTCATATCTGGATTTGTCATTATAGACACTTCCTTCCACCGTTCCGTACCATTCGATGACTTGTCCGGTTTGTTTATCTCTGATAGGGCTGTTCCACTGAGCTATTTTTAATCCGGGAACAAATTTTGGTCCCCAAATCATATCTCCGTCATTTACTCCACCATCGGCTCCGTCCCAAAATTCATATTTTCCCTGAGAACCGTTTCCGTATTCAGTCTGAGTTTCCGGAAGATTAGTAAACCCTGCGGTAACCATAGTATTTTGAGAGAACTCAACAGAAAAACCCTGCTTCTTGGCATTCTTTGTAGTGATTAAAACTGCTCCGTATCGGCCTCTTGATCCGTACAAAGCGGAGGCAGTTGCGCCTTTCAACACGTTAATATTCGAAATATTATTCGGATCTAAATTTTGGAAAACTTCAGCTTCCACAATAACTCCGTCGATGACATACACCAAGTTGGTATTCCCCCGAAGAGAAAAAACAGGCTTCTGCTGCATTCCTGTAGGGTTCGAAACATTTAGGCCTGCAACCTGGCCCGAAAATAAGTTTCCTAAGCTTGGTGTGGTGATGGTCTCAAACTGTTTGGTGCTGACTTCCTGTGTAGAATATCCTAGTTTTTCTTTCTTTTTTTCAATGCCCAACGCAGTAATTACAACACCTTCAATCTGTTTTTCATTTACTTTTTTCAGAACGATAGCATAATTTCTCCGTGAAAAAACTTCTACAGTATATGGTGAATATTGATCAGAGTAAAATTCTAAAATATCTTTAGGATTGGCCGAAATAGTAAAATTTCCATTCTTATCTGATGTTACAGTGGTTCCTGTGTTTTTGTCAGTAATATTTACTCCCGAGACTGTAGTTCCTTCTTCTGATTTTACAGTTCCGGTAATGTTAATTTCCTGTGCACTCAGATAGAGTGGAAGTAATAATACCGTAAACGTGGCTAAAGTTTTTTTCATTTTCTAAATTTGATTGCAAATTTAGAATGACACTATTACAAGAATTTTAACATGTTGTTAAGATAAAAACATAATTTCAATATGAGACAATGACAAAATTAATGTAATAATAAATGTGAAAATTGTGGTATGTAAAATAAATTTTGTTTTTTTATAATATATATAAGCATCGATAAACGCTGAGTTTCTTACTTAAAATCTACTCAGAATTCCCCAGTGAATTTTTATATCGTTAAACTTGAAGGGATTTCCAAATTCGTTACCATTCGAAAGCTGGAAGCTCATCAAACCAATCGGAATAAAGAAATTGAAACCAAGCCCGACACTGTACAATTTGGGCTTTACATTGAGCGATTTGTTATTGAGCTGTCCGTACTGTCCGAAGACATCAAAAAATGCTTGATTTCCAATGAGATATCGGTATTCTAAACTTCCGTAATAATAAAAATCGGCGGCGAGAGAGTTTTCATTAAAACCCCGCAGGGAATTCCAGCCTCCAAAACGGTAGAGCTCATTGGCGGAGAAATCGACCTTAGAATCCATCATTGCACCTTCAGCCTTGATGTTGAGGAAATGATTCCCGTTGATATTATAATTGTGTTCCCCGAAAAAGTAAAACTGATTTTGAGGAGCCGTGATATTATCTTTTGTATAAATTGTCGTCAGATAATCATATCCGGCATTGATTTTTGTTTTGTAAAGAAACAGATCGATGTCCGTGGGTTCTACCATTTCAAACCAGATTCCGATTCCTTTTTTGTTATAATCTTTCCCTTGAATGTAAAGTGAATCAATGATTGTAGAGTTTTCAAAAGTTCCTCTCAAACCGATTTTATTTCGGCTGTTCATGTGATAATATAAAGCTGGAAGGGCTTTTACATTGGCAAATGTAGAATCTTGTCTGAAAATATTCACTTTCATATTCAAACCTACATTTGATTTAAATAAATAAGGAATGTCGGTTTGCAAATCGAAATTCTGCCCTTTATCCGGGTTTCTCTGCCAATATAAATTCACGGTTTCAAATCCGTTGAACATATTTCTGAAATTCACATTCAGCGTTCCGTTTAAAGTGAATTTTTCTGTTTTATCATTTCCAAAACCAATCACCCCGTCAAAACTGTTGGTCTTTTTCTTTTCCATAAAAAGATAAATCTGCGTAGAATCTTTTGTGAAAAGAGTTTGAGGTGGCCGTTCGAGACTTACAAATGCGTGACTCTGAAAGTTTTTATTAATTGAAATCAGATTTTTATCGTCGTAGGTTTTTCCTTTAAATTCTTTCTCAAGATTTTTCATAAACCTTTTGGGAACTCTTGAATAACCTTTCACTACAAAACCATCAATTGTCCGTTTATCATTTTTGTTGATATCGAGTTCTACAACCGGATAACCATTTTTCTGACCTTTATATTTTGATTTAATTCTGCTGAATGCAAAACCGTCATCAATGTATTTTTTGTTGATGACCTTTTTTGTGGAATCTAAATTTTTAGTAAAAAAATCACGTTCAATCTGATGTTTTTTTATAATAGAATCAGAAAGCGTGACGAAAGTTTCATTGAAGTTTTTTCCTTTGTCGTAAATGATTTCCGTGCTGTCACCTTTTATTTTAACATCCTTTAATTCAGTGAAAAAGTAATTGCTTTGCGCCAGTGAATCAAGGAATTTCACGGCAGAGACAGAGTCTTTTACCTTTTTCTTGACTTTCGTTTCAGAATCAATCAGAAAATAATGCTTCTTCTGCGCTTGTGAAAAAACGCAAAACAGGATAAAAAATATGTTTAGAAATAACTTCAACGTTTTTAAATTTAAACCATTAAGATTGAATTAAGGAGTTAAGAATTTTAAGTTAAGCTTCGTTTTTAGAATTATGATAATCAAAAAATCTATTGATTTTTCTTAATGAAACTTAACTTCTTAAATCTTCTTAATGGTTCAAAATATATTTAATTGTATTTAAATTTGTTTTAATAACCGAATTTAAGCCAGTTTATTATACTTTTTCATTAAATTCTCATAAGTTCCCTGCGGTAAAATCCATTTCAAAGGAACGCCGATTTTCTGTCCGAATTTACCGAAATAATAATGAGCTTTCCACTTCTTTTTAGTTAAAAGTTGGTCAACATATTCTGCAACTTCCAAAGGCTCAGTTCCGTCGCCCACATGAGAATTCATCAAAGCATATACTTTGTCGAAAATATTCCTGTACGGTTCGGAAACTGTTGTTTTTACTCTGTTTTCTGCGATATTGGTTTTGATGTCTCCTAAGTGGAGCGAACAAACATCAATATTCCAAGCATAAACTTCATATCTCATCGCTTCGGTTACTTTATCTAAAGCAGATTTTGATGCCGAATAAAATCCTCGGAAAGGCAATCCCATTTCACTTCCGATACTCGAAACATTGATGATTTTCCCAAATTTATTTTCCCTCATTTTTGGTAAAACTGCGCTCATCATCTGAACGGCTCCAACCAAATTCAGATTAAATAATTTTAAAATATCTTCTTTCGTAGAATCTTCCACAGAACCCACCATTCCCATTCCGGCATTGTTGATCAGAACGTCAATTCTTGTTTCTGTTTTTAAAACTTCTGCAATCGCATTCTGAACGGCATCGTTGTCTGTAATATCGGTCGGAATTGATTTAAAATATTGACTTTCGGTAAACTTTCGGCTCAGACCGTATACTTTATGACCTTTCTTCCCGAAATATTCTGCTAATACGAAACCGATTCCTGAGGAAGTTCCGGTGATGATGATTGTTTGTGACATTTAATAATAGAAGTATTTATTTGAGTTAGGAATCTTGAATTTGTTTTCGCCAATCCTAAAACCATTCATTTTTAAAAGTGCGGTAAATTTATGAATAAACTCTTGATGGTAATCTTTTGGGATATCTGTTTTTTCTTCATCACAACTTGAGTATTGCTCATCAACGACAAATTTCCCGGTGGAGAAATTAACTTCGTAAGTGAAATTATAATCACAAGTATCATCCAGCTGATATTTTGCTCCGATTAGATGAAAATCACCATTTTGAAACCTGAATGTGTATTTTGAGGTGTCTGAATGTCTGGAATTTGTGAAAAAGAGCTGAGAAATTAGGAGACAGTTGTTCTTGATTTTTACATCAAGCTCATTATCTGCAGGATAAAATCCGTATTTGCTATCAATGATTACTGATGAATTTTCTTTCCAGATTTTTAATTTTCCGCTGATGTTTTTGAGGATATAGAATTTTCGTTCCAAACCTCCTGATTCTGCTTTTTTAGGAGTATTGAAAACGATAATGGTTTCTTCATTTCCGTCTTTGTCTAAATCTCCTTTGACTTCCAAAATTTTTTCATAACCATTTGGAACAGCAAAATCTTTCAATTCCTGAGATTGGAAAATTGTGAAAAGAAAAATGGTGAAGAAAGAAAAGAAATTTTTCATATAAAATCATTAAAAACTCAATCCGATATCTTCTCTTTCAATCATTCCCGTTTCTTCCAGATTACAGATACATCCTTTTACGGTTTTATAATTCCCTGAAATTCTGCTTTCTTTTCCTTTAATGTCTTTGATGATTATTCCCGCAGAGTAATCGTTTCCTTCAGAATGGTAGGCTCTGAATATGACATATTCATATCCATTATTTTTAAATAAAAGATTATGAATTTCCATAGCTGCATTGTCTTTTCCGCCGCCCCGCATGTAGGAATTGTAATGGAATTTCTTCCAGCTTTCTTTCGTTCTTTCAGCAGGAAATTGCATTTCTACTTTAGTTTTAGTTCCGAAACGATACTGAATATATTGATTCGTTTTATCTTTCACCAAAGATATTTTTTTATCGTTTTTGGTATCAAAAGAAAAAACAACTTCTTCATTGGGCAGAAGATATTGCGCCCAAAAGGTAGCCGGAATTAAAAACGTTAAGATAAAGATGTACTTTTTCATACGAGTCTAATTTGTCAAAATACTTTTTAAATCTTCCCAAAACATCGGGTAAGATTTCTCTACCACATTTTCATCTTCAATATTTAATTCCTGAATCAGACAAAACGGCGCAAAACTCATCGCCATTCTGTGATCCTGATAGGTTTTAATAGATATGTTTTCTTCTACATCTTTAAATGCTAAAGATTTTATAGTTAAATCTGTGATTTCTGTTTCTGCTCCTAATTTTTTTAGTTCGTTGTGCAGAGCTAAAAGTCTATCCGTTTCTTTTACTTTTAAAGTTCCCAACCCTGAAACTTCAAATGGAATTTTTAAAGCTGCTGCCGTTACACAAAGTGTTTGAGCAATGTCCGGACAGTTATTCATATTCAAAACAATCTTTTCAGGAAACTGGAAATTTTCAATTGTTTGAAGGGTTAATTTGTGTTCGTCTTCTGTGAAAACAGTTTTAATCCCGAAAAACTTCTCATAAATATCAGTAATCGCAGAATCTCCCTGTGTAGATTCTTTGTAAAAACTTTTCAGATGAACCGTTTCTCTTCCAATTGCTGCGAATGAATAGAAATACGACGCCGAGCTCCAATCGCTTTCTACTTCATAGTTGATGGTTGATGGTTGATGGTTGATGATTGATTTAACTTTAATTGTGTTTCCTTCAAAGGTGTTTTTAATTCCGAATTTGGTCAGAATATCCAAAGTCATTTCGATGTATGATCTTGAAGTAACTTCACCCACCAAATTAATTTCCAGGCCGTTTTCCAATTTTCCTGCAATCAACAGGAGAGATGTGATGAACTGACTTGAAATATTTGCGGGAACATCCACTTTTTTCTCAGTGATTTTTCTACCCGTAATTTTTAAAGGCGGAAAACCTTTATTTTCTAAATATTCAATTTCAACTCCAAGATTTTGTAAAGCGGTAACCAGATTTTTAATCGGTCGCTCTTTCATTCTTCCGGATCCGGTAAGAACTGTAGTTTTTCCTTCCTGAATAGAATAGTAAGATGTTAAAAAACGCATCGCCGTTCCTGCATGATGAATGTCAACAGTTTCAGTGTTTTCTGAAAGAGCTTTTTTTAATAATTGTGTATCCTGAGAATTGGATAAATTCCCGATTTTTATGTTTGAAAATAAACTTTCCAAAATCAACAAACGATTCGAAATACTTTTCGAACCGCTGATTTGTATGGTTTTATTTCCGATTAATTTTGACTTTTCTAGCTTCATTATTTTCTTCAGATTTTAGATTCAAGACATCAGATTTCAGATTTTTAAATTCTAGAGTCTGAAATCTGACATCTAATATCTTATTTTAATTTCTCATTATTCTGATGTCGATCTTTATCGCGATCAGTTTTCACTTTCATTTTTTTATCAAAAGCTTCCTGCAGATTGGTTCCCGTTTGATTGGCAAGACATAATGTAACAAACAAAACATCTGCTAATTCTTCACCGAGGTCTTTGGTTTTATCGCTTTCCTTCTCGCTCTGTTCGCCGTATCTTCTTGCAATGATTCTTGCAACTTCGCCTACTTCTTCGGTTAGCATTGCCATATTGGTCAATTCATTAAAGTAACGGACACCAATGGTTGTAATCCATCCATCGACTTGATGCTGTAGATTTGTGATTTCCATTATTGATATGCTCCTAATGTTGGGCTTGTAGTTCTTGTAGTGCCTATGATATCTGTAGGAACGGTTGCTGCGATTGACACTGCGCCTTTATTCCTTGCCGGTGAATCTGCTTTTACACGGAGATTCATTTGTGCTGCGAAGTAATTGATAAATTTAGGATCCTCATTTTTAATACTTTGAATCACATTCATAGGATTGTTATCAAATGTAAATCCTGCTTCGCTAGCTCCTGCATATTTTATTGATGAATTTTGTATCAAGTATTGGAACTGTTGTCCCGGGGTCTGCTCGAAACTCACCGAATCATCTCTGTCAGAATAAACGATACTATTGAGAATGTTTAAATTCTGCAAAGCTCCCTGCTCGGTTTGTCCGTTCTCATTTTTCCATTCGTTAGTGGCAAAAATCCCCATGCGGTTAAGAGAGCCCATTGTTGCTGAATAATTGGCAATAGTTGCGTGGGTATAGGTGTGATTTCCACCTTTGAAAATTCCAACCGCAGACTCTCCGCAATTATTCATCACCAAATTACTTGCATTGACCGTAGAAGCTACAGCATAAATTCCGAATTCCTGGAAAGTATGGATGAAAGAATTTTTTATTGTGGCAGTTGCCTGTTTCATGTCTAAACCTTTTGTTCCGCCAAAAAGTCGGGTATGATTCATATTTAAAATAGAAGCGGGTTCCATTCTAATAGAATTCCAGTTTCTTGGGATCGTGTCGTAATAAGTATCATTTCTGTCACCACGGACGATGATTTGATCGGTCTGAGTTCCATTCATATTTAATGTTGCTCCGCCGGCTACTTTCATTCCACTGTTTTTATGGAAATAAACTTTGGTTCCTGCCTGAATATCTAAAGTCACATTTTGGTCAACGGTAAGATCGCCATAGATGATTTTAGCTTTATTATTTGACCAAGTTGTATTATTTGTAATTACATTAGGATTCGAAGGGGTTTGAATATAGAACTCAGCATCCTGCACCACAGAGAATAAAGTCACGTGCTGCTGACCGGCAGAACTTGTGAAAAGTACACGGTCTTCTGCGATAGCTTCAGGACCTGTTGCCTGAGGAGCAATCTCAACAAAAATAAACAAACTGTCTTTTTTTCTTAAAGGTACATTGGTAAAGTCATGACCAGATTTTCCGTCTACATTGATTTTATATAAAGAAGCAGCACCTTTTTCAAGGCTGATTCTCGGGATCATAACATCTTTATCTTCATTATTATATACCTTTACCGCATACGTTTCTGAGCGTACCTGATGATAAACGGTGTCGCAAAATACAGTATCTTTTGAAAAACTCAATTCCTGAGACGGTGCGTCAAAAGAAATTTCATCTTTATTACAGGAAATTGCGAATAAAAGCGTCCAGAAAGAGCAGAACAGTAGTAATTTGAATTTCATTGATAATGAAGTTTTATATAGATTCCAAATTTAACGAAAATACTTTAATATTTATATCTCTAAAAAATTATTGTACAACTATTTGTATATTATAAAAAATATTGTATTTTTGCAACCTAAAATTTAGCAGAGAAATACCATTACTATTTCGAAAGCAAAACTTTAATTTTTTTAAAAAATTGTATTATGAAAAAAGGAATTCACCCAGAAAATTATAGACTTGTTGTTTTCAAAGATATGAGTAACGACGAGGTATTTGTAGGAAAATCTACTGCTGACACAAAAGACACGATCGAGCACGAAGGTGTAGAGTACCCATTAATCAAAATGGAAATCTCTTCTAGCTCTCACCCTTTCTACACAGGAAAGACTAAATTAGTTGATACTGCAGGTAGAGTAGACAAGTTCATGAATAAATACAAAAAATTCTCTAAGTAATTTTTTGTTTTAAAAATATTTGAAGTCTTCCAAAATTTTGGAAGACTTTTTTTTATGTGCTGAAAATTGATCTGAATTAAAATTAGAATAGCAAAATTGTTTCAGGATTCGTATTTTTGTACAAAGCAGATGTTAGACTAACCAGAGGAATTGTAACTCCCGGTTCCGTCACCCAGCTTCCAACCTAAAAAACTTTATTCAAATGCAACTCGTATTTTCAGATGCACAATATTGGGAAGATTTTCTTCCGCTTACTTTTACCCGTCCTGTCGCAGAAATGCGATGCGGAATTCTTACGTTCTCCGAAAGATGGCAGAAAATTTTAGACAACACTGAAGTTTCTTTTTTTACCGAGAATTATCTTCAGGGAAAATTTAAAAATCCGGAAGATGTTGAAAGTCTCTTTTTGGTAACCAATTTTTTACCGACAGAAACCATCATTCAGCAGATAAAAGATTTGCAATTGGGTGAAGCTTTGGTGTATGAAGATGAATTAATTGCTGCAAGAATCAATATGAAAGGTTTTTCTCTGAATCAAATCGAGAAGATGACTGACATCAAAGAAGAATTGATTTTCTTTAAAAAACCGACCGACCTTTTTACGTATAATGATAAAGCCATCGATTTTGACTTTGAATTATTAACCCAAGGAAAAACTTCTCAAGAATTATCTTCAACTAACGGATTTTTAGGCGATAAGAAAGATTTGTTCATCGAAGAAGGAGCACAAATCGAATTTTCAACAATTAATACTAAAACCGGAAAAATATATATCGGAAAAAATGCAGAAGTAATGGAAGGTTGTAATCTTCGTGGTCCGATTGCATTGTGTGAAGAATCTAAATTTAATTTAGGTGCAAAAATTTACGGTGCAACGACTGTTGGTCCACACTCCAAAGTGGGCGGCGAGGTGAATAACATTATTATTTTCGGATATTCTAATAAAGGTCACGACGGTTTTGTTGGAAATTCGGTGATTGGCGAATGGTGTAATCTCGGTGCAGATACGAATTCTTCTAATCTTAAAAACAATTATGCGAGTGTGAAACTCTGGAGCTACAGAACCAAACATTTTGAAGATACAGGTTTGCAGTTTGCGGGTTTAATTATGGGAGATCATTCTAAAACCGCCATCAATACCCAATTGAATACAGGAACAGTCGTTGGAGTGGCTGCCAATATTTTCAGACCAGGCTTTGCTCCGAATCTGATTGAAAGTTTTTCCTGGGGCGGATTTAAAGATGATGAAAGATTTAAACTAGATAAAGCCTACGAAGTTGCCGAGAAAGTAATGGCACGAAGAAAACTGCCTTTAACAGACGATGACAAGGCAATTTTAAAACATATTTTTGACGAATATTAAACGAGATAATAATGAAACTTCAAACTTTTTTGAAGTTTTTTTGTTTTAGATGTAATAGATGTAAGTTTTTAGATGTCTTACTTATAGAAACAAACTTATGACCCAAGAGATTTTCAAGAACACGGTTTTCATTCTCAAAGATGAGATGTATCGTTTTGCGAAAAGGTTTGTCATGAGCAGTGATGAGGCAGAAGATGTAGTACAAGATTTAATGATCAAGTTTTGGCAGAAAAAAGAAGAACTTGAAAAATTTGGAAATTTAAAATCCTACGCATTAAAATCTGTAAAAAACGAATGCCTCAACCGATTGAAACACCACGACGTGAAGTTGGGCTTTGCAGATCTGCAACTTCACCGGTCGGAACTCTACAGCATGGATGTAAATAATCTCAAGGAACATATCATTGGTTTTATCAATCAGCTTCCTGAGAAACAAAAAATGGTCATCCATTTGAAAGATGTAGAAGAGTATGATGTGTCTGAAATTTCTGAAATGCTGGAAATGGAAGAAAATGCAGTAAGAGTGAATCTTATGCGGGCAAGACAAAAAGTAAAAGAACAAATCTCACAACTGATGAGCTATGAGCAACGATCAATATCAGGATAAATATAAAGAAGTCTTCAATGACTTAAAAGAAGAAAAAATGAACTGGGATTTTGAAGATTTTCTTCAAAAGGCAGAAGGTAATGACGAAGCTGAAATTATTCCTATCGGTAAGGGTAAACCGTCATTCCCAAAATGGTTTTGGATGGCAGCAAGTGTAGTATTGCTTTTCAGTGTAGTATTGATTTTTAATGATAATCAAAATGCAGACGTAGAAAATCAGGCACAATTGGTTGAAAACGAAATTCAAAAGCAAAAATCTGATTTTATTAAAGAAAATCACGAGCATCAGACTCAGGTTGCAGTGTTAAACAGCGACTCGATTTCGGGAGAGAAAAAAGATTCGATCTTTCAGGAGGTTTCTTTAGCTGAAGTGGATGTTTTAGATAAAATTCTTTCTAAAAAAAGCAGAATTAAAAAGGAAACTAAGCCTAGATATGTCAGTAATTCTGCTGTTAAAAATATAAAAGATTCGACAGGTTACAGAGATTCTTATGTCATCGTCAACGGAAAAAGAATTGATAATATGGAAGAAGCCATCAATGTTACAAAATATTCGTTTCAGGTGGTTGCCAACAATATGAATCAGGCTTTGACACAACCAAAAGTAATGGATAACGTAGAATACTAATAGAACAATCAATATAGATTACGCAACTGATCAGGCGGCATGTAGTCAACTAAATTTAAATTAAAGTCATGAAAAAAATATTCATCATATTCGCACTCGCTTTTTCACATTTTTTCAATGTGTATGGGCAAAAAGAAAAACTAGACCAGCTTTTTGACAGATATCAGGAAGTAGAAGGAGTAACTTCTATTAAAATTGCAAAACCCATGTTTGGGATGCTCAGCAATCTGAATATTGCAGATTCAGAATTGGATCAGATAAAACCTTTACTAGCAAAAATCAACGGATTAAAAGTATTGATTACTGAAAGTCCTGAAAATGGAAAATCTTCTAATAATCTCAATCAACTCAATAAAGAAATCACTTCTTATCTGAAAAACATGAATTACAGCGAAATGATGTCTGTGAAAAATGGAGAAAGTAAGATTAAATTTCTCTCATCAGAAGCTAAAAATGGTCTTCTTGAAGATATTCTGTTAAGGATTGACAGCGGAAATGGTGAGAATATTCTGGTCATGCTTGATGGGAAGCTTTCAATGGATGATGTGAATAAAATTATCAATTCCAGCGAGACAAAAACGAGCTCTTCAAGCACTACAACAGTAAAAAACAGTTTTAATTCTGATAATGATGCATCTTATTTAAATGGTGAAAACAGAAATGTAGGCAATTTTTCAGGAATTGAGGTGAGTACAGGCGTAAATGTGGTTTTCAAGCAGGAAAATGCAACCAATGTTAAGGTTTATGCAGATTCTGATAAGCTGCAGAATGTTATTACAAAAGTTGAGAACGGAATTTTGAAAGTCTATATCGATAACAAAGGCGCAAAAAAGATGAAATTTAAAAACTTAAGTGTCAATATTTCTTCTCCAAAGATGGATGTAATTAAAACTTCATCAGGTGCAAATTTTTCAACAGTGAATGATCTGAATGGAACAAATGTCAACATAGACGCATCATCAGGATCTTCAGTGAAAGGAAAATTCAATATTTCTAAAACAAGTTATATTGAAGCAAGCTCAGGATCTAATGTGAAAGTTGATATCAATACAGGAAGTATTTCGGTAAAAAGTTCAAGCGGTTCAAATGTTAATATAGAAGGTGATGCAGATGAAGGAATGATTGATGTGAGCAGTGGTGCAGTGATAAAAGCTGAAAATCTACGTCTTGTGAATGGAGAAGTAGAATCTACATCAGGAAGTAGTGTTTCTGTCAATGTAAAAGACAAAATGAGAGTAAAAGCATCTTCAGGAGGATCAGTAAGATACAAAGGGAATCCTAAGATTGATTCTGATGTAAGTAAAATGTCAGGAGGAAGTCTTTCATCAATCAACTAAATTGTAAAGCCATGAAAATCTTAAAAACTCTATTTGTAGCAATCTGTACAATCTCCTTAATGCAATCTTGCGTGGTTTCAAAAAAACCAAATATGGAATTTTTCTCAAATGCAGATTATGATTACCAAGGTGCAAGATTTATAAGTTTTAATGTTCCGTTGTTTTTAGCGAAGCCTTATATAAAGAAAGCATTGAAGGAAGATGGTGAAAGTGAAGCGGTATATGATCTCGTAAAAAAAGTTTCTAAAATAAAAATAATGACCGTCGAGAACGGAAACAAAACACTGCTGAATGATTATTCTAATTATTTAAACAGCAATAATTATCAAGATTGGGCAACCATAAAGCACGACGGAAATAACATCAACATCAGAGTAAAGCAGAAGGGTGAATCTATCAAAAATATGCTGATTACTGTAAACTCAGATAAAGAATTGGTCTTTGTGGATGTAAAAGGGAGTTTCACTCCGGATGATATTTCAAGGATGATTAATAATGTTTCAGACAAATAATTTCATATAACTTATTTTATCTTGTTAAGTCGTAGTCTTTTAGATTGCGACTTTTTTAATAATATTTATTTATTGATTGTTAAGTTTTATTTAAACTATTAAAAAGGATTTTCGTATCTCGCTAAAAAGCCTTAATTTTGCAAGAAAGTAAAGATGTCTATTCATAACAAAATTGTAGAGACAGCCATCACTTTCGATGACGTTCTTCTCGTACCTTCTTATTCAGAAGTTTTACCTAACCAGGTTTCTTTAAAATCAAGACTTACCGATAAAATTACGCTTAATGTTCCCATAGTTTCCGCAGCGATGGATACTGTAACAGAAGCTGATTTGGCGATTGCTTTGGCAAGAGTTGGTGGTTTGGGTTTCATTCACAAAAACATGCCGATTGCTGAGCAGGCTGCACAGGTTAACCGTGTAAAACGTTCAGAAAACGGAATGATTTCAGATCCTGTTACGCTTTCAAAAGATCATACTTTGGCTCAGGCTAAAGAAACGATGGCTAAATATAAAATCTCTGGTCTTCCTGTGGTAGACGCAGATAACGTTTTAATTGGGATTATCACCAACAGAGATGTGAAATATCAGGAAAAGCTTGATATGAAAGTGGAAGAGATCATGACAAAAGATCATCTGATTACTTCTGATAAAAGTACAAACCTGGAAAAAGCGAAAGAAATTCTTCTTAAAAACAGAGTTGAAAAACTTCCGATTGTAGATAAAGAATATAAGCTTGTAGGTTTGATTACCATTAAAGATATTGACAATCAATTAGAATATCCTAACGCAAACAAAGATGAAAACGGTCGTTTGATCGTTGGAGCCGGAGTTGGAGTTGGAGAAGATACAATGGATAGAATTGCTGCATTGGTGAAAGCTGGTGTAGATATTATCGCTATTGATTCTGCACACGGTCATTCAAAAGGAGTTTTAGACAGAATTTCTGAAATCAGAAAAGCTTATCCGGATTTGGATCTTGTAGGTGGAAACATCGTAACGGCAGAAGGTGCAAAAGATTTGATTAAAGCGGGTGCAAACGTTCTTAAAGTAGGTGTTGGCCCGGGATCTATCTGTACAACGAGAGTTGTTGCAGGAGTTGGAGTTCCACAATTATCAGCTATTTACAATGTTTACGAATATGCTAAATCTAAAAATGTAACCGTTATCGCTGATGGAGGTGTTAAACTTTCAGGTGATATCGTAAAAGCCATCGCAAGTGGAGCAGGAGCTGTAATGGTGGGTTCACTTTTAGCAGGAACCGATGAATCTCCGGGTGAAGAAATCATTTACCAGGGAAGAAAGTTCAAAGCTTACCAGGGAATGGGAAGTCTTTCTGCAATGAAGAGAGGTGGTAAAGAAAGATATTTCCAAAGTGAGGCTAAAAAATTCGTACCGGAAGGTATTGAGGGCAGAGTTCCGCACAAAGGAAAGTTGGAAGATGTGATTTTTCAATTGACTGGTGGTCTTAGAGCCGGAATGGGTTACTGTGGAGCTAAAGATATCGAAGCTTTACAGAAAGATACCAAAATGGTGATGATTACCGGAAGCGGATTGAAAGAATCTCATCCACACGATGTTATTATCACTCAGGAAGCTCCTAATTATTCTTTGTAATAATCGATTTATTAAACGATATAAAGGCTGTTCAATTAATTGAACAGCCTTTGTTTTAATTTATCAACTTATTTCACTTATTAACATTAAATCATTCCATTAAATTAAGAATACTTAAAAAAATATTAAAAAAGTATGATGTATGTAATTAATTAGTAAATTTGGAAACTTTTAAAAATTAAGTAGAAATGAAGAAAGTATTACTTTATAGTGTAATGTTGTTTTCGCTTTCATTAGGAGCACAGCAAAAAAAAGAGTGGTGTGATTTTGATGCTGAACAGCGTGGAAATCAAAAGCAGAATCAAGAAATTGATGAAATGATTCGTAATATCCGTAACCGTATTGCCAATTCCAATCAGAATAACAATACAGCTAAAAATGAAAATGCTTTTAAAACTGTAAATGGAGTTTACGAAATTCCTGTTGTAGTACACGTAATAGCACCTACCGGAGCTGCTTTAGGATCTGCTTATAATAAAAGTGATGCGCAAATTCAGGCATGGCTGGATCGTTGTAATGCAATGTATGCTGGTACTTATCAGTGGGCTCAGGGAGTTCCATCTGATTTTGGAGTTGCTGCTACAATGCCGATAAGATTAGTATTGGCTAAAAGAGATCCTAGTTGCAACGTAACAACAGGGATTATTAGATACAATGGAGGTACTCTTACTGGATATGATAGTTATGGAGTCAAGCGTAATGGAACAAATGGGGTTACTACTGCACAGGTAAAAACAATTGCTCCTCATTGGCCGGAAGCTTCTTACTTTAATATTTACATTATGAATAAAGTAGATGGTGGAGGTCAGTATGGAATTATGGGATGGGCAGGATTACCGCAAAACCCAGATTCTTCGTATGAATCTTTTATGAAATCTTTTGTAGTTACTTTACAGGACGACATTACTTTAGCTCATGAGTTCGGACATAGTATGGGATTACTTCACACATTTGGAAATGCAAACGCTGATGCGCCGCAAGGAGATACCACAACTAATTTTTGCCCGGCAACCACAAACAATTGTGCTTTAGATGATGATCAGGTTTGTGATACAGAAAGATCAAGAAGTCTCCTTAATGATCCAGCTCCAACTAATAATGATATGAATTATTGTACAGGCACTAACTACCAGGGGGTACAGTACAACATGATGAATTATACAAACCCAAATGCATTTAAATTTACCAATGGACAACATGACAGAGCTGCTCTTTATTACTTTTTAATGAAAGGAGCATTAAGTACTTCACTAGGTGGAACAGCTCCTTCAGCTGTGGCTTCGATAGGAACACCAATTCCTGCCTGCGCTCCAAGTGGTTTGTCAACTCCAAGTAATTATTTTGTGGGACCAACTTTGGTGAAGCTTGGAAGTATTAATAATGCTTCAACGGGCTATTGGCAAAATGCTTCTAACTTCTATGAAGACTATACAGGAGCAAATTGTTTGAGAGCTACGTCAACTCAGCTTCTTGCAACAGGCACTAATACCCTTCAGGTCAATGTATCAGATTCAAATAACGAGGTGAGAGCATGGGTTGATTTTAATAATAATGGAACTTTTGAAACTTCTGAACTTATTGGCTCTGCTGATAATATTATTGCAGATCCTACTACTCTAATTGGTACTTTTAGTGTAAGTTTTACAGCGCCTGCTTCTACGGTACTTAATACTCCTTTAAGAATGAGAATAATTGTTGATGATGAAAACACAAATATTACTCCTTGTGGACAATTAAAATATGGACAGGCTGAGGATTACACGGTCAAGTTTGTTACTTCTTTGGGTACAAACGAAACTAAAACTGATTACGATGACTTAGTTATCTATCCAAATCCAGTTGCAAGTGGAGATAATATCTTCATCAAAACTAAAAATGGGAAAGACTTAAAAGTTTCTATTTCAGATATGTCTGGTAGATTGATTTCAAGCACTTCGGTAACTGAAGCAGGAAGTGGACTTTTCAAAGTAAATCAACAGCTTGAAAAAGGAGTTTATATGATTCAGCTTTCTAATGGAAATGTTAGCAAATCATCTAAGCTTATTATTAAGTAATACTTTATTTGCTTTAAATATTTATTGTGCCTCCATTTGGAGGTACTTTTTTTATTTCTATTTCTATTGCTGTTGAAAATTATTCTAAATAATTATAACAGATAAAGATTTAAATAGCTTTTCTGATATTACAAAATAAAAACTCACAGAATTTTCTGTGAGTTTTTATTGTTGAAACTGGAATTTAAAGTAAAGAAAGATAAGCTTCGGTTCCGTCAGAGCATTACGATTTTTCGCTATTCACGAAAATAAAGACGTTCCATTGACTACGCTTCTTACCGCTTTCTAAATTTTCTTCAATACTACAACCTTTAAGTTTCTGATACGGAATTGCATTTAATTCAAATCCAGGTTGCTGAGGTTCTTTTTTCTACTATCAATATTTTGCAATTGGTTTAAATTTAATTCAGGATATTTTTCTGAATCTGAATCTCTGCTTGATCACAGCATTTAAAAATTGGCCTTTCGATTTTGCCGCTCTGAATTTGTCGAAAATCTCCTGCGAAACTTTGAAGTAATCATAAATCGAGCCCGACTGATATACAATTCGTAATATCTCAGTTTCAGGGAAATATCGGTAATCTTTTACAACGGATGAAGGCATACTTTACTTCATCAAAAAATATTCCCAATAGTATTTGTTATTTTAATTTATCTTTAAAATCATCAATACGGAAATCGGTTCGTGCATTTCCTTTTTCAATCTTTTCTTTAGCATATAGTCTGAAGTCGTTTTCCGTTTTTTCTAGAAGATAATCATAGGGCCCGACTTGCGAGATTAGCTTCACCAAAACCGGAGAAATCTCAAGACAAATAAAAAGTCCCATAATAAATGCCGCTGCAGTAGCAATGATGGCTGAGTTTTTTCCTAGTTCATCCAAGGCCTGAAGTCTCGCTGCGAAACCATTGAACTTATCTTCAATAGTCTCGGTTGACTTTCTTTCAGTTTCCAGACTGGTGTATATTTTTGAAATTTCTTTGTCTAAGTATTCCAATCTTGGTGCAGCTTGCTTTTGGTAATTTTCAAGATCAACTCTGCGTTGCTCTCTTAATTCTTGTTTACGTTTTGCATTGGGTCCGTAACCTTCTTTACCACTCGTTAATCCTGATTGTTTTCCCAAAATTTCCTTTTCCAATTCAACAGCTGCAGAATCATAGGACTTTTGATATTGAGCAATTTTGTCAGAGATTTGTTTTTTTTCGGTATCAAAAGGCCCGCTTTGCTGAAGTATTCTTCCGCTCATTTCGCCTTGTAATTGTTTTTTATTTCTCTGAATAATGGTATTCAATTGTTTGTTGACTTCCTTTTCAAAAATTTTAAGCTCTAAAGGTTTAGAAATAATAATTCCTAGAAAAGTTGCTAAAATCAATCTCGGAATTGACATTAAAATCTGATTCCACCAAGTTCCGGTTTTTTTGATGGAAGAAACAATGTAACGGTCTAAATTAAAAATCATCAATCCCCAAAGAATTCCAAATCCAACTGAAATTAATAGATCATCGAATACCGTATACATTGCATAGCCTGCAGAAAGCGTTGCGAAAATCGCTGTAAAGAATACAATACCACCAATTCCGGAAAATTTATTCCATTCGCTTGGCGTTTTTCTGAGGATGTGAATATTTCCTCCTGAGCAGATCATCAAAAATTTCTGAAACCAATTAATTTGATGATTTGTCTGATTTATAGTTTGTTGACTGTTTTTCATGATTGAAAATTTATACAAAATTAGTATTAAAAATCATACCAATGTTACAGATAGTAATATGTTTTACCAAGTAATTGCTTGTGTTTAATTAACGTATTGAAAATCAGATAAATAAATTTTAAAAATGAAAAATTAAGATTATTTCAACCGATCAGGATTCTGCTTCAAAAAACTTTCCCAACCTGTGTAAGATTTTGTATCAGCAATTGTTCCGGAATTAAAATGATGACAGACAGCGACAGCCAATCCATCAGAAGCATCAAGATATTTTGTTGGGAATTCTTTCAGGTTTAAAAGGTTTTTCAGCATTCCTGCAACTTGCTCTTTGCTGGCGTTTCCGTTTCCGGTGATGGCCATTTTTATTTTTTTTGGAGAATATTCTGTAATCGGAATGTTTCTATGAAGGCTAGCTGCCATGGCAACACCTTGCGCGCGTCCCAATTTCAGCATCGACTGTACGTTTTTACCAAAAAAAGGAGCTTCCAATGCGACTTCATCAGGATGAAACTCATCAATCAATGCCAACGTTTTGTCGAAAATATATTTAAGCTTGGTTTCATGATTTGGGTATTTCTTTAAAATTAACTCATGGATAGAAATCATTTCCATCTTCCCTTTTTTTACTGAAATAAGTCCAAAACCCATAATGGCTGTTCCCGGGTCGATACCTAAAATTATTTTCTCTGTTGAAATCATCGCATCAAAGATAAGGCATTCTTAAATTTATTTAAAAATTTAACTCAACTTATAGTTTCTTTTTATAATTTAGTAAAAAAACTATCATGAAAATAGCAAATAATTTATTGGCAATCAGTATGTTGTTGTGTTGTGGGGCTGGGACTCTCAAAAGCCAGTCTAAACCCTCTCAAAATATCAGCCAGCAAAACGAAAATCAGATTGCTTATCTTTTTTTTAAGATTAATAAAGATACCAAAGGCGTAGAAAAAATTTCTTTGTATGACAAGAAAATTGTAAAAGGAAAATTAAAATCAATACCTGCTTTTGGTGATAAAGAGGTTTTGCAGAATGATTTTGTAATTACTTTATCTGATGCACAAGGAAATGAAATAATCAAACAGTCTGTAGAAGATCCGTTAAATCCTGAATTTGAAAGTTATGGGGATACGATAGAAAGACACAAAATGTCTTTGCAGGAAAGCGAATTCAGTTTCAGATTTCCTTATTCTGATAACATTAAGGCTATCAAAATTGAAAGAATTAATCATTCTAAAAAACAAGTACTCTTCACCCAAAACTTTTAATCATGAAAAAATATATATTCTTCCTGTTGATGGGCAGCTCCTTTTGCTTATCTCAGACATTTACTACTTCACCATTACTGCAAAATGGCACCAATGACAAACGTATTAATATAGCGGTGTTAGGCGATGGTTTTACTGCGACGGAGCAGGCTGCTTTTGTAAGTTCTGCTCAGGCAACGATTAATTATTTATTCACAAAAAGCCCTTACACAGAATACAAAAATTATTTTAATGCTTATGCGATCAATGTAATTTCTGCGGAATCTGGTGTAAAACATCCGGGAACAGCTACTGATGTTACCGAGCCTGTTTTCCCCGTTGCCAATCCTAATAATTATTTCAGCTCAGGTTTTGATAATGGCGTGCACCGATGTTATTACGGAAACACTACAAAAGTTACACAGACTTTAGCTGCCAATCTCCCGGATTTTGATGTTGCTTATATTTTGGGGAATACTACACAGTATGGTGGCTGTGGCGGAACGTATGCTTTTGCTTCGTTAAATACTTCTGCGAATGAAATTGTTGTGCATGAGCTCGGACATTCATTTGGTAAACTGGCTGATGAATATTGGTTTTCCGGATCTGGTGAAGCTCCGAATAAAACCCAAACTTCCAATCCGGCAACAATCAAATGGAAGAATTGGGTAGGGATTAATAGTATTGGAGTTTATTCACATGTAGAAAGCCCGACGTGGTACAGACCGCATCAGAGTTGTGAGATGAGGTATCTCAATCAGCAATTTTGTTCAGTTTGTAAAGAAGGAATTATTGAGAAAATTCACGGATTGGTATCACCCGTTGATTCTTATATTCCGGCAAATAGTAGTTCTGTAAACGCTAATGCTAATGTGACTTTTACCGTAAACGAAATTCTTCCGATACCGAATACTTTGGTTAATAAGTGGACGTTAAACGGAACTGTATTAACCTCAACAGCAAACACGCTTACCGTTACTCCTGCACAGCTTAATAACGGAAATAATACATTGCTCTTTTCGGTAACAGATAATACGGCCTTGGTGAAAACGGATAATCACAGTACTTTGCATTTTACAAATATTTCATGGATATTAAATAAAAATACATTAGGAACGGCAGAAATTAAAGCAGAAGAACGAAGATTCAGCATTTATCCTAATCCTGCAAATGATGAATTCTTCATTAAAGGAAAATCGAATTTCTCAAAAGATTTGAGCATCAATCTTTTTGACGCATCAGGAAAGTTAGTTCCTGTAAAATTTCAGATGAAAGATGCTACAACTGTTTATGTTGATATAAAAAATATTCCTGCGGGCATATATACGGTGACGGCTACAGAGAATAAAAATATGATCATTTCTCAGAAGATTATCAAAGAGTAAATTCTTCCGTACATTTTTACTTCAGCCGGCTTTTTTTAGGTCGGTTTTCTTATGTTTTCAAGTTTCTTTTCTGCAATCGGAATCCATTTTCCGTCATGACGAAGAAGAAAGATTTTATCAACGATGAATTTAGTTTTAAAGTGTTTTTCTTTATAAATTTCCCAAGCCTTCAGATAGTTTTCGAATGTTAAATCACGATATCCTACTGTTACGTGAGGATTGAATGGATAATTTCTAAAACTAAATCTTTCTTTTACTTTTGAATGTAAATCTTTCAATTGTTCATTTTCTTCAGGCTTTACAAACAAAACCGGATTTTTAGGATTCGGAAAACTTCCAAAGCCATTCAGCGTAATTTCAAAAGGAGAAATATGGGTGTCAATTTTCTGAAAAGCTTCGTGGATATCATTCTCCAAGACTAATTCTCTCTCAAAAGGTGGAAATAATGTAATATGTGCATCATTTTTCAACGCTTTAGAATTATTAAAATTTAAAGCTAAATCTTTCTTGAAAATCATCACCTCATCAATGATTTCCTGTGGCGGATAAATGGCTATGAAATACATTTTTTTCATACCGTAAAAATAAACTTTTTTAAAATTAGATCTAAAAATTTCATACATAAGAAAATTATACATAGATTTGTTAGGTATAAAATTGAGAATTGAAAAAGAACAGTCTTTACAAGGGAACTTTACAGAATATCATTTTGAAATTACTTTCAAAAGAGGTGAAAATGTATGGTTACCAAATGACACAGCGGGCAAAAGAGCTTACAGAAGGTGAATTGGAGATGACGGAAGGCGCTTTGTATCCTTTGCTGCACAAGTTGGAAGGCGATGGTATCATCACTTCCGAAATTCAGAAAATTAACGGGCGAGACCGCAAATACTATCTTTTAACAGAGAAAGGAAAAAGACAACAAGCCGCTCAGGAAGCAGAAATGAAAACTTATTTATTTAATCTTAATACCATTTTCAATATATGATGACCAAGTTTCAGGAGCGTGAGATCCATGATTTTCTACGCAGAAAAAAGTTAAGTGCTGTTATTTTTAATGAAGTTTATGATCATTTTGTGATTCAGATTTCAGAATTAATGAAAGAAAATTTAAGTTTTCAGGAAGCATTTCTTAAAACTAAAGTTGGCTGGCAGTATGAATTGGAAATGGTGAACGCCGATGTTTTGTCATTCAAAAAAATTGCAAGAATTGAGAAAACAGTTTTGAAATCAAGATTTAGAAATATTATTCTTTCATCAATTTCTCTTTCTATGATTGGGCTGGCTGCATTTTTATTTTTGAATGATTATTTTTACATAGTACAATTCGGTCTAGCAATTCTATGTTTTTCTATGCTTGTCTACAATTTTGCATTCAAAAAAATGAAGTTCAGAGAATATATAGAATTAAGTTTTCATCCTTTGATCTTGAAAAATCTGGTTGTAGGATGTATTTTATTTTTAGGAATGGGCTATTTTACTCAAAATGCATATTTTGGGGATTTTGAAATCATCAAAATTTTCAGCATCTATACTGCATTGGTACAGATTCAATTGTTGTATTTCAGAAGTAAAAAACTAAATGTTTTAATTTAAATATTTAGAATGATTACCTCTGCAGAAGAAAAACAGATAGACGATTATCTGATTCTAAACAAACTTCCATTGGATATTTTACTGGAAGTTCGTGACCACATGAGTTCGCAGATTTTAGATATTCAGGTTGATGAAAATCTGAGTTTTGAACAGGCATTTTTTAAGACTAAAATTATCTGGGAAGACGAATTTAAAATGACAACATATGCTGCTTTTTCTCTTGAGCATATTCCTGCAATTTTCAAAAAAATTGTAAAAACAAATTATCATAGAATCTTCAGAAAGGCTTTGGTGATAGCTTTTATTTCATTTCTGTTGAATCTTGCACTCATTTATATTTCTCCAAATGAAGAAACTTTCAAGGTGTTTTTTAAAATCCAGAATGCTTTTTTCATTGTTGTACCTGTTTTTTTGATCCTAATGAATTATAAAATTTGGAAATATATAAGAGCAGATTTTAAGTATAGAGGGAAAGTGTTTTACTCAATCTATCAGCAAAATTTGGGGCTGATGATTATCAGTATGTCAACGATGATTCAGGCGGTAAATGCTAATGGCAAAGCATATACCTATTTATTTTTAAAAGAAGGAAATAGTAGTATTGCTCCATTTCTCATTATGTTGGTTGTTCCTTTTTTATTGCAGGCATTGGTAGTTTTTTCCATTATCAATTTCCTTGAACACAAAAAAGCATTATTAAAAATTCAGAATTTTATCAAAACTCCGTAAGCTAATTTTTGCTGTGATTATCAGAAATACTTTCCATCATATCAGTGAAATTTTTAATCTCACGATGAGGTTTGAAAGTTGAACTTTTACCTTTTTCTTCATCGGCAATATTTGAAAGGATGATGACTGAAGTTTTTGTTTCGGGATAATAAATATTTAGAGAAGGTGAACCTTTCACATAACCACTGTGGAAATAAGCAGTTGGACTTCCGATGTTCATCATAATTCCGTATCCGTACCCCATTTTTCCGAAAATAGGATGTTGCCTCTCGGTGCTTTTGGTTAAAAATTTCTTTAAAGTTTCCGGTTGTATTATTTTTCCAGTGTAGAGAGCATTGTTCCAAATGTGCAAATCGTCTATCGTGGATAAAATTCCGCCTGCCGCAATTCCGATTTCTTTTCCGCCCAATCTTTTCGGCATATTGGCTATGCTTTTAAAGTTTTTTCCGTTGCCTAAGTACGCCGATGCGAAATTTTCACCATGAAATAAGTTCCCAGTAGAAGAATTATTCATCCCCACTTTTTTAAATAAATCCATCACATTTTCATCATAAGATTTACCTGAAACTTCTTCAATGATTTTACCTACAGCATTAAAACCATCATTTGAATAATTAAAACCAGTTCCGCTTTTGAATAGTAGTTTTTCGCCAAAATTATTCAGTCCGGATGTGTGATTCAGAAGTTGAGAAATGATAATGTTCTCATATCCATTCGAGTGAAATTGTTTGAGATATTTTGAAACTTTATCCTCTAAATTCAATTTTCCTTCTTCCATTTTCAACAAAATTAAAACAGCCGCAAACTGCTTGCTGACAGATCCGATGGCAAAAATCGTTTGATTGTCGATGGGTTTTTTATTTTTAAAATCAGCAAAACCATTGTTTTTTCTGAAGATTTCAGTTGAATCTTTAAAAACTGCGACACTTCCATTAAAATTGTATTTTGAAAAAACCGAATCGATCTGATTTTGATACAGCTTTTTCTGATAAACTGCCACTGCAGAATCGGCAATTGCTTTTTTATCGACGGGTTTTATCGTTTCTGGTTTTTGACAGGAAATTATAAAGATAAAAAGAGAGGAGAGGAAGAGTGATTTTTTCAGCATTTAAGATTGTTTTCTTAAAAATAGGAAAAATATGATTAACATAAAAACAGAAATTATTTAGAAATCAAATCGCAAAACCAAAAAACATATTCTCCTTCATCACTGGTTTCATCAGATTTTGGTTTCGGATAAGTTTTCTTTACGGTATCTCCAATTTCAAATTCAATAGGATTTTTAAAAATAGGACCGTCAAAAGTGAAGGTGTGAAATTCTCCGTTCTCTCCACACGGATCTACATTTTCGGGTAAATCTTTAATGAAATCTTTATCAATTATTCTTCCTGCAAAACTTTTATCAAGGTAGGTTTCGTTCACGCAGGTAACAATGGTTTTAAAACCTAAATCTAAAAATTCGTGGATGATGCCAGTCGTGTTTTGCTTCCATAAAGGAAAAACAGCTTTCATTCCGATAGATTGTAATTGATCTTCTCTGTACTTCCTTAAATCTTCCAAAAAAATATCCCCAAAAATAGAATGGGTGACTCCTGGAGATTTAATTTTCGTCATCGTTTCAGACATAATCTGCCGATATTCTTCCATTGAAGGTTCTTTGGGGATTTCCATTTTAATTAAAGGAAAACCTAAACTTTCAGCCTGTTGTCCCAATAAAGAAACATGAACGCCGTGCATTGAGATTCTGTGGAACTCCTGATTGATGCTTGTTAAGAAAGATGTGATTTCAAATTTATCCTCTTGTAAAATTTTATATAAGGCAAGGGCAGAATCTTTTCCGCTGCTCCAGTTGAAGATGGCTTTATCTCTCATCGTAAATTCTTATCAACAAAAGTAAAAGATTTTGATTTAATAATGGATAAAGATTTATTTTTGTACAATCACGTGGTATGAAAAAAGCAGTTTTTATATTCATGATTTTCAGCAGTTACATAGTTGCCCAAACCGGCAGACTGCGAAATCTGGAGGAAGAGATTTACAGAAACAACAGGGAGGGAAAGCATAAGCTTTCTCAGGCAAAACTTTTGGCCACACTGGAAAAACAGAATCTTTCTGAGGCCGAACGTGTACAGCTGGTTTTTCTAATGGCTGCCACTTTCCGCAGTATTAATGATTATGGCTCTGCAATACGGTATTTGAAAAAAGCAAAACATCTTTCAGAATATGCAGATGAAAAAGATTCTCTTCAGATGAACATTAATGCAGAAATGGCATTTGCTTATTTTGACGACAATAATTATACAGAATCTGAAAAAATCATCAAACAGATTGCTGCAAAAAATTATAAAAATCTTGATGCAGACAGCAAAGCGTATGTGATTATGCAGCAGGGCTACATTTATTTTTTGAGAAAAGAATACCGTGCTGCCGAAAAAGAATATGATCTTGCGTTATCCATTTTAAAAAGAACCTCAGCCTGTAATCAACCTGCAGTTTTGGTGAAAATGATGCAGCTGTACAGTGCGGAAAATAATCTGCAGAAAGTAGATGCTGTTTACAGAAACTGTATTTCGCAGGCAGATTCCTGCAAAATTTTAAAATATAAAATATATGCTACGGAAGAAATCAATACGATTTATCAGCAGCACAATGATAAAGAAAAGCTTTTTTTATACAGTAAAGTATTAGATTCTCTCAATAAATTGTATGACCGCGAGAAAAATCTTTCCGATATGCACGTAGAAAATGAGGCTTTTCTGGAGAATAAAAATGCCAAACAGCAAAATTTCAGTATTGTAACGATGGTGATTTCGGCAGTAGTGGTCGTATTCTTGTTGGTCTTGGGAATTTATTTTTACAGAAGATCAACTTATTATAAAAAGGAAAAAGGGAAGTTCAAATTAGAACTTGAACAGCTTAAAGAAGAGCTTAAAATCTATTCTCAGGCACAGTTTTCCAACGAAACAGAAGAAAACGACATTCTGAATTCCCAAAGTCTGAATAAACGGCAGAAAGAAATTCTCCGCCTTATTGCTAAAGGATGTACCAATAAAGAAATTGCTGAAAAACTTTCTGTAACGGAAGCTACGGTAAAATATCACATCCGGAATCTCTACGCAGCATTAGATATAAAAAACAGAAAAGAGGTGATTATGAGACTTTCTAGAAAAGAGTGAAAGATTAGGATCTTCATACACTCCAGTCAGAAAATCACGATCAATTACAGCCTCGTAGAAGTTTTACAATTTATCGTTTCTGTTTTTCAATATGTTACGAAATTTTTTATTTTATCTTGTTGCGATTTTTTACAAGAAAACTATCCTTCAGGTGAGTATATAGCGTTAAAGTTTTGCAGATTTTTGCATAAATATTTAACAACTGTTACAATGAAAAAAAATCTATTACTTGTGGGGTTCCTGATCAGTATGGGAACATTCGCACAGACTGCTGCAGAACGAGCGGTTATAAAAAAAAATATCAACAGCACAGAGATCGACAGATTAAAGGTAAAGTTTGATGCCGAATACCAAAATCAGCAGGCGAAAATCACAGCCTACCTTTCTGCTAATCCTACCGCACGAAAAGAATTTACCCTCGGCAAAAATTTCTACGTGCTTCATCATATTGACGCAGACGGAAATCCAATTTACATTAATACAAAAGATGCCAACCAGGTTGTGAATGCCAAGGCAAATTCTTTGTACCAGGGTGGAAGTTTAGGTGTAAACATCACTGGAACCAACATGATTGCCGGAGTTTGGGATGGCGGCCAGGTGAATGCTGCTCACGAACTTCTTGCCGGGCAAGTAACTATGCAACCGAATCAGCCTTTGAATACCGCTGCCGGAAATGATCATATGCAGGCTGTAGCAGGAATTATGGTGGGCAAAGTTTTAACATCCAGTTCAAACCCTAATGGTTTAACTGCAAGAGGTCTTGCTCCCAGCGCAACCGCAAGAAATTATGACTGGAATAATGATTTGACAGAAATGGCCTCTTTTGCAGCGGGAGGATTTCTGATTTCTAATCATTCTTACGGATACAGCAATACCACCACCAATAATATCTGGAATTACGGAGCGTACGATGAAACCGCTCAAAACTGGGACGAACTGCTAAAGACAACACCTAATTATCTTGCATTTGTTGCTGCAGGAAACGAGCAGCAGGGAAATGGTAACAGTTCTGCAGGCGGTTTCGATATCATCACAGGTGCTACTGCAGCGAAGAACGTAATGACAGTAGGAGCAGTAAATTTAGACAATACGATGTCGAATTACAGCAACTGGGGACCAACTGATGATGGAAGAGTAAAACCGGATCTGGTAACATTAGGAACTTCTATTAATGTGCCATTATATACGGGAAACAATACTTACACTGGCGTGGATGTAAGTTCTTCTGGGACTTCATATTCAACACCGGCTGCAGCTGCTGCAGGTATGTTGCTTCAGCAGTATTATAATTCGATTTTCGGAAGTTATATGAAAGCAGCTTCTCTCAAAGCATTAATGCTTCATACGGCAGACGAAGCCGGAAATGTGGGACCTGATGCGAAATTCGGTTGGGGAATTCTTAATGTGGAAAGAGCATCGCAAACCATTAAGCAGATGCAGAGTGGCGGAAGCGCAAAACTGGTAGAATTTACAACAAACCCTGCAAATGACTCCAGTGCAGAAATTAACACTACTGGAATTGCTGGCGGAGGAGCTGCCCGTGCATCGATCTGCTGGACGGATGATGAAGGTACAGAGCAAACTTCTGCAAACGGTGTAAACCCGGCTGGAAGCAGACTTGTTTACAATTTTGATATTCTTTTCAGACAACAGAATCCGTTTATTGATACAAGACCTTTTGCTCCGCTCAGCGTATCTAATCCCAATGCCGTGGCTACAGTCTCAACCGCTTGGTTTGGAAACAGTGTAGACAATTACAAACAGGCAAATATCAGCAGTACTACGGCAAACAGTAATCTGATTATTTATATCAGAAAAGCATCGACTTCACCTGCTGCAGTGAGAAACTTCAGCGTAGTTTTAACGGGTTTAAGAGTGACCAATGCCACTTTATCGGCTACAGAAACAAAGACGGACAAGAGTATTGTATTCTTCAGCAAAGATGATTCAAAAATTAAAATGATTTCAAATGATGCTTCAGCATCTTTCGGTGAATACAAAATTTACGATATGTCTGGCAAAATGCTGAAGTCAGGTAAAGAAAAAAGTAATGAAATTTCTTTCCCGGGACAGACCAACGGCGTATATATTTTAGTTTATGAAACAAAAACAGGATCTGAGACTTTCAGGTTTAAACTTTAAAAACACACTAAATTCTGAAAAAGAATTATTTCGTTTCTCTTAAAAAGGAAATCCGCTTCGGTATCGAGGCGGATTTTTTTTGTTTTTATATGAAACGTAAAAGTTATCTCTGAACTTCTTTTATTGGAATAAAGCCTCCATTCTGGTAATCAAGTTTCATTTCAAATAAAGAACTTGTATCAGAAGCAATAAGACCGCCAACTATTCCGAAGAATGCAGAAGCCATTATCACGTCACCTGTCTTAGCAGTAGTTTTTGACTTTGCTCTGAAAAAAAAATCATTATTTTGGTCTTTAGTCATTTTGTTTTTTTAAGGTTTAAAAGTACAAAAAACTCCAGGAAATTTCTTGAAGGTTTTCTGTAGTGAGAAAGCCTTCATTAAGCTATTTGCTTGGTTTTCCATAATTATTTAGATGACTAATCTCTGTTTTTTCGCGTTCTGCAGTTTGTCTTTTTTGCAGTTCTTCAGAATTTCTATCGACATCGCTTTTTTGAGAAATTTCCATTGGATAAGATTTACACGAGACAGCAGATCCCAATAAGTAAATTGCTGAAATTATTCTGATAAAACTTTTCATTTTTAATATTTTTCTTAAAGTAAAAGTACAAAAAACCTCAAAGAAATTCCTTGAGGTTTAATTTATAATTTTAAACAGTTAGTGGTAAAAATTGCCCGTCCGGCTACGGACTACATATTCCTTCTGTATTTCCCACCCACTTCAAACAAAGAATTCGTAATCTGCCCAAGCGAACAGTATTTCACGGCATCCATCATCACATTAAATAAATTCTGCTGATTGATGGCTGCGTGTTGTAAAGTCTTTAAAGCGGCTTCGGATCTATCTTCATTAGATTTCTGGAAATTATGAAGCGTTTCGATCTGAACCTGCTTTTCTTCCTCAGTCGAACGGATCACTTCTCCCGGACGCACCGTTGGCGAACCGTCTTTTCCTAAGAAAGTATTTACTCCGATGATAGGGTATTCTCCGGTGTGTTTTAACCATTCGTAATGCATAGATTCTTCCTGAATTTTCGAACGTTGATACATCGTTTCCATTGCGCCCAAAACACCGCCTCTTTCCGTAATTCTGTCGAATTCTGTGTAAACAGCTTCTTCAACCAAATCTGTTAATTCTTCGATAATGAATGAACCCTGAAGCGGATTTTCGTTCTTCGCTAATCCTAATTCTTTATTAATAATCAGCTGAATCGCCATCGCTCTTCTCACAGATTGCTCAGTAGGCGTCGTAATCGCCTCGTCATAAGCATTGGTGTGCAGTGAATTACAGTTGTCATAGATTGCATAAAGCGCCTGAAGCGTAGTTCTGATGTCATTGAAATCAATTTCCTGAGCGTGAAGTGAACGTCCCGAAGTTTGAATGTGGTATTTCAACATCTGGCTTCTTTCGTCTGCACCATATTTCAGTTTCATTGCTTTTGCCCAGATTCTTCTCGCGACACGTCCGATCACTGAATATTCAGGGTCGATACCATTAGAGAAGAAGAAAGATAGGTTAGGAGCAAAATCATTGATATCCATTCCTCTTGACAAATAATATTCAACATAAGTGAAGCCATTTGCCAAAGTAAACGCCAACTGAGAAACCGGATTCGCGCCCGCTTCAGCAATGTGATATCCTGAAATAGAAACAGAGTAGAAGTTTCTCACTTTTTCTGTGATGAAATATTCCTGAACGTCTCCCATCAATCTCAAAGCAAATTCAGTAGAGAAAATACAAGTATTCTGAGCCTGATCTTCTTTTAAAATGTCAGCCTGAACGGTACCACGAACGGTCGCAATTGTTTTAGCTTTAATTTCAGCATAAGCTTCCGCAGGAATTACTTCATCGCCCGTTAAACCTAATAATTTTAAACCTAAACCATTATTGGAAGGCGGCAATTCGCCGTTATATTTTGGCCTTTCTAAACCTTTATCGTCGAATTTTGCTTTTAAAGCTTTTTCGACATTCGCTTCCAATTGATGTTCAGCAATATATTTTTCAACATTCTGATCGATGGCCGCATTCATAAAGAAAGCCAACAGCATTGGCGCAGGTCCGTTGATCGTCATTGAAACCGAAGTCATCGTATTCACCAGATCAAATCCGGAATACAGTTTTTTCGCATCGTCTAAAGTCGCGATAGAAACTCCGGCATTTCCGATTTTACCATAAATATCTGGGGGTAAAGCAGGGTCCTGTCCGTACAATGTTACAGAGTCGAATGCTGTTGAAAGACGTTTTGCATCCATTTCTGCAGAAACGTAGTGGAATCTTCTGTTAGTCCTCTCCGGTCCGCCTTCTCCGGCAAACATTCTGGTTGGGTCTTCTCCGGTTCTTTTGAAAGGATAAATTCCCGCCGTGTAAGGAAATCCTCCCGGAAGGTTTTCCTGACCTTTCCATTTAATCAAATCGCCCCAATCGGTGTATTTTGGTAAAGATATTTTTGGAATTTTTAAATGAGACAAAGATTCTGTTGAGGTTTCAACCTTAATTTCTTTTCCACGAACGAAATAAGAATAAAACTCGGCTTTGAAAGCCTGTTTGGTATCATCCCAATTTTTTAAGAAGTCGATATTTTCCTGTTGAAGATCTTTTTCAGCTTTTTGATATTCAGCATCCAAAGTTTCATTTGAAAGGAATTTTTTAACCCCTTCAATATGATACATTTTTCTTGCTAATTCTGACTGTTTTTCAACATTAGCGTCGTAAATTCTATTATTTTCAACAATTTCAGATAAATAACGAACTCTTTTTGGAGGAATGATCGTGATATCTTCAGAAACTTCCTGTTCAACAAAACCTTGTAAGTTTAAACCTGAATATTTAGCATTAACTTTTTCAATTAATCTATTGTATAAATCAGTCGTTCCGTGGTCGTTGAACTGAGAAGCTTTGGTTGCATAAACCGGCATATCATCCAACGGACTTTCCCACAACAAATGGTTTCTCTGGAACTGTTTTCTCACGGCTTGAAGTGCATCCAAAGCGCCTCTTTTGTCAGATTTATTTAAAGCAACTAAATCTGCATAATCCAACATATCAATTTTTTCCAGCTGTGTAGAAGCTCCATATTCAGGAGTCATTACGTACATTGAAACATCTGCAAAATCAGAAACTTCCGAACCGGACTGTCCGATACCCGAAGTTTCCAGAATGATAACATCTGGATGAGCCAATTTCAATACATTTAATGCAGAATGAATGAATGGAGAAACCGAAACGTTGTTTTCTCTCGTCGCCATCGAACGCATATAAACTCTCGGGTCATTAATCGCGTTCATACGAATTCTGTCTCCCAATAAGGCACCTCCGGTTTTCTTTTTCGAAGGGTCAATGGAGATAATAGCAATTTTTTTATCTGGATTTGAACGGATAAAACGTCTTACCAATTCGTCTGTCAAAGAAGATTTTCCGGCTCCACCGGTACCTGTGATACCGATGATTGGGATGTTTAAGTCTTTCGATTTTTCGTCAATGGCTTTTACCAATTCCGGTTTTTCTTCTGAAAAGTTTTCAACGGCTGAAATGATTTTTGCAATGCTGGTTGAATTTTCAAAACTGATAGAATCTAAATCTTCAGCTTTAACGTCTTTTCCGGTTGGAAAATCTGATCTTTTCACCAAATCATCGATCATTCCCTGAAGACCAAGTTCACGACCGTCGTCCGGAGAATAAATTCTGTCGATTCCATACGACATAATATCTTCGATTTCTTCTGGCAGAATTACACCGCCGCCGCCGCCAAAAATTTTGATTTGCGGAGAGTTTTTCTCTCTTAAAAGGTCATAGATGTATTTAAAATATTCGTTGTGACCGCCTTGATAAGAAGTCAGTGCAATGGCGTTAGCATCTTCCTGGATCGCTGTGTTTACGACTTCTTCTGCCGATTTGTCATGGCCAAGATGAATGACTTCGCATCCTGTTCCCTGGATCACACGGCGCATAATATTGATGGCCGCATCGTGCCCGTCGAATAACGAAGCTGCGGTTACAATTCTTACTTTGTTTGTTGGAGTATATTTTTGGGTTTCCATATTGATTGTAGAAAATTTCTAGGTTTCCAAATATAACAATTTAATAAAAACTTATTTTAAATATTTAATGTATTGATTTTTAAATGTTTAAATAAAATTTTTGAAATGCAAGTTTCCTGTTTTAAGTTTTTTTAAAAACTTCGTCTATCATTGAGATTAAAATGCAATGGCAGACAAGGAGACTTAAATATGCTATTGTACTCAAGATAAACAAAGCGTTTCACTTATTTTCGAAATACGAAAAAAATAAGCAACGGAATAGATCTTATTTAATTTCAACAGTTTTCTTTCAAAATAAAATTCGTTATTTTTGCGTCATATTAATAGAGTATGCAGAAAGCACTGATGTATTTCGCTTTGGGAACGGTTCTCAGTTTTGTGATCAATTATTTTTTCATCAGCAGTGAAAATATTGGTTTAGATATTTTTTATGCGATTGCTTTCGGCTCAGCTTGGGGGTTGTCTTACTATCTTGATACTCCGAAATTTACTTTAGTTCAAAAATTATTGAGTTCTTTTGCGGCAATGGGACTATTGGTTTTAATTGGTTATCTACTATTTAATCTTGAATTGGCAATTCCTGCCATTCTGAAATTTTCTACGGTTTTTGTGGCGTATTATTTAATTGCAAGTTTCAGGGCTAATAAGTCTTTGCGTAATTAATAGTGCTTCAAAAAATCTTCTTTGAAGACTGTTTTTAAAATTGTAATCTGATCATATATTATAGATGCAGATTGATTAAGTTTAAATATGTTTTCACAATCTAAAAATAATTTGTACCTTTGCACACCCTTATGGGGAAAATTATGTTTAATCTTTAACTAAAACGTGTGAATACATTAAGTTACAAAACTGTTTCAGCGAACAAAGCTACTGCAAATAAAGAATGGGTTGTAGTAGACGCTGAAGGACAACCGTTAGGAAGACTAG
>Ga0308164_10000825_pt1 | contig 42019 bp, 37 predicted proteins | sample PhyTR2_FD_201031 | JGI IMG/M metagenome (GOLD analysis project Ga0308164, IMG submission 201031) | Phyllosphere microbial communities from UC Gill Tract Community Farm, Albany, California, United States - DLSLT.R2 | ecosystem: Host-associated > Plants > Phyllosphere > Unclassified | place: USA...
TGATTTTCGCAGAATCTCCGGGTTTTAGTGTAGATGGCAGCAAAACTTTAATAATGTCGATATATTCCGGATTGGGGTGCGCCTCCGTTTTGGCGGTCTTTCCATTAACTTTAAAGTCCAATCCATCAATACTTCCATAAGTAACATTTTTTAGTTTCTCCTTGCGGGAAGTATCTCCGTTAATCTGTTTAAAAAGTGCCGTCGATTCATTTTTATAGGCGTTTGGCCAGATATGAAACCAAATAAATTCCAGGTTGGATGGCGAGTTGTTTTTGTAAACAATTGTTTCAAATCCTTTTAAAGATTTGTCTTTATCATTTAAGGTTACATCGATGTTGTAAGTTAAATCTTGTTGGAAATAAGCTTGTTGAGCAAATATCGAAAAGGAAAAAAAAGATAATAAAATGGTTAGAAAGCTTTTTTGCATATTTTATTTTTTCGAAAGATAATAAATAAACCCAAATCGTAGCGGGTAAAGAATAGAACGGATTAGCAGATTTTAAATTTCACTTATTCCGTATTCCTCTATTTTTCTGTAAAGCGTGGTTAGTCCGATGCCCAGTAACCTAGATGTTTCGGTTTTATTACCCTTGGTATGAACCAGCACCTTTTGGATATGTTGTTTTTCTATATTTTGCAGGCTAAAACTATTTTCCACGGGCTGAGACTCGAAAAACTCGGGTGGCAAGGCATTGGTATTTAATGTGTCTCCATCTGATAGAATGACAAGTCTTTCGATTACATTTTTGAGCTCACGTACATTCCCTCTCCAGTTATATTTTTCGAAAAAACTTAAAATTTTATCATCGATTTTAAGCTCCGGGCGCTTTACCTTTAGCGAAAACTCATTCAAATAATATTTGGCTAAAGCCTGAATATCTCCTCTGCGCTCCCTTAATGGTGGAAGTGTAATTGTGAAAACTGACAGACGGTAGAACAAATCCGAACGAAATTTCCCTGATGCCGCATCATTTTTTAAATCTTTATTAGTTGCGGCTAAAATGCGGACATTTACTTGTTGAGTATGGGTATCGCCGACTTTAATAAAACTCTGGTTTTCCAGAACCCGCAAAAGTTTAGCCTGTAAATCGAGATTCATCTCGCCGATTTCATCCAAAAATAAAGTTCCGCCGTTTGCTTCCTCAAGCAAGCCTTTCTTGTCTTTATTTGCGCCGGTAAATGCGCCTGCTTTGTAACCAAAAAGTTCACTTTCCAATAATTCAGGACTGAAACCGCTACAGTTTAACGCCACAAAAGGTTTCATTGCCCTTGGGCTTTCATAGTGAATCGATTGCGCAAAAACTTCCTTTCCCGTTCCGGTTTCGCCTAAAAGCAAAACCGTTGTATCGGTATTACTAACTTTTTTTGCTAAATCTATTGCTTCTTTTATTGCCTTTGATTGCCCTATAATTGAACTAAAACTGTGTTGCTTCGATACCTTATTTTCCAACTCGAAAACCCTCTGCTGAAGATTTGCCTTGTCCATCGCTTTATAAAGCAAAGGAATAATTTTATCATTGTCATCACCTTTAACCAGGTAATCGAAAGCGCCGTTTTTTATTGCCAATACACCGTCAGCAATGGTTCCGTAAGCTGTTAAGTTAATAATTTCAACAAAGGGTTTTAGCGCTTTGATATCCTTTACCAGCGCAACACCATTAACATCCGGCAGTTTTACATCACTTATTACAAGGCTAACTACATTGGTTTTGAGAAGTTTTATTCCCTCTTTTCCTGTATTTGCCTGTAAGGTTTTAAACCCTTCCAATTCGATAATTCTCGAAAGTAAGCTGCAAATTTTCTTTTCATCATCAATGATGAGGACAATGCCATTCATATGTCGAATTTATGCTGCAATATTAAAGATAAAACAGGAATTTGGGCGGATAATAATTTGTACCTTTTTCGTTTCCTGCACTTCAAAACAAAAGCATTTTAGCATCTTTGAAATAACACAAAGCAAATTCTATGTTTAAGCGACTAACCACAATATTTATTTTAGGTTTTCTTTCGGTTTTCTGTTCGGCCCGGCAGGTTCGTCCATCAAAATCTTCAGAAATTTACCGGGAACTTAAAACGCTTAAACATATTCCAAAAGTACTCTATCTGGCTGCCCATCCCGATGACGAAAACACAGGGTTGTTATCATGGTTGATTAATGACCAAAATGTTGAAACAGCATACCTTTCTTTAACCAGAGGTGATGGAGGGCAGAATTTGCTTGGTACTGAGCAAGGCGCTGCATTGGGTTTAATAAGAACACATGAGCTTTTAGAAGCAAGAAAACTAGACGGCGCCCAACAGTTTTTTACCAGGGCGATTGATTTTGGTTTTTCCAAAAACACTAAGGATACCTTCAAACAATGGGATGCAGACAGCATTACAGCCGACGTAGTTTGGGTAATTCGCAAATTTCGGCCCGATGTGATCATCTGTCGCTTTCCTCCAACTGCTGCCGCAGGCCACGGTCAACATGCTGCCTCGGCGGTGGTTGCAGAAAAAGCTTTTAAGCTTGCCGGTGATAAAACTGCTTTTCCTAATCAATTAAAGTATGTTAATGTATGGCAGCCAAAAAGAGTATTGTGGAACACATTTCGTTTTGGGGGCGTTAATACGACTTCCGAAAGTCAGCTGAAAGTTACTGTCGGTCAGTATGACGCACAATTGGGCATGGGTTACGGAGAATTGGCAGGATTGAGCAGAAGTTTACATAAAAGCCAGGGCGCAGGAACGCAATCAGTAGCCGGGATAAGAACCGAATATTTTACACATGTTGCCGGAGCAACCGCAAAAGCGACACTTTTTGACGGCTTACTAAAAAGCTGGACCGAAAAAGGAAACGCTGATATTGATGATTCGCTAAACAAAATTATTTCGGCTTTCAATTTCAATAATCCCGATTTGAGTTTACCTGCTTTGCTTGCTTTACGGAAAAAGCTAATGGCACTAAAAGATGTGAACTTAAAAAAGGATAAAATAACGTCACTAGATAACATAATTTTAAGTTGCGCCGGTTTTATGGGCGAAGTAGTTACCAACCGGGCCGAAGCTGTGGCCGGAGATAATTGCAATTTCAGGTTAAACCTTATTTCTAGGGCAACAAACCCTATTGCTTTAGAAAGTGTGAAATGGTTAAACCAGTCGGAACGCATCAACCGGAAGCTTTCTGGAGATTCTTTAATTACCATTGAGCATAAAATTCAGATCCCTGTTGATGCGCCTTTAACAGAACCTTACTGGCTGGCAAAACCGGTTAAAGACGCGGCAACTTTCTCTGTTACAAATGATACTTTAATTGGTTTGCCTGAAGCAGAATCGCCATTGAATGTTGTGCTTACTTTAAAAATTGGCTTGGAAAAGTTTCAGGTTAAACTGCCCTTGTCTTTCAAAAAATTAGATCCGGTTCGGGGCGATGTAGTTGAGGCCTTGCGCATAGTTCCTGCTTTGGAACTGAAATTTACGCAACCACTTTATATTGTAAGAGAAAATGAAGACCTACGTTTGAGTTTAAATTTTAAAGTCAATTCTAACAAGCAATACACCAATGGTAAGGTAAATCTGTTGTATAATGGCGAGCGTATAGGTGGCGCAGATTTTACTTCGATAAACTCGAAAGACATTACTGTGGATTACGTCATTCCGAAAACTAAGCTTGCAACCCTGAATTCGACTCGTTTGCAATTGGAAGCAAATTATGTGGTAGATGGCGTAACTTTTAATAAAAAGCAAATTTTGATTCAATACCCGCATTTGCCTTCCTTACAATATTTTGCCCCCGCAAGTGCAATTGTAATGAAAGGAGATATTCAGGCGAAGGTTAAAAAAGTTGGTTATATTGAAGGTGCGGGAGATTTCATTCCCGAATTCCTTCGCACTGCAGGCATTCAGGTTGATGTTTTGAAGGATGAAGATTTTTATGGTAATGTGGATGAATCAGGCATAAACGGCAATGAAAACAAATTATCGCAATACGATGCGATTGTGCTTGGCGTTCGTGCAAACAATACCGAGAAAAAACTTGGGCGCTGGATGCCTTTTTTATGGTCGTATGTTAAAGCGGGCGGTAATTTAGTGGTGCAATACAATACCAACCAGGATGCTACGGTTGATAAATTGGGGATGTATAATTTCAACATCGCCAATAAGCGGGTAACAGAGGAAAACGCTGCGGTTACATTTTTAAATCCAAACCATAAATTGTTGAACTTTCCGAACAAAATAACAGCCGATGATTTTAAAGGTTGGGTACAGGAACGCGGTGCATATTTTTCCGATAAATGGGATGCGGCATACGAACCTCTTTTCGAAATGCACGATACGGATGAAGAGGCTCTGCAAGGATCAACATTGTATGCCAAATACGGGAAAGGCAACTTTATTTATACTCCGTTGGCGTTTTTTAGACAATTGCCTGCCGGAAATATTGGAGCCGCCCGCTTATTTTTAAACTTTTTATCTGCACAGAAAAACTGATGAACAAGCAACTTAAGAACTGGAATACTTGGTACATTTTATTAGCTGTGGCATTAGTATTTCAAATTGTATTTTATTATTTATTTACAAAAATCTGGGCATGAGTAATATCGATTGGATAGTACTTATCTTCACCCTGGTTGTAGTAGTTGTTTACGGGGTCTTTATTGGTCGCGGCCAAAAAAGTAACGAATCTTACCTTAAAGCCGATAATAAAATGCCTTGGTACATTGTTCTTTTAGGAATTATGGCCACCCAGGCAAGCGCAATTACATTTCTTTCTGCACCGGGCCAAGCCTATACAGACGGAATGCGTTTTGTACAGTATTACTTCGGGTTGCCCTTGGCGATGATCGTTATTTGTATCACTTTCATCCCGATTTTTCAACGCTTAAACGTTTACACAGCTTATGAGTATTTAGAGAATCGTTTTGATAAAAAAACAAGAGTACTTACTTCATTGCTGTTTCTGTTTTCAAGAGGTTTATCCACAGGAATCAGCATTTATGCGCCGAGTATAATCTTATCCAGCGTTTTAAACTGGAACATTTATTTAACCAATGTATTAACTGGAGGCATTCTGTTAATTTATACATATGTTGGCGGTGCAAAAGCGATTGCCCATACGCAAAAATTACAGTTTTTAATTATTCTCGGAACGATGGCTTTTGCCGGTTATTTGCTTATTCAAAATATGCCGAACGGCATCGGTTTTAAAGATGCGCTTTATTTAGCGGGAAAATCAGGAAAACTTAATGTAATTACCACAGAATTCGATTGGAAAGATAAGTATAACATTTGGAGCGGGCTGATCGGTGGTTTTTTTCTTGCACTTTCTTATTTTGGCACCGATCAGAGTCAGGTTGGGCGGTACATTACGGCAAAGGATAATACCAACGCAAAAATGGGTTTGCTGTTAAACGGACTTGTTAAAATACCTATGCAGTTTGCTATTCTTCTAATCGGCGCCTTACTTTTTGCTTTTTTTTCGCTAAAACCTGCTCCGATTTACTTTAACGAACGCTCTTATCAATATTTAAAGGAGACAAAACCCGAACAGGCTGCTGCTTTTGAAAAAGAGCACAACGCTCTTCAGCTGAAATTTAATGCCGAATCAAGAGCAATTCTAAAGTTGAAAGAAAACAAATCTCAAAGCCTTAACAATACAATTGACGATTTTAAGAATACGCAGATGCAAGTAAAAGAACTTCATGGCAAAGTTGAGGAGGCGATAAATAATTCTAACTACAATGCCGAGAAAACTGATACGAACTACATTTTTTTGTATTTCGTAAAAAATACTTTGCCTGTCGGGATGATTGGTTTACTGTTCGCCGTAATCTTTTTGGCCAGCTGGGGTTCCATTTCTGCGGCGCTTAATTCCTTGGCGGCTTGTTCTTTGAAAGATGTTCACTTGATTTTTAAAAAAGAAACCCCCGATGATGAAACCGAATTGAAATATAGTCGCCTGCATACGCTTGCCTGGGGAATTTTTTCCATCGCTGTAGCAATGTTTGCTACTCAGATGGGTTCTCTTATTGAAGCGGTGAATGTTTTAGGGTCACTTTTTTACGGCCCGATATTAGGGATTTTCTTGGTCGCATTTTATTATAAGAAAATTGATGGGCCAAATGTATTTATTTCTGCAATTTTATCAGAAATCGCGATTATCGCCGTTTATAAATTCGATATCGTTTCTTTCCTTTGGCTTAATGTTATCGGGGCAGCGGCAGTAATAATATTTTCGGCAATTGGTTTATTGTTTTATAAGCCGAAAGCAGTAAATTCGTAACGAAAACAACAAAAAATAAAAGTAATACTATGAAAACGATGATTAAATCTGTAACTGTACTTTTTGCTGCGATAACAATTTCGGTAAGTGCATTAGCACAAGATGCTAAAAAACCTGCCAGCCCTTCGGCTACTGCTACCGGCAAAATCAAGGATGCAACAATAACCATTACCTACAGCAGTCCTTCGGTTAAAGGGCGTAAAATTTGGGGTGGTTTAGAGGCCTACGATAAAGTTTGGCGTGCCGGAGCAAATGAAGCAACTACTTTCGAAACCGATAAGGACATTGCCGTTCAAGGTAAAGCATTGCCTGCAGGTAAATACAGCTTTTTCTTAATCCCTAGGGAAAGCGGAACCTGGACTGCAATTTTTAACAAAGAACCAAAACAATGGGGCGCTTTCAAATACGAAGAAGCTAAAGATGCATTACGCGTTGATGTTAAAACAAAAGCTTTAAAAGCAAGACAAGAAACTTTAGTTTACAAAGTTACTAAAAGCGGTTTCACAATGGATTGGGATAAGATTTCTGTTCCTGTATCGATAAAATAAATCTTAAGATTACAATTTTAAATCCCGGTTAACCGGGATTTTTTTTTGCTCAAATTTCACTGTGTAAAGAAGCTAAAACATAACCTCAAATTAATCTTAAATTATATAATTTAGGCGATTCTAATTTCTACTTCATCAAATTTTATCCTGTGAAAAAACTGTTAATTTTTTGCTTGCTTCTTACTTGCTTAAACGTTTTAGCTCAAAAAAGATCCACTACTTTCTCCCCAAGAAATACAAGGCCGGTCGATTTAGTCAACCTGTTCTTGGGTTCATCTGGCGATCACGGGCAAATGTCGCCTGCAGCATCATATCCTTTCAGTATGCTAAGCATCGGTCCTCAAACTTATCCTAAAACACATACGGGTTACGAGTATCTGGCAAAGAAGTTTTCGGGATTTACCCATAACCGTTTCGAGGGCGTTGGCTGCCAGGGTTCGGGTGGAAATATTTTGATAAAGCCTTTTTTAGGAAATGATCCTTCTGAGTCAGAATTACTTAAAACATCAGAAAAAGCAGGGCCGGGTTTTTACGAAGTTGGTTTCGAAAATAAAGTTAAAGTGCAGCTGGCAGTTTTAGGTAATGCCGGCAAGCACGTTTACAAGTTTCCCGTAGGAGAAAAGGGTTTTTACTTCGATTTGAGTTATGCCTTTAACGGTGCATTCGTTGCAGAAGAACATGAAGTTAAGGGCAATGTAGTTAAAGGATGGGTGGTATCTAAAACTACTTGCGGTGCAGGGAAGTATAAGGTTTTCTATTACCTTGAGTTACTTGGGGAATCAAGATGGAAAGATGAAGGGAATCATAAGCTAGTTGCAAAGCTAAATACCGACGCAACAGAAGCAGGTATAAATATTGCCTTCTCATCAGTTAGTGCAGAAGCTGCGGAAGCTAACATCAATAAGTCGCCGTATGAGAAAATTAAAAGCCAAAGCGGTGCCGATTGGAATGAACATTTAAGTAAAATTGCCGTAGAAGGCGATAGGGAAAGTGCAAAGTTATTTTATTCTTTGTTATACCGTACCATGCAATCGCCCTATGTAATTTCTGAAACTGACGGCCAGTACAGAACCACAAAAGGCGAATTGAAAAAGGATAAAGAAATTCGCTATAACGGTTGGGCAATTTGGGATAATTACCGAACCCAATTGCCTTTACTTTCTTTAATAACGCCCGATCGCTTTCAGGGTATCACTAACTCAATTGCAGATTTATATAACTCAGGAAAGAAAGATTACGCCACGCAGACCGAGCCCTCCAACACAGTTAGAACAGAGCATGCGATTGTTGTTTTATTAGATGCTTATCGCAAAGGATACAAAGTAGATTTTAATAAAATTATTGATTCATTAACGAAGGAAGTTGATAACCTTGATTACAAATCGCCCGATAAAGCTTTGGAATCAAGTTACGATAATTGGGCTTTATCCGAAATTTTTAAAATCATCAGAAATAAAGAGAAATCCGATTTCTATTTAAATAAGGCTTTGGAATATAAAACTTATTGGAACAAGGATTTTAAAGACATGACTAAAAACGATGTTGACCGAATGCAGGCACGTGGTTTGTATCAGGGTACAATATGGCAGTACCGATGGTTTGTACCTTACGATTTTAAAGGGTTAATAGAATTAGATGGGGGAGAAGCGGCCTATGTCGCAAAGCTTGATGAATTTTTTGAACGTGATTTATACAACCATGCTAATGAACCGGATTTACAGGTTCCGTTAATGTACAATGTTACAAAACAAGGTTACAAATCTCAATATTGGATGCATCAATTAGCAGCCGACACAGTTATTCAGAATTATTTTAACGATAACAGCCGGGGAATAGGCAGCTACATCGGGAAAATTTACAGAAACCAACCACAGGCATATTTGCGTACAATGGACGATGATGCGGGCGCTATGAGCGCCTGGTATATTTTTGCCGCCAGCGGATTTTCTCCGGCATGTGTTGGTTGGCCAATTTTTTATTTAAATGTTCCTTTGTTTCCTTCTGTTACCTACAAGTTACCAAAGGGAAAAACCTTTACAATTGAAACTGAAAACTTTAATTTGAAAAACAAATACATTAAGTCGGTTACACTGAACGGGAAACCTTTTAAGAAAAACTACATTACTCAGGAAGACATTACGAACGGTGGTGTTTTAAAAATTAGTGCCTCTGCGCATCCTCTTAAAAATGTGGAAACGGAGAAATGGATATCATCTATAGGCCAATAAATTGTTATGTTCAGGTCATATCGTTTTTTCTTCCGTTGTAAGAAAAACTTTTTTCAAATAGGCATGTTATCAATCTATAAAAAATGATAGAACATGGCTCCTTTAAAAACAGACGAAATCCAAAATGATACGCTAACCAGAATCTCAGAAAACAAAGAAACGTATCAAAATTTAGAAATGCATCCCGAGGCATATAAAGTAACGGGACCTTCTCCTGAAAAGATGAAAACTGTTTCAGCATCTTTACGAAAATACGCTCACGGATTATACGGTTTATTATAGTTCAATTACCATTTTAATACTATCGGGAAATAAATGCCAGATTAACTTGATGATCTCAAAATGCGTCAATTATTTCTCGATATTTTTGTTATTATAATTTTGTTTTCACACTATCCATAACGTCAAGTGCCGGCATATTTTTTATTCTTTCTTATTATTTATCTATCATCATTGTTTTAGTTTTCATCTTATTAGAGACCGCATATTTTTGTTCTATTTGGGTTTTTTTCCTAGAACGAGATTCTTCTTCGTCCCTCTCGTTTAATTGTTTTCCCGAAGAATTTTCCCTGATTTTCAAAACTGCTTTAGTTATCATGCCAGCAAGAAACATCCTTTGAATTATTTTTTGACTCAGACGTGGTGTAAACATGTAGGTTCTAATTAGAGATGTTTATTCACACTGGAAACGTAAAGCCATCCATAATAATACTTATCTAAAGAAACAACTGTAATAAATGGTTTTCGATTGCGCTGAGTATTATCTTTTCTTTACAACAATTTGTTATCCCCGCCGAGATTGAACTTCATTGCCATCCGGCATAAGCCCGCGTTTCTAATTTAAGAACTCCAGCTCTTCCTTTGAAATGCTAAGCGGCAAGCTCTGAAACCCTGTTCAAAAGCGTATCAAGGTCAAATGGTTTTGCCAAGAATGAATCCGAAAAACAAGCAGCAGCTAATTGCGAGAGGTTGTTTTCTGCTGAAAGCAATAATACAGGAGTAGTATATGGTGGAATTATGGCTTTAAGGTCTGCGCAAATTTGATCTCCGGTTTGTGCAAACCCCTCGATGCTGATATCTAAGATAATTAAATCAGGCTTTAGTAAGGTAATATCTGCTGCTGATTTGCCTTTAAGAAATCCCTCTACCTTGTATCCTTCTGTTTCAAAAATAAAGTAAAGCAGTTCCAATATTCCAGGATCATCTTCAATAATTAATATGCGTTTTACCATATGCGAATATTCCCGATTGTATTAGTTCAACATGAATGCTACCCGTTTGTTTCGATTGTGAAAATTAAACATGGATGGCTAAGAAGTCAATCCCGGCCGGAACCAGCAAACCGCCTAATGCTGCCATCATGGGTAGCAAAACCTGTGAAAAAAGTTGAGAATTATGAGATGCAAACAAACTGATAGTTTGTGTTGAAACAGATTTTTGACACCAATGGATGTCAAGTTTATACTTATTCTCGCAAAGAAATTCGTAATTCTACGAATTATAGCATACTTTGAAATGGTCAATTCTTTTATTGAGATATAATCGGAAATGCTCAATAACAAATAACATTAAACTTTGTTGGCACTTGTTGGTCTAATTTATATGATAGAAACACAACAGACATTAAATTTTACTTCAATGCCAATTATTTCCGGTTTGCTCATGTTAGTTTTCGGAGCTTTCATTTTAATTTTTGCAATTTGGCGTAAAAGTGAGCGTAGAAAGGTGAGCGGGATAAATGAATTTACCTGTTCAGACAGGATGGTGAATACAAAAAGTACAGAAAAGGTTCTGCGTATTTTTGCCCTTTCACTGATTTTGTCAGGATTTTTACTCATCACCTTTCAAGCGTTAAAGCATGGAGAAGATAATATTGAGGTAGTTGCGAGTTAAGAGTAACTAACCCCCCCCAAATCATTATTAAACGAAATCAATAACTATAATTGATTCGGCAGTCTGAATGCACTGCCTCATGAAAGTAAAGATTAAGTCATTATATAAAGCTTTGCCTTCAATATTATATCAAAATCCTTACATTATAATATTCGTTATTAACTGCTCCGGTTAACTAATTTTTCACTAAAACTCTTCAAATTTGGCATTAAAAAAAGCAGGATTTAACAGAGGGCCACGCTTGCCCTTCAGAAAAAAAGAATCAGAACATAAAATTAATGAGTTCATTACCTCACCCGAGGTTCGTTTAACAGGTGATAACGTTCAAACGGATATTTACCAGCTAACAGAAGCACTCATAATGGCTAAAGAACTGGACTTGGATCTGGTTGAAATTTCCCCTAAGGCAGATCCTCCGGTTTGTCGTATCATTGATTACAGCAAGTTTCTTTACGAACAAAAGAAAAAGCAAAAAGAAATCAAAAGCAAAGCCAAACAAACCATTATCAAGGATATCCGTTTCGGACCGAATACTGATGAACATGACTTTCAATTTAAACTAAAACATGCGGTTTCATTCCTCGAAAGCGGCGAAAAGGTGCGAGCTTTTGTACATTTCAAGGGCAGGTCGATTGTTTATAAAGACCAGGGAGAAATTTTACTTTTAAAATTTGCACAGGGACTTGAAGAGGTTGGCAAGGTAGAATTGTTCCCCAAGCTGGAAGGCAAGCGGATGTTGCTGACTATGGCGCCAAAGGGTGCAAAAAAATAACCTGCAGGTTTGCTTTCCGAGTTAATAGTGGCTCCCTGAACAAACTTTTACATACAGGGAGCCTAAAATTACTTAATTAAAGATTACTGATCAGCGTGCTGATGGATGCACGTTTTTTATAATCCGGATCGAAGTGTACAAACTTTATTTTTCCTGAACGATTAATAATATAGGTTGCAGGTACAGGAAGTGTATGTCGGGTGTTGCCGTTGTTTGCATCCAAATCAATTCCATAACTTTTATATTTTGAAAAAGTCGCATCATCCATCATAAAGTTAACTCCGTAGGCTTTCATAATATCATCATCCTTATCCTGTATAATAGAGAAGCCTGCACTCGTTTTCTTTATGGTTTTTGCAATGTTCTCATTTGTTTCGGGTGTAACGCCGATTACATAAGCATTTTTATCTGTAAGCAATTGCAGTGAATCCTGAAGTTCTTTAATGTGCTTATTGCAATACGGGCACCACTGGCCACGGTAGAAAAACAGCACTACAGATTTATGTTCTTTTAACAAAGCTTGTAAACTGATCTTTTTTCCATTTTGGTCTGTCCCGCTAAAAGCCGGGGCATTTGCTCCCGCAACTAACCCTTTCTGAGCGTTTGCATTTGAAATTGCCGCAACAAAAAAGGCAATTAATAGTATAATTCTTTTCATAATATTACAAATTTTGGCAGGAGAAATGAAAAATTCCCCTGCCTGTTTTTTTACATTTTACTTTTCGACATTTTGTCCTTTGCCATTTTAGATTTCTCCATTTTGGCTTTTTTGGTCGAATTTGCCTTCATCTTTGACATTTTGCTTTTCTCCGTCTTATCCATTTTCTTCTTGCCCATTTTATCCTGTTGAGGACTGTTTGCAAAGCTCGATGCAGAAAGACTTAGAGTTACCAACGCAGTAAGAACAATTTTTGCTGCCGATTTTAAGAATTGATTTTTCATGTTATTGTGTTTTTGTTTCCCTCTTTGTCGCAGCCGATTCAAAATCCTTACAAGCAAAATCAATTTTTATTTATTTCTTTTTCAATTTTCTGTTTTAAACTCAACTTGAAGCCTTCATCAAGCTTTAATTCTTCAGTTTTAAACTCGGTAAATAAGAGATTAATAAGTATACTTTGTTGCTGAAAAGTTCTGCAAACAGAACAGCCTGCAAGGTGTATTTGCAATTGTAAGGTTTCGGCTGCTGTAATTTTCCCCGATGTTTTTTTCTCAATCAGAAAAGTTGCCTGCCTGCAATTGTATACTATCTTTTTTAAAGCTCCTGTCATATCAGTTCCAATGTTTTTGAAGGCAAGCCCTCAGGTTTAGTTTTGTGCGATGCATAATTACCCAAAAGTTAGCATCAGTAAGCTTCAGATCAACGCAAATTTTTTCTGATGCGCAATCGTCTACGTGTTTCATAGAAAATACAGAAAACCATAGCGGAGGCAGTTTTTTTAAACAACTTGTTAAAATATTACCCAATTCTTTAACAAGCAACGGATTATAGGTTTCTAAGCCAAATGCCTGGGGTGCGTGTGCAGCATTCCAGTGACCGTTTTCCGCATCAAAAAAATCCTGTTGCTCGAATTCAGAATGTCTTATTTCTTTTAATCCTCCTGATGTCTGTTTCCTGTAAAAATCAGCAATCTTTTTTTTCAGTATTGCAGCAAGCCAGGTTTTTTCGCTGCTGTTTCCTTCAAAACGATCTAATTGTTGTAGTGCAGCTAAAAAAGTGTCCTGCACTAAATCTCTTGCCACTTCTTCATCCCTTAATCTTGACATTGCAAAACGATAAAGGTAATCAGCATATTTTTCAACCCAGGTTAAAGGGTCGCTATGAAGTTGATTGGCTGCCGCTATACCGTGCTTTTCTTCTTTCATCTTTTTACGTACATTGTATAAATATAGTGCTTAACCCTTTAGTCGGCGGCAAATTATATTCCTTACAAATTATTTTATTTTTTCTGTAAGGAATAATTTAAACCTGCGACTAAGCCATAAAACGATTGTCATGGTTAAACAAATAGCATATCTGCTTATTGCGTTTTCTGCAATTGGCTTAGCCTTTACTTTTAAGCAAAATAAACCTGCGGCGCAAGGTTTCGCTGTTATTGAACTGTTTACTTCAGAAGGCTGTTCCAGTTGCCCGCCTGCGGATGCGCTTATAGCAAGAATAGCAAATGAAAATAAGGAAAAACCTGTATGCATACTTGCTTACCATGTAGATTATTGGGATAGATTGGGCTGGAAAGATAGTTTTAGCAGTCCCCGAAACTCAAAAAGGCAGAATCAGTATGCCGATTGGCTGCGTCTTAACAGCGTTTACACGCCTCAAATTGTTGTAAACGGACGCCATGAATTTATAGGTTCTGAAGAAAAAACCCTTCGCGATGCAATTCAAAATTCCCTGACCGAAACAGGCCAAAATCATTTAGAGATTGCTGTCGAAAAGCAAACCGGGTCTGCTATTTCTTTAACTTATCAAACCGGCAGGCAAGTACAAGGCGATAACCTTGTAGTAGCCATTGTTAATCCCGGCGCTACGAATAAAATTGAACGGGGTGAAAACAAAGGCAGAATCCTTAACCAGGTACAAATTGTAAACAGCTTTGAAACATTTAGCCTCAATGGCAAGGAAAAGGGTTTAGTGAGTTTAACTTCGGGGAGCATAAAAAATGATTTTGAACTGATTGCTTTCCTGCAAAATGTTAAAAGCGGACAAATAAAAGCCGCTGCGAAACTAACCCTGAAAGCGTAAATCTGAATAAATATTAATTAAACGAATTCTGTTAATGTTATCAAAAGCCTGATGAAAGAAATAAAAGAAAAACACGCTTTTTTAATGCGCTGGACCCACTGGGTAAATTTCCCGGTGCTTGCAGTTATGATCTGGAGCGGGCTGTTTATTTATTGGGCAAACGATGCCTATGGAATCTCCTTATTTGGTGTTACTTATATCAAATTTTTCCCCGAATGGTTTTATAATTATTTTCACATACCACAACGCCTGGCCGAAGGTATGGCCTATCATTTTTTATTTATGTGGTTCTTTTTTATCAACGGATTGCTTTACATTATTTATACTATTTTTTCGGGAGCTTGGCGGGAACTTATTCCTCAAAAAAAGTCATTTAAAGAGGCCTGGCTTGTTTTACTTCACGATTTACACATTAGAAAAACCATTCCTCCGCAAAATAAATATAATGCTGCTCAAAGAATTGCCTACACCGCAATTATAGTGATGGGTATAGGCTCTGTAATAACGGGACTTGCCATTTACAAACCGGTTCAATTTTATTGGCTTTGCCTGCTTTGCGGTGGTTATCATTTTGCCCGGATAATCCATTTTGCACTCACCATCGGCTACGTGCTTTTCTTTTTTATACATGTTGTTCAGGTTATCCTTGCAGGATGGAATAATTTCAGGTCGGTTGTATCGGGTTTTGAGGTAATAAAAAATGCAGAGAAAGTTAACGATGAAAAAATAACAGAACATGGAACAGCCGATTAAAAAGAAAGTTAAAGCGCCGCTTAGTGTTGAGCACAAAATAAAACGCCGCAATTTTATTTCCTTCGGTGCATTTTTTGCATTGGGCGGAGGTGCGGTTGCAGGTTGGAAATGGCTGCTTAATGCACCTGAAGAAACACCCGGGATTACAGGCGGCGCAAAGGCGCCTTTAAGAAGAGCCTTAAATAAAACTGAGCTTTTCTTTCGTAATTTCTTCAGCAATAATCACACTGTTAAAACCTACCCAAAAGAACGTGCGGCAAAAACCATTCGTATAAATAGCCTTATTGGTATTGATGATGACGATTTCGACGAGAAAAATTGGAAGCTCGAAGTAAAAACGGGTGGATTACAATCTTTACGAATTGGCATTGACGAGATTAAAGCCCTGCCTAAAACGGAAATTGTTTTCGATTTTAAATGCGTGGAAGGCTGGGACCAAATTCAACATTGGGGCGGTGTTAAACTAAGCGATTTCTTAAATCATTTTAAGCTGGATGAGCTTGCGACAAAAAATTACATGGGGCTTGAAACACCAAACGGCGAATATTATGTCGGGTTGGAAAGAGACAGTGTGTTGCACCCGCAAACTATTTTGGCCTATGAAATGAACGGACAACCGATCACTATTGAGCATGGCGCACCATTGCGGTTGATTATTCCTGTAAAGTACGGCATCAAAAACCTTAAACGAATAGGAGTAATGTCGTTTAGTAACAGCCGCCCCCGCGATTATTGGGCAGAGCAGGGTTACGATTATTATTCCGGGCTGTGAAAAATAGCAGCACTGAAAGCGTTACGTTTGTTGAGGTGTTTTTACAAACGGAGACTTTCACTTCCCTGCTCTATTGCCATGACTTAATAGTATTATAATAAAATTTATACCGCAATACTCAAATCGTAAATATTTACAGATTAACCTGTAGAACAGCACTCCATTCTCATATAAATTGGAAATCTCGGTATAATAGCAGGGACATTAAGATCCTTGTTTCCAAGAGAATGACGAGCAGTTAGCCTTCGGATTTCCGATCTGCTAACGGAATCATAATCCACAATGACATCTTCATCAAAATTCATGAAGTTGCCGCTACCTCTACCCCCCGTAAGCTTTGAGCACCTCACATCAACTTCATAGTTGAGAGCGTTAAATTAGATATGGTACAATCGTTAATCTGGTTGTCCTTTTTTGTGAAAACTATAAATGTTGCGCTTATCTTATCTATGCTCAAAAATATCAGAACAATATATATCGGATTAAAGACGCTTACAAAAATCGCCTTCTTTTTTAAGATTTTGCTTGGTTTTGCAATTAAATTAAATACATTTATTTGACAGGCTTGTATTTGAAGCGTTAAGTTTGAAAGCGCCTTTCGTAAAAGTCCATATCTTCAACACAGCAATACATGAGAAAAATCTTACTGATTTGCTTTCTATCGGTTTTCTTCAGTCTATTTTGCAGGGCACAGTCTGCAGAGATCGAAACTATTGAGACTTCATTACCGCAGATAAATGATAGCATTAAATATGTCAATGCACTGAACCGCTTAGGAATGTTGATGTATGAAAAAAACATCGACAGTACGTTCATTTATACGAAAAAAGCCCGTGACTTATCAGAACGTTTAAATTATAATAAAGGTAAAGCCGATGCATTGAATAATTTGGGAATCTTTTTTGATATCAAAGGAAACCTGCAATTGGCTGTTCGTTATTATAATGAAGCCTATTTAGCTTACAAAGAATTAAAAGATGCACCGAACCAAGTGCAGACCACTATGAATATTGCAATGGTTTACGGTGAGATGAGAAAGGACAATAAGGCGATTAAATGGTTTGATAATGCATTGAAAGCAGGCAATTTACTAGGAAGGGATTCTATAAATTCTTTGGTTATTGTAAATTATTTACTCTGTTATCCCGAAAGATTTACCAAATCTGCCAAAACCGTCTTAATAAAAAAAGCCAACTCTATCGGACAAAAATACCATGACTACAGAGTTTTGCTAGCACTGAATCAGCTTGTTGCCGATGATTTAATTGCTAATGGTAATGCAGAGGCGGGCATAAATCTGTTGGACGAAACTATTAAAGACGGCTTAAATAAAAAACTTTATTATTTCTCAATGGATTTGTTCGTTGACATCGGTGATAAGTTGTTACAGTTTGATGAAAATAAAGCGATAAAATATTATATACAGGGATTGGATATTGCCGATAAAAATAGCTACTTAATATACAGCGAGGTCTTTGCGAAAAAATTGTTCGATTTTTATGACAGAAAGAATGATGCTTCGAAAGCTGCCTTGTATAGCAGTCAATTGGTTTCAATTTACCAAAAGAGGGAAGCCGTTAATACTGCCTCAGGTATCGACTACATCGATTATGTTTTCAAACAACAAGAGCTTAATGTACTTCAACAAAAATCTGCATACCAAACCCGTTTGCTGGTTTTAATCATAGTCGTTTGTGTTTCTATTGTTTTTTTCCTGATTGTAATTGGAAAAAATCTCAACAGAACCAAGTATTTGAACATGCAGGTTATCAATCAGAATAACCAACTGAAACAGGCAATAAGTGCTCTGCAGGAAAGTCAGGCGGAGAATGCACAGATGATGAAAATTATCGCACACGATCTGCGAAATCCAATTGCAGGTATCTGGTCTATGACCTCTTTGCTGTTGGCAGATGAAAATCGTTCACCCAGAGATACAAAAGCACTAAATCACATGGTTAAAGCCTCGGATCACGCACTAACCCTTGTCAGTAATTTTTTAACTCATAATGTCGTGATCGCCGAATTGAAAAAAGAAGATCTAGACTTGATTGAGTTGGTTGAATACTGCGTTAACATGGTTCGGGATAAGGCAAATATTAAAGAACAAAAAATTATACTCGATATCATTCCTTTTGTTATCCTTGCATCGAGAGAAAAATTATGGAGAGTAATCAGCAACTTGATAACCAATGCCATAAAATTCAGCAGTAAAGGACAAACAATCTTCATCAAAGCAGAACAAATCGGGCAAAATATTCGCATACTCGTAGAGGATAAAGGAATCGGAATACCTGAACCTTTGCAGGAAAAGGTTTTCAATATGTTTACCGGTTCTAAAAGAAAAGGAACAGACGGAGAAGAGCCTTTTGGCCTGGGATTATTCATTTCCAAACAAATTGTTGATGCACACAGCGGTAAAATTTGGTTCGAAAGCAGAGAAGGGCATGGGACTAAATTCTTTGTCGAATTGCCGGGGTAATTAAGCTGGTTGTTTTTTCTGTATTTTGAAATTACAAAATTTTACTCAAACCTTTCCCCTCAAGAGGAAAGTGTCCTCCGGCACATCATAATTTATATCCTAATCTTTTTACTCCAAATACCCGTATTTAATCCCTATCTTTAAGAAAAACGCCTCACATTCTTGGGTATTGCTACCTTTCATTTCCGTCGTATTTATTAAATTGAATTTTAATCTTTAAAATCATGAGCAAAGGCAAAAAAGAAAGAAGCAACTGTTGTTAAAAAAACACCTTCAGATTAACAGTCCGGTAAGACGGCAAAGCCGGAAGTAGCATTATTTATTAAAAAAAGGTAAAAATGGCAAGTAAAACAGTTGAAACGCAGGCGAAAAACTTTATTTCCGACCTGAATAATGCAGCACACGAATATGGTTTTGAAGCAGCGGGTTGGGAGTTTAGCCTGGCTAATGCGGCAGAAAAGAAAACGATAGAAAACAAATATTACGCGATGGTTTTTACTGAGATTTTGCCGGAAAACTTATTCGATTTCTACAGCTTGCTGCAGGTTAAATATGCTGAAGCAAAATCGGATGTGGCATGGAAAATGGATAATAAAATCAGAGGTAAAAGCCCTGCATATTTTTGTGCTTTTAATCCTGAGCGATTATCCTAATTTGTAAATTGCCTTAATGAAAGTAAGTGCCGGATTATTGCTGTTTCGCAAAATAAACAACCATTTGGAATTTTTTTTGGTACACCCGGGCGGGCCTTTTTTTGTTAAGAAAGATGCAGGTTGGTGGACTGTATCAAAGGGTGAACTATTAGAAAATGAAGAACCTTTAGTCGCTGCGATACGTGAATTTGACGAAGAAACAGGCTTTAAACCTTCGGGAGATTTCACTGAATTAAGCCCGATAACCCAAAAAGGTGGTAAGAAAGTGCTCTGTTGGGCGGTAGAATTTAATGTTGATGCTTCACAGATGGTAAGCAATACTTTCGAAATCGAATGGCCTCCTCGTTCGGGCCAAAAGAAAATTTTTGTTGAAGTTGATAAAGCTGCATGGTTTAAATATGATGAAGCGATTAAATTAATCAATGAAAAACAGATCCCGTTTTTGGATGAAGTGGTTAACAAGTTTGCCGGCAGTAAATCGTCCATGAAAGGAATTAAAGGCACCTTATCTTGTAATTCTTCCTAGTAAACAACCTCGTAATTATAAAGTGCCAATATTTATATAGATTCTCCGAAGGATTTTGTCAGCTTAGAAAATTCCATATGATTTTCCATTCCTTTCAGATTTAATCTTATTATTTGATATTTGCTAAATGGATCAAAAAACAATTGGATGGATTGGCCTTGGAAATATGGGCATCCCCATGGCAACTCAATTGCTGCACGCGGGATATAAGCTAACTATTTATAACAGAAGTAAGGATAAGGAGGCGTTATTGCAGAGCTTAGGCGCTAACCCATCAGCAACACCAAAGGCTCTGGTCAATTCTTCGGATATCGTTTTCATAATGGTTTCGGATGACGCGGCAATAAATCAGCTGTTTAAAGGAGATGACGGTCTGCTTGCCGATGACTCTCAGGGCAAGACCATTATCAACATGAGCACGGTTTCGCCAGGCATAAGCAAAGAAATGGCAACGTTGTGCAGTGAAAAGGGTAACTATTATCTCGATGCACCCGTATCCGGAAGTGTAAAACAGGCAGAAACGGGAACATTAGTTATTATGGCAGGCGGAGATGTAAATGCTTTCGAAAACGTTAAGCCTGTGCTAGAAAAGTTAGGAAAGCTTGCAATGCTTATCGGTGACAACGGAGTGGGCAACTCCGCAAAGCTTGCAATTAATTCTTTGCTTGCTTTATATGCTCAAGGATTGGCCGAAACCATCCTATTTGCAAATCAGAACGGTGTTGAAACCGAAGACTTGCTGGAACTGATTAACAATGCGGCAATTGGCAACATATTTACAAAAATTAAAGGCGATGCCATTTTGCAAAATAATTTTAAGGCAGCTTTTGCGCTGAAGCATATTGTGAAAGATTTAGGTTTGGCAAAAGCAGAAGGACTATCATCACCGTTAGCGGAAGCTGCCTTCAAAACTTTTAAAAGTGCGGAAGCCGACCATGGTGAAGAAGACATTATCGCAGTAGTAAAAGCACTAAAATAGTTGATGATGTAAACTTTATAGTAATTAACTTGTTGTATTTCAACTTAATCAAAATAAATTATGAACATAACATTAGAGCAGGCAGAAGCCGTTATTACGGCTGCAAAAAAGAAAGCAGCAGAAATTAATACTAAAATGAATATTGCCGTTGTGGATTCAGGAAGCAATTTAATTGCGTTTGTACACATGGATGGCGGCTGGATTGGTTCGGTAGATATTTCGATTAAAAAGGCCAAAACAGCAGCCTGGTTTCAAATGGATACCAAGGCATTGACACCTTTGGTACAACCTGGTCAACCATTATTTAATATCGAACATTCTAACGGCGGTTTAATAACTTTCCCGGGAGGTGTAATTCTGAAAGATAGCTCGGGAGCGCTAATCGGAGCGGTGGGCGTTTCGGGCAGTACTGTTGATGATGATCATGCAGTTGCCGAAGCCGGCGCAGATGCGGTGAGGTAAAAATCCTGACCAATCAGCCCGAAGAACGCTTTTCATTACTAAGAGTCCGATTGTATTATCGGGCTCTTTTTTTTTAAAATGTATCCAAATAAAAAAAATATTACATAATAATTGCTTCGTACGAAAAACATCGTACCTTTGAAATATGAAAATCAATAATTCTGAAAATCAACTGCCTGAACCAACTAAAGCCGAGCTGGAAATTCTTCAGGTTTTATGGGAATTCGGGCCTTCTACGGTTCGTTTTGTTAATGATAAACTAAATGAGCAAAGAGAAGTAAATTATACTTCAACTTTAAAGCAGATGCAGATTCTTACCGAGAAGGGGATTTTAAAACGCGATGAAAGCCAAATGAAGCACATTTACATTCCGGTAGAGGCAGAATCAAAAACTAAAGACCAGTTGCTGGATAAATTTGTAAATACGCTTTACAAAGGTTCAGCATCATCATTGTTTATGCAGCTATTAGGCAATGAAAATACCTCTAAAGAAGACATCGATAAAATAAAAAAGCTACTGGATAGCTACGATAAATAAAATTATTAATTCTTACGAACCACTATTATGGAATTTAATTTAACAAAACTTTTGCCTTCAAATTGGCTTCATGCATTGGGCACAACGCTTTTCCACTCGTTTTGGATAGGTGTCTTATTATCTCTGATTGTTGCGCTAATCTTGTTTTCAACCCGAAAAGCCTCGGCGGCCCTAAGGTATAATTTACTTACTGCAAGCCTTTGTTTTTTTGTATTAGCTATTGGCCTGGTATTTTTTAACTCATTGGGAAATGCTGCTTCATCAGATGTTCTAACGCATTTTATTTCTGAAGCAGTGCAGGGTCAAAAAGAGATTAATCAAGCTGAAGTTGCCCAGATAAGCGTCCTATCCGGAATAAATCAGTTCATGACTATTTGGAATTCCTGGTCAGCTCAAATTGTGGTTGTCTGGTTTCTTATCATCTGTATTAAATGTGTACAACTTCTTGTTGGCTTAAATGGCATCAATAATCTTAAAAACAATAAGGTTTATCCTGCCGGAAATAAATGGGAAAGGAAGATGAATCAACTGGTTGAAAGACTTGGTATCAGTCAAAAGATTACCCTTTTACAATCGGGCATAGCAAAGGTGCCGATGGTAACAGGCCATTTTAAACCCTTGATATTGATTCCGCTTGGCTTAATAAACGGACTTGCAGATAACGAAGTTGAAGCCATACTTTGTCACGAACTTGCACACATCAAAAGGCGAGATTATCTTGTAAACTTGCTTCAAAGCTTTATCGAAATCATATTTTTCTTTAATCCGGCGGTACTATGGGTTTCGAAATTAATAAGAGAAGAACGGGAGAATTGTTGTGATGATTTGGCAGTTTCGCAATTGGATGATAAACGTAGCTATGTAAAAGCGCTAATTACCTGTCAGGAATTCCAGTTAAATGCACCAAGATTTGCAATGGCGGTAACAGGTAAGAAAAATCACCTTTTTAATCGCATTAGCAGAATGTTATTTGATACGAAAACCACATTAAATAAAGTCGAAAAAACAATATTGACCGTTGCCTTGGTTTCAGTTGTAATTTGTTCCGCTGCTTTTAAGAATGTTACTGACTCGGGTAAAGCAGTAAAAAACGTTTCATCTGATTACATACGCGGATTACAGGATACGACGAAGAAGAAAAAAGCTTCGGCTGAAATAGATAGGAAACAGGCAAATTTAGACAGGCTGCAAGCTATTGAAGACGCCAAACAGGCTCAGGAAGATTCTAAGCAAGCGATTATTGATTCCAAACAGGCAATTGAAGATGCTAAGCAAGCAGTTGAAGATGCAAAAGTTGCTGATGAGGACGCCAAAATAGCAAAGCAAGATGCACTTCAGGCGGAGATAGACGCTAAAATAGCTGTTGAGGAAGCTAAAATGCATAACAATATTAAAGCACTTGAAGCCTCAAAAAGTGCCAAGGAAAAAGCCCGTTTGGCAAGAATAGATGCAAAAACTGCAAATGAAAATGCCCGGCAGGCTGAAATTGATTCGAGAATTGCATTGAGGAATATTGATCTACCCAACAATAAAAACCAAAATATTAATGTTCCAAAAGCGCCGTCAAGCCCGATAGCTTCATCTGCGCCACGAACTTTTCAAAGTACGCCGCCTGTACCACCTTCAAATACAAATCGGAAAGAACATACATCAAAAACTACGAATAGAACGGATACGCAGAGAACAGTTGAATCAGTAAGTAGCACAGATTCTGATGTGCATGATTATAAATCCATTATCAAAGAAATGATTAAAGATAAAATCATTCAAAATAAAGATAAACTTTCTTACAAGCTTGATAAAAATAGCCTGATTGTAAATGGTGTGAAACAGCCAGAAAACTACCATCAAAACTACAAAGGGAAATACCTGCAACAAAATAATACAGCACTGCTTTACAGGTACGAAACAAATTCTTCTTCTGTAACAAAGCCTTAAGCACAAGCCCTTCGCAATTTTATGAAACTGAAATTAATGGCTTTTTTAGCCTTATGGATAACTATTGCCTTTACTTTTGTAAAAGCTCAAACCTTGCCAACAAAAATTTACGGACTTGTACTGGATGAAACGGGTAAGAATATAGAAGCTGCAACGGTGGCTTTGTACAGCACAAGAGATACTGTTTTAAAAACAACTATCCTTACCGATGTTAACGGGAGTTTCACTTTTACCGGACTTACATTTGATACTTACGAACTTAAAATTTCGGTTATGGGTTACAATATTTACAAAACCAATAAGCTCCATTTAAGTGTTTCAAATCCTGAATTTAACTTGGATAAAATTACGTTAAAACCTCTTGTAAATAATCTTAGTACCATTAATGTTAGCGTTAAGAAAGCTTTCGTAGAACAAAAAATAGATAGGATGGTGGTTAATGTTGATGCCTTAATCTCAAATGCAGGAACCACTGCGCTCGATGTTTTGTCAAAGTCGCCGGGTGTGAATGTAGACCAAAACGGACTGATAAGTTTAAAGGGTAAAAGCGGTGTTAATATTTTTATAGATGATAAACCGACTTATCTTTCCGGATCAGATCTGGAGAATTATTTACGCTCATTGCCGTCTTCATCTTTGGATCAGATCGAATTGATGACTAATCCGCCGGCTAAATATGATGCCGCAGGTAATGCAGGTGTTATCAACATTAAAACAAAGAAGAATAAGATTGCCGGGTTTAACGGAAGTTTTAATTTAAGTGTAAATCAGGGTGAACTTACGCGATCAAACAATAGCGTGAATCTTAACTATCGCAAAAATAAAATTAATGTATTTGGCAATTTCAGCTATAACCTGAACAATAGTTTTACTGATCTCGATTTGAACCGAACTTATAAAAATCAGGATGATTCTCCCAAATATTTTTTCAATCAAAATTCATATTTTAAAAGACACGGGAATACATTTAACGCGAAAGCGGGTATAGACTTTTATGAAACTGAACAAACTACATGGGGTTTTGTATTCACCGGTATGAGCAGAATATCATCGCAGATAAATAATAACACAAGTAATCTGCTCAACGCAATTAAAAAGCCGGATTCTATAATTAAGGCTGAAAATATCGATCAAATTAACTATAAAAATGCGGCTCTGAATTTAAACTACCGCCATAAATTCGGTAAAGAAAAAGGCGATTTAACATTTGATCTCGATTACCTTAATTATAGCAACAAAACGGATCAAAACTATTATAACTATAGCTATTTCCCGAATATGGAGCTCAAATCTCAAGATCTGTTAACTGGGAATTTACCTTCTGATATAGATATTTATACAGCTAAAACAGACTTTACAAAAGCGATGAACAAATTGTGGAAACTTGAAGCTGGAATGAAAACGAGCTACACAAAAACCAATAATGCAGCAAATTATCTTTACACAATTAATGGAAATACAGCGATAGATTATGATAAGACGAATCAATTCGTGTACAAGGAAAATATTAATGCAGGTTATGTAAACATTAGTACAGAGGGCAAAAGATTATCTGTGCAGGCAGGATTAAGATTTGAAACAACCGTTTCTGATGGTCACCAATTAGGTAATCAGGTAAAGCCAGATTCTTCATTTCGAAGAACTTACAACAGCTTCTTTCCAACGGCGTACCTGAGTTATAAGCTTGACACAGCAAGTAATAATGTTTTCGGCTTAAATTATGGACGACGTATTGACCGCCCATATTATCAGGACTTAAATCCCTTTTATTCGCCTTTAGATAAATTCACTTATTATGTGGGAAACCCTTTCTTAAAACCCGCTTTTACACAAAGTCTGGAGTTGAGCCATACTTTTAAAAGTAAAATAACAACCACACTCGGCTACAGTTGGGTTAAAGATGAGGTTAATGAAACTATCGAAATTCTTAACGGAACGTATTACAGCAGGCCTGCAAACATAGGAAAAGGAACGGTTAAAAACCTCTCCGTAAATGCTGATTTGGATATTAATAAATGGTTTACTACACATATATACACAGAACTGGCCAACATGGTGTCGAAAACTGAATTTTATACGGGTTATTTGATAACGAACGGAACCTACTTCAGACTAAATTCAAACTTCCAATTTAAGGTAAGCCCAACCTGGGATGCAGAAGCAAGTTTCAGATACCAAACAAAATTTTCCAATGTTCAGTTTTTAATCGGTGAAGTTAAAGAGTTCGGAGCTGCCGTTCAAAAAAAGATCTCACCTAAAAGCAATTTGAAGTTATCAGTATCTGATATATTTAGGAACAGAATATTCACGGGGGTTATTAATAATCTTGCTGCAACCGATGCAAACTGGACAAACAGAGCTGATAGCAGAGCGGTAGTTTTAAGTTTTAGCTATCGTTTCGGTAAAGCTTTTTCTTCGCCCGCAAAACACGAAACATCGGGTGCCGATGATGAAAAGAATAGGGTTAAAAACTAATAGTTGTCTGTCGGAAAGACATTTTTCATCATTGATTTTCAGTGTTTAATTTCCAATTAAAATCCTACTCCCGTTTTTTTTGAGTAAATTCGAAAAAATCATTACAGGGTCGCGTTCTCCCGACCGAAAATTAAATCTGCTAAAACGGCTATCAATCGTTTTTAAATATAGGATTTTCTTTAAACTTCAGGATTAAGCAAATCCACGGGCATAAATTATGGCTTGTGATTAATTAAAAATATGGACAATCAGGAAATCGAATTTCAGGCAAAAATGTATGCTTACGCAATAAATAGCGCTACAAAAGAACACGGATTTAAAAAAGATGAAGGCTGGAAAGTGAATGTCGCCAATGCAGCGGAAAAACTCGAGCTTGAACAAAAATATTATCCTACGGTATCAACACAAATTACTTCTGATTCATTACATAAACTGTCAGAACTGGTGAAAATTGTATTGAACAGAACGCCTGCATTTGCAGCAGACCCTATTCAAGGCTTTGGTGTTCAGCACCCCGATTCTGAGTTTATTATTGCTTATAATCCAATCAGAGTGCACCGTTAATTCGGAAATCAGTTAGCTTCATTTCGTAAAATTTGCAGCGGCGGTTTATTTAAAATACTTCTGCTGCTTAATATTCCTGTTGTCAAAACCAGCGCAACAACACTTCCAAAAAGCAACAGCGTTGGTAAAAGCGGGGGGATAAATGCGGCATCGAAACTAAATTTTGCCAAGGCCCAGCTCCCGCTTAACGCCAAAATTAATCCTGCTGCAGCAGCAAATAAGCCTAAGAAAAAATACTCAATTGCATTTATCGCAAGAATTTGGTTTCTGCGGGCTCCCATTGTTCTTAACAAAATACTTTCTTTAATTCTCTGATTTTTACTTGTTAGTACGGCCGATACCAAAACAATCCACCCGGTGATCATGCTAAAACCGGCCATAAATTGAATTACAAAACTTATTTTTCCCAACAACTCATCTAAGAGTTTCAACACCAGACCCAGATCTATTACGGATATATTCGGGAATTTTCTTACCACAGCGCCCTGGAAATTTGCTGATGTTTCGCTATTCGGTACCCTTGTCATTAAAACGTGAAACTGCGGTGCCTGTTCCAAAACGCCAGAGGGAAATACAACCCGAAAATTGGTTTGCATTCTGCTCCAGTTTACTTCTCTAAGACTACCCACAACGGTTGGTAACAACATTCCCTGAACATTAAAAACGATTTTGTCGTTCAATTTCACTTTAATACTACGGGCAAAATTCTGATCCAGTGAAATGTGAACCACATCATTAGGGCTATTAATTTTCCCCGTCCATTTTCCGTCTGTAATTTTTTCTGATGCAGTTAAAGTATCCTGGTAAGTGGCTCTTATTTCATTTCTAAATGCCCGCTTATTCGTGCTGTCTGCACCTGCTTTTTTACCGTTTATTTCCTCAATCCTCATCGTAATAACAGGAACCTGATTCATCAGCGGGAGCTTGTAAGATTTGGTCAGATCAGCTACTGCATTCTTTTGGGTGCTTTGAATATCAAATAGAACCATGTTGGGTTGAGAAGCACCCGACGAAAGTGTAACCCTGCTGATTAAAATTCCCTGAACGAAATATAGCGTGCATATAAAAGCCGTAGATAAACCTATCGAAACGGTAAGCATTAAAGTTTGGTTGTTTGGGCGGTACAAATTGGCAAATCCTTGTCGCCATAAATAGCTTAGTGATGCCGGCATTAATTTCCGTACCAAAAACATGAGTGTGCCCGAAAATGCGATAAGCAGAAGGAAGGCAATTAAAATGCCTGCTGTAAAGGCTATTGTTTGTATCCATCCCTGCGTTTGCAAATAAGTAAAGCCGACAATAAAAGCGACCATCAGGATATAGACAACGATTTTTAAAAAGTCGGTTTTCTTATTGGTATTGTTTTCGAAATTTGCCCTGATCGCATTTAACGGTGATATTCTCCTTACTGATAATAGTGATGGCAACGCAAAAAGAATAGAAATAACAAAGCCAAGTATTAAGCCTTGCCCAATCGCCGTCCAGGATACTTGCATGGTAATTTCAACCGGAAGGAAATCTTTTAATACAATTGGCAGGAGAAACTGAATGAGTGTTCCTAAAACAGATCCGATTGCTGCTGCAATAATCCCGATAAATGATACTTGAATAAGGTAAATTAAAAAAGCACCACGGGCTTTCAAGCCCATACACCGAAGTGTAGCAATGGCAGACAATTTTTCCTGAATATAAACATGAATCGCACTGCCAACGCCGACACATCCGAGCAATAAAGCTATAAAACCGGTTAATGCCAAAAAGCGATTTAAATCTCTGAACGAACGCCCAGTTTGTTCTTTTCTTTCGGCAACGGTATCAAGATCAAGTCCTTCTTTTTCCAATTTCGGCTGAAGTTGTTTAATCGTTGCTGCCAATTGGTTTGCACTGTTAAACTTATAATAATATTTATAATTAATGCGGCTTCCAGTTTTTACCAGTCCGGTTTTATCTAGAAATTTTAAAGGAATATACACGATTGGTGCAACACTTGCAGAAATGCCCGTTTGGCCCGGGGCTTTATCTAAAACACCGGCAATTTTAAAACTTAAGTCGCCCACATTAATTGAATCGCCTGTTTTTGCATTAAACTGAAGCATAAGCGTTTTATCAACTAAAGCGTCTCTTCCATCAAAAAAATTCTTCGCGGCGCTTACAGGAGTAGTTTCAATTGATCCGTAAAACGGATAATTTCCCTGCAAAGCTTTCATTTGTACCAACCTGCTTCCGCCGCCTTTTACGAAATAGACCATAGATGCGAAAGTACTTTCTGTAGCTCGATCATCGCCCATGGTTTTAAGCATTTTCTGGGTTTGTTTACTTACCGTTTTGCGGCTTTCGACGATTAAATCGGCGCCTGTGAGCTCTTTTGCTTGTCTGTCTATATCGTTTTGCAAATTATCCTTAAAAGAATAAACCGCTACCAAAGCGGCAATGCCCAAAACGATTGAAGAGATGAAGAGGAGTAAACGCGAACGGTTTTTACGGCTGTCACGCCAAGCCATTTTAAATAGCCAGGAGATCGAAATATTTTGTTTCGGAACGAGATTTTCAGGCATAACTCGGGTTTTCATCAGCTATAATTAATCCGCCTTTCATTTTGATTACTCGGTTTGTTCTTGCGGCTAAATCAGGATCGTGTGTTACAATAACTAATGTAGTTCCTGCATCTTTATTCAAATCGAATAGCAGTTTAATTATTTTTTCACTCGTTTCCGAATCAAGATTTCCCGTTGGCTCATCTGCAAATAACAAAGCAGGCTTGTTTGAAAAAGCTCTCGCCAGCGACACCCGTTGTTGCTCCCCACCTGATAGTTGCACCGGGTAATGGTGACTTCTGTCTGCCAATCCTACTTTATCTAAAAGTTCCAGCGCATATGGTTTTATATTTTTGGCGCCCCTTAATTCTAGGGGTACCATTACGTTTTCGAGTGCCGTTAATGTAGGCAACAGCTGGAAGTTTTGGAAAATGAAACCTACATATTGGTTGCGAACTGCAGCTCTTTGATCTTCAGATAGTTTATCCAAAATGATGCCGTTGAGTTCAACACTGCCTGTGCTTGCACTGTCTAAACCTGCACATAAGCCCAGAAGCGTAGTTTTGCCGCTTCCCGAAGGGCCGGTTATGGCAACAATAGAGCCTGTTTGTACATCAAAGTTAACGTTGTTTAAAACCGTAAGTTCGCGACCTGCACTTTGATAAATTTTACTTACATTTCGGATGTTCAGTATGCTTTCCAATGGCTGAAGATTTAGTTTTCGGATTGAAGATGCATCAAAACATAATGCAGCCTTTTCCGTTAAAGATAATGGCTTTTTGATTTTAAGAGACAGAATAAATAGATATGTTACGAAAACGCTTAATGGTATTAATTGTTTTGACAGGAATATTACAAGCCTGCTCAAATTCTGGAGATAAAAATAAATCGACAGTGTCTGATTCTGCTGAAACCAGCGAAACCCTGGCGGCCAAAGCAGTTAAAAACATCTTGTTTTTCGGCACAAGTTTAACTGCTGGCTATGGCCTCGATCCCACCGAAGCTTATCCTGCGCTAATCCAAAATCGTATAGACTCGCTGAAGATGCCCTATAAAGTTATTAACGGTGGCTTGAGCGGAGAAACATCAGCAGGAGGAAAAGGAAGGATAGACTGGCTTTTAAAGCAAAAAGTTGATGTATTTGTTCTTGAATTAGGCTCGAACGATGGTCTGCGAGGCGTACCTGTTGCTGAAACAACAAAAAATTTGCAAAACATTATAGATCGTGTTAAGGCAAAATATCCTGATGCGAAACTGGTATTGGCAGGAATGCAAATGCCCCCAAGTATGGGCAAGAAATATGCCGCAGACTTTAAAAATATGTTCCCTGCTTTAGCAAAGAAAAACAACATGAGTTTGATCCCCTTCCTGCTTGAAAAGGTTGGTGGAATACCTAAATTAAACCAAGCTGATGGCATTCACCCGACTGCGGAAGGAGATAAAATTCTGGCTGAAAATGTTTGGGTGGTTTTGAAACCTTTGTTATAAGCATCATCTTCTAACTTAAACGGTAGATAAGGAATGGAGTTGTAAGCTTATAAATTGGTTGCTGAATGAAATGGCGATCATTTAATAAGGAAAACTCAATTGTGTGAAGTGAATCGCTGACCGCAATTTTGTACGTCATTTTTGCCGACTGAACTTCTCGTTCTTACCCTATAAAGCATGGTCTCTTACTTACCAATGTTATCCGTTTATACCAAATATGATTCTTCCGCAAAAAAAAATTATTTTTAAATTAACCTTAAAAACTATACTTTGGTCGGCGCTCCGAAATAAATTATGAATAATTAAATGAAAGATATTGTGCGACCGATTCCAATTAATGAAGCCGAGCGAGTAAAGGAATTATCTGATTTCGACCCTGACTACACCGATCTGCAAAGTAATTTCGAAAACCTTACAGCGCTTGCTGCAAAAATTTCGGGAAGTAACATTTCACTTGTAAACCTTATCGATTCGTTTACCCAATGGTCTGTTTCAAATTATGGTTTAGAACTTGATCAAATGCCTAGGGAAGAATCCATTTGCCAATATACGGTTGCTCAGGATGATCATTTTGAAATCGTTGATCTATCACTTGATGATAGATCAAAAGACTTTTTTTACGTGAAAAATCCGCTCAATCTGCGTCATTATTTTGGCGTGCCTTTAAAAACCCCCAGTGGTTACAATATTGGTGCCTTATGTGTACTCGATGAAACAGCTAAAACACTCTCGCCCGATAAAATTGAATTGTTAAAGCTGCTTGCTAACGAAGTGGTAGATAAGCTTACCAACCTTAAAATTTTACAAAACCTGAAAACTGACCTGGATGAAGCCAAAAAAAGTCAGCGCAAAGCCGCTCATGATATTCGTGGTCCTTTATCAGGCGTAACCGGAATTATCGATATTATTCGAAAAAAGGAAGACCAAAATAATATTGCTGATGTGCTCGATTATATCAAGATGATTGATAACAGCACTAAAGGTGTTCTTAGCTTAACCGAAGAGATTTTGAACGAGCAGAAAGTACTGAAAAGTGATGACTTTAATCTGCTCATTTTTAAAAGTAAACTCGAACAGCTTTATGCACCGCAGGCGAAGGCTAAAAATATTTTTTTCAAGATAACGCTCGGCGCATTACATCAACAAACCAACTTTTCAAAAAATAAGTTGATGCAAATTGCTGGCAATCTTGTGTCTAACGCAATAAAATTCAGTTCAGATTATGGTACGGTAACCGTAAAATTAGATTTATCTGTAATTGATAAGGAAAAGACCCTTAAAATTGATGTTTCTGATAATGGTAATGGTTTGAGCGAAGAAGCGGTGGGTAAAATATTAGCAGGTAAGTTGGAGTCTTCGGAAGGTACAACAGGCGAAAAAGGTTACGGCTTAGGCTTGCCTATGGTTACTGATTTTGTTAAAAGCCTCAATGGAACAATTGAAATTACTTCAGAATCAGGTTGGGGAACAAATTTCGAAATTACAATACCGCTTTCTTGATATTGTTGGCTTGGAATCAGACAAAGCATATTTAGCTTAAATGAATAAAAATGAATGTTAAAAAAAAAATTTCTATTCATTTCATTCGTCAAGATGCTATAATTATGTAAGTGTGCTTGATTCAGGGTTTTAGCCTTTAATGGTGTCAATAATTTTGTGTTCATGTTTTAAATTTGGCGGCTTTCTTTTAAATATTCCTTTCGTTACGGTTTACAAAGATTTTGTCTGCGACCAATTTTTCATAAATTCATTTTTTTAACAAATTCTGTTAAGGAAAAGCACATATAAATAGATTAGTGTAAAGGATAATGATCTCTGAAACCGGTTCCCTTCAATTGTTAAATGCCATAGAAAGGCCCTCTTTATTGTTGGGCGGCTCGGCAGGTTGTATTAAAATTCTCGGTGCCAACACCGCTTGGTTTGCTTTTTTTGGCTCTTATGAAAAAGCGCCCAAAGGATTTAGTCTTTCAGAGATAAGTGATCTTTATCGTCAGTATTTTTCAGGTTTAGAAAATTATTTTGAATCTGCTTCTGACGATGATAGTTGCATTTTTGTGACCTCAACTTCTAAACAAGAAAATTATGAGTTAACCTACCGTTTGGTTGATGCTGACGAAGATGGTACTCGTTATTATGTCCATTCTATAGCTATCAAACCATCAAGTGATGTTAAAGAAGACATTGTTAATGATCGTTACAGGTATGCTGCTAAAGCGACAAACGATGTAATTTGGGACTGGGATATCACTAGCGGAACATTAATTTGGGGCGAGAATTTCCGTACACTATTCGGCTATTTTGATGAAGAACTGGATACGGACATACGATCTTGGACTGCAAAAATTCATCCCGAGGATGTGCAGCGGGTTAAAGATGAGATCGAAAGTTTTATGGAAACGGATGAGAGCAATTGGTCTTCCGAATACAGGTATCAAAAAGCAAATGGTGATTACGCAATCGTTATAGATCACGGATTTATTATAAGGAATAACGCCGGCAAAGGTGTTAGAATGGTGGGTGCCATGCATGATGTAACTCTAAGAAGAAGGGAAGAACAACGATTACGTCTGTTAGAATCTGTAATATTAAATACCACCGATTCGGTAGTTATTACCCGTGCCGATTTGAATGAAGGACCGCTTTCCAAAATTATTTACGTTAATGACGCCTTCACTTTGATGAGTGGCTATTTACCTGAAGATGTTTTAGGTAAATCGCCTAGAATATTAGAAGGCCCAAAAACTGATCAGGCTGAACTCGCAAGGGTTATCAGTTGTCTTTATGCAGGTCAATCTTGCGAAACAAGCATGGTAAATTACAAGAAAAATGGAACTGAATTTTGGAATAGTTTTTCTGTTACCCCGGTTGCAAATGAAAACGGCTTGCCTGATACATGGATATCAATCCAACGTGATGTAACAAAGGAGAAAACGGATGAAATTCGTAAAAAGCTCTTTAATGATATTGCTGAGGTGTTTAACAGCCCCGGCCGCCTTCATGATATCTTGACTCTTGTTCTTGAAATTATTAACAAAAATACAGGTTTCAGTATTTCTGAAATCTGGCTGCCCGATACGTACAAAAGAAATTTGAAACTTTTTGCAACAAGAGCTGAAAGCGAGGCGGGATGTCAGTTTTATCAAAACACAAAAAGTATAAAGAAAATTCCTAAAGGAGAAGGGTTGGCAGGTAAGGCTTGGGAGATGATGGACTTGCAGCTTCTTTCTGATTTGGAGAGTTCCGTTGATTTCTTTAGGAGAGACGAGGCGCTCAAAGCGGGGTTTAAAACAGCGATCGGATTACCACTTATAAGTAACGGAACTTTTATCGGCGCATTGGCATTATTCGGTATTATAGATCAGAGTTCAGCTTCGTTTGATATACTGGGAGATGAGTTAGGGAAATTTTTAGGTGCCGAGATTAAGCGTAAGCAGTTGGAAAACGAATTGGATCAGATTTTCAACTTTGCCCCCGATATAATCGCGATACTCAATTTTAAGGGCTATTTCAGAAAGATAAATGTTGCTGCCTGTGAGTTTTTGGGCTATTCGGATAATGAACTACTCAGTGAGCCAGTAAGTCATTTTATTCATCCCGATGACCGTGAAAAAACTATGGAAGCTGTTAAAATTGCTACCCGACAAGACATTTCACATTTCGAAAACCGATATATAACCAAATCCGGCAAGGTAATTTGGATGTCGTGGACGGCTACCTCAGTTGTTGAGGAAAGTTCGATATTTGCCGTGGGTAAAGATATTACCGAGCGTAAAAACCTCGAAGATCTGCTTTTTAAATCGAACAGCCTCGCAATGATTGGTAGCTGGGAAATTGATCGAGAAAAAGTTTATTGCTCCGAACTGGCCTGCGAAATTATCGAAGCTCCTGCCGATTTTAAACCTGATGAAGCAACTATTTCGAATTTTTTCGCCCCAACGACTAATGGTGAGCGAGCAAATGAAAGTAACGAGGTAAGACTTGAAGATTTTGAAAACTGGGACGAAGAGATTTTAATAAAAACGCTGAAGGGTAATTTGAAGTGGATAAGAACAATTGGGCAAACAGAAATTGTGAACGGACAATGCATTCGTGCTTACGGAAGCATACAGGATATAAATTCGAGAAAAATTGCGGAAGCAGGTATTGCCGAAGCCACTAAAGAATTAGAGGAATCTGAAAAGCGCTATCATGAACTTTTTCACCTCAGCCCGTTGCCAATGTGGGTTTATGATTTTGAAACCCTTAATTTTCTTGATGTTAATAGAGCTGCGGAAAATAGCTACGGTTACAGTCGCGATGAATTTTTAAATATGACTATCAGAGATATTCGACCTGAAGAAGAGTTGTTGATTCTTGAAAGAACGGTTAGAGATAATGCAAAACACGATAAACCTTTTCAGGGGACGTTTCTTCATCTTAAAAAAAATGGTAACTTAATTAATGCGGAGATTAAAACGAACCTGATTATCTTTAACGGAAGAAAGGCAAAACTTGTTGTTGCAACTGATATTACCGAGCGTTTGCTTTACATTAACACTATAGAGCAGCAGAATGAGAAATTGAAAGAAATTGCCTGGATTCAGTCTCATGTTGTACGGGCACCGTTGGCCAGAATCCTTGCACTTACAGATCTGTTTAATAATTCTGGGCGGTGCAAAAAGTTAGCAGATGCGGATATTATCACACACGTAGAAAGATCTGCTAAAGAACTTGACGAAATTATAAGAGAAATTACAGTAAAATCAGATGATTCAAAGAAGATAAATTAATGAATAGAAAAATATTGGTTATTGATGATGACAGCTTAATTTTGTTAATACATGAAGCAAAACTAGAAGATGAAGTTAGCTGTGCATGTGAGTTCTTCGATAACGCAAAATCTGCCTTGGAATATATGGCTGCAGACCAGGAAGAAACCTTGTTTTTACTGTTGCTTGATATTAACATGCCGTTCATGAATGGATGGGATCTTCTTGATGAAATTAATGGAGCAGCTTTTAAAAAAAATGTTTACACTGTTATGGTCACTTCATCCGTTAATGAAGCGGATAAATGCAAGGCAAAAGAATATCAAATGGTTTTGGATTTTTTAAGCAAGCCATTAAAAACCAGACACATCGATCGACTGAGAAGTATTAACGAGCTCTCGTCTTTTTTTAATCAACCTGATCTATAAAAAATGATTGATAAAAAGCACGCCGGCCAGGCCTGCTACAGAGACAATACTTTCCATAATAGTCCAAGTTTTAAAGGTTTCTTTTAAACTAAGGTTAAAATATTCTTTAAACATCCAAAAGCCAGTATCGTTAACATGCGAAAGCATTAAACTGCCTGCACCAACGGCCAAAACCATTAATTCGGGAGGAGCATTGCTTCCGATTAGTGGTAATACAATGCCCGAAGCAGTTAATGCCGCAACGGTAGCCGAACCCAATGTTATTCGTAATGCCGCGGTAATTAACCAAGCCAAAAGCAAAGGCGAAAGATTCAATCCTACTGTAAGTATTTTAACAGTTTCGCCTACACCACTGTCGACTAATATTTGCTTAAATGCACCGCCTGCGGCAATAATTAAAATAATCATTGCTATACTTTTAACGCCTTCCACACAAGACTCCATTGCCTTTGCAATGCCTCTATGCTGCACCGCAACTGTAATTATAACTGCGATTAGTAAAGCAGCTGTAGGATCGGCAAGGAAAACAAAAACCGGTTTTAGCGGGTAAGATCCCGTGAAGGCTATCCCTGCAGTGCCGGCAACAATTAAAAGAACGGGCAATAAAGCGGTGCAGAAACTTTTAATACCCGAAGGTAATTGATCATCTTCCTCAATTATAAAATTTGTGCCTGCCATAGAAAGGCTTTTCTTTATAATCAAACGAGGAAAAAAAACTCCGGCGATTATTGCAATGGGAATGCTCAATCCCAATCCGAAAATTAACGTTTTGCCTAAATCGGCGTGAAAAATTGCAGCCAGAGCCACAGGCCCAGGGTGTGGAGGCAAAAAGCCGTGGGTTACAGAAAGCGCAGCCGCCATCGGTATACCAATGTATAATCTCGGTAAGCCTGTTGCAGAAGCGATTGCAAAAACCAGCGGAATAAGGACCACAAAACCTGCGTTGTAGAAAAGGGGAATGCCTACCAGTAAGCCAGTTAGTAAAACCGCCCATTGAATATTTTTCGTCCCAAACAATTTAATCAGAATAAAAACTATTTTTTTTGCCGAGCCGCTATCTTCAATTAGCTTTCCCATCATGGCACCTAATGCCAGTACCATAACCATACTGCCAAGCGTACTGCCAATACCATTACTTATCGAATTCATAACCTTTGATGCAGGCATGCCCAAAAACAAACCCGTTAAAATGGCAACCAAAAGCAGCGCTATCATCGGGTTTAGTTTTTTGATGATGAGGATGAAAAGCAGAAGAATTCCGGCAAGTACGATCAGTAATGACATATTATTTATTCCAGGTGGTGAAGCTGATGCATGGTTAGATTTAAATTTGCATACAGTTGCTTAAATATGAGAAAATTTCTTTGATACTTGAGGTGATTTGTTTCATCAGGCGAAATTGTTTCAGAATCTCCTTTGTTACTTATCGGATACTCTGCTACTAAACCTGTAGCTTTTGCAGCAAGATAGGCAGCGCCAACTGCGGATGCATCTTCCTGCGAGACAAGAACAAGCTTTTTGCCGGTAACATCAGCAAGTATTTGCATCCAGATTTTAGAGTGAATGAAACCACCGCTTACGTTAATCTGTTTAATAGTGGTTCCACTTGCTTCCACTGCTTTCATCACATCATTCAAAGCAAAACAAATGCCCTCTATAACCGCTCTGGCTAAATGACTTTGATTGTGTTCAAGCGTAAGTCCGAAAAAGGTTCCGCAAGCCTCACTGTCCCAAACCGGAGCACGTTCGCCCGCTAGATAAGGCAGAAAAATTAAGTTTTTACTTCCTGCTGGTTTTGCGGCAACGCTCTCAAACAATGTGGCGTAATCATCACCATTGAGCGCTGTTTTACCAAATACATTTTTCAGAAGCCATTGTAGCGCAATTCCGCCATTGTTTATCGGTCCACCACAGATATAAGTTTCCGCATCCAGAATATAGCTGAATGTCATCGCAGAAGAATTAAATACCGGTTGTTTAGATGCCAGCCTTAGTGCGCCGCTGGTACCAATGGTTATTGCCGCCACACCCGCCGATGTTGCCTCACTTCCTAAATTTGCCAGGCAACCATCTGAAGCGCCTATTACAAATTTGCAGCCTGAACTTTTAAGCAAGGTCTTTGCCGATGCAGTTAATTCACTATTATAATAATTTGTTTGAACGGGTTCAGAGAGCTGCGTTTCAGAAATACCTGCTAATGATAAAGCCTCCTCATCCCACACGAATTCGCGAATATTAAATAATCCACTGGATGAAGCAATAGAGTAGTCGATTTTAAATTCACCGAAAAGCTCAAACCAAATGTATTCCTTTATTGATATAAATTTGAAGGTTTCAGCTATTAGTTTAGGTTCATTTTTATTAAACCAAAGAATTTTGCAAAGCGGAGACATCGGGTGGATGGGCGTGCCGGTTTCTTTGTAAATTTCGATTCCAAGTGCTGATTCCTTTAGTTTTTGCGCTTCTTCTGCACTTCGGTTATCTGCCCAGGTTACCATCGGATATAATGCATTTCCGTTGCCATCAACCATGATTAGACTGTGCATGGCCGAACTTAAACCTATTGCCTGCGGTGCTTCGCCTAATTTAAACGTCAATTCATTAATACATTTTACAAACGCTTGCCAAACGGTGTCAGGATTTTGTTCACTGTAACCGGTTTTCGGAATATCCGTAACATAAAAAACCTGACTTGACGCCACAGGTTTAAATTGTTCGTCCAAAGCAACGGCTTTTGTACTTCCGGTGCCGATATCAATACCGATGGTATAATTCATTATTAAGGTTTAGTCGGCAATTTAACTTTTTGAGTCTGAAAATGAAATCTTCCTTATAAAATTACCTGCCTTTGCAGCGCATGTTTATTAATGAATTTCAACTTCATTAGAACTTCATAATTCTGTAGTTATTTCGTATCAGAATTAATCAACGGACAGGCCGGATTTATTGAAATTAAATGAGCAATTTTTTAAAGCTCGCATTCTATAGATTATCTGTCAGACAAATTAATTAACCAAAAAATAAATCAGATAAACTATCAGTAAAAAAAAGATGAAGACAACTGTCATTTGCTTAGGCTTGTGTGCTTTACTTTACGTAACGGGCTGTACACCGAAAAAAGAAGAAAAAGAAGAAGTAGTTACTTATGCGGTTACCTCGCCGTTAAAAATCGACACCTCCTTTACTAAAGCGTATGTTTCGCAGATCAAATCTGTAAGAAACATCGAAATCAGGGCTTTGGAGAAAGGCTATTTACAAAATATTTATGTCGATGAAGGCCAGCATGTACATGCCGGGCAAGTGCTTTTCAGGATTATGCCTAAATTGCTTCAGGCAGAGCTATTGAAAGCGCAGGCAGAAACCAAATCAGCAGAAATCGAACTGGAAAATACCAAGCTGCTTACTGATAAAAACGTCGTTTCTAAAAATGAACTTGCAATGGCTAAAGCTAAACTGCAGGGTGCAAATGCAGAAACTGCGATGGCAAAAATGCATTTGGCATTTACTGAAATAAGAGCACCATTCGACGGCACGATAGATCGAATCCCGTTCAAACTTGGGAGTATGATAGATGAAGGCGCCCTGCTTACAAGTCTATCCGATAATAGCCAGGTTTTTGCTTATTTCAATGTTTCAGAGCCAGAATACCTGAGTTATCAATCAGCAAAAAAAGTAAAAGGCGAACAGGAAGTTGGCTTACTACTTGCCAACAATGAGTTGTTAAAATCGAAAGGTAAGGTAGAAGTAATAGAGAGCGAATTCAATAATGAAACCGGTAACATCGCTTTCCGAGCCAGATTTAACAATTCTGATAACCTGTTGAGGAACGGGGAAACCGGTAAAATTCAAATGGTTGTTCCTCTGAAAAATGCTATTGTTATTCCTCAAAAAGCCACATACGACATTCAGGATAAAACTTACGTTTTCGTGGTCGACGGCAAAAATAAAGTACACTCCCGGGCGATAACCGTAGCCAGTGAATTGCCTGATTTATATGTGATAAGCGATGGTTTATCCCTGGGTGATAAGATTTTACTTGAAGGCGTGCAGAAAGTTAAGGATGATGATAAAATCACCTATAAATTTCAACAGCCCCAAGAGGTTATCAAACAGTTGAGGTTAAAAACAGAATAATCCAAATTCCGCTAATACTTATTTTATGTTTAGTAAATTCATACAAAGGCCTGTCCTTTCTATCGTTATATCGCTTGTAATTGTGTTTTTGGGAGTGTTGGCAATCAGCTACCTACCCGTTACGCAATTCCCTTCCATATCTCCGCCCAAAGTAAATATTACGGCAGAATATCCGGGCGCAAATAACGAACTATTAATTAAATCTGTTGTAATCCCTTTAGAACGTGCATTGAACGGCGTACCGGGAATGAAATACATTGCTTCTGATGCCGGTAACGATGGTGAAGCATCCATCCAGGTTGTATTTAATTTGGGTACCGATCCGAATCAGGCTTCCTTAAACGTACAGAACCGTGTGGCTGCGGTAACCAATAAACTCCCGCCGCTGGTTGTTCGCGAAGGTGTAAAAATTACCCGCGAAGAATCCAACATGTTGATGTACATCAATTTGTATAGCAAAGATCCAAAAATGAACCAGAACTTTCTGTATAACTTTGCGGATATCAATTTGCTTTCTGAATTGAAAAGAGTAGATGGCGTGGGCTTTGCCGATATTTTGGGCGACAGGGATTATGCAATGCGTATCTGGCTTAAACCCGACCGCATGCAGGCTTATAAAATTTCAGTCGATGAAGTGATGAAGGCCCTGGATGAGCAAAGTCTGGAGGCTTCGCCCGGTAAAACGGGTGAAAGCTCAGGGCAAAGATCTCAAGCGTTCGAGTATGTTTTAAAATATTCGGGTCGTTACAATACAAAAGAAGAATACGGCAATATTGTACTCAGGGCAAATGCGAACGGAGAGATGTTACGTTTGAAAGATGTTGCCGATGTGGATTTCAGTGCTGCCGCTTATAACCTTTATTCTACCCTGAATGGAAAAGCCTCGGCGGCAATTGTGTTAAAACAATCTTACGGAAGTAATGCAAGTCAGGTTATTAAAGATGTTAAGGCTAAAATGGCTGAGATTAAAGCAAGCTCATTTCCCAAAGGTCTTGATTATGAAGTGAGTTATGACGTTTCGAAGTTTCTTGATGCATCAATAGAGAAAGTAATTCATACGCTTGTTGAGGCTTTCATTCTTGTGGGTTTAGTTGTATTTCTCTTTTTAGGCGATTGGCGATCAACGGTTATACCGGCTATTGCTGTACCCGTTTCCTTGATCGGAACCTTTGTATTCATGTCGTTTTTCGGTATTACGCTAAATCTGATTACTTTATTTGCGCTTGTATTGGCAATCGGGGTTGTGGTAGATGATGCGATTGTAGTTATTGAGGCCGTGCACGCCAAAATGGAACTAAACCGAAAAATGTCCGTTCTTCGGGCCACTCAAGAAGCCATGAAGGAAATCAGTGGTGCAATTATCGCCATCACTTTCTTAATGGCTTCGGTATTTATTCCAGTAACTTTTATGTCGGGCCCTGTGGGTATATTTTACCGCCAGTTTTCGATAACAATGGCCACCGCAATTATTCTTTCGGGCATTGTAGCCCTTACGCTTACGCCTGCATTATGTGCCATTATGTTGAAGAACAATCACGGTCACGGTAAAAAGAAAACTATTGTCGACAGATTTTTGGATGGCTTTAATAAAGGCTTCGCAAAACTTTCAGGCAAGTACGAGATCGTTTTAACCAAAGTCGTTAGTCGCAGGAGTGTAACCTTCGGCGTATTGGTTTTGTTCTGTCTTGGCATTTGGGGACTAAGCGGAAGTGTACCTTCAGGCTTCATTCCGAATGAAGATCAGGGTATGGTTTATGCGATTATCCAGACGCCCCCAGGCTCTACTTTGGAGCGTACCGATCAGATTGCGGAGAAATTACAGAGAATGTGTGAAGACATCGATGGTGTAAAATCGGTGTCATCATTAGCGGGCTACGAAATTTTAACCGAAGGAACGGGGTCCAATTCGGGTACATGTTTGATTAACCTTAAAGATTGGGATGAACGTAAAAGTTCTGCTGCAGAAATCATCAAAGAACTTGAAGAAAAATCGAAATCGATTCCCGGTGCATCTATTGAGTTTTTCCAACCACCCGCAGTTCCGGGTTATGGTGCAGCAGGCGGATTTGAGCTTCGTTTATTAGATAAAGCAGGTAGCG
>Ga0308164_10000826_pt1 | contig 41998 bp, 34 predicted proteins | sample PhyTR2_FD_201031 | JGI IMG/M metagenome (GOLD analysis project Ga0308164, IMG submission 201031) | Phyllosphere microbial communities from UC Gill Tract Community Farm, Albany, California, United States - DLSLT.R2 | ecosystem: Host-associated > Plants > Phyllosphere > Unclassified | place: USA...
CACCGAATTAAGGAAGGTGATAATAATGGAGAAAAAAGTATTAAAAGGGGCATTGTTAGTTGGACTGGGTGCATCAAGCTATGGCGCTCTTGCAACAGTTGTCAAATTATCTTATGCACATGGATTTACAACTGCAGAAGTTACTACATCTCAATTTTCACTTGGATTTATTGGCATACTGCTTTTGCAGATCTTTGTGAAAACTCCGCAGAAACAGCGGGAAGTGACGGAGCGGTTTTCAATTCTCAAACTGATGATAGGTGGGACTTCGATGGGATTGACCAGTGTGTTTTATTACTTCGCTGTGAAGTACATTCCGGTGTCGGTTGGCATCGTGCTATTGATGCAGTCGGTCTGGATGGGCTTATTACTCGAAGCTGTTCTGGATAAGAAGCTGCCTTCTAAAAGAAAGGTTGCAGCAATGTTGATAGTCCTGCTTGGTACAGCACTGGCTACCAACATCTTTTCTTCTGCTCATGAACTAAACTGGAAAGGAATTGCATGGGGTTGTGCAGCAGGGTTTTCCTATACGATATCATTATATTCTTCCAACAGCATCGCTACGCATCTGCATTCCATAAAAAGAAGCCTTTGGTTACTTGCAGGAGGATTAATTATCATTGTACTGATCTTCTCATCTACGTCATATAGCCATTTCAACTTCAATATTTTGTGGCCATGGGGCATCTTTCTGGCCTTTTTTGGTACGATCCTGCCGCCACTGTTATTTACTAGCGGTATGCCACATACAGGCATAGGATTAGGAACTATTATTGCTTCAGTGGAACTTCCTGTATCTGTATTATTTGCCTATATCTTATTAAAAGAGCCAGTAAACCTTTTGCAGTGGATGGGAATATTGTTAATTATCTGTGCTGTAGTAATGATGAATTTGAAAAGTCTTCATTCTGATAAAGCCTAAATTATTGTGCGCTTTTTTTGAACCGCATCATTGGCACTTCGCCATTATACAAATTCAGCTTACCGTTATTGTCAATAGAATAATTGTCAACTTTTTTTATCATTTGTAAAAATGTCTGTTCACCTCCCCCTTCGCAGAACATCATTGTTGTTGGTCCAGGTTCTCCAAATGAAATTGTTTTACCATTGGAGGTATATTTGGCACTATATCCGTTACAACCTGAAGTTCCACTGACCTCATTAGTTTTTGTATTGAATGTGATTTGGGGCTTTTTATTTGGATACAAACCTTCAAAAGCAATTCGTGGTCCTGAAATATACTCTAGTTCCCAGGTTACATTAGACAGATCGTTTCCGGATTTAGTGTTCTTCACAGCGGAACAAGCGCTAATAAATATTATTAAGAAGGAAAAGAATAGTACTGCTTTGTTTTTCATATTTAAGATTTTAAAAAGTAAAATTATTTTTAACATGATTTTGTCGTTAAATAACCCAATAAGGATTAATAACGTCAATAATTCCTTTGCAAAGGTATAAACTTCTAACCATTAAATACCCTGTAGCAATGAAACGTCAGCAGCAATTGTGCAGGCTTGTTATGACAACAAAGCCAGCCGATCCGGTGGGACAGTCATGGGTAATTCTGTCGGAGCGTAGCCGAAACGCTTTTTAAAGGCATGTGAGAAATGGGAAAGATTTTCAAAGCCGGTTGCTAAATATACATCTTTTGGTTTCCTTCCCTTTTCTGACAACTTGTAATGGGCAAGCTCCAGTCTTTTTTGCAGGATCCATTTCTGTGGCGTTGTATGATATGCGTTTTTAAAATCGCGCTTAAAGGTTATGAGACTTCTGCCCGTTAAAATACTGAATCTTTCTATGGTCAGGTTATGTGTATAGTTCTTTTCCATAAAATCGGCAATATCCAGTTTGTAAGACTGCAAAAAAGTGGAAAAGAAATTATCGACATTGATATCAATAGTGCGAAGAATAGTTAGCGCTTCAACGATTTTCATTGAAACAATTTTTTCGGGCAAATCTCTTTCCAGCCCAAAGTATGGGGTAAGCGAGGCAAAATAACTTTCCAAAAGCGGATCCGTACTGAAACTTCTTATTTTATGAGTATGTGGCCCTGTAATGTGGATTGGACCTTGACCTTTAAAATCATGAGCCATAGAAATACCCAGAGGCTCCAGAGCCTTATTATAAAAATCAACTGAGCGCTCAAAGTCGCTTACGGTAGAATAACGTGGTCAATCATAATTTTTGAGTTTTTAATATGGTATAAAGGTAGTGCTCACTGAAATTTTAAGGTTTGTTTTAAGGACCTAAAATACTTTGTTTTAAGGACCGGATATTTTGATTTTGTCTTTTTAACGATGAAACGGAGTATGCAATGGCTTCAAAATTGCATGAAATTTGGACGATGACGTATGAACCAGCATATATTTTAACACTGAAAATGGATGACGCTGCCCAGGCATTTTTTGAGGAGCTACGCCAACGCAATTTTCCATCGGAAAGAAACTACCTGAGCGCCCACCTGACCTTGTTTCACAAACTACCACCACAACCGGATACAATTTCTGCATTGGCCGATTTCCGCTTTGCGGTATTCCAATTGATGGCCACCGGTCTAAAGAATCTGGGCAACGGCGTCGCTTATAGGATGGAGGCTGAATCTTTAAATCAATTACACAGCAAGCTGAAAAGTATGTTTGTGAATCAGCTGTCTGCACAAGATAACCAAGGGTTTCGTGGGCACGTGACCGTTCAAAATAAGGTAAGTCCGGATCAGTCAAAACAGCTGTTGCTTGAACTGACCGCAGACTTTAAGCCTTTTGCGGCTCATGCACTGGGATTAGATCTTTGGGAATATTTATGCGGTCCATGGTCGCACCTTCACTATTTCCCCTTCAATTGATAAATTGCCAAGACTCATTAATATCAATCGCAAAACCCTGAGGTGTAATGCTAAACTATTTATACATGAGCATGTTATGGGTTGCATTAATTAATCCACATATATAATTTTAAAGCTTATGAATATTAAGAGCATTACAGTTGTTGCAACACTATTGTTTACCATTCCCCTGGTTAAAGGTGTGAACAGTTCAGTTTTATTTGAAGATCCGAAATCTGCTGCTTTATCAAAAAAAGCTATTCTGATTGCTGCGCTGACTAAGAATCTGGAATATGATACAAATAAACCTTTGATAAGGGATGTATATTATAGAAATTTAGATGAGCTGGCTCAAACTATCAAAGAAAATAATTATGCGGTAGCTCTGAGAGGTCATGCCGACTCAAGAGGCAAGTACAAATACAATTGGGTGCTTTCAGATAAAAGAGCCATAAGTGTAAAAGACTATCTTGTAAGCAAGGGAGTAAAGGAAAACAGAATAGTTGCTACTCCATTTGGTAGTACTATGCCTATTGCTACCAACAGCACAGTGGCAGGACGCCAGAAGAACAGGAGGGTTGAGATCGAACTGAAAAAAATCAACTAAATTTTAGTATTGCCATTTATTTACCTTTTTGGTAACAGATTAGATAATGCTTTGCATATATGAGGATACTGGTGGTGGCTGAACTGATACCACCAGTTTCATTGCGATGGCAATTGTTGGATATAGTAGATAGCCTAACTAGATGCGATACCACATGATTTACGCCCGGCAACTAAAGCTCCCATAGCTGAAGAAAAGCGCCAGTGGTGGAATGATTTGTAGTAATCCCTAACACATACAAACGATTATTTTCACATTCTATTTGTAATTGATCTAAATAATGATTTAACTTTGTCACGAAAAAGTTATCAACTCATTCTTTTAATTAATTGCTTATATGAAATTTTTACGAATTATTGTTTTGCTTATAATAGCGGGGGGAAGTGTTTTTGCGCAACAGCCAGGTACATCTGCCATTAAAGGCAGGATAGTAACCTCTGACGGACAAAGTGCTGCCTCGGTATCTATTAAACTTGTAGGTAAACCTTTAGGGGCTACTTCAAATGAAAACGGTGAATATATCATCAACAAAGTGAAACCTGGAAAATACATTGTAAGGGTGTCTGCAGTGGGCCTTACAAGCCAGGAGAAAATTGTAGAATTTACTTCATCGGAACCATTAACGGTAAACTTTACGCTGAAAGAAGACCGTAGTACACTGGATGAAGTGAATATCCATACGAATGGTAAAAGATATAAAATTGACAAGCCTTCCAATTCGCTTCGTTTAAATGAGCCTTTGCTGGAAGTACCGCAGAACATTCAGATTGTCACGTCAGGAACGATTTCGGATCAGCAGATTATCAGCATGAGCGATGGATTGATCAGGAATGTAAGTGGAGCGGTACGATTGGAGCACTGGGGCGACTTGTACACAAACGTAAGTATGCGCGGTTCGCAAATCCAGGCATTTAGAAATGGATTTAACGTGGTGAATTCTTATTGGGGCCCGCTTACGGAAGACATGAGTTTTGTTGACCACATTGAATTTGTAAAAGGACCTGCAGGATTTATGGTATCAAGCGGAGATCCGAGTGGATTATATAACGTGGTGACTAAAAAACCTACGGGACAACGCAAAGCTGAAGTTTCTTTGACTACGGGTAGTTTTGGCCTTAATCGTGCTACACTAGATCTTGATGGTAAGCTGAGCAGTGATGGAAAACTGTTATACCGGTTGAACGTAGCAGGTCAGAATAAAAAATCATTCCGCGATTATGAAAGCAATAACAGGTATAGCATTGCACCGGTAGTTTCTTATCAGATAGACGATCAGACAAAGGTGACGGCTGAATATGCTTTGCAGCATGCAGAAATGACTGATGTTGGTTCTTATTATGTGTTTAGTACTGATGGGTACGCGAAGTTTCCAAGAAATTTTACTCAAACAGCTCCGGGCTTGCCGCTTACAAAGATCGATGACCACAGCCTTTTCTTGAACATTACCCACGATATTAATGAGAACTGGAAACTTACGGGTGCTGTTTCTTACTTTAATTATCAGCAGACTGGTAGTTCTATGTGGCCAACTGCAGTTAATAGTAACAATACGATGATCAGGAATGTTGGCATTTGGGATGCTAAGAGTGAAATGAGTATGGCTCAAGGTTTTGTAAACGGTACTGTACATACGGGAGCGGTTACGCATCGCATTCTGGGTGGGTTTGACCTAAGCAATAAAAATTACTTTGCAGATTGGGGGCAAAGTCATGACCTGGATACAGAAGCTAGTCCATTCGATAATGCGAATCCTAACTACGGGGTCCCTTCAAATGGCTACCCTGTTTTTGATAGAACCCTCAACCTTGAAGCCCGCGCTACGACTGCCGGTGGTGTAATGTCTAGCGAGTCTGCAAGTTTTTACGCGCAGGATGAGTTGGGCTTTCTTGACAATAAACTTCGTGTAACGGTAGCTGGACGATACACCAACATTAAACAATTTTACTTCGGCTCTACCTCTGGCAAAAAGTTTACGCCAAGGGCAGGTATCAGCTATACGATAGATAAACAAACTTCGGTGTATGGTTTATATGATCAGTCTTTCATCCCGCAAAATGCGGGAAGGCTGGTTAGCGGCAGCACCATAAAACCTATTACAGGCAATAACCTGGAATTTGGAATTAAAAAAGACTGGGGAAAGGATAACAGCTGGAATACTACACTGGCTGTATACCGAGTATTAAAAAATAATGAGGCTAATGTTTTGCCAGATAGCGACCCTAATAATCCGGTAAGCTTTCTGCTGGGTCAGAAAAAGACTCAGGGTATTGAGTTTGATTTACGCGGAGAAATTATTCCGGGCCTTACTTTGATAGCCAATTATGCATTAACCAACGCTAAAGTAAATAAAGTTGGTACAGACGTTCCCGCATCTGCCGGCATCAATGTAGGCGACATTATTCCGGGTTACGCAAAACATGTTGCAAATACCTGGCTAACGTATAAACTTCAAAATGGCGCACTGAAAGGTACTGGTATATCAGGCGGTTTCACTTTCTATGGAGATCGCGAAACTGATAGCTGGAGTGAGTCTGAAGTACGTTTACCTACCTATTATAAATTGGATGGCGGGTTATTTTGGGAGAACAATAAAATGAGGCTGAACTTTAATGTTTTCAACGTACTGGATAGATATCTGTATTCAGGTTCGTATTATTCTTATAATGCTGCTTTTTACACGCAGGCAGAAGCACCAAGAAATTACCGTGTGTCATTGTCTTACAAGTTTTAATTCAAAACTACTTGAAATAATAAGGGGGTTGTGTCAAGAATGATGCAGCCCCCCTTATTATTTATCAGCCGGTGGTTATCCTATGCTAATCGCAGCATCATTTCTGATAATGGAATAACCGTAGTATTGTTATTTGCGGGGTAACTTGATGTTCCGGGATAAACAATAAATTTTTCTGCAACTCCAATATCATCGCAAGCCATATGAAATCCTTTTGAAGTTACAGGCGTTAAGGATCGTTTTATCTCTATTGCAATTTTTTTTGCATCACTGTATTCTATTACTAAATCTATTTCCGCCCCTGCGGAAGTTCTAAAAAACCAAGACCTAACACCAAGTGGCAGACAGCCCAACAAGTTTTCGATAACGAAGCCTTCCCAGCTTGCACCGACTATTGGATGTCCTAAAATGTCATCAATAGTATTTAAATTTAGTAACGCATGCAGCAAACCGCTGTCTCTGATATAGACTTTTGGCGATTTCACCAACCGTTTGCCAAGATTGCCATACCAGGGCCTTAGTATTCTAATTAATAACAGATCTTCCAGCAATTCCAGATAACGTTTCGCAGTAACCGCACTAATATCAAGGCTAGCTCCAAGTTGTGCCACATTAATTTGTGCTCCCTGTTGATGCGCAAGCATAGTCCATAATCGTCTTAGCGTAATGGCTGGAATTTTAGGACCTAGTTGTGGAATATCTCTTTCAAGATAGGTGGTGATAAAGTTTAACCGCCATCTTAAGCTTGCTTCATTCGTTTTTGCTAGTAAGCTATCGGGAAAACCGCCTCTATCCCATAACTGATCTATAGATTGAACATCGGAATGCTTAATTTCCAGGCAATTGATCCCTGAGAGTTCTTTATAAGCTATGCGACCAGCGAGGCTTTCAGAAGATTGTTAGAAGATTTAAGGAGGCTGAACCAAGAACTAGAAACTGCCCCGTTCGAAAGCCCTCCTTTCGTCTCTTATCAATTACTCCGCGCAACACGCTAAATATTTCTGGTACTCGCTGAATTTCATCAAGAATGATCATTTTGCCTTTATGGGTTTCAAAATAGGCTTCAGGTTCTTCCAATCTTGCAATGTTTGCAGGGCTTTCCAAATCCAAATAAAGGTAATTGGAATCGATTTCGCTACCAATTTCTTCAGCTAGAGTAGTTTTTCCAATCTGCCTTGGACCAAAAACCCCAACAGCAGGGTATTCTTCCAACAATTGCCTTATATCTTCTTTTGCATCTCTTGGTATCATCCTTGCAGATGTAATATTAAATGTTAGAATTGCAAGGATGGATCACCGCTTTACTTAGTTGCTAAAACCCTGCATTCATAATTTACATTGAATGTTGAACGCTTTATTGATCCGGAAAATGGGAACATAATGGTCAGGAGGTAGTGGTAGCTACTGGCTGCTGTCTTACAAACGGGCGATCATTATCCGGATCTCTATTTAACAGTTGTTTTTATTGTCCCTAAAAAGTTAATCGAGCTTTCAATGTAATCTCCAGGTTTAAGATAACGAGGGTTTGTCATTTCTTTTTTTAGATATTGATGCAGGAGGTAAGGATGCATTGCATCAGAAAAAAACGCCCCTGAAAACATGTATTTTGTGATCGTCCCAAATATAAAACCTTTTGTTGGCGCGTTAAACACAACTCCGGAAGGTGTTCCTGTGATAATGATGCTGTTGGCCGGAATGCAATTTCCATCGAATAAGCTTACCATCTTGCCTTGGTAGTAACTTTTCTTTTGGCCTTTTACAGACAATGAACGTTCAACAATCTTGTCAATATTCCAAACCATATCTTTCGCATTTCCGTTCTGCCGTACCTTGCCATTTACTGAAAGCTTGAGTTGTAAATGTTTGACAAATGCCCGCCAGTCTTTGGGGATGACGATGTAAGGTCCCGTCGGCAGAAAGCCTTTTTTACTTTTAGCATCGGGAAATCCCTTGCCACCTGTTACATTCTGGCTATCCATTTCACGCATGAGTGCAACCCTGTCGGTAAAATCGTTGACAACTAGAAATCCGATCATTATATGATTAAGGTCTTCGGCTGAACAGACTGGTGAGGGGAATACTATACCAAGTTCTACCTCATGATCCAGAAGCCAGCCATTGGTATAATTTAGTGTATGTATAAATGGATCTGTTTTGACTAATTTTGGAAACATGAACGGTTTTACCTGTCCGGTTTCTTTTCCATGCTCTGCGTAGTTAATACCAATTGCCAGATGCTCATGCCCATCAACACCAGGTAAAATGTCGGCATATTTAACAGCAGTTTTTTTTGAACTTTTGTATATAATATTTACGACTTGGTCAAATGTTAAGTTTTTGATAACATCAAATGAGTTGCGCTCATATTTATTTAGTTCAGCACTAAGATCAACGCCCTTTAAGATTTCGCCATCATCTTCGAGTACGGCGAGTGTGTGAATTTGCCCGCCTTTAAGGAACCTGCTTAATGTGAGCGCCTCTTCGGGTTTTTTAATGACCTGTGAATGTTTTGTGATTGCATATACTGGGTAAGTGTTTATGAGTGTGAGCAGGCCGCCAACAACTAAACCGATTAATATTCTGTGCATAATAATGTTGAAGATTATTGTGGGTTATTTTTTACCTGGGACAATTCTGTAGCTTAAACCAATTTTGAAAGACATACCTTTTGACACTTCGGGGTTGATAGGATCTTTACGGTCTCCAAGTTCATAGAAATCGACAAAGCCGTCTGCCTTATCTGTTTTGTTATAGATCTCCATATTCCTGATGAGGGTGTAGGCTGCTGTTGCCCTCACCGCCCATTTAGAGGAAATATAACGTTCTGCAAAAAGTCCAGGATTAACTGTATTGTACTCAAAGTAGCGATCCTGATTATCCAACCGATAGGTAGAATTTTGCACAAAGAGATTGAAACCAGTATTCACCTTTTCATTTACAGCGTAACTAGCAGTAAGATTATGAGGGATATCACCATATAGTTGCCATTTGTCATTGACCTTCCAGTCCATACCAACCAGGGCTACATATTGCGGCCCATAAAACTGTCTTCTATAACCCAGAATTGCTTTCCAGGTCATGGTTTCGCTCACCTTCCAGCTTCCGCGAACAATAGCGGCTAACTTTATGTCGGATCCTTTTACATTCTTATAATCACTATTGATTGTAGGCATGAGCAAGGCCGTTAAGTTGAAACTTTTGCTGACCATAGTACTATACCCAAATGTTGGTGAAATACTGTAGACACGTTTAACCTCAAAATCTGGATGTGTACCAGAGAAGTTGAACGCCTCGAGATTACCACCTACAATTAAATACTTGGACTTATTGGGGTTAAGAAAAAGCGGTATGGTAGTCCCGATTTTAAGATTGTTACCATTAAATTTCTGATCGCCCGATGGTGTTTTGATCTTCATGGGCATATGCTCATAGCTGATGTTGACCCCCTCTATATACCCCTGCCCAAAGCTAAAACCGGGTAAAAGTATAAATAGTACTAAGGCAAGAATTACGAACTTGAAAGATTGGTAAATAAGGACCTGTTCTGCAGGGATGCGCGGTGATTGCTGATTGTTAAATTTCATGTCTGATTAAATTAAAATGCTGCTGTTTTTAAGGAATGAGACAAAACTATAGACATGCACTGCGGATCTCATTGATGTTTATCAATATCGAAATGAGGAAGTTATTTTGTGTGAGATGGGTTGTTAGTACAAGCTGAGGTTTACCACAGCGTTTCACTGGCTTGACAATATTCCCGGCTTTGTAACGTATATTAATTGTGGTTTTCAAGACCAATCTTACCTGATTTCTGAAGCCGTAACTTAGAAGAAAAAATCAACATGCCCGACACCAGAACATTTGTAAAAATAGAGGCCTTCATCAGGCAATTTATTGAGCCTAATGAAGAAGAGTGGAAGGCTTTTGCAGATATACTGCAGCAAAAAACACTCAAAAAAAAGGATATGCTGCTGGAGAGTGGCCAAATCTGTAATTTTATTGGATTTATAAACTCGGGTGTAATCCGGGAATATGCGTTTCAAAATGGAAAGGAATCGACAGTTGATTTTGTGACAGAAAATCAGTTCATTGTTGACTTCCCAAGTTTTATAAGGGGTACACCATCCAGGCAGTACCTGGAAGCATTAACAGACGTGGATATGTTGATCTTTAAAAAAGATGCCTTAAATGCGACTTTTGACAAGTACAAAATTTGGGAGCGATTTGGCAGATTAATAGTGGAGCAGGTGTTTTGCACTATGGAGGAAAAACGAAAAAACATTATTTCAACTACGCATGAAGAACAATATCGAAATTTTGCGTCGGCTTATCCGAATGTGGTACAGCAGGTACCACAATACTACATTGCTTCATATCTGGGCTTAACCCCAGAGCACCTGAGCAGGATTAGGAAGAAGGTTTAAAGTTTAACATGATTCACTGATTCTACCAGCACAAATCATGCAGGTATTGATCAATAAATCAGGAGCTATTTGCGTATCGAAAAAGAGATACTATCGGTTTTTTTCACTAAACTTGGCCCAGGGAATTAACCAATGCCTGATATCAAAGACAATCATTATCAGCAAGAATTATGGAAGTTGTTTCTGAATGGCGATAAGAAGGCATTTGAAGCTATATACCACCATTATGTCCACCCGCTTTATTTGTATGGCCGGAAATTTAGTACAGATGAGCAGATTATTGAAGATGCCATTCATGATGTTTTTTTAAGTATCTGGCAAGGCAAGGCCAATATTGCCATTCCTTTATCTGTACGATATTATCTCTATGCTTCGCTGAAAAGGGCTATAGTGCGGCAATTTGGCAAACTTGATGTACTTTCAGAATCGCAGGTATCGGAAGAATATCACAATGCCCTTTTTGTAGAGGATTCGATCGAAAGACAAATCATGGATACAGAAAGCAAAGTGCACAAAATGGCTGAAGTAAAAAATTCATATAATCAATTATCAGGCGCCCAGCAACAGGCGATCTTTTTAAAGTTCTACCAGGGTAAATCTACAGATGAAATTGCTGGGATTATGGGAATAGGTCGTGAAGCCATTTATAAGCTCATTCAACGTGGTCTCCGACAAATGAGGAACAGCTTCCGCATGTTTTTCTTTTAATTTTTAAAATATTTTAAAATTCGTGTCCAATATCTGACAAAGGCTGCTCTATAGCAGAGAACCTTTGTTACAGGAATGAATACACTTAACCAATATCTGAGTTTTACAGCTGAAGATTTTTTCAATGACCCTTCATTTTGGAACTGGGTGTTGCAGGAAGGAACTGAAGAAGAAAATCTATTCTGGGAGGGTTTGTATACCCTGCATCCTGCTAAACAGGGCGAGATAGATGAGGCACGTATTGCTGTCATTAACCTTCATCAGGAAAGTTTTGCTTTGCCCGAGAAAAGGGTAACAAAGTTATGGAATAGAATTGCAGCGGGAATTAATGGCCCTGTAGCCCGTAATTACTGGACTTCATTTAGCCGGATGGGCGTAGCCGCTTCTTTTGCAGGGCTGCTGATGGCTGTATCCATATCTTTTTATATTATCCGTGAAAGTGCCTATACAAAGGTTAAGACCGACTTTGGTAACAGAAAAGAGGTGAGGTTACCCGATGGCTCATCCCTAATCCTTAATGGTAATTCATCATTACGATATGCTACAAGCAGTTTTAATAAACAACGCCAGGTTTGGGTGAAGGGGCAGGTTTATTTTAATGTGGTGCACACCAGAAACAATCAAAAGTTTATTGTACATACTGATGAGGTTGACATCCAGGTTTTGGGTACCTCATTTGATGTGACCAGCCGTAATGAAAAAACGGATGTGGTACTGAATACGGGAAAAATAAAACTGAATATCAGGAATACGCTGCAACAGCTAATGATGAAACCTGGGGAGCGGGTACATTATAGCGCTGATGCTGAAGAGCTGAGAAAAGAAAAAGTTAATGTAAATAAATATACCTCATGGAGGAAGAACACTTTAATATTTGAAAACGACTCACTTGCTTATGTTTTTGATTTGCTGCGCGATAGCTACAACATGAAATTTACAGTGGAAGACCCCAACATTTTAAAGAAGAAAATTACTGCTCAGGTTCCTGCAAACCAACCGGAACTGTTGCTCAAAGGATTGACAGAGGCACATAACCTCAAATTTACTAATCAGAAAGGAGGCTGGATTGTAACCGCTAACTAAAAATACCAGATTAAATTAACCAAATATAATTCCAAATTAAATACTTATGATGAACACGCTACAAAAGCATTGCTGTAACGGGCTAATTTTTATACTATGCACCACTTCAGGAGCAAACGCACAAGGACCTATGCTTGCCCTTCATTCCCCACAGGAAACATCACATGCTATAGCTCCCACTCAATATTCAAAATCCCTTCAGGAGCTAATTACGCTGATTGAAAAAGGCCGAAAGGTACGCTTTATGTATGATCCTGAATCGGTAAATGTTAAAGAATCCAAAGAGTTTTCGACAGAAATGCTGCAGAAACTCAACAAAAGTATATCACTTTCCCTGATCAATGAAATGCTCCAGCGCTTTGATTTGACGGCAAGACAGATCAAAGATGATTATTTTGTCATTAAGAAGGAACCTGAAAAAGCACTTTCAGCAGTAAGTGAATACACCCTGCCTTCATTAAAAGCAGCGGAGGCGATGCAAACGGCAATTACAGGTACCATTACTGCAGGTGATACGAAACAACCTTTGCCAGGTGCTGGTGTTAAAATTAAAGGAAGTGCACGCGGAACAGTGACCGATTCTAACGGTAACTACACTATTTCGGATGCAGGGATGGTACTAAACCCGGTACTGGTGATAACCTCTATAGGTTACCTGCAACAGGAAATTCCTATAGGGGGTAAAAACCGGATCAATGTTGTACTTGAAGCCGATAACCAGGCACTGGATGAAGTGGTGGTTGTTGGGTATGGTACGCAAAAAAAATCTAATGTTACCGGCGCAATTGCTTCTTTCAATGCACGGGATATTGAGGAACGTCCAATTGTACGGGTGGACCAGGCGCTTGTGGGTCAAATGGCGGGGGTACGGGTAGCGCAAACTACAGGGGTTCCGGGTAAAGGTTTTAGCGTGCAGGTAAGGGGATCGGGCTCAATCACAGCCTCAAATGAGCCCCTTTACGTGCTTGACGGTTTTCCTTTGGCAGTAAGCGGCCAGAATTCAAATGGTGGTTTTACCAGCGGCAATCCATTGGATAACATTAACCCGAATGACATAGAATCGATCCAGGTATTAAAAGATGCGTCTGCTGCCGCTATCTACGGTTCACGTGCTTCAAATGGGGTAGTACTCATCAATACGAAAAAAGGAAAAACAGGTGCTCCAAAAATAAACTTAAACGTATATACCGGCATATCGCAAACAACGAAGAAAATCGATTTGTTAAGTGGAGAAGAATGGATGGCAAGGGCTACCGAAATGATTAACTCGCGCTGGGTAGCATCAGGAACTGGCAGAACTGCAAACCAGACCTCTGATCAGCGGCGGGCAATTTTAGGGCTGAAAGCCGGCGATTTTAATACACAGTTTATGCTGGATGACCGCTGGGCCATAGCCGGGCATCCTGGTTTGCGGATTATAGACTGGCAGGATGAATTGTTTCAAACTGGTTTGAGCCAAAACTATCAATTGGGAGTAAGCGGCGGTACAGACATTGTGAAGTACTATGTTTCTGGTAACCATACAGATCAGGAAGGGATTATTTTAAACCAGCGTTACAGAAGTTATTCTGGAAGGGCAAATGTAGAAGTGGCGTTATCCAAAAAACTCAAAGTTGGAATGAATATCGCCCCAACTTTTTCTGAGTCATTTGAACCAGGACAGGGCGGCGGGACAACAGAAGGCAAAGATAATTTTCTGCACCGTGCCCTGATTTTTAGTCCGGTTGCAGAAGAGTACATGGGTTTGAACGTAAACGCCTTTGGTAACGACAGCTACCGCTGGGGAACCCCTAATAATAGTTCTGTTGCCATTGCACAGGAGACTATAGGACTTACACAAAATTACCGTACTCTGGCAACCTTGTTTGGCGAGTATTCCATCCTGAAAAATCTGGTATTGAAAACTACGCTCAATCTTGACAATACGGACGTGAGCAATAAAAAGTTTACACCGTATACGGTAAACGGCAACCTGACCACACGTTTACAAAGGCCGGGAGAGGTTACGCGGGGTTCATATTCTACCTACCGCCTCCGAACGTTTGTGAACGAAAATACGTTGTCTTATAACACGGTAATAAAGGAAAAACATGACATCTCTGCCCTGGCAGGTTTCTCTACTAACTACACATCTTTGAACAGCTCGAGCCAGGCGTCGGTTGGCGGCTTTACCAATATCTATGTAACCACACTGAATGGTGCAGCAGCGATATCCGGGAACACTACAGAAACAGAAAACAAGCTGCTTTCTTATTTCGGACGCGTGCAATACGCATATGATGGAAAATACCTTTTATCGGCTAGTATTAGAAGGGACGGTTCTTCGAGATTTGGCTCCAACTCAAAGTGGGGATGGTTCCCTTCTGCATCGGTGGGATGGAATATAACAGGGGAGCAATTTATGAAGGGCCAGGAAACCATCTCAGAATTAAAACTAAGAGGAAGCTGGGGAAAATCAGGCAATAACAATATTGGCGACTACACCAGTATATCTACTCTGGGAAGCTCAAACTATAGCTTTGGCGGAGCGCAGGTTGGGGGCCTGGCACCGGATGTGATTGCTAATCCTGATCTTACCTGGGAAAAGTCTTCAACCTACAATGCGGGTATTGATGCCGGTTTTTTTAAAAGCAGGATTTATGTGTCACTCGATTATTATACAAAGAAAAATACTGACCTATTGCTTTATGTACCAGTGCTTTCAGGGTCTGGATTTCAAAACGCGCTGACAAATATTGGTGCGGTGAGGAATAAAGGATGGGAAGGGGAGCTAACCACGCGCAACTTTACGGGTGGCTTTCAATGGACTACTTCATTAAACCTGAGTTATAATACCAACAAGGTGCTTAAGTTAGGACAGAACAATTCTACTATAGAAATACCTTCCAACTTTGGAGGTAACGCCTTTACTATCTTACAGGTAGGTTTGCCGATAAACAGCATTACGGTAGTGCAACGCAACGGAATACTTAGCGCAGCAGACATTAACGGTGGTGCAGCAATTATACAAGGTCAGCAGGCAGGAGATCCGCGTTATGTTGATGCCAACGGTGACGGTGTAATCAATAGCCTGGACAGGGTAGTGTCGGGCCATCCGAATCCTAATTACGTTTGGGGTGTAAATAACACCTTCAAGTACAAAGGATTTGATCTTTCTGTGCTTGTACAGGGACAATCTGGAGGGTCAATGTATTCATTGCTGGGCAGGGCCCTTGATGTTTCGGGGGTAGTTTATACGGATAATCAGTTGGGTATCCACCGCGACCGCTGGACATCGGCAAATCCTGATGCCAACGCGCCGCGAGGAAAAGCCTCCTCTTCGAACTTTAGTTCAATTTATAATACTGACTGGTTATACTCATCTAACTACTGGAGGGTGCGGAACATTACCGTAGGTTACAACCTGAAGGATAAACTACTGAAATCAAAAATATTCCAGGCAGCAAGGTTCTATGTAACTATGGAAAACTACTTTGGCCACAACGATTATTATGGCGGGTATAATCCGGAAGCACAAACCACTAACCTTAGCGGGGATTCTAAATTCCCTGTAGCTGGTGATTATGGCGGTATGCCGCTTCCAAAATCCATTGTTGCCGGTATTAACTTAACATTTTAAAACATAGAGACATGAAAGCCAACCTTATAATTTTAGCAGTACTTTGCATGCTTGGCAGCTCCTGTACCAAAGATCTTAACCTCACACCAGAATCGTCTGCCACTGAGCAGGTATTTTATGGTTCTGTAAACGATTTTCAGCAGGCAACGAGCGCAGTATATGCTGGACTACTTACCTATCCTAACCGCGTGCTGGACCTTTATGAAACCCACTCTGATAATATTTACGGTGCATCTGACGACGGAAAACGTTACTGGGATCCAATAAACAACTTGTCTCCGGATTTGGCGGATAAGTCAGTAATTTCTGCCGCATGGGCAAACAATTATAATGGCATTTTTAAAGCCAATACGCTTATTGAACAACTTTCTAAAAATGGCAATGCGGTACTGACCCCGGCATTACTTTCGCGGCTCGAAGCCGAAGGCCGCTTTTTGCGCGCATTTTATTATTTTGATTTGGTGCGCCTTTTTGGAAGGGTACCCTTAATTGATAAGGTGGTTACTGCAGAACAGATTACGACGATCCCAAGGGCGGAAGTAGAGGATGTTTATGCAATGATTATTTCGGATTTGGAGTTTGCCGCTGCGAACCTGCCTGAAAGTTACGGTGCCACAGAGGCCGGTCATGCAACAAGGTATGCCGCTAAAGGGATTCTGGCGTTGGTTTATATGACCCGGTCTGGTCCGGTTTATAATATTAAAGGTCCAGGAATGGAAACTGCTGAATGGGCAAAAGCAGCTATTTTGTTGGATGAGATTATTGCGAGCGGCAAATACAGAATGTTAGACACGTACAACAGCATATTTGCTTATGATAACGAAAGCAATGCCGAAGTGCTATTTGATGTTCAGTATATATCGGGAGGACTAGGTTTGGGAGGTGAATTTCCGTCACTTTTTCTGCCCGACTTGTACGTACAGCAAGTGGCTGGCTTTGCCGGTGGCGTAATGGTTCGTCCTCCTTCTGCATCCCTGCTTTCATCCTATCCTGCTGGTGACACGAGAAGGACTTTTTCTATTCAAAATGGTTACACTACGTCTGGTGGTGCAACAGACCCTCGTCCCCTGCTTGTTAAATTTCTCAATGTAAGTAAAAAAGGAACCAGATGGACAGATTGGCCCATAAACTTTATCGTGCTGAGGTATACTGATATCCTACTGCTTAAAGCAGAATGCATGTTACATGGAACACCGGGCTCGCAGGCAGCTGTAGATAAGATAGTGAATGATGTAAGAAAAAGAGCAGGTATACCTGCGCTAGCTACTGTTAACCTGGACATGCTGCTCCAGGAAAGACAACGGGAGTTTATTGGAGAGGGGCTGCGCTGGAATGATTTGGTTCGTTCAGGAAATGTAATCTCCATCATGAATAACTGGATTAGCAAGGATGATATCCAGAAAGCAATCAATACCATGAAAGCAGAATTTGTTGTATACCCCGTGCCGCAAAATGAAATGAATATTGTGCCCGGCCTTTATCAACAAAATCCAGGATATAATTAAACCCCCAGATAATACTACCACTTAGCGCGGTATTCAAAATGCGCTGTATGTCCCCCTACTACGAGGATGTACAGCGCATTTTTGCTTTTTTGAACTTGTATGAACGGTGGCGTAGATACCACAATGAGTTAGAGCATTCACTAATAAAGGTGATTGTAGTACAAACCAGTGCCTTGTAGTTTTGAAGAATAAAAAACAGGGCATACAACGATGGTCAAAGGATATTAACCCGGGTTAATATTATTGAAAGACGCTCTGCTTAGGTTTGCTTTACAGTAATGAATTGATAATCAACATCAATTCATTACAATTAAACACAAAATTAGATGAACAAAATAACAAACCGTCCACTCGGAACAAACGAAAAAGTATTCTGGGTATTGGATCAAAAAACGACCACGCAATTTGCTGTTGTGGCAGAAATTGAGGGTACTTTGAAAGATGACGCATGGCGCCAGGCCCTTGATATTGTACAGAAAAGGCACCCTAATCTTTCAGTCAGGATTTCGGGAAATGACTATTCGACAGCACAATTAAACCATGTAGACAATTGTAGGATTCCGTTGCGCATCATTTATTCACAAAACGATGAAAGCTGGAATAATGTACTGGAAGAAGAGCTGTCTACGCCTTTGGATATCACCATTGCGCCACTGGCCAGGGCGGTATTAGTACAGCAGCCTGGAAAATCTGTGTTCATGTTTATTTCCAATCATACTATTGGCGACGGCATGTCTGTAGCCCTGGTAATTAGGGATATTTTAACTGTGTTAGCTGGCAAAACTATTGAAGACCTGTTGCCGCTAGCCTCACTGGATGAACTTGCGGGACTATCGCTAAAGGAGGTCGATAAGGAAGAACCCACTAGATTTAAACAGATTAACATCAACTTACTTCCAAGAAGAACTGTGAATGTTGAACGCCTTAAGTTATCCCGCAGCCTTACTAAAAAACTAATAGCGCGCTCTAAAAACGAAAACACTACTGTGCATGGGGCTTTAAGTGCGGCAATTGTTCTCACTTTAAAAACAGGAAGTGATGCCTCTATGCAGGAAGAACCTCTACGCATTTTACATCCGCTCTCGGCCCGAAATACTTTAAGCCTTGGAGAAGACTTTGGTCTTTTAATTAATATTGTCACCCTCCCCTATCAGCCCTCAGTTGAACAGACATTTTGGGATTTGGCGAGAGAGGTTAGAAAAGGGATTGCTGAAACACAAACCCCTGATTGGATAGCAGCAGATATGAACGCTACTCAAGGGCTTTTTTCTAATGGATTGGACGTAAATACGATTGAACAGGCCTTGCATCAGGGAACAGCACATGAAGTAATGTTAACAAATCTGGGCCGGTTATTATTTGCGTCTGACTTTGGGAAGTTACAATTGAAGACTATATGGGGGCCGATGGTGCTTACGCCGCACACTGCAGCTCAAACTATTGGGGTAGCAACTTTTAATGATGAACTTACGCTTACGTTAACAGGGTTAGCGCCATCACGATTGCTACTGGAAGCTTTGGAAGAAATTATTGAAAAGGCGTGTTCTACACCACAGGAACTGCAAAATGTATTAGTTGGTATTACTTTCAATTAAATCCCATAAATTACCATAAAGGTCCTTGAAAACCGCTACTGTTCCGTATGTTTCGGTTATTGGCCCGCGAACAAAGACAATTCCCTTCGACAACATGTCTTTATAATCCCGCTGGAAGTTATCAGTGTGTAAAAACAAGAATACCCTGCCGCCAGACTGATTTCCGATGGCTGATTTTTGTGTTGCATCGGCGGCCTTTGCCAACAGCAAACAAGTCTCTGATAACCCCGGAGGCCGAACTAACACCCATCGTTTATGAATGGAAAGAACGGTATCTTCAATGAGGCTAAAATTCAGCTTATTTACATAAAAATCGATGGCGTGGTCATAGTCTTGAACCAGAAGTGCAATTTGAATTATGGATTGTCTCATCTTTTAGTTTTGATTATCTACTGACGAATTACGATCTAATATAATATTAAACGACTAAGAACGTGCTTACCTCACATTTAATTATGACAGGTTGATAGGACGGGTAGCAATATGGGAAATCCAGCAGTAATACATAAGCTGTATTGACAACTTAAAGGAGTAATCTTTACACATTTGCATGTGAAGGAATTATCATAAAAAATTATATATTTATTATAATAAATAACTGCTAATAAATTATTGCAAATTCTTGAAAAATCGCAGTGTTTACACTCTGGTATTAACCAGGTAATAGTGATACCATACTGTTAGACATTTATATTTTACACTAAAAAATAATGACCAGGGATTTTGAAATTGCGCTGCGAAACTTTAACGGTACGTTAGAAAAAATTGATGCAATTTTGGAAAGGATGCTCCGCGTTGCCGAAATAAATGAAGATTATGAACTTTGCGAGAAAATCCATAATTATCAAAAAATGGTGATACCTCATCATTTGGATGATAAGGATTACAAAAACGAACAAGTAAACCAATAATATTAATAAACCGACATCAGCGGCAATGGGCATATTCCAATTGATCTGGCAGAACAAATTTAAATGAATCTGTTGAGGCACTATAGAAGTAAGAAGCGAGCTACTCACTGCATTCTTTAATCAACACCAAGGGAATTGTAGAATGTTACTATCTTTAGTAACGTTTAAATAATGCCAGTGCACAATCCAATAAAGAATGCCTTAATACATATTAGCTATTTTACCTTGCTTGTAATGATATGCGGTTGTGAATCCGAAGTTCAGAAATCAGCAGCTGTGAAATATAAAGTTAATGTACAAGAGGAAGCAAAGGAGCGACCCGAAGCAGTTGAAACAAACCGAAGCAGTATAGGTGTAGAAGCACTAGTTTCAGGTGGGCATATCATGTTGCCTACCCGCTATTCAATTGTGACGAAACGTTTAGGAGTAAAACCAAGTATAAAACGTGATATGATTCATGGTAAAGAATATTCCTGGTTATTGAGTAACAGTTTACAAGTGATTACTAACCTAAGTAAAGACGGTTCTATTGTATGGTTAGGCTTTAGCGCTAAAAAAGTAGTATCTGGACTACCCTACCACTTGATAATAAATCAAACAACGTTAGATGACTGCAAATCGACATTTGCGCCTGACAATCCATTAGAAACCTCTGCCTATGCAGCTGGCAAAGAAGGCGCCCATTGTTTGAATTTTAAACATGATATATATTATCTATTTCTGGTTTTTGGAGACGATCTAAAGCTGAGTACGGCAACATTTTCACTCATTGACCTTATAAAGGTAGATTAATGTGACAACCACATGATCTTACCGCTGCTGAAACGCTATTTTTTATAGCGCTCCAGCAAATCATTAATTACTTCATTTTCTTTTTGCAGATGTTCAATAATGATGACACTTTCTGGGTTGTAAAGTTCTGTACTTGAGGGCTGCGGAAGAACTTGCAGAGTTTTCCTTGTTCTTTTTGAGGTTACAATATTAGGATACACTATATTACCCTGTAATAGTTTAAACGTTTTCTTTTGGCTATTTTGTCCTTTCATCCTGTTTATTTTTTTGTTAATCTAAGGTAGTAACATGACAAATATATAAGTAGGACAAATGTCCCATATTGTATCAGAAGACTCAGCTTGTAATTATTTTGAGGTTCCCGGATTTTAAAAAAAAGCCGCCCAATGATAACATGAGGCGGCCCTGCTTTTGGTGTGTGTATTGTTATAGTTTATTTTGACATTTCCAATCAGTTATGATTGTTTAATGCTACAATTATCGTAAATAAATTATAAAGTTGCAAAAAAATTAATAGATTTTTCCAGTAGCAGCAACAAGGATGAAGCGCGAGTAAACACATGTAGGTAATGAAGCAAGTTGATCAAAAACAATTATATTTCTGCCGGATTTTTGCTCGGGTATGATGTGGATAATATATTTAGTGAAATAAAATATCACTAAATAATATGCAGAGGGAAAGAGAAAATACCACAAATGAGATATGATGATGGACCAATACGTTATTAATGTTGCTACTGAAATGAGAAAAAGCAGGAATATATCGCAATGCGAAGTTGCTAAGCTCTCAAGGTGAGTTGCGCTTTATGCAAGCTTAGTCAGATAGCAGAGGCCTTATTTTTTGACAAAATAAAGAAAGTAGTGCTGGATTAGCAGCATTGTTTTTGCATCGTTAATTTCGCCCTTAATTAGCCTTTGTTTTGCATCGCTGAATTTAATCCTTTCAAGACGGATATCCTCTCCTTCGCCATTAGCACAACCTCCGGTGCCGGAATGGTCGGACAAACTGACCCCAGCTATATACAGATGGAGAAATTCAGTTATTGCCCCAGCTGATGTATAAACCCCGCCAATTTTAAAAGGATCGGATACCGTGTAGCCCGTTTCTTCCATTGCTTCACGGATAACCGCCTTCCCAGGCTGTTCTCCTTCTTCAACAAGCCCGGCACATGCCTCCAGCAAATAGCCGTTAGCCGATCTGTATGGGTTGAGAAAAACTGGCAAACGAAATTGCTTCAATAAGATAAACTCTTCATGTTCGCGGTCAACTAAGAGGACGCCAACTGCATCGGGACGAAAATAGATCTCATTTTTTTGCTGGTGCTTAGCCCCGTTTAAAGCCCGTTTTGTAAATGTAATTTCTTCTAATGGGTAGGTTTTGTTAGACAATAACGCCCTGCTGTTAATATCGATTTGCTTCATAATTGTCTGGTTGAAATCCGCATTTTCGCCAAGAACATTCGGCCAGGAATAAAGTTTTACCAATAAAAATACCAATTGGAGATGCCTTCTTTACCAGAACCTAAATCCATTTTGACGGTGGATTTTAAACGGTTTCCTTGAGGCTGATTAATGGCTGTTTTGGTAATTCAATATAAAAGGTTGTACCTCTGCCAACTTCACTTTCAAACCAAATTTTGCCTTGATGCCACTCCACAATCGTCTTGATAATTGACATACCCAAGCCAGTAGATGGCTGTCCTTTTAGACCTTCCCTTCGTGCCAGCGTAAACTTATCAAATAAAGTTTGATGATACTTTTCTGGAATTCCAATTCCATTGTCGGACACTTTGAGCACAACTGCAAAGTCTTGTTCTTCAATAAAAATAGAAATTTCACCCTCATCAGGTGTGAATTTCATTGAATTTGAAATCAAGTTGTGAATTACCTGCATGAATTTATCCTCATCTATCTCTACATATACGGCTTCTTTATTGGCCTTGACTGCAAATTTCAAATTGAGATCTTGTTCCATCTGAAAATAATCAATTGTAGCTTCTGAGATTTTTGTTACAAGTTCAACCCTTCGTTTTAAAAGTTTAACGGCTTCACTTTCTACAAATTCAGTATTAATAAAGTTGCGGATTAATGTTATTGACCTTTTTGCTACCTTATTTACTATTTTTAAAGTGTTATCAATTTTGGGATTATTTAATGGGAGGGTTTCTTTTACCAATAGCTCTGTGAGATTGCCTATAAGCCCGATCGGACCGGCGAGGTCGTGGCTCAGGATATTTAAAACAGCATTTTTTTTTGTATTATGCTTATTCAGCGCATACCAGTGCTCTTTAAATAAGGTGATATCCTCGGCATGACCTATGATTGACCTAGACCCATCTGCTTTTTTGGTGAGGTATGCATCCACCCTTAACCAACGTTCATGACCCTTGCGAATAATGCGGCACTCAATATCTTCTACCTGGTTGTTTTGCAAGCATTCGTGTATACTGTTTTTTACCAACTGCCTGTCATCTGGGTGTATCATTTCCAATAATCCATAGGGAGATGATTTTTGGATAGTATGCCCAAAAAATTCTGTAAATGCGGGATTGAGGAAGACAAATCTCTCCGCAGCAATATCATAACAGAACATTTTTAGTTTTGAGCGGGTGTATAGCGTAGTAAGGGTTTCAATAGAAATCATATGTATACAGTCTGGAGATGGCACTGGTTCTTTCTACAGCAATTTACAAATTTCAACTATACTATTTCGTCACTAAATAAAAATAAAAACATTCTAATTTACAGACCACCGTCCAAGCCAGTATTTATTTCCAATAAGAGTAGAATCATAGGAGATCTGCTACTGCTACCATCGCTAGCCATTTACGACATAAATTCACGAAATACAGTAACTACTATCCAACACATTTTGTATTATAAATCTGGCATACAGAATGTTATATCCAGGTTCAATATTTGAAACACTGGGAATAAAAATTGACACCTTTGGGTAAGCCCTTTAATATAACACCTGCCATTACGCAAATACCTAACGTTACTATATCATTAACACAACGAACATGAAAACAACAAATTTTACAACAAAATTTAAGGTTGCATTTTTAGGAACAGCTTTAGCCCTGACTACTTTAACAGCAAAAAGCGCAATGGCGCAAACTAATCCAAAAGTAAAAAACATTGTGATTGTACATGGTGCTTTTGCTGATGGATCTGGGTTTGAAGGAGTTTTTAACATCCTTACCAAAAGAGGATACAATGTGAGTGTGGTTCAAAACCCATTAACGTCATTAAAAGATGATGTTGATGCGACCAATAGGATTATTAATAAACAGGATGGCCCGGTGATATTGGTGGGTCACTCATGGGCGGGGACAGTGATTACCGAAGCAGGTAACAATCCAAAAGTTGTTGGGCTGGTTTACCTGGCAGCATACGCTCCGGATGCAGGGGAAACAACACTTCAATGGGCTATATCACAACCGGCTGCCCCAGAATATGGAATATTGGACCCTGATGAGAATGGTGTGGTTTATTTTGATAAAGCGAAATTTCACGCTGGGTTTTGCGCTGATGTGAGTAAGGAAAAAGCTGCTTTTATGTTTGCCTCGCAAGGACCGGTATATGCCAGGTGTTTTACAGATAAGGTAACTACGGCCGCTTTTAGGACGAAGCCAAGTTATGCTATTGTTGCAACTGAAGACAAAGCTATCAACCCAATTATTGAACGCAACATGTATAAACGCGCTGGTATGAAAGTGATAGAGATTAAATCAAGCCATGTTGTATTTCTATCAAATCCTGATAAAGTGGCCAGCATAATTGTTACCGCTTCTACGGCTACCAATTCGAAATAATAAATTACAAAGGGAAAGATAAACAACATAGCGAGGCTCAGGGACCTATTTAGGTAACTCAATGAAAAAGTAGTTCCCTGATCTTCCTTACTTTAAAACCAAAATGTTTCCTTCTCTGAGCACCATAGTTGGTGGAGTTGACTTTGGTTTTACAATTTTGTTCAGGCCCATTGAATGCATCGCCATGGAATCAATATCAGATTTTTAAAGTGGAGAACAACGTATATTATCGTAAAGGTGAAGCAAAAGGCAAAACGAAAGGTAAAGCAATAGGCAAGGCAGAGGGAATTGCCATTGGAGAAGAAAACAAGAGTCACCTCTTTGTAGAATACCTAATTACAAAATCATGTTTTCCGAATGAAGAGGCCGCTAAGGTTGCTGACGTAGATGTTGCGTATGTGATAAAAGTTCGGCAGGAATTAAAGCTTTAGTACGGTATTTTGTGGCGTTGACTCTCTATCAACGGAAAGCTGGTATACTACATTAAATGATAATAGCATAATGATAAGTTAACACTATTACAAAGACATTTACCCGGTCTTGATTTTGAGCTTACGGACGAACCATAACTTCAGTTAGAGAGACATCAATCATTATGTACAAACGATTATCAATTGCATTACTGACCATGTTCATTGCGACAGGACAGCTGGTGGCACAAACCGCTAAACACGTTATTTTTGTTACTATCGACGGGCTAAGGCCTGATTTTTACCTCGACAGCGAATGGCATACACCTAATCTGCGTGCGCTAATGAAAGACGGCGCTTATGCTCAAGGGGTAAACAGCGTATTCCCTTCTATGACATACCCGTCGCACACCACTATTGTAACGGGTGTACAGCCAGCCAAACATGGCATATTTTATAATAACATGTTTACGCCAGATGGGGCACAACAGCAACCTTACTGGCAGGATAGCTCCATCCACGTAAAGACTATATGGAAAGCGGCCAAGGAAAAAGGAATGACAGTAGCATCACTCTATTGGCCGGTATCAGCTAATGCGCCGGTAGATTATAACATTCCTGACATAGGTAGCCTGGGTGATACCGTGCGTGAACAATACTCCCTCCCACAAGGTTTTTATGCTGAGGTAAAAAAAGAGGTATTTGAAGGCGTTGATAAAATAGACGCCGGAAAAAATCAGAACGTAGCAAAGATTGCGGCCTATGTAATACAGAAAAGTAAACCTGGGCTGATGACTATCCACCTGTTCTCTGTAGACCACGCAGAACATGTGACGGGCCGCCAGGGCGCCGAAGTACAGGAAGCGGTAGCAGATGCGGATGAAGCTGTAGGCATTATCATGGATGCGTTGAAAGCAGCTGGAATTTGGGAAAATACAGTATTATTCATTGGTGGGGACCATGGATTCTACGATGTGAAAAAGACAGTTTCGCCAAACGTATGGCTGAAAGAAGCGGGCATGATGAATGATTTGAAAAGCGGCGACTGGAAAGCGCAATTCAATACCTCTGGCGGCTCTGCATACCTGTATCTGAAAGATCCGTCTGATAAGGTGACCGCCAGTAAAGTAAAAGCACTATTGAATGCACAACCGGACAGCGTTAAACAATATTACCGGATAATAAGCAAAGAGCAACTTACAAAAGGTGGATTTAACCCTAATGTTGCTTTCGCAATCACTGGTGAACATGACGCTGCATTTAGCAGTACAAGCACCGGAGAGGCACTAAAAGGAGGCAAAGGTGGTACACACGGACATTTTCCCGACACAAAAAACATACGTACTGGCCTGGTAGCGCATGGCCCGGGTATCCGTAAAGGTGCTGTGATAGAAGAAATGAACCTGCGCGATATGACTCCTGTTATTGTAAAACTTCTTGGTCTTCCTTTTCCTGAGGTTGATGGAAAAATACCTGCTGGATTATTAAAATAGCAGTTAACTATCTGGATGGCGTGTGATTTTTAACACGACTTACCTGCTGAGGCCATAATAGCATTAAAAATAACGTTATACGATCTTTTTAATGCTATTTTAATATGAACTATAACAACGCTTAGTGTAATTATCCTATAAATATATTGTAACCTCTAAATTAACTGGATCCTAATTTCAAATGTTAAATTTACTTAGACTTATCGTCTATTTGATATTTGATTAATACGCGCATCATATGTTTGCCGCCAAACTAAAAGCGTATGATTTTAAATATTACTAAACAATTATTCAGAAAGATCCTGACAGTAGCCTTGCTGATTTTCTGCACCAGTGCGTTTGCACAGGCGCAGACAGTGCAGGGTACGGTTACAGATAATGAGAATCAACCTATACCGGGCGTGAACGTTGTGGTAAAGGGGGCAAAAATACATGCAGTAACAGATGGGGCGGGAAAGTATCTTTTACAAAATGTAAATGATAAGGCGGTGCTCGTATTTTCGTCTATCGGATATATTACCCAGGAGCTTGCACCGGGGACAAAGACTACTTTCAATATACGCCTTGCATCGGATGCTAAAACGTTAAATGAGACAGTGGTGGTTGGTTATGGTGTGCAGAAAAAAGCAAACTTAACTGGCGCTGTAGACCAGGTTAGAAGTGATGCTTTACAGGGCCGCCCAATTCCAAATCTTACCCAGGGTTTACAGGGGGTATTGCCCAACCTGAATATCACAATGGCTGATGGTAAACCGACACAATCCCCTACATACAATATACGTGGTACAACCTCTATCGGGCAAGGCGGCAGTGCCCTGATCCTGATTGATGGATTTGAAGGCGATCCGAGTGTACTGAACCCGAATGATATAGAGTCAGTTTCGATCCTGAAAGATGCTGCTTCAGCTGCAATCTACGGAGCACGCGGCGCATTTGGTGTGGTGCTGATCACAACTAAAAAACCAGAAAAAGGAAGAACAAGCATCGCCTACTCTTCGAACTTCGCGATTAAAAATCCTTTACAGACACCTGATTTTGTTACTGACGGATATACCTGGGCTAAAATGTTCTCTGAAGCCTTTGTTAACGGTGATGGTGCCTTTCCGCAAAATGCCAATAAAACGCAGAAATTCTCGCAGGCCTATTTGGATGAGTTTAAAAAACGTGTAGACTCTGGTCAGCCATACAATCAGGTGGAGATTAACCCTACAACGGGTGAATACACTTATTACGGAAGTACGGACTGGTATTCAGAATTGTACAGAAAGAACAGTTTTGCGCAAGAGCACAATCTTTCGGTCACAGGAAGTACTGATAAAACCGATTTCTATTTGTCGGCACGCACACTTGGGCAGGACGGCCTGTTCAGGTATAACTCTGACGATTACAACATGAAAAACCTGCGGGCAAAGGGTGGTGTACAGGTTTTCCCATGGTTAAGAATTGAAAATAATGCAGACTACTCGGTAATGAACTACCATAATCCTATTAACGTGGGCGAAGGCGGCGGTATCTGGAGAAACATTGCCGATGAGGGTCACCCAACTATGCCAATGCTTAATCCCGATGGATCGCTGACTTTTACGGGAGCATATACGGTAGGTGATTTTTACCTGGGCAAAAACGGGATTGATACCAAAAAAGAAGTATTTAGAAACATCACTGGTGTAAGATCTAGTTTCTTTGATAACAAGTTCCGCGTGAATGCCGATTTTACATTTAGGAACACAAACCTTGATACAGAACAGAAGCGCGTACAGGTTCCTTACAGTACCGGCCTTGGTCAGCTTGCCTACGTAGGTACGACCACGAATGATCTGAAATACGAACAGAAAGAAACTAAATACCTGGCAACGAACGTATACGCTGAATATGAAAATACGTTTAAAACCGATCATTATTTTAAAATTATGGCTGGTTACAACTATGAGCAGTCAACGTATAACAGACTGCTGGTACAACGTAACGGCCTTATTTTCGAAGATGCCGACGACCTGAACCTGGCACTGGGCAATGCCACCACCACAGGTGGAGGTTATGAGCAGTGGGCCATCATGGGTGGTTTTTCAAGATTGAACTATTCCTTTAAAAACAAATACCTTTTGGAGGTAAATGCAAGATATGACGGCTCGTCAAAATTCCCTTCGGACCAGCGTTATGGTTTTTTCCCATCGGTATCAGCGGGATGGAGAATTAACCAGGAGTCTTTCTGGAACGTGTCGCCAAAAATAATTTCGGACTTTAAACTACGTGCATCTTATGGTTCGTTAGGAAATGGAAATATCGCTTCATATGCTTATCAGGAACTATTTGAAATTACGCAGGCGAACTATATTCTTAACGGTACAAAACCTGTGACTACAAAAATCCCTGCTGTATTACCTGATGGAATTACCTGGGAAACATCAACTACGACAAACGTGGGTATTGACCTGGGAATGCTGAACAACCGCCTAAACTTTACGGGTGATGTTTATGTAAGAAATACTACTGATATGTTTACGGTAGGCTTAACTGCGCCTGCCACCTACGGGGCAACGGTGCCTAAAGGTAATTATGCAGATTTGCGTACTAAAGGATGGGAAGCTTCGGTTTCATGGAGCGACCTGATTGGTAATTCGAGCAAACCTGTACGTTATAATGTGCGACTAACGGTTGCGGATAACAAATCGAAGATAACAAGGTACAACAATCCTGATAAACTACTGAGCGATTATTACGAAGGTCAGACTATAGGTGAGATCTGGGGTTATACTACTGAAGGTTTCTTTATCGATCAGGCAGACATAGATTCTCATGCTAAACAGAGCCCACAGATGAGAGCTTCGCCTACAAATATCTGGGCTCCGGGTGATATCAAGCTGCAAGACCTGAATGGTGACGGATTGATCAACGTGGGTAACAACACGGTAAATAACCCTGGCGACAGAAAGATCATTGGTAATAAATCTCCGCGTTATTTATACAGCGTTAATGTTGGAGCTGAATATAACAACTTCTTTTTCAGTGCATTTATGCAGGGTGTAGGCAAACAGCAATGGTATCCTAGTACGGAGACTGAGATGTTTTGGGGACAGTACAACAGACCCTACAACAATATACCTAATTTCCATCTGGGCAACATGTGGACGCCTGAGAATACAGATGCTTATTTCCCAAGAACAATGTCGCGGGCGGCATCAAGTGATACAAACAGGGAACTTGGCGTTGCACAAACCAGATATCTGCAAAGTGTGGCATACCTAAGGATGAAAAATCTGCAGTTTGGCTACAACCTGCCGGCAAGACTGGTTTCTAAAATAGGAGCCCGTACTGCGAAGGTGTTTTTCTCGGGCGAGAACATGTTTACCTGGTCTCCGCTATACAAGGTTGTAAAAAATATAGATGTTGAAAACGCCGTTGTTGCAGACAAGGACCTGAATACAAACCCTACCAATGGAGATGGTTATAACTATCCGCTGATGAAAAGTTACTCTTTGGGACTTAGCGTTGTATTTTAATAATAATGTATATCATAAAAAATAAAGAGATGAAAATAAAATATATATTGATACTGCTCAGCGTTTTAAGCTTTTATGCCTGTAAAAAGCTGGATCAGGTACCTGAGTCAACGGCCACTGGAGCGGCCGTTTTTGGAACTGAAAGTGGGCTACGGTTATACAGCAATTCGTTCTATAGTATGGATTTTATGCCTAAAAATTCGACCAGCAAGGATGCGATGTCTGATTACCTGGCAGTAAGGAGTGTGAACAATTTTATCAGGCCTGGAGGTTTTTCTTCTACGTCTGACACAAGCTGGCAATGGAAAGACCTGCGGAACATCAATTACTTTATTGAAAACTGTAAAGATCCGAAAGTGCCTGCAACGATTAGGAACAACTATTTGGGTATTGCCAGATATTACCGCGCGTACTTTTATATGGAGAAAGTTAAACGTTTTGGCAACGTACCCTGGATAGGTAAGCCATTGGATGTGAATGACCCAAAACTTGTTGGCGGAAGGGACAAACGGGAACTGGTAATGGATTCGGTACTGGCAGATATTGATTTTGCATGTGAAAATATTACAGCTACGAATGATGCAAGTCGCACGACGGTTACTAAATACGTGGCTTACGCTTATAAGTCGAGATTGTGCTTATTTGAGGGTACCTACAGAAAGTACCATACAGAATTAAACCTGTCTTCAACGGCCAATACCTGGTTGGAAAATGCCGCAAGTGCCGCTAAGGAAGTTATGGATAAAGGGGGATACAGCCTGAATACTGCGGGTGGTGCGGGGGTTTCATACCGTCAGGTATTCACCAGCACGGCACCTGTAGCAACTGAAGTTTTACAAGCTGCCGTATCTGACGTAAATCTGGGTGTGCTGAATGAGGCAAACTGGTGGTGGACAAGCGGTACTTATGGAGAGAAAGCCAGTTTTACCAGAACTTTCATCAACACCTACCTTAAGATAGACGGAACGCCTTATACGAACGACCCGGCTTACCGCACCATGTTGTTTAAAGACGAAGTGAAAAACAGGGATTTGCGATTGAAACAGACAATCCGCTCTGGCGACTATAAGCGGATAAGTAACGGTGTACAGGTGCCGGCCCCTCCGTTATTTTCTTATACCTTCACTGGATATCAGCCTATCAAATGGACATTGGATGATATGTACTACGATGCTGGTGCGTTAAACATCAATGCAATTGCATTGTTTAGATACGCGGAGATACTTCTAAATTATGCGGAGGCAAAGGCAGAATTAGGTACACTTACTGATGCTGAATGGGCAACAACAGTTGGCGCACTGAGATCAAGAGCTGGTATAACTGGCGGCCTGACCTCTAAACCTGCGGTAGCCGACCCTTACCTGATGGTAAATTATTTCCCGGGAATATCAGACCCTACTATCCTTGAAGTAAGAAGGGAAAGAGGAATTGAGCTAAGTCTGGAAGGCTTCCGCTTTAGTGATATCCTGAGATGGAAAAGAGGATCGTTGATGAACCAGGAGTGGAATGGCTTTTATGTTCCGGCTTTGAATACCGCAATGGACCTTAATGAGGATGGGATACTTGATGTAGCATTCTTTCAAGGTACAGCACCTACGCCTGCGGTACCGGGGGTAACCTACGTGAACGTTTCGCCTACTATTGGAAGCGCTGTAAATTCGCAGCGATTGAAAAGCACAACTTTTGGGGAACTGACCTGGATGAATGAGATTTCAAGACAGTGGGACGACAAGATGTACTACTACCCTATTCCGCAGCGCGACTTACAAAAGAACCCTGCATTGGGACAGAATGCTGGCTGGCAATAGCTATTTTGAGATAATATAGCCTAAGCGTAAAAGGCTGTATCAAATTATTGATGCAGCCTTTTACGCGTTACCGCTTTAATAACTCGCTCTGGATTTAAAGACTCACTCTAGAGAAAATGAAAATCCAAGGGGACGGGTCTTCAACACTTTGCCCTAATACTTTTGTGCCCACTTTTTACAGCGTTTACTAATTATTTATTCTTCTCTGGCACTGGAAAGTACACAGGGCCTGCCTTACTTGGGTGTTCTCCCTCTCTGAGACCCATACATGGTGGCGGTGTCGGTTTTGGCACGGTATGTTTGACAGTTGTAGTTTTCTCATTTTTTGCCATACGATTATATATAACTTAATTTACCGAATTATTGTCTGTTTGTATTCGCTACTGGAATAGGCGAAACGATCTTATGTGATGTGTTTTTTCCTTGCTTTTGTTATTTCAACTCAAGAAAAGCAGATGGAAAGGAACGCAACCAAGTTTCCCGAAATTTAATTACAAACTCGAGGCATTCTGTTGGAAAAACAGCAGCGTTTGCAGGTGCAGATGAAGCGTACGTTATGCAAGTACGTACAAAATACACAGTTAGTGATTACACTTTAAATAACCTCAACGATCGGAGTCCTTATTATTCTCATCTCTGAGAATGATATCGACAATGTGCTTCAGTGATATCATTTTTTTGTAGGAAAGAATCTTTTCGCAGAGTTCATAATTTTCAGACTGTTCTGCAAGCTGAAGTAGACAATCAAGTATAAAGTTAACTCTTATTAAACTATCATCCAGTTTATTCAGTGTAATATCGAATTCTTCGCGGGTAGTCATTGGATTAAAAGATAATAGAGGCTAAATATTCAAAAAGCCGATCTTCATCGTCGGCTAACATCTGGTTTCCATCTGTAGTAGTAACTGAGACCTCAGTACCCTGGATACTTACTGTAAACACTGTTTTATCTGAATGATCATGAACTTCCATTATATCAGAAATCAGGTGATAAGTATAAAATGAATTATATATATACATTATTCGCTGGAATAAGATAGAGGCGCTTGTTCCTGTTTTATGTTGGTAGATTTTATTCATGATTGAAGTTGATAATGAAAATAAAATGAATAAATGAAGCTACATCAAAACCTCTCTTTTAAGATGCAGCTCTGAATGCAGAAAGGAGATAAACTCGGTAACCAGGCAAGGATCAGCAGTGATGCTGGTTACTTCAATTTTGTCTCCTACCAAAATTGTAAAAACTATTTTCTCATGGGAATTAATAAAAACCCATATGGTATTTCCCTGGAGCTTAAAATCGTAGTGCTTGCTTTTGCGATTGTTCTTGTAGAGATAGTAATTGAAGGAAGCTTTTAATGTTTGAAAGATTGAAATGGCGGTACGATTTCTACTATTTTTTAATATCATAATCCCAGAATAAATTAGGTGAAATCAACAAACTAACACTTAAACTAATATACTATTTATTTATTAAAATGATTTATATTTAATATTATTAATTTTCAATGCATTATTTACCGGATAAGAAATGATTATTTGTTAATGATATACGAAAGTATAATGTAATAGCCATTTGGGAGGTGGCACGGTGACATCTACAGACTTTGTTTGATAAAAAATATCTGTTGAAAACATTGGTCTATTCAGAATCTCAGACTACACACTCTATACCCCGGATTGTTAATACTATTTAATATTAAGTGCCACCGGAAAAACGGAGTTTCCTATCGCAATTTATTACTGTTATCAAAAAGCTATTTCACAGAAATTAATAACAGCACGAGGATAATTACGAACCATTTAATATCAATTAATTACTATATTCCCATCGTCTTGATTGTTTCTGCAAACAGATGCAAAAGCAGAATTGAGTCCATAAAATAGGCCTTTAAGTACATAATTTGAAATAGTAACTCTGAAATGACCCAACCTAAAAAGAACCCGATTACCAGAAGATCGTTTCTAACGACCGCCAGCATAGCAACCGCAGCAGCGGCTTTTTACCCTACTAGTTCCCTTTTCGCAAAATCGACTCCAACTCAACCCCCTAAATCTGGTGCAATATCTTTAGCCGGCAACTGGCAATTTGTACTGGACCGCAATGATATCGGCGCAAGCGATGCCTGGTACAGCAAACCTCTTGGTACAGACACGCGGATTTCATTACCAGGAATCCTCCAAACGCAAGGTTTTGGAGATGAAATAACCGCAGAAACAAAATTTGTAGCTGCACTCCCACGCGATATGCGCTGGTACCTTCTACCACAATATAAACCTTATACGGTGCCGGGAAATGTGCAGGTCCCCTATTTGTCACAACCTGTGCGTCATTATCTTGGCGTTGCCTGGTACCAACGGGAGATTGAAATAACGGAAGGATGGGCTGGAAAAAGAATTGATTTGTTACTAGAGCGGACGCGCTGGCAAACAGACATCTACCTTAATGATAAATTGATAGGCACTGACCGATCGTTGGTTGCCCCGCATGAGTTCGACCTTGGCATATTGAAGCCTGGGCGACACCTCCTTACAATTCGTATTGATAACCGTATGCTGCAACCTGCCTATCGCCCGGATGGCCATGGCGTATCTGATGGTGAAGGCTCTACCTGGAACGGCATAGTAGGAAGAATTGAATTATCGGCCTCCTCTCCTGTTTGGATTGCTGATGCACAGGTATTTCCAAATCTTGCTACTAGGTCTGCACAAGTGCGTGTGTCTGTTGGTAATATAACTGGTAAAGCCGGCAGGGGTACAATATCGGTAGCGGGTGTATCCAAACCTATTACATGGTCTGCAACGGGGGGCAATGCAGTCCTCGATATTCCAATGAATAAGGCAGGCTTGTGGTCAGAATTTAATCCTGAAATGCAACAGTTGTCGCTTACCCTTAGCGGCGACCAAGCAGATGACCAGCGAAAGGTAACTTTTGGGATGCGGGAGATAAAGACCGATGGAGACCATATTTTTCTAAACGGCGAAAGGTTACAGTTAAGGGCAACCCACGATGGCGGCGGCTTCCCTTTAACAGGCTATCCCGCTACCGACGTGGCTACCTGGAAAAGAATTATAAGTATATGTAAAGACTGGGGCTTGAATGGTATGCGTTTCCATTCTTGGTGCCCTCCAGAGGCTGCTTTTTTTGCTGCTGATGAACTTGGTTTTTACTTACAACCAGAATGTGGGATGTGGAATGCCTTTGACGCGGATGGCAAAATGCTTTCTGTCCTGAATGATGAAACCGCACGCCTTTTGAAAGCCTATGGTAATCATCCATCATTTCTGATGCTTGGTGCCACGAATGAACCGGCGGGCAGATATGCAAAACAACTACCAGGATGGGATAAGGCCTGGAGGGATACTGATCCGCGTAGGCTTTATACTGATGGCACAGGCAGATGGGCACCTGCACCAGATGGGCCAGGCACTGCCTTTGCAGCAGATTTTTTGGTTACCGGATCTCCTGCCCGTGGCCCAAAAGGTTGGTTTGGAGCTGACTATGAAGAACAACTTGGTACAGTTAGAGGTGGCAGCCATGTGCCCTGTATTGGTCATGAAATTGGTCAGTATTGTGCATACCCTGATTTTGCAATTATAAAGAAGTTTAATGGAAAACAAGACAGCTATGACGCTTTCCCTGATGGTATAGGTTGGGGTAAGGTTCCATATATGCAGCCCGGCAACTACATCATCATGCGTGACAGCGCCAATGCAAGGGGAATACTTAAACAGAACAAAGAGTTTGCACTGGCATCTGGCAAATTTCAGGTTGCCTGTTATAAGGAAGAAATTGAAGCCCTTCTGCGTACGCCTTCTTATTCGGGATATCAGCTGTTAGACCTGCATGATTATCTTGGCCAGGGTGGTGCATTAATAGGTATGCTGGACGCTTTTTGGGAAGATAAAGGATATGTAACGGCTAAGGAATTTAAACGCTTTAACAATACAACTGTGCCGCTGATAAGGCTGAAGGACCGTATCTTTACTACAGATCAACAATTGGTTGCAACTGCGGAGGTATCGCATTATGGTCACAATGTGCTTAAACAGATAACGCCTGCCTGGCGCATATTAGACAGCAAGGGTAAATCTATGTTGACTGGTAAACTTGCTACTCGTGACATAACACCTGGAAGCAACCAGGCGCTGGGAAGTATTGCTGCTTCGCTGGCTAAACTGCCTGCACCTGCTGTTTATTCTTTGGAACTGGACCTTACCGGAACAGGATTTAGCAACCTTTGGAAGTTTTGGCTTTATCCTGCGAAGGCTGAGAATAAGATTACCGCAGATGTGCTGGTTACAGGTTCGTGGACAGAAGCGAAAGCCCGTTTGTCTGCTGGTGGGAAAGTACTTTATTTATCGGGTGCGCCAGAAAGTCCTTTGACAGATCTTGCACTGACTACTACACCCATTTTCTGGAACAGGCTGATGAACCCTAACCGCACCTGGATGCTTGGCTTGTTAAATGCTCATGAACATGGCGCCCTGGCACATTTCCCTACGGAGGACTGTTGCGACTGGCAGTGGGTTGACCTGCTTCCAAATACTACAGCGATGCACATGGAGGGTCTTTCGCCATCAATATCTTCGGTTGTTCAACCAATTGACGACTGGAATAGAAACCTGAGACTTTCGATGTTATTTGAATGTACGGTTGGAAAGGGCAAACTGATAGTTACTTCTTTTGATCTTACAGCGGATGCAATTAAGAAGCAACCTACGGCCGCGCAACTGCGCAAGTCTGTTGTGGAATACATGGCCTCGACCGGTTTTGAGCCTAAAGAAACGGTGACCATGGCAGAGATGGAAGTCTGGGTACCCAAAAGATATGTGGCCCCGGTTATACTGAACTCGCCACCAGCGACAGGTGACGTTGCAGATCCAGGACAGGTGAAACATTGATCCGGTTTGATCTTGCTATAAATAGGTGTTAATAAAAACGCCCTGTCCGGTGACAGGGCGTTTTTATTAACACCTATTTGAATTAACACAAATTGTAAGTATTGATCATTTACAATTTCAATATAGTAACATCAAGTTTTTCTCTCATAAGCATTGAAACCGGTAGAGAATAAAATGCTGCAACTTTATATAGTGTATTCAAATGAGCTTTCTTAGCGTCAGTTTCTAATTTATAGTATTCCTCTATTGAAACCCCTGACTTTGCTGCTGTATCAATCATCGACCGACGGCTTAAATCCCTAAGTAATTCAACATTATATTCTATAATGCTTACTCCATCAATTTTCATCTTTTATATTTTTTTGTTCTTAAAAACTGGATTTTGAGTGTTCATACAAGCGCATTATTTGTTCACCAAAATTAAGATAATTTATACTTTGCCTATTATGGCGGCCAAAATAAAATATTTTTTTCTAATATAAAAAATAAAGATAAAATTACTTGTCGGGATGATAAGTAGCTGCATAGATATTTTGGCAATTAAAATTCAGGCTGACAATGAATTAATCAAATTTACCGCAAAAATCCTTCGTTTCCATCCCAGATTAAAAAATTCCTTATGTAAACATGTTGTATGCCTTTGTAGGAATTTTCGTCGAATTTATCATTGGATACAACAAGTTTTGGATAGTTAAGCAGCTTGCCCAAGTCCCTCAAATTATACACTGTTATAACATTCCTGATCCCTGTAATTTCAAAATTGAACTTATTACTTTGTTGATATAAATAATATTCGCCAGGTTATCCGCCTTCTGATTTCTTCCATAATCTGAAAAATAAGGTAGCTTTTACCGACCCGCCTCTGTCCCCATAGCACCTTAATAAGGTTTTTCTGGATGAAGGGTTCAATTTTAGCTAAATATGTAGGCCGGGAAATTATAGCGTTTGGAATATCCCTAACTAAAAGTATAAATGAAACTTTTCACTAGTTTAAGAAAAGTTACAAGTATAGATGAAACTTTTAGTCATTTATCAATTTCTGCATTTATACATTAAAGCGTTTCTAAAGGCCTCTGGCAAATTAAACATGCAGAAAGATTCCAAATTCTGGCTATGTTAAAAAAAGGAGCAGAAATTTTAATTCTACTCCTTTAATAGGTCCCTTAATGTTGCTCCTGCTTAAGCCTGTCCATTTTGAAAACAGCAGAAATGTGATCATTAGACTCGGTCGTTACATCAAGGTCTTTAACCAGTCCTGTATCTAAACTGTATACCCATCCATGTACACCAAGTTTTTTGCCATCTGCCCAACGGTTCTGAATGATGGAAGTTTTGGTGAGGTTAAATACCCCCTCTATCACATTTAATTCAACAAGCTTGTCAAATCTCTTTTGATCGTTAGTGATGAGGTCCAGTTCATGATAATGCAAACGGTAAGTGTCTTTAATATTCCTGAGCCAGTTGTCTATAATACCATATTGTTTATTACCCAATGCAGCTTGCACACCGCCGCATCCATAATGTCCGCAAACAATGACATGCTCAACTTCGAGCACATTTACCGCATAGTCTAACACGCTTAGTAAATTCATGTCAGTATGGACAACTACATTGGCAATATTGCGGTGGACAAAAATATCGCCTGGATTGGTATTGGTGATCTGATTGGCCGGAACCCTGCTGTCTGAACAGCCTATCCATAAAACTGGTGGCTTTTGCCCAGCAGAAAGACGTTCAAAAAATTGAGGATCTTCTTGTAATGTGGCCGCCACCCAGTCTCTATTTCCCTGTAGCAATCCCTCGTAGGTAATTTCTTCGGTACGATGATTTAATTTTGAACACATAATCTTATTATTTATTGATATCTTGAATAATTTTGTCAGTTAATTTTGGGACGTAGTAATACTTCTTAATATTCTCAAGCGATACAAGGATACCTTTTGTATAGGCATGGTGCTGAAAATTGAAAATGGTCTCAAGCACGTCCGGATCGATATATCTCGAATTGTTGCCATCAATAATTACATTGGTTTCTTTCGGGATATTGTTAAGCACAACCTGTATTGCCGCTTTATTTAAAAATGAAACCTCTTCTGCCAGTTTTATCCTGAGGTGCTTTTTATCGCCCTCTTCCTGTATCCTGTAAAAAAAAGGATTGCGCACATTGATCCGCAAAAGGTAAAAGATAGATAGTGCCATACCAATAGCCACTCCTTTTAAAAGATCTGTAAGCAGAATGGCAACCACCGTGACAATAAATGGTACAAACTGATCCCAGCCTTTGACGTACATCTGCTTAAAAAGGCTGAGCCGAGTAAGTTTATACCCGGTAACCAGCAGGATCGACGCCAGGCAGGCCAATGGTATCATATTGATAATGCCGGGAATAACCAGAAGGGCCAGCAATAACCAGCAACCATGGAAAATGGCCGACATCTTTGTTCGCCCCCCTGAGTTCACATTTGCCGAACTTCTTACAATTACCGATGTCATTGGCAAGCCACCAAGCATTCCACTTGTTATATTGCCTATCCCCTGGGCCATCAACTCCCTGTTGGTAGGTGATACCCTTTTGATAGGATCAATCTTATCAATTGCCTCGAGACTAAGTAAGGTTTCTAAACTTGCTACAATGGCTATGGTTAAAGCTACCATCCACACCTTTTGGTTCCCTATTGCAGTAAAATCTGGTAGAAGGAGCACGGCTTTTAATCCTTCCCATCCTTTTACCACAGGTATTGTTACCATTTGTTCTGGCTTTAAAGCGTATGACGTTTGGTTAAATGCCATGCTCAATGCTACGGCCAGTATCACCACAATAAGCGGAGCAGGGAAATTTTTAAGGGCCTTATCACGTGCACAGTAAATCATCACTGTGATGGAAACAGCGCTGATCACAATCGCGGCCAGATCAAATTGTGTAAATGCAGTTCCTATCGCCGCCCACGCACCCCCGTGGTCATTTCTGAACACACTTTCATCCAAAAAATCCTTATCTATGCCCAGCGCATGGGGAAGCTGCTTCATGATCAGTATCAGGCCTATGGCAGCCAGCATCCCCTCAATTACACACGAAGGAAAGTAGTTACCAACAGTACCGGCTTTGATCAGCCCAAATATAATCTGCATCCCCCCGGCAAGGACTACTGCCAGAATGAACACCTGATAGTTCCCGAGCTCGGTGATTGCCCCCAGTACAATAACTGTCAGTCCTGCAGCGGGCCCGCTCACACTCAGTTGCGACCCACTCAAACTTGCTACAACTGTACCGCCGATTACCCCTGTTAAGATGCCCGCAAAAAGTGGGGCACCAGAAGCCAGCGCAATACCAAGGCACAAAGGGAGGGCGACTAAAAACACGACTATACTTGCCGGTAAATCGCGCTTTAAATTTTTTTTAAGGACGTATTTCTTTATATCCAATCTGCTAAAGATTGAGGCTCCGTTCTCCATAACAAGATGAATTACTCGTAAACCAATTAATGAGTTAACCCCTCGGGGTTCAATCGTATTCGCCTAAATGGCGGCAGGGTTTGGAGGTGGGGTGGGAACAGATGGATGGTACGGGTTTACGTATCTTTTAGAATGGTCGATATAACAGTTTCTGATGCCATGCTCCAGCGAAACAGGAACATAAATATAATGATAATGTATATCTGTATAACGGTAGTCGGTGTATTTCAGCAAGTCTTTTGAATCAGCTTCAGACCCATGTTCCTGCTCAAGATCGAGGATCATCGGTTTCAAATGGCACTTTTCAAGACCAAAAAATACAGGCGTGGCAGACACTGCCATCTTCGATGTGAAGATGCTCATAAACGCAACCACAATTAATACGCGATATCTGTAAAGTAGCATTTAGGGTAGTCCTGTTTAATTCAATTAAAGTTCCATACCAAACATACCCTAATATCGGTAAAAAAATCCATAAATTAATTATTATGACTTTAATGAAATTAAAAAAACCAGGCGTTGTGATTTTGCCCTGATTCCTGCTTGTGCACACACATTCTACAGCAGCCACACGAGATATAATATTACTTTTTCAATATCATAGGTATTTTCTACATTTATACAAATTAGTCCTATGGATAACAAAATAGCATTGCTGCAAAACAAGATCAATGAGGCACTACTGGGCGGTGGCACAGCGAGAATAGAAAGCCAGCATAAAAAAGGAAAACTAACCGCAAGGGAGAGGATACACTTTTTGCTGGACGAAGGCACTTTTGAAGAGATTGGGATGTTTGTTACCCACAGAAGTGTAGATTTTGGGATGGAAACAGAAAAGTACCCGGGTGATGGGGTAGTTACTGGTTATGGTAATATCAATGGGCGCTTGACATATGTATTTTCACAGGACTTTACGGTATTCGGCGGATCGTTATCTGAAACGCATGCAGAAAAAATTTGCCGGATTATGGAGCTGGCCATGCAAAATGGCGCACCGCTGATCGGATTAAATGATAGTGGCGGGGCCCGTATACAGGAAGGAGTAGTTTCTTTGGGCGGTTATGCGGATATATTTTACCGCAATGTACAGGCATCGGGCGTAATCCCGCAGTTATCGGCCATTATGGGTCCCTGTGCGGGTGGTGCAGTGTACTCGCCCGCCATCACAGATTTTATCCTGATGGTAGAACACACCTCTTACATGTTTGTTACCGGGCCAAGTGTAGTGAAAACGGTTACGCACGAAGAAGTAAACGCCGAGGAACTGGGCGGCGCATTTACGCATGCCACAAAATCTGGGGTAACGCATTTTTCCTGCGTAAATGAGCTTGACGCCATTCGTCACATCAAGAGCTTACTGAGTTACATGCCCCAGAACTGCGAGGAAAAAGCATCGTCCTTACCCTATGCGAGTAATGAAGATGAAAGCCGCCCTTTGCTGACCCAACTGATACCTGATAATGCCAATCAACCTTATGATGTGAGGGAAATAATTGAACAGCTTGCCGATGAAAGTACATTTCTTGAGATACATAAAGATTTTGCTGAGAATGTGGTTGTTGGTTTTGCCCGCCTTGCGGGACGTAGCATTGGTATAATTGCCAATCAGCCTGCTTACCTGGCAGGTGTGCTTGACAACCATGCATCTGTAAAGGCAGCACGTTTCGTGAGGTTTTGCGACTGCTTTAATATCCCTCTCCTGGTACTGGAAGACGTGCCGGGGTTTTTACCAGGTACGGATCAGGAATGGAACGGAATTATTACCAATGGGGCAAAGCTGCTTTATGCCTTTAGCGAAGCTACTGTTCCGCGTAT